>Ga0315287_10000080_pt1 | contig 83673 bp, 78 predicted proteins | sample YL17G11_0_MG_FD_205037 | JGI IMG/M metagenome (GOLD analysis project Ga0315287, IMG submission 205037) | Sediment microbial communities from Yellowstone Lake, YNP, Wyoming, USA - YL17G11_0 | ecosystem: Environmental > Aquatic > Freshwater > Lake > Sediment | place: USA: Wyoming | collected...
CTTTTCAACCTCCTTTTTATAAAGCAACCGCCAGCGACGAAGGACATCCGTATGCTGCGGATCGATGTGCTCACTCAGGAAATGACCCTAAGTATCAGGATCCGGCCAGAACCTGTATCTGTGGTCAGATGGGTAAGCCTATTCCTATGAAATTGGCTTGTTTCTATGCAGGTAAATTTATAAAAGATGCGAAAGTATTTTATTGTCCGAGCAACGTTGAATCAGATTACAGATATGACTCCTATATTAATTCACCATATAGTAAAGAATGGGGTACTCCTCATCAGGTTTATAACACTTCTGCGTCGAACAAAAATGACTGGATTCGCACAGGATACGCGTATTATCCAATAGATAGTACGCTCAAAGGTGCTTCGGGTATGGTAAACAGCGGCGGTACGTCGGTACCTAAATATACCGCTCGAAGATATGAAAAGCTCAGCTCTAATATGCCATATCTGACAGATGTCCTTTGGAAAAGAGCTACTTTAAGCCACAAAAGCGGGATCAATAAAGGTACGAACAGGGTAAAAAATGCCGGGATCAACGCATTATTTAAAGATGGCCATGTAATTTATGCTAAAGACCAGCCGGTTTCTATTGGCGTTGCCGCTAAACAGCAAATGCTTTTTTATAATGACATTTGGAATACCTGGGACCCGCCGAGTGGTAGAGTGATACCAGACGATGTTGATATCAGGTATCTTTTGTATAACATCTATAAGCTGATTACGCCTTAATTTATTTGATAATTAAGATTGTAACGATATAAAAACAAACCGGCTCGGAACAATAGACGAAAAGCCGGTTTGTTTTTTTTAGCAGGCGGCTGAAGATTTCTGATGGAGATTATTATTACCACGGAGAAATAATAACAGAGGAGATGTGAAGAAAACCGAAAACATAAATATTACTGTTTCCATATTAATCTAATAATTAGATTTTAAGTTTTAATAAAAGACATTTATGACAAGAAAAGTTTTTCAATTATCTTTATTTTTATCCTTACTGGCGGCTGGTGTGCTTTTTGCCGTTCAGGATAGTAACACCTGGCAGCCGAATACCAAGCTGGCCGGTCTGACTAAGCTTTTTGAAACCGGAAAATCACGACAGATTGTGGTTGACCAGAACGGGCCCGCTGATTTCAATTCGATACAAAAAGCAATTGATTCTATCCCGCAGGATAATAATGAACGGGTTGTCGTGCTGATAAAGCCGGGTTTTTACAAACAGCGTGTTCTAATACCTAAAAGCAAATCTTTTATCACCTTGCGCGGCAGCGACCCTTATAAAACGATTATAAGCTATAATCTTAACGCCCCAATGATGAGACCCGACGGTTCGCGGACGTACGGCGCTGATTGTGCGACGCTTGTGGTCAGAGAGGCCTCAGATATTATCCTCGAAAATCTTACGATTGAAAATACATTCGGCCCTCATCCGCAGGCTCAGGCTGTCAAGCTCGCCTCCGACAGGGCTATTGTTGTTAATTGCCGTTTACTGGGCGGACAGGATACGATAATGACCCATTCGGGCAGGCAGTATTATTTAAACTGCTATATCGAAGGCGGGACTGATTTTATTTATGGTCACGCACAGGCCGTATTTGAAAATTGCCTGATACATTCCAACGAGAGCAATTATATTACCGCTCACGCGGCTACTGAGCCGAATCTTCCAACTGGTTATGTTTTTTACAATTGCAGGGTTACGACGGCTGATGATACTATGACGTATCTTGGCAGACCGTGGCGGCCTTATTCGAAAGTAGTTTATTATAATTGCTGGCTTGACAAGGGGATAAAACCGTCCGGCTGGGACAACTGGCGCGACCCCAACAGAGAAAAGACAGCTTTTTATGCAGAATATAAAAGCTCCGGCCCCGGTGCTAATCCTTTGGCACGCGTAAAGTGGTCTTGTCAGCTTAAAGATGATGAAGCTGTAAAATTTCTGCCGGAAAATTTTATGAAGCTTGACGGGCAAACTGTTGACCAGTGGCTGCGGAAAATTCTTGATTTCCGAAAGATTATATATTAACTGGATACTGCCTGACAAAGATATGCCGAGCGGAAAATAAAGGGATTTTCTAATTTTTATTATATGAGGTGTTTTTGATGGGTAAAATACGAGTAGTCACCATTGGAGGTTTCGGTCATATTGATGCGGTGTTCCGTGACCTGGCTGTTACGGATGAGGCCGATTTGGCAGGTATGGCGCCGGCTTACGCAGGAGAGGACATTTCCAAGTTTCTAAAGCTTCCGCCCGCGGCAGGTAAGAATGTTGCCTGTGACGATTACAAAAAAATGCTGAAGGATTTAAAGCCTGATGTTGCGGTCGTAAGTACAAGGCTCGATTTAATTCCGAAATTAATAATGGACGCCGCTGACGCTGGCTGTCATATAATTGCGGAAAAACCGCTGGCTCTTGATTTGGCTACTCTCGAAAAAGTCCGCAAATCGGTTGAGAAAAACAAAGTTAATCTGATGGCTATGCTGACAATGCGCAGCGACCCGCAGTTTGTGGCCGCAAAGCAGGTTTATGATAGCGGCGCCATAGGTCAGGCAATTTTGGCAAATGGCAGAAAGAGTTATAAATGGGGCACAAGACCCGACTGGTTCGGCGAGAAAGACAAATACGGCGGCACAATCGGCTGGGTCGGCATTCACGCCTTTGATTTTATAAATTATGTTACGGGACTGGGCTTTACTAAAGTTGCCGCGATGAAAGGCAATCTCGTTCACAGCGAAAGACAGGCCTGTGAGGATAATTGTATCCTTATAGCTGAGTTGAGCAACGGCGGTCACGCTTCGATGAGCGTTGATTACTGTCGGCCTGAATCGGCTCCAACGCACGGCGATGACTGGATCAGGGTCATCGGCACAAAAGGCGTTCTCGAAGCCAGTTTAGCCAAAAAGAACTGTGTCGTCATCAGTAATGAAAAGGGTACTTTTGAGCAGCCGTTGCCGGACGGAAAAGACAAGATGTTCCGCAGATTTCTTCTGAATATCCTCGCCGGCAAAACCGAAGAAAACGAAGAACTGAAACAGCTTTCCTTTATGCTGACCAAAGTATGCCTGCTTGCCCGCGATGCCGCCGAGCAAAACAAAATCATCGATATAAAATAATCCTGTATTTGTTTATTTTGTTTGATATTCGAAATAGTCGAAATCAGCTTTTTGTCTTCTGCCGCTCAAATCCTGTACGCATATACCCACGAATGCGCCGGTAAAGCAGCCGTCAAGGCAGAATTCATCGCTTAATGTCGTTATATCGAATTCCTGATCGATTTTCTGCCATACTTTACCGTCCAATGAATACGAGAAAAACATTTTATCATTTTCGATTTCAGTTTTTAGATGACAATGTTTTTGTTTCAATGGTATCTGCTGTTCGAGAAGTTCGGTACATTTATTATTCTGATTGAAGCAGACGGTTACGATTTTCCCGAGCGTTTCATCGTGTGTTACTTTCAGATAATAAAAATTAAAATTATCATAGAAGCAAACGAGTCCCGCTGCCTGCTGAAAAGTATCAGGCTCGAATTCAACACAGGTTTGCGCAGTGCAGTCGAGCGAGGTTATTCTCCTTACGATAAGACTTTGCCTGAACTTTGAGCCGAGCGATTCTCTGCCGTACATTCTCAGCCAGCCCGGCCGTTCCTTAAGTGTCAGCCAACTTTCGTTCGGCATAGTCCTGAGTGAATTAAAGTGAGGATTGAGCGTCTTGCCGTCAAAATCATCTCGTGCGGGTTGAGGTTTAAATGGATGCAGCGGCAGTTGCGGAGCGGGAATTTCTACCAATGGGTTTTTCCCGCCTGCTTCCAGCCGCAGCCAGCCGTCGTCTCCCCATTCTACTTTTTGAATTGCGGTTTCTCTGCCGAGCACAGACCTGTTTTGCGGCATAATCGGCCTGCTGCACAGGTGTACCATATACCAATGTCCGTTTTGTGTTTCGACCAGACTGGCGTGTCCTGCTTTTTTCAGCACAACGCCGGGTTTATCTTTGGACGTAAAGACCGGATTGTCAGGCTGGATTTCATAAGGGCCTGATATATTTTTTGACCTTGTTAGTGTTACAGCATGGCCCAGACCCGTGCCGCCTTCTGCGACCATTAGATAATAGAAACCGTTGCGTTTGAAAATGTGCGGCCCTTCGGTAAAGCCTATCGGAGAGCCTTTGAAGATATTTTTGATTGGCCCGACAAGTTTTTTCGCTTTTGGGTCGTATTCCTGCAGAAGGATTCCGCCGAAACGTCTGCCGTCCTGGTAGCGATGGTCGCACAGCATATTGACCACCCATTTTTTGCCATCGTCGTCGTGAAACATTGACGGGTCGAATCCTGAACTGTTAAGATAAATCGGCTCTGACCATGGGCCTGTGATTTTTGGCGAAGTCGTGAGATAATTATAAATGTCTTTGTACGGTCCTCTCATTGTTCTCAGGTTTGAGAAGATAAGGTAAAACAGTCCATCGCGGTATGTCAGGCAGGGCGCCCATACTCCGCCGGAGCTTGGATTGCCAATCATATCGATATGTTTTTCTGATGTAAGTGCGTATCCGGCCAATTCCCAGTTGACCAGGTCTTTTGAGTGATGAAATATTACTCCAGGCATCCATTCGAAAGTTGAGTTTGCGATATAGTAATCGTCTTTGACTCTTACTATAGAGGGGTCGGGATAAAAACCGGTCAGGATTGGGTTTTTAATTGTTTCTGCCACTATCGTCTCCACAATTTTGCTTTGATATTTTCTTCTGAATTAAGAAAATTGCGCCCGACAGGATTCGAACCTGTGACCTTTGGTTTAGGAAACCAACGCTCTATCCAACTGAGCTACGAGCGCTAAAGCCTTTGTTTGTAAAAGGTTACAAACAGATAAATTTAGCATTTAATTTTGTTTTTATTATTTTAGTATGTTCATTTTACTCAACTTTTTTCAATTGGCAAATTTTTCCCGCACTTATTCGATATTTTTGCTATAATCCATTTTCTAACGTACAAAAATAAATTTGAAACAAATTTTTAAGGTATATAAATGCGTCTTGCCGCAAGGATGCAAAAAAGACAATGGCACATCTTACCTGCCGACCCGATAGCCGGTCAGCTTGTTGATGCTCTGAAAATTCCGCCCGTACTTGCCCAGGTGCTTGTCAATCGTCAGGTAAAAACCGCTGAAGCGGCAAAAATATTTCTCAATCCAAAACTCAACGACCTTATCGAGCCTGAACGGCTGCCTGGCATAAAAGTTGCCGTTGACAGAATAGAAAAAGCCGTCAAAGAAAAACAAAAGATTACCATTTACGGCGATTATGATGTCGATGGCATAACTGCCGTGTCGATTTTGCACGGCCTTTTCAGACTGCTCGGCGCAGAAATAGATTATTACATTCCGCACAGGGTCGACGAAGGTTACGGCCTGAACGTCGAGGCAATAGACCAGATTGTCCGCTCAGGTGCGAAACTGCTCATAAGTGTCGATTGCGGCATAACCGCATTCGATTCGGCTCTGGCCGCCAAGGACAAGGGCATCGACCTGATAATCACCGATCATCATCGGCCATCGCCTGACGGCAGACTTCCCCATGCCGTTGCGATAGTTCATCCTAATCTCGACAAAGATTATCCCGCTCAGTCAAGCTCCGGCGCTACGGTTGCTTTCAAACTTGCCTGGGCCGTTGTCAATCGTCTCAAAGGCTCCGCCGCGACACCGCAGCATTTGCGGCAGTTTCTTATCAACGCGACAGTCTTCGCCGCGATGGGCACAATCGCAGATGTCGTTGACCTTCGCGAGGAGAACAGGATAATCAGCAGCTTCGGCCTGCGTGCGATATCAGAGTCCTGCCTGCCCGGCATAGAAGCCCTTATCGGTGCCGCGGGTATAAAAGGTCAGACCATTGACAGTTTTCATATGGGTTTTTGCCTTGCTCCGGTTCTTAACGCCGCCGGCAGAATGGGACATGCCAGACTCGCGGTTGAGCTTCTCACAAGCGACAACAAATTAAAGGCAATTAGAATCGCCGAATATCTCAAGGAGCAGAACAAACAGCGTCAGCAGCTCGAAAAGAAAATTTTCAAGCACGCATGCTCTATGATGACAGAGCAGGGTCTTGACCATCCGGATAGAAAGACAATTGTCCTGGCCAGCGGCGAATGGCACACCGGCGTAATCGGCATTGTCGCCTCAAGATTAATCGACAAATTCTATAAACCGACGATTATGTTCAATATTACAAACGATAAAGCGCAAGGCTCGGCCCGCTCAATCGAGGGCTTTGACGTTTTGGCTGGGATTACCGCCTGCGGCGAATATTTAAACACTTTTGGCGGCCACGCGATGGCTGCGGGCCTGACGATTGACGCTGCGAAAATTGACGATTTTTCGCAGGCCTTTGAAAATTATGCCGCCGCAAACTGGAACGACGCCGAGTTTACCAGCAGACTCGAAATAGACGCGGTCTGCTCATTGAAGGATTTGTCTGTTCCGACCGTAAGATTGCTTACGACGCTTGGCCCGTTCGGCAGGGGAAATCCCGCTCCGGTTTTTGTCGTAAGGGGAGTAAGGCTTACCGCTTCGCCGAGAAGAGTTGGTATCAATGGCGAACATTTGCAGTTAGCAATCTGCGACAGCGCCGCCAATGTCCGCTGCATCGGCTTTAATATGGCTCATCTGGAAAAGAAACTTTTAGAAAACGAATTTTTCAATATCGCTTTTGAACCGCAGGTTGATAATTTCTACGGCGACCCTTCCGTTCAATTGGTTTTGAGCGACATCCAATTCGAATAAATATTAGCCTCCTGACTATGCCTGAACTTGTTTATACTGAGCTTTGTCGAAACGTTAAAGGATTCATCAGGGGTTGTTTTCTATTTTTATTCAAAATTAAGTTCTGCATCCTTTCCTCTATACTTCTTTGCCGCTTCATCGTATGCCCTTGCCGCCTCTTCTTCGCTGTCAAAATAACCCAGATGTTCAGGCTTTAACTCGGCATGAATATATGCTCTCCATTTACCGCGGTTTTCATCTCTGCATACTCCCCTGTATTTCGACCCGCTTGGCCGACCTCTTTTTGTGCAGTTCAGCGCATTTTGTCGCCGGTCTGTAAATCGCAGATTGGCTTTTCTGTTATCCAGTCCGTTGCGGTTCTTATGGTCAACGATACTTCCCGCCTCTGCCTGCATAATTTCTCTGTGCATATATATGATCTTCCATTTCCCGTCGTCAAATAACATCCGCCACGCGTAAGAAGTGTTCTTGCTTTGTTTCCGCAGCCATTCAAACCCGCATAGTTTCGCGTAATCTTCAGGGTCGACTATTGCGTAGCCTCCGCCGACAAGTCTGATTCGCATAAACCCGTACCCATATCGGCGTTTTCTGTACAGAAGCAAAAACCACACGCCGATCCGCGCAATAAAATCCGGATAATAGAATGGTAAATAACCTTTTTGCATAATGAAAACCTTGTTAAACGGTTGCGGTTGCGCAACTTGTTTCGTTTGTCGTTATACGGTCAACGTAACCGTGACGAGTCGCGTCACCGCAACCGTTTGACGCAACCTTTGAGATATATATGTCCCTCCGTATTACCTGAAAACTTGCGCGCTTTTGACGAACTTTTAGCGGAAATTTTTAAGGCAAAATTTGTAAGTGGTTGCCTGATATGGAGAAAAGAATTTTGAAAAAATTTTATTTTTAACATTTGCGCAATTTTTTTATTGCGCATTTGTGACTATCTGGACTTAGGGGGTATAGTTTGGGATACGTGATTTAGCCCCCTTTATTAGTCGATTTATCCATCGTAATCCATCGGACGAAATCGGATTGATTTTTGATAATTTTTCCACTCGATTATAGGGCTTTATCACATTGTTTCTATTTTAGTGTTACAGTCCGTTTTTTTGTCCCATAAAACTATACAATAAGCTATTTGTTATGCCCCAAGTCAGTGTTTGGCATTTGTGCAAGTGTAAGTCCTGTTTAGGGTTAAGAGGAACAGAGATACTGCCGAATAGAATAATTATGCGGTTTAACTCTATCTATGCCGTGCGTTGTTAAGAGGTATTAAAAATGCAAACCAATAATCGAAGAATAAAAGTACCTGTTCTTATTCCGTTGGGACTGGCAATTCTTGTTCTTTTGGTTTCTTCCATTCTTGGCGCATACTTGCTGCAGAAGCACAATTATATTGACAGAGTCCGTATTAAAGTTGAAGGGGCAAGATTGCTTTTCGATAAGCAGTTAGATGAAGATGCCGGTGCAATGAACGGTCTTCTTGACTTTATAAAGGAGAAAGGGGATTTACAGGAGGCCTGGCTCGAAAAGAATCGTGATAAGCTGCTTAAGCTTTCAACGCCTGTCTTTGAAGATATCCATTCCAAATACAAAGTTACCCACTTTTATTTTCTTGGATTGGACAGGACTTGTTTTTTGCGAGTTCATAATCCTGCCAAATATGGGGATTATATTGACAGATTTACTTTGGACACGGCGGTGAATCAAAAGCAGCCGGTATGGGGTATTGAATTGGGGACTTTTGGCACCTTTACGCTTCGTGTTGTCCATCCATGGCGGATTAATGGACAGCTGGCCGGCTACATTGAGCTTGGCGAAGAGATTGAGCATGTTTTGCCGGCATTGAAGGATATTTTTAAGGTCGAGCTTTGTGTTGTTATAAATAAGGAATATGTAACTCGTGCCAGTTGGGAAGAAGGCATGCGAATGATGGGCCGCAATGATGCCGACTGGAATCTATTGACTAAGGATGTGATAGTGGATTCCACATTTGCAAAGCTTTCAGGCAAGTCTTTACAAAATATAACAAAGATTTATGAGCAAAAAAACGAGGCATTGTTTAACATTGCGATAGAAGGTCGTGATTATAAGGGTGAACTTGTACCCTTGATTGATGCCGGCAAACGTCATGTCGGCGACCTTGTTGTTATGGGGGATATCACAGCGACGCGGGCAGACCTTAAAACGTTTTCAATGGCTCTGTCTGCTGTCTGCGTTATAGTCGGCATTATATTATATGTGTTGTTTTATGTATATATCCGTGTTATAGAGACAAAGCTGACAAAGGTATATATAAGCCTTCAGAGCCAGATAGAAAAACGAAGAGAGGCCGAGAAGGAATTGCAGGGGGCTTATGACCAGATGGAGCTCAAGGTTCAGGATCGTACATCCCAACTGCGTAAGCTTAATGAGGAACTGGAAATGACAGTTGTCAAGTTAACCTCGGCCAATCGTGAGCTTGAGCAATTTGCTTTTGTAACTTCTCATCATTTACGGGAGCCTGTCAGAAAGATATCCCTGTTAGGAAAGATGCTGGCTGATTCTCTGTCGGCCAAACTGAATGAAGAGGATCGTGAGTGTCTTCGTTTTATGATTGACGGCGCCGACAAGATAACGCAGATGGTAAAAAGTCTTAAGCTTTATTTTGAAACTTCAGTAGAAAAGATTAAATCTGAAGGTATAGATTTAAATTTAGTTTTGGAGCAGATAAAAAGGGTTGACCTGGCGGATGAACTTGGCCGAATAAACGGAACGATATTGGTTCCTGAAAAATTGCCTGTGGTTAAAGGCTCTTCTGTTCATGTCTGCTGGGTATTGCAGCATCTTATAGAGAATAGTTTAAAGTATCGCAGAAAGAATGTTCAGCCGGAAGTTATCATACGAGCGTATGAACAGGCCGATAAAGTGGTTCGCATAGAAGTGGAAGATAACGGCATTGGTATTAAAGAAGATTATCTTAAGGATATTTTTAATCCCTTCAAGCGTTTGCACGTAGGAGGAGATTACGAAGGTATTGGTATCGGTCTGACTATCTGCAAGATGGTTGTCCAGAGACATGGCGGTCAGATAGGCATCCGATCGGCTTATGGTCAGGGTACGACATTATGGTTTACATTGCCGCTTGTGACAGCCGCAGCGGTTTACAGTTTTGCCCATACCGATTCTGCGAATTCATAGAATTATTTTTCTCTGCTACCGCCCGAATAGTTTTTTTTCTTTGCTGCCGGTACTTTTGACGGCATCCCTTTGCAGATTTTGGCGATGATTTTCTGGGCCGCTTGTGCTTTTTGTGGTGCCAGCATATTAACTGCTGCTCCGCCGATGACGCCGCCTATAACGCCGCCGACCACTTTACCGCTGTTTTTGTCGCCGCCTGCCATCACTCCGGCTCCTGCTCCTGCCGCTGCGTCGAGTATTGTGCCTAATGTCTTTTCAGTTGAGCCTTGGCCGCTGCCGACCCACAGAACGCTGCCGTCTTCGACATCGAGCATCTTTATCGTCATACTGATATCTTCTGTGAACTCTGAAACGTTTACGATAACTACTGTCGGTACATTCAGAAGTCTGCCTGCCTTTACAGCGTCTTCTTTAGGAGTTGCATTTGAATCACGCTGGAACTTTTGTTCTTTGAGCAGATTTTGTACCTGTGCGCGTTCGACTGGTGCGAAGCCTTTTTGCAGAAGCTCCATAACGACCATATCTGCGACTTGGTTTTGAGCTCCTTCATTTCCGAGCGGGCCGAGGACATCGACGACTGCGATTTTTGAAATTTTTGTAAAATCGTAGTCGGTTCTGGCGGTGCTTTTACCTGCGGCGAAAATGATTTCTGTTATAAGGATAGCTGATAAAACACAACTTTTCCTAATATATCTCCGGAAAAACAAATTAATAAAGGATAGATTTGATAATAAAGGGTAAACATACGGCTGGATAAGTCAACAAAAAATGGTCGGATAAGTCAATAAAAAATGGTCGGATAAGTCAACAAAAAAAAGGCTGCCAGTACATGGTCAGCCGCTGTGAAAATTCCTTTGTATCTTCCTGGATACTTCTTGCCCACCTTCTTCTATAAGCACACAAGCACAGCACCGAAATCCTCGGTTCTGTCAGGCAGGCTTACTCGCCCTCAGGCACTAAACAAATAATCGCTTATGCGCATCTACCGTTTTTGCAAAGGCATACGCTAAAACTTCATTTGCCAGCCATTCAGCAATTTTCAACTACTCATTATACGCTTATATTTATAGTGCTGTCAAGTCCTATTTTTCGCTATTTCTGATTAAATACCTCAAGAATGACTTGAAATGACTTTTGGAAATAACTAAAAAGGCCTAATCCCGATTCATCAGGATTAGGCCTTTTTCACTATAGAAAGCGGATTTCTATTTATCCTCGCCTCCTTCAGATGCCGTACTCTGACCATTTTTGGCCATTCTCATAACGGCCTGCATTCCACGGTCGAAAGCAGCTTTAAACTCCTGCTGGTTCATACCAGACATTTTGGCAGCGACCTTACCATAAGTGTTGTCGCGAAGGTTAGTTAAAACTGCCGTAGCCCGACTTTGACTGTCAGAACCGCCGGAACTGTCGGAAACATAGGCACTTCCATTAGAATCAGTCCTGCCGGACGGAGCAAGGTAGTAAATCGCAGTAGCAAAACCCGAGAAATAAACGATTAAAAGAAACAAAAATCTGCTTTTCCAGCCCATAAAGCCCCCAAAAATGTAAACTTATAGGCCCCCTAAAACCTTCCTGTATTTGGCTACATTAAACATATACGAAACAAACAGGCAGAAAGCAAATCGCCGTGATAAGTTTACCGGGACTTTGAACCTGATTATTTCGGAATTATGTACTTGACAAAGCAGGGAGCGATTATATGATAATGGTATGGATTTACAACATATTAAAGAATACCGAATTATCCAGTATTTCAAGACCCATTCATCATACGCCCTTTTTATGCTTATTTGGGGGTGGGTTGTGAGTGGTTTCTTAACAACACCCATAATTACTGCTGGTGCTATTGTACTTGGTATATACATAGGCTTGGTAATATTGTCAGATATTTGGATTAAATTAAAATCCTACCGTTATATAGTTCGTTTCAGTCTTTTAGTTGTTTGTATTTTAGTCGCATTGCCATTCTGGAATATTCTGGTTGATATATGCGACCGCGATAATCTTTATAAACAACCGTTACAAACAGGTATAGCAATTATTGAAATAACGACCGAAGAAAATGGCCCATATAAAAGCGAATGGGGAGAGGGATATGTTAAATTTATAAAAGAGCAGAAAGTTCTTCTTATGATGCCAGCACAATCAGATATGATTTTTAGAGAATTAGGCAATAATCGAAGATGGTATAGAGCAACATTTGAACTTGATATATTGGGCAAATTCATCGGCAAACCCATTCGTTATTTTAATAAAACTGAATCTGCTTGGATAAACTTGAGTATAATATTAAAAAAAAGCAAAATTACTGGAGGAACAATAAAATGCACGTTCAATAATTCTGTCTGTTTTCAAATTCCAATACCACCCCAAACAATGAAAGATGATATAATAATTATCCCAGATGTTGGTAAATATTTTAACAAGGAATATTAACTATGAAATACATACCACCAAAATTCAACAAATTAAGCGAAATGGCCGCAATAGATGTTGGCCGATTAACCGAAGATGAGGCAAGGGTAATTCTTGAGAATATCCGTTGGCCTAACAGTATCGCCTGTCCTCATTGTGGCGGATTATCTATAACAAGGCTAAATTCTCAATCAGACAAAACAAGGGATGGCGTTATTCAGTGTAACGATTGCCGAAAGCAATTTACGGTAACGGTTGGCACGATTATGCAGGGTTCTCATATAACACTTCGTCAATGGGTTCAGGCTTTTTATAGTATGTGTTCACACAAAAAAGGTGTATCAGCTTTGCAATTACAAAGAAATTTAGGATTACATTCCTATAAATCAGCGTGGTTTTTATGCCATAGAATACGCAAGGCAATGAGTCAAGAGCCTTTAGCCGGTATGTTAAAAGGCACGGTAGAAGTAGATGAAACCTATGTCGGGGGTAAGCCACGAAAAGACGGTACTAAACACAAAAGAGGCGCGGGCACAAAGAAACCTCCGGTTCTTGCGATAGTAGAGCGAAACGGTAAAGCAGTATCGAGGCCATTAGATGTTGTAAACCATAAGAATTTAAAATCGGCAGTAGAGGCTGTTGTTAGCAGACAATCAACAATTATGTCTGATGAATTGCACAGTTATTGCGGAATAGGACAGAATTTTGAGGGTGGCCATAAATCAGTAAAACATTCTGCTGGCGAATATGTAAATGGAGATATTTCTACAAACACCGCAGAAAGTTATTTTGCTTTATTAAAAAGAGGCGTAACCGGAACATTTCATCATATATCAAAGAAACATCTTGTCCGGTATTGCGATGAATTTGCTTTCCGGTGGAATCAAAGAGAAGTAACAGACGGTCAACGCACGGTTGCGGCGATACAAGGTATCGAAGGCAAAAAACTAAACTATAATAAAATTACAAATTAGCTTATGAAAACTACGAAAAAACGCAAAAAGTATCAAAAGTCTATTTCATTTTATCCACTAAAAGCCGAAAAGGTTTTAGAGGCGATAATGAAGATAAAAAGCAAGAAACGTTAAGGCGGGTAATATGCTTTGTCAAAGGCATAGTTCCGTCATTTTTTTAGGACGTTTTGGTCAGGTGCCCATTTTTGCTGCCAGGCAGGGTACTTGTCCAAAACAGTCTGCGGATTGTAAGTGTACCATGAATATCCGCTGCGCCTTTCCCGGTCCACCTCGGCCATAGAATAAAGCAGTTCACTTTTTCGGTTGGAGAATAAGGGCCTATGCGTCTTGAGTTCGTAAAATCGCGACCATATCTGCGGGGCAGTCGGGTCCTTGACCACCACTCTATCTATTTTTGAGACTCTTAATGTAAATTTGACTTCGGGGGCGCTGATTTCCTGTACCCTGATGCCGAAAAGTTTGGAATCTTCGAACCATTTAACCGCCGCTTGCACCGAATTGATAATCTCTTTAGAAGGGTTATCCAGACTCATTAAAAGAAGAACGATGCCTGAGCTTTCATCGTTACAGATACTCGGCAATTCATAAGCCCTTGCCTTGGCGGGACGAAAATCAGTTTCGTCGTGCTGCTGACACCATACTGTCAATTTTCCGTTATCAATTATCTGGCATTTGAGTATGCAATCTAATCCTTTATCAAAAGCGACATTGGCTTTTTGGCGGCGGGCTGAATCGACAAAAGAATAATACGGCTTGTTATCTATTATATCCTTAAGCATATTCATTACGCCGATGAAGGTATCATCGTTAAATGTGATGTGACTGCTGTAATTTGATTCCAAAGGGAAAAACTGCGGCCAGCCGCCGCTGGGATATTGCGCCGAAAGGGTAAAATCTATTCCCCGCAGGGATGCGTTTTTGTATTTTTTGACTTTGGTAATTTCATAGGCTTTTGCCAGATATTCTATATGTGTATATGTTGTGCTGTTATCGAATGTCGTATGAAAGTTGCTCTTTGCCTTGAGAACTTTGGCTTTTTGTTCTTTAGTTAGTATTGCCTGCATATCATAATTTTTGGGCCAGCCGCCGTTGTCTCTCTGGTAGAGAAGAATGTTGTCGGCAATTTCTTTTATCTGCGTCGGTTTATAGCAGGGCTGATTCGGCTCCGGATTAATTACATTTTTTTCCTCATAGATATCATACCAGTGATGTTTGCTGTCAAAAAAGCCGGAGGTGCCTATCTGGCGTTCCTTATTGCCGGCATAAGAATAGGCAGAGATAAATAGTACGGCCGATGACAGCAGGATTTTTATACATAAAGATTTGTTGATAATGCCGAACATTTTTTCCCTCCGTAATTCAATTAAGCCCTTAAGGGTACCTCTAAAAATTCGATTTGTCACTGCGAGCCCCTTTGGGGCGAAGCAGTCTCATTTCTGTCCGCGAAGGGATGGCTTACGCCAAAACAATAACTGAGATTGCTTCCCCCGCCTTCGCGGGGGTAAACTTCCTCGCAATGACATTTTTAGAGGTTGCCTTAACTAAATCAGTGGATATTTTAGCTTGTTCTGACAAGAAATGGAATAATAAAATTTGAGAAGCTTTCGGCTAAAAAGGTTATTTGAATGTTGAGATTTTGATTCTGCCGGCGGAATCAACTATGGCAGTTACGGCACCGTCTTTACCGGTATAATAACTTTGAGAATGTTCCATAATTTGAGAACTGATTGAGGAAAGTCGGGACCGGGAACCGCTTGTAATAAGGAATTCAGGCTTGAAGGCATTTAAAAAGAGCGGCTCAAGAGTTCTTGCCGAGCCGTGATGAGGAGTAATAATCAAATCAACATCCAATTGCGGATATAAAGCCATAAGCTGCTTTTGAATATCCGCGGTTATGTCAGAACAAAATAAAATTTTCCTGCCTGCATACTCGACCAGAGAAACAAGAGACGATTCGTTATCTGTTAAAGAATTTTCGTCAAGGATTTCCCTGGGCCATAGGCGAGTAATTACAGTTTTGCCGAGTAAAATTTTTTCAGGCGCAACAGAAAGGGGAATATTCCTGGACCTGATAAACTTACTTAACATCGCATCAGTTGCTGAAGTTTCGGCGTTTTGTATAAATTGGGGCGTTGTATAAACATTTTTACATTTATGTTTGTTCAGTATTTCAGGCAGGCCGTTGTAATGGTCAATATCATCGTGACTTATAAAGACAGAATCAATTTCATCGGCGGCGATGTAATTCAGGAAAGGATTTACTATATTGTCGCCAATGTTTTTATTTGTAATTGAGCCGGCGTCAATAATAAAGTTCTTATTGTCCGGCGTTTTAAGATAAATTGCCTGACCATGGCCGATGGATAAAACAGTCAATCTTAAATTATTATATTTTTCAAGATTGCTTAAAAGAACGGCAGAAATCGACAGAAGAGCAATCACTGCAGGATAAGTAAAATTTAGAACCGGTCTTTTTCGGAACGGGGAAAATTTCCATAAGAAAAGCGACAGATAAAAGAGTAAAACAATATAAATAGATGTTTTGCCGATTATTACGCTGGAAAACGGGACTTTGGCAAAGAGTGTAACGAGATACGAAAGGAACTGTGCTGAAAAATCGATTACGACTCCTAAACCACAAGCTAAAGTCGGCAGCAGGGGATTTAATAAAATTTTAAATGTGCCCAGGACAATCATAACCGTTGCGGGAATGGCGGCAGGGACAGTCCAGAGAGCGGTTAATAACTGCAATTGATAAAAATGCCAGGCGATTATCGGTATTACAGCCAGCCAGGCTGCAAGACCTACCGCAAACATTTCGAGAAGCATTCGCAAAGGTAAATAAAACGGAGTTTTTCGCAGAGGCTCGACAGGCAGGAGAAGAAAATTGCGAATCGGCTCATAAAATAAAACTATTCCAAGTACTGCCGCAAATGATAGCTGAAAACCAGGACTTGAAAAATCCATCGGCCATATCAATAAAAGAACAACTGCTGAAACGGCCAGGCTATTCAGTGCCATTGAGCGGCGATTGAACAGACGGCCCAGACAAAAGATGATAAACATTATGCCAGCGCGAAGGGTCGGGGATTGAGCGGGAACGATAAGGAGAAAAATAATCGTCGCGATAATACAGGCGATAGAACGTCCTTGATGCAAAAGGCCGGCTTTTTTGGAAAGCCACCAGAAACAGCCGGCAAAAATGCCGACATTCATACCGGAAAGACAAACCAAATGAACAAGGCCGGTCTTTATAAAATCATCGTAAAGTTTTCTGTCTATTTTTGTTCGGCTGCCCAGCACGAGGGCTTCAACAAGGCGTATATCGTTGTCTGATTCGGTACTATCAAGCAGGGCGGCAACGGCATATTGGCGCAGCTTTGCCTTTATATCGAATGATGATTTCAGTTTTTCGGCATTCAAAACACTTATAGCGTTTGCGGATTTGACAGATGCCGACAGGAAAATGCCGCTGCGGTTCATATAGCGTTTGGTATCGAACTGGCCGGGATTGTCAGCGGCAGAAAATTCTTCCAGTCTGCAGAAAGTCTGGAATTTGTCGCCGAGTTTCAAATTGTTCGCATCTTGGGATATATAAAATTTTATTGTGCCGGCTGCATTTGTCCAGCCAGCGGTTGTTTTTATGTCAGTAACTTTTGCGTAAAAAGTAGTATAAGTAGAAGAAGGGGAAAATTTGGCGAAATACCAGTCATTGTTTTCGACAATCACCGGGGCGGAGACAATTTGAGCCCTGATATGAGCGAAAGCAAAATCCGCGCCTGCAATATTGCGAATATCGTTTGGAGCAGGTTTGTTAAAATTTATCAGCCTGATTGAGCCGAGACAGAGGAAACATAGAAAAACTGAAATAAAAATTCTACTGTCATTTCGAGCGGAGGCATCGAAGATGCCGAAGTCGAGAAATCTATTTAAGAACAGATTTCTCCGCTTCGCTCGTCCCGATGAATCGAGACTCACTTCGGTCGAAATGACGGTCTTGCCGCAAAAATATATAATTATCGAAAGAATTAAAGCGCCAAACCAGACAGACAGCGGCAAATTGAAATAATATTGCAAAACAAGGCCGATGAGCAGGCCGATGGCGGGCAGAATGGCCGGGCAGGTAAATAAAATCTCTTTTAATGGCGATTGCGGCGCGAGACTTCGCTTAAACTCCTCGATTTTTTGCTGAATTTCATCCATTAAAAATATAAAGGGTTTACTTTGTAATTTTTTCCATACCATTCATATACGGCTGCAATACCTTCGGCACATTAACCGAGCCGTCAGCGTTCTGATTCAGTTCGAGAACCGGTATCAAAATTCTCGGCGAAGCGATAACAGTGTTATTCAATGTATGACAAAAGAAATTCTTTTTCGTCTTGTTGTCCTTATAGCGAAGATTTAATCTTCTTGACTGAAAGTCATAGAATTTGCTTGCGCTGTGCGTTTCGCCGTAACTTTTCCGAGACGGCATCCACGCTTCGATATCATATTTTTTGGCCTGACCTCTACCGAGGTCGCCTGTGCAGACCTTTACGACACGGTATGGAATCCCCATCGCCTGCATAACCGCTTCAGAATTGGTCCTGATTTCTTCGTGATACTTTGCGCTCTGGGCGGGGTCATTTTCACAAATAACAACCTGCTCAACTTTATCGAACTGGTGGATTCTGTATAAGCCGTAAGTATCTTTGCCTGCCGCGCCGGCTTCCCTGCGATAACAGGTGCTCAGGCCGACAAATTTCTGCGGGAGTTTTTCCTGCGGCAGAATTTCGCCCATATAATAGGCGGTCAAAGGCACTTCAGCGGTGCCGGCAAGATTCAATTCGTCGCGTTCCATTCGGTAGGTCTGCTCTTCCGAGCCGGGATAGTAGCCTGTGCCTGCCATTGCCTCGTTTTTCATCAGCATCGGGACCGAGAACGGCACATAACCTTTTTTAATCATAAAATCAATCGAAAATCGGAGAATCGCCCAGTGCAGCATTGCGCCGGCGCCCTTTAAAAAATAATTCCTCGTTCCGGCAAGCCTGACAGCTCTTTCAACATCAATTATATCAAGAGCCATACCGAGCTGGATATGGTCCTTCGGCTCAAAATCGAATTGGCGAATCTGGCCCCATTTGGCAATCTCGACGTTTTCAGTGTCGTCTTTTCCGAACGGCACATCATCGTCTGCAGGCTGAGGAACCTGGAGCATCAGTTCATCGAATTCCGGCTGGAAATTTTTAATCTGCTCAGTGAGCGAAGCTTCCTCATTTTTAAATTCGGCAAGTTTATTTATCAGGTTTTGCTTTTCATCGCCGGAAAGTTTGGGAATGGATTTGCCCAGTGTGTTCTTTTCGGTTGTTATTTCCTGCAGACGTGTCTTTGCCTTTCGCAGGTCGCTGTCAATCTGAAGCAAACGGTCAATATCGACATAGAAATTCTTCGCACGGCAGGCATTTTTAAACGGTTCAGTGTTTTCACGGATTGTTTTTATATCTATCATTGGTTAAATCTTTTCACTATGACTACGTTATTTTGGCCGCCAAAGCCAAAAGATTCCTTTAATACGATATCAACTTCCGCTTTCCGCGGCTTATTCGGCACATAATCCAAATCGAGATTCGGGTCAGGGTCGTTGAGGTTAATCGTCGGCGGCAAAACGCCATCGCGAATCGCAAGGATACAGGTAATCAGTTCCGCTGCGCCGGCTGCTCCAATCAAATGTCCCATCATACTTTTGATGCTGCTGACGGGAGTATTCTTCGCTTCTTCCTTGAAGACCGTCTTTATCGCAAGGGTTTCAATAGAATCGTTTTCAGAGGTACTCGTGCCGTGAGTACTTACATAGTCTATATCTTTATAAGATAATTTTGCGTCTTTCAAAGCAGCTTCCATCGCCAGAACTGCTCCGCGGGCTTCTTCGTGCATATCGGTTACACGGAAAGCGTCGCTGCTGCTGCCGTAGCCGAGGACTTCGGCGAGGATTTCAACGCCGCGTTTCTTTGCCGATTCGAGCGTTTCAAGAATAACAATCGCAGCGCCTTCGCCGATGACGAAGCCATCTCTGCTTGCGGTAAACGGACGCGACGCGGTTTCGGGGCTATCGTTTCTCGTCGAAAGGGCGGTAAGACGATTAAAGCCCATAATGCCCAGCGGGTGTATCATCGAATGTGCGCCGCCGGCAATCATTACATCAGCCTGGCCGGACTGAAGGATTTTGAATGCTTCGCCAATGGCCTGGGTACTTGCCGCACAGGCGGTAAGACAGCTTCTGATTGGTCCGCGAGCGCCGGTCAGCATGGAAACGTGTGCGGCGGGCATATTCGGTTCCTGTTCAAGCTCACGATGAGCCTGCATTTTGCCGAAAGCGACGGCGGCCCATTTGGACCAATCCATCTTCGCGGCGGTATCGTCCCAGCCCTGAACGATAGCGTTAAAGAAATTTTCATTATCGACAGAGCCTTCGCCTGCGCCGAGATATATGCCGATTCTCCTGCGGTCGATGCCGTCAGCGGGATTCTCCGTTTCAATATCGATTTTCGCCTGCCCGGCGGCCTGAGCAACTGCGCCAACGACAAATTTGCTGTGGCGATTGCCTTCTTTATGAAGCTCAAGATTTTTTGTGTATTTTGCAACATCGTAATTTTTGACTTCCGCGCAGAATTTTGTCGGATATGTCGATGCATCAAAAATCGTAGTTGTATTTACGCCGCTGCGGCAATTGAGAATGTTATCCCACATTGTCGGAATATCGTTGCCGAGCGGGCAAACGATTCCCATTCCGGTTATGACAACACGATTTTTATTTTTCTCATTCATATTTTTTCAGCACAATCGCCGCGGTCTGGCCGCCATAAGTATAACTTGTGCAGAGAGCATAATTAATTTTTTCCTTAATCTGCTCTTTTACAATATTCAGTTTGCAGTCTTTGTTAATATGTTCGCAGTTTTTCGCTGCCGGGATAATTCCATCATTCATCATACAGCAGGCGGCGATAATATCAACCGCGCCGGCCGCTGCGCCGGTGTTACTCGTCATACTCTTTGTTGGAAATACCGGTATCTTGTCGGCGGCACTGCCGAGAGCTTTGCGGATTCCCGCCGCCTCTGCGATATCGTCAGCGAAAATACCTGTGCCGTGCGGGATAATCAAATCCAGCTGCTCCGGCTTTATGCCTGCATTGGCAAGAGCCGTTTCGATTGCGAATTGAACGCCTTTGCCGTCCGGCTCGAGAGATTCGTATTTAGCATTTATACTGCAGCTTTGGCCGAGGCCTGCAATCTGAGCATAAATTTTTGCGCCGCGTTTTTTGGCGTTTTCAGGATTTTCCAATATTACACATCCGGCCGCTTCTCCGAATACCGAGCCTTTGGCATCGGTATCAAAAGGTCGGCAAGCTCCTTGAGGATTATCGTTAGAATTTGCTGTCGCACGTTTATTCAGGCATTGCCTGAGGTGGACAATTGGGTTTACCTTTGCTTCTCCGCCTCCGGCAAGAGCAAGGTCCGCATCGCCTCGCGAAATAATCTGTGCCGCTTCGCAAATGGCCAGATGTCCTGCAGCCTCAGCGCAGGTGATTGTATTGCTGGGGCCCTGAATGTCGTGGATTATGCCGACGTGGCAGGCGAGCATATTGGGCAGATACTTAAGCAGCCAAAGAGGCGTAACCGCTTCTATACTGTATGTGCCCCATTTTTTTATATCGAATTTTCCGTCTGTAATGCCTTTCGCAACGGCAGGGGCAAGCTCGACAAGGTCGCAGCTTATTAAACCGGCGCCGAGAATTATCGCCGTTCGCCGGGGATCGATTGTAATATTCTGTTCGTCGAAGGCTTTTGTTTTCAGGCCTGCGTCCTTAAATGCTTCATTGGCGGCAATGACGGCAAGCTCGATATCGCGGGACATAAGCTTTGTTGTTTTGCGAATTGACTTGGGAACGTGGTCGCGAATGCTGAAGTCTGGCGCCTGACCTGCAATCTGACAGGTAAAGCCGGCCGGGTCAAAGGCGGTGATTCTGCCAATGCCGCATTTGCCCTGACAAAGACCTGACCATAAATCTTTATAGCTTAATCCGAGCGGAGTGATTGCTCCCAATCCTGTAATTACCGGCATCTGTGCGGTCATTTGGAAGACTCCATGGCAGGGGCGTCAAGGCCTGATGCCCTCAATACAACGCCGAACAAATCGGTAAATACGAAATTTTCCTCGGGGAATTGTTTGCCAGCTAAATTGTTATCGATATGGCTGAACATCAAATCAATCTCAGCTATCATTTCATCGTCACGGGTGATTTTGCCTGTCGTGGATGCCGCCTCGGCAGTTATCGATTCGATTTTCGCGTGTATTTTGAGTGTGTCGCCGGGGCGGACGTAGTGAAAGAAAACGGCCTTGTTAATTTTCGCCAGGATTACCTTTTCTTTGTAGTTTCGCGCCTCGCCCACAAGAAGGCCCGCCGTCTGAGCCATCGACTCAATCATCAGGCATTCGGGCATAATCGGAAAGCCGGGGAAATTATCGTGCAGATGCTCCTCGGCCATAGTTACATTTTTCACGGCGACGGCGTTTTTGCCGCTGTTGAACTCGATAAATTTGTCAATCCATATCCAACGCAATTTAGCCACCGAGAATAATAATTTTAATTTTTACCTCAGCCTGCCGCGTTAAGTCTTGCATCGACAAAGTTGACCAGAACATCGACGGTAAACAAATCGCCGATTTTGTTAACGCTGGGGTCTGCGGCAAACGCTGAAAGGTCGCTGTGCGGCATACGTTTTTTCAGTTCATCAAATCCCTTTGGGGTAAGTTTTCCGTTGCTGACGTATTCAGCGGTGCTTAAAAGGCTTTCAGCGGGGAATAGTTCCTCGCGCGGGATTTTTATTCCAAAAGCTTTTTCCATACGAAAAACGATATCGAGAAAGTCAATACTTTCAGCGCCAAGGTCGCCCATCAGGGTCGCATCCGGCGTAACTTCATCTTCATCGACTCCGAGAGCATCGACAAGCACATTCTGAATTTCCAGTAAAATCTCATCCCGCGTCATAGCCATAAATAAAACCTCCGGTTATTAAAAAAATTACATTCCTTTTAAGAGTTTCCAGCGTTCCTTCAAATTTTCAATTATATAAGCATCTTCAGCGGCAAATTTAGAATCCTTTTCGACAAGGTTAAAATGCCTTAAGCTGAACTTCGCTTCGACGATAGGTTCGCCGTTGCAGGAGCCTGTGCCTGCGAAAGAGCTTATGTTTTCTTCTATCGTCTTTGCCGTTACGGTATATTGAATGTTCATACCGGGCGCGGCAAAGCTTTTGTATTTTACATTCTTTGCCTGAGCAAGCAACACCATACTATGGGCAAAGTTTTCAGTTTCCCGCACTAACCAGCAGGCCGATTCGATTAGTCCCTGCAGGAGAAAAACGCCCGGAAGCACCGGAAAAGTCGGAAAATGGTCGGCCAGATACTCCTCGGAAAGGGATACATTCTTGACAGTTTGTATCTCTTTACCCGGCACTATCTTAACTACTTTATCAATCAGGATAAATTTCATAATCCGACGCTTGCCCCGCATCTATTTGCACGGCATTTATGCAACACCATTTATTATAATGACTTACTTAGCCTAAATCTTCTATTATATTTCTAAACAAAAAACAAATAGGTGCGGGGTATTGTAGTGATATAATTCCGGTTTTCCAGCTTTTTTTATGTTAATTAGCCACTAAGGCACCAAGACACAAAAAAGTTAAATAATAAGATTACTTCGTGCCTATGAGTTTTTGTGGCTATTTTATCTTGCCGATTCACGGCGGATTTTTATTTAATTGCAGATTTCGTCTGCAAAAAGAACAAAACTTGTCTTGATTTTTGGGTAAGATGTAATGTATTCTATTGAAGAAGAAACGGGGAATTTTTATACTGACAGAAACAGTCTATTTCCCGCCAGAGGCATATAAAACTGTATAATCATTGTTAGGAGCAATGCGATTCGTGAATATGAAACGGGTTTTTATTCTTGGTGCTGGTTTTTCAAAGATGGCTGGGATGCCTCTGGCCACGGATTTAACGAACCACATCAGTGGCAAGTTCCGAGAGGATGCCCTTGAGGATGCCTTGGAATGGCTTGACTATTTGCAGCAGAGAATTGAATGGCTGGGGGACGGTAAGTCGAAGGGTATAAACATCGAAGAAGTGTTTGACCTTGCGAAGTTCGATATTGAGTTATGGAAAATGCGACAGCAATTGTGCCAGGTTGGTCGTAACTATGGTGATACGCCTCGACAAAATGCAAAGGGTATTGAGGCATGGCTAAGCTATATGGAAGAGGATCTTCTGGACATCATCTGGGAGGAACAGAAAAAGGCGGGGCTCGATGCCGTTAAGAAGTTCTCAACGCATCTAAACCCTGACGATGTTGTGTTGACTTTTAATTATGACACGCTTCTGGAAGAATCCTTAAAACAGCAAAATAAGGAATGGTATTACGGCTTTGGGCAGGAGAACGGCTCCGGCGTAAAAATTCTGAAGATGCATGGTTCAATAAATTGGATAATGGTTCGTCGCGACCAAAAGAATAACTTTGGCTATCCCCTTCTTTTCAAGAAAACAGACCTCAATGTTGAGAATCACGATACAGAAGTACCAAGCGAAGCCGAGTATGAGCGGGTTTTGCTTCAGGTGCCTGATGAAAGTCTTGCTTGTCGGATTGAAAACATAGATTTGCAATCGGGGAATAGAAAATATGATATTGCGATCGCCGGCTTAGGGAGGTACAAGCCGCTTAGCGAACTGGTGGGAAGCGGCGAAATTTGGAACAACGCGCTTAGAGCACTGCGTAATTGTGAGCAGATATATATTATTGGATTTTCACTCTCGCCGTTTGATACGATGGCTCGTCTGCATTTCGGCGGTGTTATGATGGAACGTTCTAAAGAAAAAAAAATTGGATTACCGCAGATAACGCTGATTGATCCCATCGCACGGGACTTAAAGTCTAACTTTGAGAAAGTTTTTGGCTGTAGTGTCAGCATAGATGAAAAGAAAGGTGAAGAAGTTGATTGGTCAATTCTGAAGGTAACATGATATGATGAAAAAAATGGAAAATTGGGTCTTGGATGGATTTATGCCTTGGTTTATGGGGGTGAGCCAGTATGTGGGTGTATTAGCAATACTTTTTGGATTATCCTATTGTATTGGAAAACTTTTGGGGTTGGAAGGGCCCGCTATATTTGTAATGACAATAATAAATGGTTTTTTGTTATGGTGCATTAATGATACAGCCAAAGATAGTCGCCTTATGAGAGGAATAAAAGAACTATTAGATGAGGAAAATGACAATGTACAGAAGATTGTTAAAGAAAAAAACTTGGTAGATTATCCAGAGCTTGACAGCATAATTTTAAGAATACGCAGAAAACTTAACCCTGAAACCCTTGCAGCCCACAGAGGGGAGGTGGAGAGTGGAGGTATTGATAAAGTCTATAAAAAAATCTCAGAAGCTGTGTGGAGTAGATATCGTGGCATTTCCCATAAAAAGAAGATGGAAGAAGCTAATACACAAAGGATTAAAAACAATGAGCAAAAAGGAGTTTAATTTTTTATTGGAGATATACCCGCCACGCTTCTTGCTGCTTGGCCTCGGTGTGGTTGATTTTATAGATTTTGCCGTATTTGCTGAAAACTGGCTCAAAGGAAATTGAAAGAATTTTTTATTGCCCCGTTAGAAATTGATGAGCGGATATCTTTAAAGCCGTTATTTCTAACGTGGTTTGGATTACAGGGTTTTCTGATAGGATTGAAAATTATTTCTAACGGGGTTGCAAAATCATCTCAGGGGGATACGATGTTCCTTTCCTATCCCAACTCTAAAAATGATAGATATTGACAAAGTTCAATTATCTACTTAAACTATTTGGTATGACAAGGCAGGAAATAAAAAGCAGGCTATTAGATGCAATCAAGCTGAATCCGTATTTACGGGATATCAAATCAGCCGCCATATTCGGTTCTTATGTCAACGGCGTTCCCACGGAAAACAGCGATATAGATGTGCTTATGGAATTTACGGATAATGCCCCCATAGGTTTTTTTGAATACGCAAGGATTCAAAGGAGCTTGAGCGAATCGCTGGGCATCAAAGTTGATTTGGTAACGCCGGAAGCCCTGAGCAAATTCATAAAACAGCAGGTTATGCGGGAGGCAGAGAGTGTCTATAAAAGATGACAGGCTCTATTTGCAGCATATTCTCGAAGCGATTGAAAAGGTTGAAAAATATATCGGCTCGGCAGAGTATAGCCAATTTGCTTCAGATGAAATCGTAGCTGATGCCGTTATCAGGCAACTGGAGATTATCGGCGAAGCCTGCACAAAACTAAGTGAAGGATTTCGCCTTAAGGCGTTTGAAATACCATTTCGCGATATCATAGATATGAGAAATATGCTGATTCACAATTATGCGGGGGTGAGTTTGCATATCGTCTGGGAGACCTGTCATAAAAATCTGCCGGAATTAAAACTTTTGATTAAAAAACACTTGGCCGAATAAAATCCAGACAGGCCGGGAATGACGAGGTTAAACAAATTTGTGGCTAATTGAACCCCTAATTATTTGTTGCAAAATTGGCTAATGGGGATATATTCCACAAATATGAATCCCGCACCTTCAGATATTCAAGTAATAATTTTGAAGGGTCGCAAGAGTAACCAGTTGAAGGTACAATAATATGAAACATATATCAAAAAAATGCAAAGAAGGTGCGGGATGAATCCCGCACCTTCTAAATATTCAGTTATGTGAATGTGATTATGTATCACGTGTATCTTTTGAAGAGTCGAAAAAATAACAGTTTATATATTGGGTATACCAAAGATATAGAAAATAGATTAAAACAACACAATGCCGGCCTTGTCGGGTATACAAAGAAATATTTGCCATGGAATCTGATATATTATGAAAGTTATCTTTCTCTGGAAGATGCAAAGAAACGAGAAAAATCTTTAAAATATTTTGGAAAAGCGTATAGTTCTTTAAAAGGTAGAATTGCTTTAAGTTTGGAAGAAAATCAATAAAAAGAAGACGTGGGATGAATCCCGCACCTTCCCAATATTCATTGCGTCACTATATTTATTGAATAGTCGAAAGAATGATAACTTGTATAATGGTTTAAAGAATCTCGAATAAAAAGAAGGTGCGGGATGAAAGTTAGAAACGCCACAGTTAACGATGTTGAAACCATTTATTCGCTGATAAGCCATAACGCGCAGTTCGATAAGATGCTGTTCCGGTCACAGGCTTATATCTTCGACAATCTGCAGCTGTTCAGCGTAGCAGAAGTGCACGGCCAGGTTATCGGCTGCTGCGCCCTTGCGGTTATATGGTCCGACCTTGCTGAAATAAAATCATTGGCTGTTGCTGAAGAATACCAAAATAAGGGAATCGGCAGGGCACTGGTCGAAAAGGCTGTCGAACAGGCCAAAACTCTCGGAGTAAAAAAAGTCTTTGCGCTGACTCTTGTGCCGAAGTTCTTCGAGAAACACGGCTTTACGGTTGTAGATAAAAAGACGCTTCCTATGAAGGTCTGGAGCGATTGCGCTAAATGTACCAAACAGGATAACTGTGACGAAACAGCGGTAGAGAAGAGTTTACTGTAAGCAGTTTACGGCTGACAGATTACCCTACCTGACGGCGTTGAAACAGGGCGATTGAGAGAAAGATAAAAGCGGCAGTGTAAATCAGGCTATAAATACCGCAGGATAAAATATAGCCGGAAGTGACACGGACGCCTTCCTCATATATGGCATCACTTATCCAGAATACCTGAAGACTTGGGATTAATATTTTACCTATTTTAGCCCATAAATGAGCATCAGCAAGCCTGCCAAAAACGTAATCGCTTACAAGGCCCAGCAAAAACAGGCCCACGCAACTGCTTAATGTAACAAGCACATTGAAACGGGTCGAAAACATTATCGCGGCGGCTGTAATAACAAAAAGGGCCATCAAAAGCAGAATTGACGCGTAAATATCAAACGAATTTATTCCATTTCCAGCGGGGTTGAACTTCCAGTCTCGGTCGATAAAGGCGAGAAAGGCGATGGAAATAGTCGCCAAAACAGAAGCCAATATTATGGCGGTTGACGTAAATTTAAAGTCATAAGAATAGTTCAGGAAAGTAGTTATGATTAAAGCAAGGCCTATTGTAACCCCTGCACAGGTTAGCACAGTCATATCGTGGGTGTCGGAGGCTGTTGACAATACGCCATGCCTTATGGACATAATAAGGGCTATTGTAAGGATATAATGGGCAAGGATTACAGCGGCAATAACGCCGAAAAACTTGCCTAAAATGAAAAGAAACCTCGGAACAGGCTTGGAAAGGGTGGTAATAATGGTTTTTGTTTCAATTTCCTCAGTAATAGCTGCCGAGGCGGCAAAAATTGCAATGAACAATCCGGCAATAAAAAGCGTAGATAGGCCTATCTCTCGTAAGAACTTATTGTCGTCGTCCATAGAGTACATAGTTAACGACGGACTTATAAAGAACAGAAACACAGCAGCGGCGATAATAACCGCGAAAACCGGCTGTCTGATTATTTCTACGAAGGTGTTTTTAGCGATTGAAAAAAGTTTGTAAAACATATTATTTTTCCATTAACAGTTTACGATACAAGGCTTATCAATTATATTACAGTCTTTTATGCTTGTAGTAAAGAAACTTTATTGTATACTCTGGCACTGATAATGAGTTCATATAAAAATTTTGATTTAAGGATAAGCAAAAGGACATGATGCAGACAGAATACAGAAGAGCGGCATTTGTTTGTCTGGTTGCACTTATATTAAGTGCGATTTTCTTTCCGGCCTGTTTTGTCCTGAGCAAGGTAACAGGGGTATATGCGTTATTTGCCCTGAGCTGGCAAATACTCGCCGCTGCTTTGATATGGGCGGTTCTGGCTGTACAGTTCTATCAAAGGTCACTTGCCGAGCAGGAAAAACTCGATATCGCACAGCTTGCTCAAAGCGGCGCCGGCGATACCATATTTGAGGCGCAAAAAGCAAATTCGGGATTTTTCGCGGTCGCTCAGAACAGGTTAAGAATATTTGAAAAGTGGTTTCTTCCGATTTTTTCAATTCTAATCGCCGCATATCAAATTACCATCGGGGCATATCTTTTAAGAATGACCATTAAAGGCCAATTCAGCGAGGAAACAAAATTCCTTCTGCTCGGAGCGGTACTGGCCGCGGCGATAGCGTTTATAAGCTTTTTGTTTTCGCTTTATGCCACAGGTCTGGCGAGCCAGGAAAAATGGCGTCCGCTAAAAGCCGGCGGCAGTTATTTTCTGGCAACAACAATTCTGTCTTTTATTTGTGCCGCGGCGATGGCGCTGGCACAGTTCAAAATACAGATAGTTCTTATTGCCCTTAACTGGATTGTGCCGAGCGTACTTATACTCGTCGGATGTGAAACGGCGCTAAACTTCATATTCGATATATACAGGCCGAGGATAAAAGGACAGTACAGCAGCAGCGCTTTCGACAGCAGGCTTCTGGGAGTAATTGCGGCGCCGCATCATATTCTTCGAACGGTCGCAAGCGTTATTGATTACCAGTTCGGCTTTAAAGTTTCGCAGACGTGGTTCTATCAGATAGTCGAGCAGGCGGTAATACCGCTGATACTCGTCTCGGCAGTTATCCTTTATCTTTTAAGCTGTGTTGTGATTATCAATCCCGGCTCACAGGCGATAATCGAAAAATTAGGTTCGCCGGTCGATTCGCATAACAAGGTAAGACTCGTGGATGCGGGCATTACTTTCAAGCTGCCGTGGCCGTTTGGAATAACAAGAGAATTTCCGACAAAGGAAATACAGGAGATATATATAGGTTATGTTCCGCTTGAGGGCCAGGCAAGCCAGAAAATGCCGCTGTTGTGGGGAACAGAGCATTATAAGGCAGAATACAATATTCTGGTCGCAACGGAGAGCATGAATTCACAGGAAAAAGGCGCTGTGCCTGTAAGTATCATAAGGGGTTCAATCCCTGTTCAGTATCGTGTCGTTGACCTTTATAAATATCTGTATAACCACGCCGACAGCAAGGAAGTTTTAAAGGCGGTCTGTTATCGCGAGGTGATAAAATTCGCGGCGGGAGCCCACATTGAGCCGGAAGTTGAAGGCGGCAGCAGCGAAGAGAGCCTTCTTGGGGCGGGCAGGGCAAAGGCCGCGATAGAGGTTGCCAAAAATATTCAGCAGCAGGCCGACAATCTCGGTCTGGGCGTTGAAATAGTGTTTATGGGATTCGAAGGTTTTCATCCGCCGCCGCAGGTCGCACAGGATTTTCAGGCCGTGATAGGCGCTGTTCAGAAGAAACAGGCCGCAATACTGGAAGCAATCGCACAAAGAGACAGGATTTTTACCGGAAACGTCGGCTCTGTCAAACAGGCGATAACGCTGCACCAGCTTGCTGAAAAATATCTGCAGTCGCCTCAAAAAGGCGCTGAATACGAACAGCTAAAACTTCAGCTTGATAAGGCGTTTACAGAAGCCAGCGGCGAACTTTTTGCCAAACTCAGAACGGCACAAAGCTATGCTTACGAAAAAGCGACGCTCGCAAAAGCCTCCGGCGAGCGGTTCAGTCAGCAGCTAAAGGCGTATCAGGCATCGAAAAGAATTTATACGCATGAACTTAAAATGAATATGCTCGAAGAATCTCTGCCGAAAATAAGAAAATATATCGTTGTCTCAGACAGCGATACGGAAGTAACAATTGTGGACCTGCAGGAAAAACTCGTGCCGAGCCTCTATGATATCGAGCCGGTCAAAGGACAATAAAATAGAATATAGATGTTGAGAATATTTAAGGGTAAGTCGAAATGAAAAATTTTGCGGTAATAATTCTGGTGGTACTGATTGTAGCTGTGATGGTGCTATACCTTGTCTCGTTTCAGGTGCGTCAGACGGAAACGGCGCTGGTTCTTACCTTCGGCAAACCTACTCGCCAGATAACTGAGCCGGGCTGGAACTGGAAATGGCCCGCACCGGTACAGACACTGGTCAAATACGACGCAAGGCAGATGCTTTTTGAAGGCGTTGAAGAAGAAACGGTTACCAAAGGCGGAGAGCCGGTAATTGTTCAAACCTATATTATATGGCAAATCGCAGAGCCGAAAAAATTCCGCGAAGCTGTACGGGATGTGCCGGGCGCGGAAAAACTGCTTAAAAGCAGACTCCGCGATGTGCAGAATAAAGTTGTTGGAAGGCATTATTTCAGCGAATTTGTGAATAGCGACCGGCAGCAGATAAAATTCAGCGATATCGAAAGCGAAATGGCTCAATTGCTCGATGAACCCGTAAAAGCGGCATACGGTATGAAAGTTGAAACTGTCGGAATAAAGATGCTTAAAGTCAGCGAGAAGGTTACGGAAGATGTCTTTGCCAGGATGAGGGCCGACAGAAAACGAAAGACCGAAGCGACTCTGGCACAGGGAAATGCCGAGGCGACCAAGATAAAAAGCGATGCCGATTCGAAAATTACCGAGCTTATGGCCGCGACTGAAGCCAGGGCAAAGTCTATCCGCGGCGCCGGCGATGCCGAGGCGGCTCAGTATTACAAGATGCTTGAGGCCGACCCGGAATTCGCGATGTTCCTGCGTGAAATTGAAACCCTGAAGAAAACCCTCAAGGAAAGAACAACCGTGGTTTTGCCCGCCGATGCCGAGCCGTTTAAGCTGCTCAGGGAAATGCCGAAAATCGAGCCGAAACAAAATGTGTCGAGATAAAAAATGAGTCACGAACATCATCATCACCATCATAATGAAACCAGTGAACATCAGGCCGATGACCTGCAGAACTTCGGCGGAGAATTTGACGCCGGCAGTAAAAGTCTTGCCGATGCACTGAGAATCAGCTTCGCTGTTCTGAAAATTATAATGGTTGTTCTGATTATCCTGTTTTTCAGTTCCGGCGTGTTTACAGTAGCGCCCGATGAGCGGGCTATGATACTCAGGTTCGGACAAATCCGCGGCGATACGACGGAAAAGAGGATACTGGGGCCGGGACTGCACTGGGCGATACCATACCCGGTTGAAGAAGTAATAAAATTACCCGCGAGAAATACCATTTTGCGAACCGCGATAGATTCCTTCTGGTATGACGAAACAAACAACCAGCCGTCTAATACGCTGAATCCTGTTGTGGATGGGTACTGCATAACCAGGAACGATACCATCGCTGATTTGAAGGGCGGCAGCGACTATAATATAGTACACGCCAGGTGGCAGCTTACTTACAGAATCGCCGATTGCGAAATGTTCTTCAAAAAGGTCTATTTGAAAACGCCTGACGCCGGACAAGGCCTGATTGATGTAATACCTCAGAGCGTCGAGCCGTTTTTAAAGGCCGTAGCTTCCGAGGCGATTGTCGTTGCAATGGTGAATTTCAGCATTGACGAGGCTATAAAGAGCGATTCCCAGATAGCCAAAGAGGCGGAAAAACTCCTGCAGAAAAAACTCGACGATATGAACTGCGGGATAGAAGTAGATTCAATGCAGCTTACCGCTGTTAGCTGGCCAAGACAGGTAAACGATGCCTTTGTCGCGTCTATCAAGGCCAGCAACGAGGCTGACAGGATGATTCGCGAGGCGAAAGGATATGCCGAAAGTAAAATCAACGAAGCCGGCGGCGAAGAACTGATTGGTGCGATTCTTTCGCCGGATGCCAACGATAAGCAAAAGGAATATTTCTGGAATAATGCTTCAGGATCTGCGCAGAAGACAATCGCAGAGGCAAAAGCGTACAGGACAAAAACTGTTGAATCGGCAAAAGCCAATGCCGATTACCTTAAGATACTTCTGCCGGAATATCAGAAAAGACCAAAACTGGTGGTACAGAGAATTTATCAGGACGCAATCGAAGAGGTCTTAAGCAATACTCAGGAAACGATAATAGCGCAGCCGAGCAGCGGCAGTAAAAATCGTGAATTCAGGGTTATGATAAATAGAGACCCGATGATTGGAAAAGAAAAGAAAAAATAAGGTAAAGAACTGAGAAAATGACACATAGAGCATTGCATTTGACGGAACACGAAGTTGATGTGGCCAGAACGCATCAGAAACAGGTTCGAGTAAGTCTCGCTTTGGCAGGAACGCTGCTGGGCGGAACGCTGCTTTTGAACAGCCTTATCAGCCCGCTTTTCTACGGCAAGGAGTCGCAGATAAAGGAATTGCTCGCAATGCTGGCGGCAATACTTCTTGCTGCGCCTGTTATTATCCACTCGATTAAAGGCGTTATCAAAAGCGAAATGCATATGGACGAGCTGGTAGCGCTGGCCATAATAGCGGCCTTCGCGACCGGAGATTATGTCGCGGCAAGTGTCGTGGCGTTCTTTTTGCTGTTGAGCGAGCTTGTTGAGACAAGAACGGCGCTTGGAGCAAGAGCTGCGATTGAATCGCTTATTAAACTTACACCGACAAAAGCGTCGCGGCTTGACGCCGGCGGAAGTGAGAAACAAGTCAACGCCAGCCAGTTGAAGTGCGACGATGTTATCAGGGTAAGGCCCGGCGATAATATCGCTGCTGACGGCGAGGTTGTAAAAGGATTAAGCTCCGTCAATGAGGCGACAATCACGGGAGAATCGCTTCCTGCTGATAAAGTTCCGGGAATGCAGGTCTTTGCGGGAACAAGCAATCTTACCGGCGCCCTCGATATCAGGGTAACAAGGGCGGGAAAAGATACGACGCTCGGGAAAGTACAATCGCTTATTCTGCAGGCCGAACATACGAAAATACCGATTATGCGTATAATCGACAGGTATGTAAAATGGTACATACCGGCGATATTGATGATATCGGCGATAATATGGTTCTTTACAAAGGACGTCAACCGGGCGATAGGCGCTCTTGTTGTTTCCTGTCCGTGCGCATTGATACTTGCGACGCCGACAGCGATGGTTGCGGCTTTGTCAGCTTCGGCAAGACTGGGCATTCTGATTAAGAAGGTCGCAGACCTCGAACTTGCTGGCAGAGTCACCGCAATGGTATTCGACAAGACCGGAACGTTGACGACAGGCCAGCTTTATGTTACCAAACTTACGCCTGCACAGGGCATTGAGCCTGCCGAACTTTTAAAATTCGCCGCTTCAGCCGAACAGATGAGTAAACATCCTGCCGCAAGGGCGCTGCAGATAGTCGCAAAGGATGCGAATCTGTCGCTGGATGCGCCGGATGATTTTGCCGAGACGCCGGGAAAAGGCGTAACGGCTGTTGTGCATGGGACAAAGATATTTGTCGGACGAGATACTTTTCTGAAAGAAAACGGCATAGATACTTCTGATGTCCCGGACCCTGCATTGCACGAAGAGCAGGGGTTCAGCACTTTATATGTCGGCAGAGACAAAAAATGTATGGGATGGATAGGCCTGCAGGACAAGACCAGGCCGGAAGCCAGGTTTGCGGTTGAGCAATTGCTCGAAACCGGTATAAGACGGGTGACGATGCTGACCGGCGACAGGGAAGAAGTGGCAAAAAGAGTTGCCGCAGAGCTCGGCTGTACGGATGTAAAGGCCAAATGTCTGCCGCAGGATAAGCTTGCCATTGTCGAAAAAATGAAAAAGGACGGCTTTATCGTGGCGGTTGTCGGCGATGGAATAAATGACGCACCGGCTCTTGCAAGCGGAAACCTCGGAATAGCGATGGGAGCTGCCGGCAGTGATGTCGCAATAAACTCAGCGTCGATAGCGCTTATGAGCAATGACCTTAAACGGCTGCCGTTCCTCGTAAAACTTTCAAGGAAAACCACGTCGATTATCAATCAGAATCTTCTGTTTGGAATCCTGTTTATAATTCTCGGTGTTTCAGCTTCCGCTGTAGGATGGCTGCCGTTGATTTATGCGGCGCTGCTGCATTTTGTCGGTTCACTGGTTGTAGTCTTCAACAGCGCAAGATTAGTGCGATACGGCGAAGAACTGGAACCGCATAGTTATGCTCCGGCAGTGAATATTTAATAAAATTTTTCATACCAAAATTTAATCTTTCTGATTTTGAGAGGGTATTTTGACTGCGAATAACGGACAATTTGCGATAGAGACGTTTTCACTGACCAAAATCTTCGCCGACTGGTGGGGACGAAGCAGGGTTGTAGCGGTTGATAATCTCAATATCAAAATCAGGAACAATCAGGTATTCGGGCTTTTAGGGCCGAACGGGTCGGGTAAAACAACGATTCTGAAAATGCTGCTCGGACTGCTGTATCCGACAAAAGGAAGGACGGTTGTGCTGGGCGGGGACAGCAGGGACCCTAAAATAAGCGCTCAAATCGGATTTCTGCCGGAAGAGTCATATCTGTATTCATACCTCAACGCCAGAGAAACGCTGGATTTTTACGGCAGACTGTTTGGCTTAAACAGCAGAGTCAGAAAATCGCGAATAGACGCGCTGCTCGATATGGTGGGATTGTCTGGGATGGCAAACAGGCCTATCGGGACTTTTTCAAAAGGTATGGCAAGACGAATAGGACTTGCCCAGGCGCTTATAAATGACCCCAAACTCCTTATTCTTGATGAGCCGACAAGCGGACTTGACCCTATCGGAACAAGGCAGATTAAAGACCTTATAGTCGAACTTGCAAAACGCGGCAAAACAGTCCTGCTGAGCAGTCATCTGCTGGCCGATGCCGAGGAAGTCTGCGACCGTGTCGCTATACTTTACGGAGGGCTTATACAAAAAGAAGGAAGTGTCGAAGAGCTGCTTGAAAGAAAAGACAAAACGCAGATTACCACAAATATTCTGACCGACAGAGCCGTAGAGCAGATAAGACGGATTGTAGAAAAAGACGGCGGCGAGTTTGAGATGAAACCGCCGATGCAGAAACTTGAATCGTTTTTCATAGATATAGTCAGGCAGGCGCAGCAGCAGAAAAGACCTACAAGCGGAGCGGTAAACCGTCTGGAAGTCTCCGATGCCGAAAGGGCCGCTGCTATATCGGATGTGCTCGATAAGCTTGTTTCGGCGAAAATAGAGCCGCAGAAAAAGACGGAACAGGCTGAAGTTGAAACGTTAAAAATCACCCCCGATTACAATGTTTTAGACAAGTTGGCCCAGGAATCCGGGCAGATGACTGAACCTGTTAAGAAAATAGAACCTGCACAAATCGAACAACCCACACAACCCACACAGCAGGACAGTATAAAAAAAGACCTTCTCGATGAGCTTACAAAACCGAAGGGTTTTACAGAACCACAAAATAACAGGCGTAAAAAAACAGAGGAGAAGAAAAATGGGTAGGGTCTGGGCTGTTGCCAAAAACAGCTTTGTCTCTGCGATGCGAATGAAGACGGCAATAGTCTTTATGCTGTTGCTGATTGTACTGCTGCCGATTTTATGCCTTACAAGCACCGGCGACGGCACGACAAAAGGACGCATTCAGAGTTTTATCAGTTATGGGCTGGGCCTTACAGGTTTTCTATTGTCGATTCTTACCGTTATAGTGTCCTGTTTTACCTTAAGCACCGACATAAAGCATAAACAGATTTACACGGTTATTACCAAGCCGATAAGACGATTTGAACTGGTATTAGGTAAAGTGCTTGGCGTTGTAGTGCTGGATTTGCTGCTTTTACTTGTGTTCTCATCGATAATTTATGCGTTGACGCTTCAGATACCACGGCTTTCAAAAACCAAAGGCGATGAACTTGCTATGCTGAATAACGAGTTTTTTACAGCAAGAACAGCTTTGAAAGTAAACTTTGACGAGCAGGTGATAGAAAAACGTGTTAACGAGGCCTATACGCGGCTTCAGCAGTCCGGACAGTTGGAGGAGTCGAAAACTAAACAAGCGGTTTTGCAGGAACTGAGAGATGCGGCAAAGTACAGTATGCACTCGGCAGAGCCGGGCGGAATGGTTTTGTGGGAGTTTGAGAATGTAAAACCGTTTGATTCCAATGAGAATATTTTTATTCGTTTAAAATTTGACGCCTCACAGGTTCCGCCGGATAAGAATATCTATGGCGTATGGTATGTCGGAGATTATCGGCAGATAAAATATGGACAGGAAAATGTAAAGACGCCGATTTACGCCGTTCCGCGAAAAGAGATAGTAGGGACAATTCATGAGTTCCAGGTACCCGCGGACGCTGTGGCTGCGGATGGTTATCTGGCAGTTGTTTTTTACAATGAGCCGATGAATAACACAACAGTGATATTTCCACAGGAGGATGGCTTCGAAGTTCTTTATAAAGCCGGCAGTTTCGGGTCTAATTTTATACGTGTAGCATTTATTATTTTCGCAAGGCTTGTTTTTCTTGCTGCACTCGGGGTTTCGCTTACCACATGGCTGGGATTTCCTGTAGCGGTGCTGTGCTGCCTTGCGGTTTTTTTTACCGGCGTGATAAATGGTTTTATCGTCGGCTCTTTCGGCTATCTGGGACAAAATATCATGTTTTTTTACAAATATGTGGTAGCGCCGATTATCTGGCTTCTGCCGAAATTCGACCAGAATTACAATATCAACAAATATATAATCGACGCCAGACTGATAGGGACAAGCTTTTTTGTAATGACTGTCATAGTGCTTGCGGTCAAGTCAGCCATTATTCTGGCAGCCGGGTTCCTGATATTCGCGCGGCGGGAAATAGCGAAAGTCATAGTTTAATAATTAAAAATATAGAAACATCCCGACGTGTCGGGGTTTCGCAATTTTGAATTTTTCATAAGAAGATTTACTTTTATGCGGTTACGAGAAATTGTTATCTGTGTTTTATGCGTACTTGCGGCGGCAGGGCTGCTGTTTTTAGGGTCGCAGAAACTCGATAAAATAAACGTTCAGCGAAGTGAAATGAAACTGGTAATGAATGAGCCGCTTCAAAACGCTCCGCCTTCGCTGGCATTTGCTACCGTTGCGCTGGGAGCTTTCCGCGGACTTATTGTTGACATACTATGGATTCGAGCCGACCAGCTAAAGGATGAAGGGAAATTCTTCGATGCGAAACAACTTGCCGAATGGATAACGCTCCTTCAGCCCAGATTCGCGGCAGTATGGGACTTTCACGCCTGGAATATGGCTTATAATATTTCGGTAGCCATCCCCGCAAGCAGGCCGCAGGAACGATGGCAGTGGGTCAGGAACGGATATGAGCTTCTCAGGGATAAAGGCATAGTAATAAATCCGAGAAACATCGACCTTTATCATTCACTTGCCTGGATATTTCAGCACAAAATCGGCAACATTATGGATGATTGCCATAAGTATTATAAACTGCAGCTTTATAAGGCGATGAAACCGCTGATAGGGCCGGGAACGCAGGACTATTATATTAAACTGGCAGAGGCGCCGAAAACGCTTCAGGAAATACTGGCAAATCCTGAAATAGTGAAGTTTTTGAATGAGCTTTCCGCTGCGGATTCCGTCTTTGCTAATCAGCAGGAACTTGTGGACAATTATCTTTCACTTCGGCAGCAGCCGGCAAAATTTCCGGACAAGGCCTTTAAGGTTATCGATGGGTACAGGGGGACAGAAACGCTCGACAGCTTTGATGTTTTTGCCAAGGCATATTATTTGAGGCATACCTGGAAAATGGAGCCGGAACTGATGGCCCAATTGAATGAAAAATACGGACCTGTCGATTATAAAGACCCTAACAAAGTACTGCCGCTGGACTGGACTCTGGCTGATGTTCATGCGATGTACTGGGCCGCTCTGGGGCTGCAAAGGACAGAAAAAAAATATTCAATTGAAATGCTTAATACTGATAGAATCGTTTTTCACAGTATTCAGAGTCTTTACACTCGCGGAAAAATGATTATTTATACCGCGCGTATAGCGGCAAAAGACGACCCATGTGACATCAGCGAACAGGAGAGCGTATTTTTGTTCCCGGACCTGAGAATGTTCGACAGATATGACCAGGCATTACGGGTATTAATTCAGAAATACGCCGAGCTTGGTTCTGATCCGGAGATTCTTGAAGTTCCGCACAGAAATATGCTCAAACGGGCCGTTCTGCTGTTTTATCAGGCCGGTCATATTGACAAGGCTCTGGAAATATACAATACCCTGCGGAAAGAATACCCGACAGATAAGGAAATACAGGTTTCTCTGACAGAATATGCGAGAACCAGGCTGATTAATGAACTATCCTCTATCGGCTTAAATGACGCGACAGAAATTATAACCCTTATGCTGCAGGAGGCGTATTATCGTTATGCCGTGCATGATGACGATGAGGCATTCGGCAGAGAGAAGATGGCAAAGGAAATTTTTGACTATTATCAGAAACAATTTGGCGATGAGGGCGTTGACAGACTACCGCTGCCGGATTTCAACATAATGCGATATGTAGGATTGAGCGGTTTTCTGAACGATTCTCGATACCCTGAAGATTTAAGGAAGAACCTGCTTGGGCGAATACAAATAGAAAGACCGGAACTTTATGAGAAAATGAAACAGCAGCAGGAGTCCATTATGCAGGAGATGGAGAAGAAGGAAGGCACGCAGCAATGAGCGTACGGCCGGAAGCTGTGGAAAATCTTACCGGGGCACAGAAACAGGCCGTCTTCCATAAGGATGGCCCTTTGCTGATTATAGCAGGGCCGGGAAGCGGGAAAACTCGAGTAATTACACACCGGATTGCAGCACTGGTAAAACAGGGAGTTTCGCCTTTTAATATCTGCGCGGTAACCTTTACCAATAAAGCAGCGGACGAAATGCGGCAGAGAGTCCTGGCGATGGATGTGCCGCAGGGGGTGCATCTGAGCACTTTTCATTCGCTTTGTGTCAGGATTCTGCGGAAGTTTAATGAAGCCGCACGTATTGCTCCGGCATTCAGTATCTTCGCTGAGTCTGAACAGAAAAGCTGTATGAGAGAAGCCATAAAAGCGGCACAGCTTGATTCGAAAAATTTTCCGCCTGCCGCTATGCTCGAAACAGTATCGCGGCTGAAAAATAACCTTGAAGATGTCGGAACATTTGAAGCGAAAAGCAGCGGAGATTATTTTTCACAATGCGTGTTGAAAATTTACAAGGCATATCAGAAAATTCTCGAAAAAAATAATGCGCTTGATTTTGACGATTTGCTTCTGAAGACGGCATTTCTGCTTAGGGATTTTCCGGATATCAGGAAACAATTGAATGAGCGATTCAAATATCTGATGGTTGATGAATATCAGGATACCAACCACGCCCAGTACCAGATTGCCAGGGGATTATCCGCCGAACACGGTAATATTTGCGTAACCGGCGACCCGGACCAGTCGATATACGGCTGGCGGGGAGCGGATATCGGCAATATCCTTGCCTTTGAACACGATTGGCCCGATGCTACCATTGTAAGGCTGGAAGAAAACTTTAGAAGTATGCCGGAAATTCTTGCTGTCGCAGACAGACTTATCCTTGCCAATAAGAGCCGAAAGCAAAAAAGACTTCTGCCGGTTAAACAGGCCGGCGGTGAAATTGCCGCCCGCTGTCTTGAAGATGAACAGGCCGAAGCGGAATTTATAGCCCAATATGCCAAACAACTCCTTGATGCCGGTACCGAGGCAAACCAGATAGCGGTGTTTTACCGGGTCAACTCGATGAGCAGGGCGATTGAAGAGGCGTTTGTAGTAAATCGGATTCCATATCAGATAATACGCGGCGTGGAATTCTACAGCCGAAAGGAAATCAGAGATATCCTGGCGTATCTGAGACTGATTGTAAATCCGTCGGACGACCAGGCTCTTATGCGGATAATCAATTCACCTGTAAGGGGAATAGGGCAAACGACGGTTGCCCGGCTTGCCGCGTATGCGGTATCGCAAATGACAAATATTTATCAGGCCGTCAAAGACTGCGACAAAGTAAGTTCGCTCTCGGCTGCGGTAAAGATTAAACTCAAAGCTTTCGCGGGGGTGATAGAGAATTTCAAAAAAAATATGGACCAGCCCTCTGCGGTTGTTATAGAAAATGTGTTCAGGTCAAGCGGATTGTATGAATCTCTCAAAGCTGAGGTTGCGGAGGAATCTTACAGCAAGGCGTCGCCGCTCGACAATGTTTTTGAGCTTATAAATTCCGCAAGGCGATTTGATGAGCAGCAGGGCGGAAGCCTGGTTGATTTTCTGCAGCATATAGCGCTGTTCAGCGATACGGATACTTATGACGGCAGAAGCGGCAAAGTTTCACTGATGACGCTGCATTGTGCAAAAGGGCTTGAGTTTGAAAACGTTATTATCGCCGGACTTGAGCAGGGACTTTTGCCGCACGAAAGAAGCATCGATACTCCTTCGCATCTCGAAGAGGAAAGAAGACTATTCTTTGTGGGTATTACGCGGGCAAAAAAACGGCTTTGTATAACGCTGTGCAGGTATAGAACGATACATGGACAATTGACAAGAACAATTATGTCGCCGTTTCTTTTTGACGCCGGCCTTGAATTGCAGGAATATGGTGACCGGACAGACGATTTGGATTATGATGATGACGACAGGCAGGATTCTTATCAGGAACAGATTTCGCAGGCTGCTGATGTAAAAACGACTGGTAATGCTTTTGCCGCCGGCCAGCTTGTATCGCATAAAAAGTTTGGGATAGGCAGGGTAAAGGAATTTCATAATTTAGGAGCCGACAGCATTGTTGTTGTAGAATTCAAAAGCGGTCAGGTAAAACCTTTAATGTTAAAATATGCTAATTTGAGTATTATTGGACAGAAGCAGGAGCATTAATTATGGAAACGCCACAGGTGAAATTTTATTACAAAAATGTTACAGCAGAAGTTCTGGGCAAAGAGCACGGCATAACGAAACAGCAGTTCGACGAGCTTGTCAAAAAGACCGAGCCGTTGATTGAACAGCTTAATGCCGAAAGAAAAGCTGGAAAAACTAAATATCGTGATTTGCCTTATAAGACCGATATGGTTAAAAATGTAAAAAAGGTTGCCGATGGAGTCAGGGGATGTGAAAATTTTGTAGTCCTCGGCATAGGAGGTTCTGCTCTCGGCAATATCGCCCTGCAGACGGCATTGAACCCATATATGTATAACCTCGATGAAAAACAGCGAAAAGGCCCAAGGCTATTTGTGCTTGATAACGTTGACCCGCAGCAGTTAAGCTCGTTCCTCGATTGGGCTGGAGACAGGCTGGATAAAACGATATTTAACGTTATAAGCAAATCGGGCAGAACGGCGGAAACGGCCTCACAATTTTTAACCATCTGCGATATGATTGAAAAAAGAATCGGCAAAAACAGGCTGAAAGAACAAATTGTCGCTACGACCGATGCCAAGGAAGGAACGCTTCGCAAGATTACGGAAAAATTTGGATTCAGAAATCTTGAAGTACCGGATGGCGTCGGTGGCAGGTTCAGTGTTCTCAGCGCTGTAGGACTTTTAAGTGCCGCCGTATGCGGCATAGACATAGAACATCTCCTTGCCGGCGCTGCAGAAATGGATAAAAAAGTCAGCCTGAAGGATTTCTATCAGAATCCGGCCGCTGTCAACGCCGCGATAAACTGGCATTATTATAACAGGGGCAAAAAAATATCGGTAATGATGTCTTACAGTTTCGCATTAAAGGATTTCGCGGATTGGTATAGGCAGTTATGGGCGGAAAGTCTCGGCAAAGCCAAAGACCTCACCGGCAAGGAAGCCTTTGTCGGGCCGACACCTGTAAAAGCGCTCGGAGCGACCGACCAGCACAGCCAGGTACAGCTTTACCGCGAAGGACCAAACGACAAACTGTTTACATTCCTTGCCGTGAAGGACTTTGAAAAGGATGTCGAAATCGGCAAATCGCCGGATGTCGCACCGGAACTGGCGTATCTTTCAGGGCAGAAAATGAGCAGGCTTATCAACAGCGAAAAAACAGGAACTGAATACGCACTTTTGGCGAGTAAAAGGCCTTGTCTGACGGTTGCGTTTGACAGGATTTGTCCTTATACTGTAGGGCAGTTTATTTATCTGTTTGAAGCGACGACCTCGATAGCCGGAATGCTGTTTGGAATTAATACATACGACCAGCCTGCGGTTGAACTTGGTAAAGACGCTACGCTTGCATTAATGGGCAGCAGCGATTATGCTGAATTGGCGGGGAAAATAAAGCCGTTCGAGAAAATGGACAGTAGTTTTATTATATAAATCTGAAAAGGGAAACTTATGCGGTTTGCGGTAATAATGGCAGGGGGTACTGGTAAAAGACTATGGCCCCTGAGCAGAGAAGACAGGCCGAAACAGGTTCTCAAACTTATTGACGGCGATACGCTGCTGCGAAGATGCTACCAGAGAGTAAACGCGATGTTCGACCATCGGCATATAATCGTACTTACCAACAAAGGCTATTCAGACATTGTACGCGATAATCTGCCGGAGATTCCGTATGATAATGTCATAGCTGAGCCGGCGGTACGGGATACGGCAGGGGCAATCGGACTTGCCGCGTCTGTGCTGGCAGGGTTCGACCCCGACGCAACTATGGCAGTCGTTACCGCAGACCAGATAATAAAGCCGGCAAAGGTATTTCATCAGGCACTGGAAGACGGTATGAACTTTGTCGAGGAAAATCCTGATGCCCTGATAACCTTCGGCATTCAGCCTTCGTTTCCAAACACGCAGCTCGGCTATATAAAACTTGGCGATGGTCAGAAATGTTCGCATTGCGACAATGAGATTTATCAGGTTGAGGCCTTTAAGGAAAAGCCCGACCTGCAGACCGCAAAAGAATATCTTTCTACAGGCCAATACTGCTGGAATTCCGGACTTTTTGTCTGGAAGGCGAAGAGGGTGCTTGAACTGCTTTTCGAAAATATTCCGCAGGCCAAACAGCCTCTTCAGAGAATACAGGCCGACTGGGGCGGCCCGAATCAGGAAGGAACGCTTGCGGAGAATTTTATAAAACTGCCGAAAATAAGCATCGATTTTGCCGTTATGGAAAAGGCTCCAAAGGTTCATGCAATCAGGCTTAATTGTCAATGGCTCGATATGGGGTCGTTTTCGGCTCTTGCCGATATCATACAGTCCGACAAAAACGGCAATATTGTTGTCGCCGAACAAAGCGAAGTTCTTAATTGTGAAAACAACATATTCGTTACCGAAGACAAAAATCACCTGATAGCTGCAATCGGGCTTGAGAACATGGTTGTTGTGCACAGCCCTGATGCGACACTGGTCTGTCCGATTGGCGAAACAGAAAAACTCAAGGAGCTTCTGGACATTCTCAGACAGCACAAAAAAGAGAAATATCTGTAATATGCGGTTTCTCTGCATAGATCTCGGCGATAAAAGAACAGGCCTTGCCATCTGCGACGGCGATGAAATTCTCGCAAGTCCTTTAGCCGTTTTAGAGGGGCAAAGAAATTTGCCCGATGAGATTGTAAAAATTGCAGAAGAGCAGCAGGTGCAGGCCCTGGTTTTTGGATTGCCTGTAAATATGGACGGCAGCGAAGGCGAAAGAGCGGTTCAAACCAAAAACTTTGCCGAGAAAATCAAAAGCAAAACAACTCTGCCGATATTTTTTCAGGATGAAAGACTTTCGACTTTCACCGCAGGACAACAGCTTTCCCAAACCGGCCTTACTCACAAAAAGAAAAAGGACAGAATCGACGCGATAGCGGCCGCGGAGATTCTCAAGGAGTTTATAGCTGCCAGGAAAGCTCAGGATTCCTGAAACAACCATGTAGAAAGATATCTTTCTCCTGTATCCGGCAGAATAACTACAATCACCTTTCCTTCATTTTCTTTGCGTTTGGCAACTTCAAGAGCAGCCCATAAAGCTGCGCCGCCGGAGATACCTGCCAGGATACCGTCTGACTTTGCCAGGCGTCTTGCGGTTTCGCCGGCGTCATTATCCTTAACACGAATAATCTCGTCGATTATCTCTCTGTTCAAAACTTCAGGAATGAAACCTGCGCCTATACCCTGAATTTTGTGCGGACTGGGTTTGCCGCCGGACAGCACAGGCGAAGAATCCGGTTCGACGGCAATTGCCTTGAATGTTTTTTTCCTTTTTTTGATTACCTCGGCTATGCCGGTAATAGTGCCGCCTGTACCGACGCCGGAAACGAGAATATCGACTTTGCCGTCGGTATCGTTCCATATTTCTTCTGCTGTGGTCCTGCGGTGTATTTCGGGATTGGCCGGGTTGTTGAATTGTTGCGGTATAAAGCTGTTTGGCGTTTTTTTGGCAAGTTCCTCTGCTTTTTCAATTGCCCCTTTCATTCCTTTTGGTCCCTCGGTAAGCACAAGCTCTGCGCCGAAGATTTTCAGCAATTGCCTCCTTTCAATGCTCATCGTTTCCGGCATAGTAAGAATCAGCTTATATCCTTTTGCCGCGGCTACAAATGCCAAAGCGATTCCCGTATTTCCGCTTGTCGGCTCAATAATTACGGAATCCTTGCGCAGCAGTCCTTTCTTTTCTGCGTCTTCAATTAATGCTATGCCTATTCTGTCCTTGACGCTCGAAAGGGGGTTAAATGACTCTATCTTTACAAGAATGGTAGCATTTATTCCTTCAGCAATTCTATTGAGTTTTACCAATGGCGTATTGCCAATGGTCTTGGTAATGTCTTCAAATATCTTTGCCATAATTTACCTCTCATAACTGTTTATGTTTTTTCCAAAGCCTGTTCGATATCCGCGATAATATCATCGATATGTTCAATACCGATTGATAAGCGGATAAAATCAGGCGTTACGCCGGTCGCTAATTGTTCATCCGGAGAAAGCTGCTGATGTGTCGTTGTTGCCGGATGAATAGCGAGTGTTTTTGCATCGCCGACATTGGCAAGATGCGAAATAAGCTCAAGCGAATTAATAAACTTTTTCCCTGCTTCAAGTCCGCCTTTGATTCCAAAGCCTAATATTGCTCCGGCTCCTTTTGGCAGATATTTTTTCACCCGTTCTTTTTCAGGACTTGTTGAAAGACCGGGATAATTCACCCAGGATACTTTCGGATGTTTCCTTAAATAATTAGCTACACCCCAGGCATTATCCGAGTGCCTGGGCATTCTCAGGTGCAATGTCTCCAGCCCCTGCAGGAATAAAAACGCATTGAAGGGCGATAATGCCGGCCCTAAATCGCGCAGAAGGGTAACTCTTGCCTTGATAATGTAAGCGATATTGCCCAAAGGCTTGAGCGCCTCGATAAAGTTAATGCCGTGATAGCTGGGTTCCGGCTCGGAGATGAGGGGAAATTTTCCGCTTGTCCAGTCGAACTTTCCGGAATCGACAATCAATCCTCCGATAGATGTCCCGTGTCCGCCAATAAATTTAGTCGCTGAATATACTACGATATCGACGCCGAAATCAATCGGCCGCAGGACATAAGGAGAAACCGTGTTGTCCAGAATAAAAGGAATGCCGTTTTTGTGGGCTACTTTAGCGATGCCTTCCAAATCGGCAACATCCAGCTTGGGATTGCCTATCGACTCTGCGTAAATTGCTTTGGTCTTGGGCGTAATCGCTTTTTGAAATGCTTCCAAATCATTCGACTTGACGAATTTAACTGTTATACCCAGCCTTGGGAAAGTGTAATGGAAGAGATTGTATGTTCCGCCATAAAGATTGTCTGCGGATACAATTTCGTCTCCGGCTTTTGCAATGTTTAACAAAGCTATCGTAATCGCCGATTGCCCGCTGGCCGTTGCCAAAGCTCCGACGCCGCCATCGAGCAGGGCGATGCGTTTCTCCAGAACATCAGTCGTCGGGTTCATAAGCCGGGTATAGATGTTGCCGAATTCCCGCAGACCGAAAAGATTTGCCGCGTGGTCGGTATTTTTAAACTGATACGAGGTCGTCTGATAAATCGGCACAGCTCGTGAGCCTGTAGTTGGGTCGGATTCCTGCCCGCCGTGCAGAACGATAGATTCTAATTTTAATTTTTGGTCTATTTTACTCATTTGTTAACTCCTTTAAAATGCATATTGAGCGCTTAAAACAACGCCGTCGCCAAGTCCGAAGGCGGCGGAACTTCCCCGATTGCCGGTGAGAACATAAGCGGCAACCAGCGAAAAGTTTTTATTTACAAACCAGGCAATATGAGCATCCCAGTAGTCGGCATTCTTGAAATCGCTGAATTTAGCTCCCTGCCGATATTCAACGCCGACAGCAACGTTCGGAAGGGGCAGCACATCTATATTGCCGAAGAGTACCTCGTCTCGTTCTTCATCGAAACCCAGAACGCCGAGGACTTTTCCCTTTGTTGAAAGCAAACCGCCGCTTATCAGCACAGGCTTGGGAAAAGTTTTCTTAATAAGTTTTGTTGCCACTATGTAATAGTCAAAATCGGCCTTGTCCGCAGCGCCATCGTAGTTGGTATGTTTAAAGACCGTGCCGATCGAAACCGCAGGAGTATAATCTTTTTCTTCCAGGACAAGCAATTTTGCACCGAAGTTATGCTTCTGTACATCCTGGAGGCCACTTATTGAAACATTTTCATAGCCGTAAGAAAGCTCAAGGCGGTTAAAAAAAGTTTGCGCAATTCCAACCGTTGACCAGTCTATTTTGCTTTGTTTAAGATTTACATACCAGGTGCCAATCTGAGGTTTACTCGTGATGAAATCATCGAGAGAAAATTTACCTGACTTATTGGGCTCTGCGATTTTTTCGCCGGCAGTATAAGCCAAGGGGTTAAAAGCGATGCCGCCGACTCCTTCAAGGTTATTTAATGGGACACCGGCGTAAGAAGGGGCGTTTACTGATGCCAGTCCCAAACCAACTAATACAATTACAACCAGCTTTTTCATTTGAAAATCTCCTTAAAAATATATTGTTCTTTGTCTTTAAGCAGGATTTTCCAGATGTCTGGTTGCATCCGTCTTGTATTTTTATATTATTTACAAACAGTTGCTTCTGCGGGATGACCGCTTGAGCAGAAAACTGACTTTATGTTATATGCCGCCTCCTTTCTCAACTTCCCAAAATTCGTCGAACCGCTTTCTTTCAGTTATCTCAATTTGTACAATCTTTGCGTTATGCACTTTGATTACGACACTTCCATAGTCAAGACGCCCAATTGCTTCCGCGATATTTTTGACGATAGCATCGCTTATAGATAATTCATTACTGGTCTTTTTCTGGCTCATATAGTTAGTAAAAATTATATCGTATTCCTATTATTCCTATAGATTTAGTATGAATTATATATATTTTGAAAACTTTTGTCAAGCCATTTTTTTGGGAATTTTTAAAAATTTGTTTTAAGAGGCTTAATAATAAGGAGTTATGACCGACCAATTACAGGCATAAACCTATCTATTGTAGTTTTGCGATGATATCATCAGGAATATCAAAGTTGGCATAGACATTTTGTATATCATCGTGGTCTTCCAGTTCTTCCATAAGCGAAAGTATCTTCCTGGCGGATTCAGGATTGGCTATCGGAATAGAATTCTGTGGTACCATCGATATTTCACTGACCTGAACAGGTATTTTTTTGTCTTCGATTGCTTTTTTCAGACCTTCGTAAGCGGACTGTTCGCAGGTAATTTCGTAAACTTCACCAGTATTCTGTACATCTTCAGCGCCTGCCGATAAAGCCAGTTCCATTAAACTGTCTTCATCTGCATCTTTGGTTAGTACTGTAATCAATCCCTTTTTGCTGAACATATAGCTTACGCATCCGGTCGAACCGAGTGAGCCGCCGTGCTGTTCAAAAATCTTTCTTATTTCAGGAGCCGTTCTGTTTCTATTGTCGGTCAGCGCCTCAGCCATTATCGCCACGCCGCCGTGAGCATAACCTTCATAGGCTACCGGAACAAACGCAACGCTGTCGCCGCCGCCGGCACCTTTCTTGACAGCCTTCTCGATGGTATCCTTTGGCATATTGGACTGTTTGGCCTTATCGATTGCGTATCTTAAAGCGAGATTTTGTGATGGGTCGGGGCCGCCGTTTTTGGCCGCGACAATAATTATTCTCGCAATCTTGCTCCAGACTTTGCCGCGTTTGGCGTCATTAGCCGCTTTCTTGTGTTTTATTCCAGCCCAGTGTGAATGACCTGACATATTTATTTACCTCATCGATAGATATTAATGTATTACCTTGTTTAGCGGATAAGTAATAATTCCCGAAGCGCCTGCCCGTTTGAGTTTCGGCACAATGACTCTTTCCACCGCTGTATCTACAACGACCTCAACCGCCACAAAATCACTATTGGCCAGTGATGAGACGGTAGGGCTTTTTTCAGCAGGCAGAATCTTCACAATATCGCTCAGGCGATTTTTAGGAACGTTCATTTTCAAACCAACGGTTGTTTTTGCATCGATTGCCGCATTTAATAAAATAGAAATATTTTCAATTTTTTCATGTTTGAATTTATCTTTCCACGCGTCTTTATTTGCGACAAATCTCGTCGTTGATGTAAGCAGGGTATCGACGATTCGCAGGTTATTTGCCTTAAGGCTTGAACCTGTTTCGGTAACATCGACAATAGCATTGGCTAATTTGGTGAATAATCTGGCTTTTATCTCAGTTGCGCCAAAGCTGAATTCGACTTTCACTTTTATGTGTTTCTTTTTGAAGTATTCTTTTGTTACACGGACCAGTTCGGTAGCGATAATGCCGCCTTCGAGGTCTTCGGGCTTCGTAATTTTTGATTCATTAGGTACTGCAAGTACCCATCTGACAGGTTTAGCGGTTGCCTTGCTGTATAAAAGCTCGCAGACTTGGTGAACAGACGATTTGTTTTCGAGTATCCAATCATGGCCGGTGAAACCCGCATCAAGCGCACCGACTTCGACATATCTGCTCATTTCCTGAGCGTGAAGCATTGCAAGCTGGATTTCATCATCGTCAATTTGCGGGAAATAACTTCTTTCATGCCCTGTTATATGAAAGCCCGCCTTTTCAAAAAGCTCGAATGTGGCTTTTTGAAGGCTGCCTTTTGGAATACCGAGTTTGAGAATCTGTTCTGACATAACAACTCCTTACTTTCCGGATTTCGGCTTCTTCTGTGCCGCGTCTTTTTTGCCTTCCGATAGTATCGAGCCGGCTTTAGGACTGGCCAGTTCACTGTCATGACGGATAATTTCATAAAAAACATAAGCGTCAGAGGCCGAAATCTGTTTTTCAATAAATGATGCTATCTGAGTATTGTCCCATTCCGGGTCGATAAGATTATAGGTTTTGAGGTATTCAATCATCCTGTCGGTAAGCGGTACAGCGTGAGCGTTTAAGGCTGTAAGCATTACATAATCGCAGATAAAAGCCGTCATACCATTGAATTTTTCGATAATTTCCCTCGAATTCTTTTTGCCTGTTCCGGCGAAGTCTTCAGGGGCCAGGCAGTCATATTTCTGAAATATGGCATTGAGCAGAGAAATAAGCACTCCGGCAGTTTTCTCGACATCTGTTATGTCGGAACCGACAACCTCGACTATTTCTTCCGTTCGGGCAACACGCAAATCGTTGGTATCCACAAAGTGAGATTGAATTTTTCTAATTGCAGATTTTGCCGCTGATTCAGGAGAATTCTGGCAGAACGCAGCAAAAACAATCGCCTCGACAATGTCCTGGTAAACAGGTTTTTTAGGTTTCTCAGCGCCTTTCTTAAGGGCGTTGAACAATTTCTTTATCTTCTGTGAGTATTGGATTGTATTTTTCATTTCTGTTCGCTCTGTTCGCTATCAGGTTTAAATTCCTTCGAGACTTCATCGATAAGTCTCAGTGTTTCCAGTGTTTTTTTCAGTCTGTCGTCATGATGGAAGTAAAGATGAGGACAAAACCTTGACTTTACATAACTGCCTAAAAGAGTCTGTATATGCCCTGCGGCGCGCTCTATAGCCGTAAAGGCCAGCCGCTGTTTCGTCTCATTTTCCGCCATAATGCTCAAAAAAACCTCCGCGCTCTTGAGGTCAGGCTCCGTGATTACCTCAGTTACGCTGATAAGCCCTTCTATCCGCGGGTCCTGCATGTGATTATTTATTATATCACTGATTGCCTCTTTTATGACACGCGACATTCTTTCTTGTCTTCGACTTGGCATGGCTGTTCCGGTTTAAATGGTCCTCTGGACTTTGACTATTTCATAAACCTCGAAAATGTCGCCTGTTTTTATATCGTCGAAACCGGCAATCTTTATACCGCACTCGAATCCGGTGCGAACCTGTCTGGCATCGTCTTTAAAATGCTTCAGCGATTCTATCGGACAGTTATCTCTTAGAATAATATTGTCGCGGATAAGCCTGATTCGGGCGCTGCGGTTGACTTCACCCTGTTCGACATAACAGCCGGCAATGGTACCTACGCCGGTAATCTTAAAGGTGTCGCGTACCACAGCTTTTCCCAGGCTGTTGATTTTGTCTTCAGGTTCGAGCATTCCGGACATGGCCTTTTTAAGGTCGTCTGTTATCTTGTATATAATGCTGTATAGCCTGACGTCGACGCCTTTCGCCTCGGCAATTTTTCCGGCCTTGTCTTCGGGTACAACGTTAAAGCCTATAACCAATGCGCCAGAAGCTTCCGCCAGTACAATATCGCCTTCTGTAATGCCGCCGACGGCAGCGTGCAGAATCTTAACCTGTACTTCTCCGGTGCTGAGTTCCGAAAGATATTTTGTCAAAACATCGACAGAACCCTGAACATCGGCTCGTATGATTATATTCACTTCCTTTGTCTTGCCTGCCTCAATGTGACTGAATAGATTTTCCATTGTTACAAGCGAACGGGTAGAAAGCGCTGCCTTACGAGCGAGGGATTTTTTGTCTTCCGCTGCCGCTTTGGCGCGATTTATATCTTCCAGACAATAAAATTTATCGCCTGCCTGAGGCACATTATTAAGGCCGGAAACTTCAACCGGCATTGCGCTTATTGCTGAAGCGATTGACCTGCCGGTGCTGTCTCTTAATGTTCTTATTCTGCCGTAACCTGCGCCGGCAAGAATAATATCGCCTTTTTTAAGTTTTCCTTCCTGTATAAGCAGGGTGGCCATAGGGCCTTTGCTCGGATTCAATTTTGCTTCAACAACCCAGCCGACAGCAGGTATTGTCGGGTCAGCCTTGAGTTCGAGAATTTCAGTCGCGAAATCAAGATGTTCCAGAAGCTCTTCAATGCCGGTTCCCTTAGTAGCGCTTGTTTTGACAACATCTGTTTTGCCGCCCCATTCAGAAGGCGCCAAATCGTGTTCGGCAAGCTGACCGTAAATCCGGTTTACATCTACGCCCGGCAAATCTATTTTATTTAAAGCGACTATTATATGTACGCCTGCGGCCTTGGCATGGTGAATAGCCTCGACTGTCTGTGGCATTACACCATCGTCAGCGGCAACGACAAGTACGACGATATCGGTCATATTTGCGCCTCGGGCACGCATCTCCGTAAAAGCTTCGTGGCCGGGTGTATCGAGGAATGTAACTTTCTTGGGATTATTTTTATCGCCCCATGTTACCTGGTAGGCGCCAATGTGCTGGGTGATGCCGCCGGCTTCGCCCGCCGCGACTTGTGCCGAGCGGATTCTGTCGAGCAAACTGGTCTTGCCGTGGTCGACATGGCCGAGCATTGTAACGACAGCGGAACGCTTCTGAAGATTATTCTTAGGTCTATTGGCAAACTCTTCCGCTATCTGCTGCTCGATGGACAATCTTTGCTGAACGACAAGTTCAGTGCCGAAGTCAAGAGCGACAAGTTCGGCAGTCTCAGCCGTGATAACCTGATTCGCAACGGCCATAACGCCGTGAGCGATAAGTCGTTCCGCGATTTCAGCGGTTTTTACGACGAGTGCCGCAGCCAAATCTTTTACCGTTATCGGTTCGTAAACATAAGCCTTCTCCGGCTTTATTTTCAAGGCTTCTTCGGCTTTTGATTTTTTAGTCTCAATTTTTCGTGTCGGCCGCAAACGCATACCTTCGCCGCCGGCAGCTTCCAGCCGGGCGCGTCTTTCCTCGATGTCTCTTGTAAGAAGTTTGCGGGCCGTCTTCTGCTGACGCAAAGGCTCTTCAACCAGCGATGTTTCATCATGCCTTCGGCCATGAGTTTTTTTCTTACCTTTGCCGGATTTACCTTGTGCCTCAGCAATTTCAGGTGCACTTGCCAGGAGTGGTTCAGTGGCCTGCTGCTTATAAGATGGTTTTGATGGCTTTGGCCTTGTTCTGGGCCGTTCCATTTCTTCAGGTTTTTCAACACGTATAACCCTTGGGCCGGATAGCTTGGCGGGTTTAGGCTTCCCGAGTTTAGGGCCTGCCGGCATAACCGGTTCATGTGGTTTAGGCGGTTTGGTTATAATTTCCGGTGCAATAACAGGCGCAGGTTCTATGACTGTCGAGCCCGGCTCCTGCAATTGAGTAATTTGAGACTCCGTTTCCGATTTAACAGTTTCTAAAACGGCGGTCTGTGAAGTCCCGGATTCCTGTGCTTTAACTGGTTCCTGTCCGGCTGATGCTGCGGCTTCCTCGGCTGCTATTTGTTTTTCAGTTTTTTTCTTTTTCTTGACGCGGACTTTGGCAAGGTCAACCGGGGCAGACGTTTCTACAGTGGTAGTATGCGTGCCTTCGCTGAACCATTCACGAATCGTTGCCGCCAGACCGGCGGAAATTGTTGACATGTGATTTTTTACGTCAAGACCCTCAGCCTGGCACTTTTCTATAATGGCCTTACTGTTGACACCGAGGTCTTTGGCTAAAAGATGTACTCTTGTGGTTGCCAATCTGACCGGACTCCAAAAATATTATAAAACGCGTTTCGAACTATTGGCCGCTATCCTGTTGAGGTTCTATAGTTTTGACCTGTTCAACCAGCAGGATTTCTGCAATGGTCGGAGCGGATTCCGCTGTCTGCTTTTTGGCCAATTCTTCAGCAAGATGTATTACCTTTTCAGCCATATCAGGCTGAAGACCTATTTCGCTAATTAACGGCTCTTTGCCGATTTCCGCAAGATCAAGTACGGAAATTATGCCCAGGGCAATGAGCTTATCGATGAAAGTATCGTCCAGACCTTCAACATCCTTAAAGCCGGTAGTAAGTCTTTCGACTTCCTGATTGTATTCCTCCGGCGTGAGTATGTCGATGTCCCAGTCGGTGAGCCTTGCGGCAAGCCTGACATTCTGTCCGTGTTTGCCTATGGCCAGACTCAACTGGTCTTCCGGAACTACAACTGTAGCGCCGCCAAGCTCAAAACATAACGCCACCTGGCTGCATTTTGCCGGCATGAGAGCGTTGGCAATCAATTCATGTGAGGATTCGTTCCACCGGACGATATCTATTTTTTCGCCGCCGAGTTCATCGACGATGTTTTTAATCCTGCTGCCGCGAACGCCGACACAGGCGCCAACCGCGTCAACCTTAGAATCGTTGGATAGTACAGCTATTTTGGTTCTATAACCCGCTTCACGGGCAAGAGCCTTAATTACTATTATACCTTCGGCCACCTCAGGCACTTCAAGCTCGAAAAGACGGCGGATAAAATCCGGATGAGTACGGGAAAGAATTATTTTCACCTGGCTGGAGCTTTCTCGTACATCGAGAATCAGACAGCGGATTCTTTCGCTGATGTGATGGCTCTGGCCGCTAATCTGTTCGCTTTTCGGTAAGATAGCTTCAGTTCTATTGTTAAGATTTATAATTAAGGAACCGCCTTCATATCGAACAGCGGCGCCGCTGACTATTTCACCTTTTCGCTCCACAAACTCGTCATATACGCTTTGCCGTTCGTCGGCCTTAATCTTTTGAATCATAACCTGCTTGGCTGTCTGGGCGGGTATTCTGCCGAGCCGCTTGATATCTATCTGCTCGCCATCCTTAAACGCAAGCATATCGCCGGTTTGGCGGTCGATACGAACCTGAATATCGGCTTCAACATCTGTTTTGCCGAAGTATTTTCTTGCTGCAGATACCATCGCAGATTCGAGGTCCTGGAAAATGGACTCCCGATCGATATTCTTATCACGAGCGATGTTGTCAACTATTCTAACCAGTTCCTGATTCATTCTGCACCTTCCACTGCAACAATTCTAAGTAAAAAAAAGTGGAAACATCCACAAAAAGAACGTTTCCACTTCAAAAGCCGTTTTTTCTGTCTTCTGCCGTTTTACATCAAGACTTCCTCCGCGACAGATTTAACCAAAGTTACTTCCCAAGCGAAAGCGTTCGTCAGCCGCGCATAACCACAATGCAGCAAACCAGATGTAGCCGCCCGGCTACACACGACTGTTAAATCCTGTAAATATCATAGTCTAACCTTTTTTTTGATATTACTTTAAACAGGTAATAAAAAATGATTATACTTAAGCAGTGGGGTTTGTCAAATATTTAAAAAACGGAAAATTATAAAATATCTTTAAAGAGGCAAAATATCTTTAAACTGTTAGGCTTTACTATAAACTGTTAAAATGGGGGAAATTCAGACATAATCGGGATTAAAACTGCTTTACTCCACAACGCGAAAGTCCGAGCATTTGTCTTGCCTCGAGGGCTGTTGCAACCTCTCTTTCAACCTCGTTGGAAATGCGAACGATACGTTTAATAAGCATTTCATTTGTAGCGAGTTTTTTCTTGCTGCTGTCATAATAGATGTTGTCCTCAAGGCCGATACGTACACCGCCGCCCATAAGTATAGCTGCTATATTCATATTCAACTGGAATTTTCCTATTCCGGCCGCGGCCCAGAGAAAACTGGCCGGCAGGCTCTTAACCATACAGGAAAGGTCGAACAGTGTCGCGGACGCCGAGTAAATGGAGCCCAGCAGCAGATTACCGCAGAAAGGTTCCCGCAGGATGCCTTTTTTAATAAGCACTTTTGCCGTGTTGATCATACCGGTATCGAATATTTCCAATTCCGGAACGATTGATTTTTCGTTCATTTTTACGGCGAGCTTTTCGATCATATCCGGCGAATTTACCGATGCCTGTTGCATAAAGTTAAGAGAGCCAAGTGTTAGACTTGCCATATCAGGCTTTACATCTCCGTCAAGGTCGAGAACCTCCGCTCGTTTCTCAAAAGAGGTTTCATATCTGCCGCTTGTGGAGACGCATATAATCGCATCAGGACACCGGTTGCGGATACCTTTTATTATTTGGGCGTAAATATTTTTGTCGGAAGACGGAATGCCGTTTACGTCGCGGGCGTGAATATGAAATATTGATGCGCCGGCGTTGTAACAGGTAAGCGCATCGTCGATAATTTCAGCGATACTCAAAGGAATATGAGGTGTATCGTCTTTTGTCGATACCATTCCGGTTATAGCGGCGTTAATAATCAGTTTTGGATACGGCCGGATTGGATACGGCATATCAATATCATAGTTATTCATTTTTAGATTTCTCCTGCTGAATGTTGTTCCATTCTGCCAGGTCAACCTGAAGCGTTGTCCAATGGTCGATATTCTTATCTCCGAATTCATGCAGCTTTTTGAGTGTGCCGATTTTACGATAGCCGAAGTGCTTCTGATACCATTCGATGGAAGCAGGCAGGTCGGTATTGGTTGTCAGTGTTCGGATGCCTCTGGACAGCATATCTCTCATTCGGCGAGTCTGGAGCATAATGCCGACTCCCATGCCCCGGCAGTCGGGATGAACGACCATTAGTTCGGTTTTAGCTTCTGTCGGCGCGAGTATTTTATAGCCGCAGAAACCGACGATTCGACCGGCCAAGTCGGCGATAAAGTAGTTTTCGTATGTTAATGACGGCATTTCCGGCGAGGAGATATAGTGCATATTCGCAAGTTTTAATAATTCGAAGATGGCAGGCATATCCTGTGGAACGGCTTTTCTGATGACCACTTTCATATTGATTTTTCCGATACTCAAAGATTATACGGCAAATCCGCTTCGATAATATTTTTCCATTGTCGGCGATTGAGCGGATTCCACCACATATTGCCTTCGATAATTTTAGGTCCCTCAGATGTTACGGCTATGTCCCATCCGATTGTTCGAAGAGGCAGAAATTGCACGGCTGTTTTTTTCGCAAGAGCTATTATATCAGCCCAAAAAGGTATTTCAAAGCTTTCAAATTCTATGTTTGTAAACGGATGTTTCTGGAAATATATGGCACCCTTTCCGTCTGGGGCGGTTATTACCGCAGGTTCGAGCCTTCCGTTATCGGTGCGGACTGCGGCGAGCATATTTCCGTTACGTCCATCGCCGAAGTTGTCAGTTATATTGTTACTTCCGATAAGTTTAAAAAATGCAAAAAGTATCCGGCAGCAGCCGTTGCGGTCGATGAAGGTCGTTACTCTGACGGTTTGCAAAAACTCGGATGGACTCAGGCGCCGGATTTCCGGGTGATTTCGAAGACGCTCCTGAATGACAAAGGAATCAAAACGCTGCTCTGTACGCATCATATTATATATATTAGTCACGTTAAATATTTTTTTATCTGTGTCCGTAAAACCATCGGCCGTTCTTTGGAATATTTTTACTGCTGTGCCAAAAGCGCTTCTGCATGGTTTTATCACGAATTCCTCAGCGGGAATTTTTGCCAGAAATTGTTCCCACTCCGCTCTACCCGCCGGCATTGAGCCTTGAGGCGACCATCCGGGAACTTTTTGAAAAAATATCGCATATAATTTCGGCATAGGCAGTTTCAGTGCCATCAGGTAGCGATAGAAAAGCCCCTTGTCCCTTAATAGCGGCTCCCACGATACGGGATTAAGTAATTTTTGCAGTTTGGTGGTGTTCTTTCTGCTTGTATAGTTTTTGATTTGGCTGTCAGGGAAATTCGGCTGGAACAGGCCCAGGCGAAATGCTTCATACGGTTCGAAACGTCCTGTGCGGCATATATGGCAGGCTCGTGAAAGAACTTTCAGGTAACCTGGCCGCCAAAATGGCAAAATAGAGTGACAATACTGCGCTGTTTCAAAAAGTGTTGACATCTTTTTTAACGCGCTTTTATTCAACGACACGAAGCTCCGAATAACCAGCCTCTAACATATCATAAACTTCGACCAGTTCGCCGTTATAAAGGCGGATGCAGCCGCGTGAACTTTTTGTGCCAATCGTCGTTTCGTCATTTGTGCCGTGGATTGCGATACCTTCTATGCCGCGAGTCCTGTTGTCTATTCCTTCAAGGGCTATCCAGCCGGAGCCGAGCGGATAATCGGGGTCGTCAGCGTGATATGTTTTTCCTGTTTCAGGGTCTGTCCAGGTCGGCTTAACCATTTTTCCGCCGACTTCTGCCTTCCACAAACCTACAGGAGTTTCATGGCCTGGTTTGCCAAGACCAACTTTGTAACTCTTTACATAAACATTCTGGAGATAAAGGTCCATCGTAAATGTGGAACTGTACACTATCGCATGGAAGGGGCCCTGAACTACCTTTATTACCTGGTCGGCGCGGAGACCTCTCTCGCCGGCAATATTGTTTATCTTCATCAGTAATTTGTACGGAACCTTATACTTGGCCCCTATCTGGGCAAGCGAATCGCCGGACTGGACTTTATAGCTTGAACACAGGTCGTCGCCGAGTTGTATTGTTCTGCTGAAGAGCCATTCCTGGGCAAGGTCGGACAATTGTTTTTTTACAATCTCTCTGCCTGGGGCATCCAGAGACATATTGAGAATATCGTTGAGAGTGTTCCGGGCGACTATAATTTTTCCGTTAGCGATACAGCTTTGCGCATCTCTGAGCATTGCCGCGGCGCGGGGATTTGCGCTGAGGTTGACATCGGCAGCGGTTCCGGTTTTGTCGGGACTTGTGTTCTGGTTCTGTGAAGTCTGCTGAGCTGTTCCGGTATCGGGCGTAGTATTTTCGGCAGTTCCTTTCTTTTTGCTGAGCGGATAGAAATAAAGAATTGCCATCGCGGCAATGATGAGAAGAGCGACCGCGAAATAATAAATTATAACTTTTTTCCTATTGGGGTTGTAACCGGAAAGAGCCATCTTATATTATTCCTTATATTATAAATTTATTTTTTATTGAAATACGTTACGCCCTGGTCGGTAACCAGCATATCAACCGGCTGGTCATGCTCTATTGTCGGCACAGTTTCCAAAAGCTGTTCGGAAAAAGCAAGGCCGCACTTTATTGCCTTCAATTTCGGATGCAGGAAAAATCTGTCATAGTAAGAGCCGCCGCGTCCGAGACGATTGCCTTTACTGTCGAAAGCAAGGCCGGGCGTTACAATAAGGTCTATGTCCTCCAGCGGTACGGGTATTCCTGTAACAGGATTCCGCAGACCGCCGGCTTCAGTGGCGATACCTGTTTCGAGAGAATTAATCACAACAGCTATCATATGTCTCTGCTGCCAGGAAATCTTCGGAACTGCGACAGCCTTGGAGTGCTGCCAGGCATAAAGAATAAAAGACGCCGTATCAATCTCATGCGGCAGAGAAAGAAATGCCATTATCATGTTGGCATTGCGAAACTCAGGTGTCTCTACCAGATTCTTGCAAGCCATCTGACTTTTATCAACCCGCTGCTGGCCGGTCATCCCGCAAAGCTGCGTCCTAATCTGCTGGCGAAGCTGCTGTTTGTCCATTCAATATCCCTCCGTTGGATTATTCACAATTGCGACTTTGCCTCTTTTATCAAATTTTCAAGTTTTTGCAAATAATCCTTCATAATTTTTTCTCTTCCCCGGCCGGTAGGGGTGTAATAAGCCGAGGTCTTGCCCGGAAGGTATTCCTGTGCGACAAAACCTTCGGGGCTGTCGTGGGGATATTTATATTCAGCGCCGTAACCCTGCTTTTTAGCCCCTGCATAGTGGGAATCTTTCAGGTGTTTGGGTACTGGGACGGTACGTTTGTTTTTGACATCGCTTAAGGCTGACCAGATTGCCTTTGCCGAGGCGTTCGATTTCGGGGCACAGGCGATATAAATAGCGGCCTGGGCCAACGGAAGCTGGGCCTCCGGAAATCCCACAAATTCCGATATTTGAACCGCTGCCGCCGCCAAAATAGTAGCTGTCGGGTCGGCATTGCCGACATCTTCGGCTGCGCAAACGGCTATCCGCCTTGCGATGAAACGCGGGTCCTGACCGCCGGCGATTAGCCTTGCCAGCCAGTAAACCGCAGCGTCCGGGTCGGAACCTCGCATACTTTTTTGTAAAGCACTGGCAAGGTCATAATGCGAATCGCCCGTCGGGTCGAACACGATTGCCTTTTGCTGGATGGATTCTTTGGCGACCTCAATATCGAACTTAATCGACTCTGCTCCTGAATTCTTTTGCGACATTACGCCTATCTCAAGTGATGTAAGAGCCTTTCGTCCGTCGCCGTCGCTCATTATCGCGATATATTCCAAAGCCTCTTCAGTAGCGCCGACGTTTAAACCGCCAAGGCCTCTTTGCCTGTCTTTTAAGGCTCTTTTGAGCAGTTCGAGAATATCGGATTTTTCCAGAGGTTTGAATTCGAAGATTGTACTTCGTGAAATCAAAGGCGAATTAATCGAAAAGTATGGATTCTCTGTAGTCGCGCCGATAAGGATAATCACGCCGCTCTCTACATCATTTAAAAGCACATCCTGCTGGGCACGATTGAAGCGATGGATTTCATCTATAAACAATACGGTTTTTCCGCTATTGGTTATGAGTCTGTCTCTTGCCTTTAGAATAACTTCCCGAATATCCGCTACGGTAGCGGCAGGGGCGCTGAGGTAATGGAACTTTGCGTTGACAATATTAGCGATTATCGTCGCCAGCGATGTTTTGCCTGTGCCGGGCGGGCCGAAAAAAATCAGACTGCTTATAGACCCTGCATCGAGCATCCGGCGTAAAAGCTTGCCCTGACCTATGAAGTCCTTCTGGCCGGCGAATTCGTCGAGATTGCAGGGGCGCATTCGAGCCGCAAGTGGTGCGTTTGACAGTAGTTGCGCCTTTTCAATATCTGAAAAAAGTCCATTTTCTTTTCCTGTTTGTGGCATAAGGATTGATTATACAGTCCGGCTGAGAGATTTGTCGATAGGAATGTTGAAATAAGGCTAAATGGGGCGTTTTACCGGTCGAATACCTTTACCGTATTTTTGCCTGCCTCTTTTGCCGCGTAAAGGGCCTCATCGCTATGGCTGGTTACTTCCTCCGGGCACATATCGCCGTTATATTCGCCTGCGCCGATACTTACTGAAAGCTGAATTTTTTGTCTTTCCCATATTATTGGCGTCTCTGAAACTTCCTTAACCATTCTTTCAGCGACAACAAGAGCTTCGGTGATAGGAGTATTCGGCAGTATAATTGCGAATTCATCGCCGCCATAGCGGGCGGCAATGTCAATTTTGCGGATACAGGCGGCAATTTTACTGCTGACTCTTTTTATGGCCATATCACCTGCGCGATGACCGTAATTGTCATTGATTGGCTTCAAATTATCTATATCAACCATTATTACAGAAATCTGTCCGCCATATCGCTGGCATCTGCGAAGCTCTTGCTCAAGAAGTTCATAAAAGGTCCGATGGTTAACCAGGCCGGTTAAACCGTCGGTTTTGGCCTGGAGTTGAGACTTTTCGAAAAGTTTTATATTGCCGATGGATGCTCCGACAAGATGCCTTAACAGTTCGATTATTGCAATATCCTCATCGGTAAATTTTTCTGCGCCGATTTTATCGGCAAGGTTGAGTACGCCAACGACCCTGTTATGACAGATAAGCGGGGCGATAATACATGTCGAGGAGTAATAGTTTTGGGTAAATCTGCGGCTGGGTTTTTCCATAACAGGGGATTTGTGCATATCTATATTGTCGACGATGATAAGTTCTCTGCTTTGAACAGCCTTTATCATCGGCGACATATTAGCCTGATTTAAGGAAACTATGTTGTTAATAAGGTATGGATGGTTGTGATTCTCCAGATGCAGCATATCACTGGCATCGTCGAGTATATACAAAGAGGCAAAACAGGCATCGATGAGTTTAGGTATCTCTTCTACACAGATTTTGCCAATCTGCTGTAAATCAAGACAATTTATCCGCTGCACAAGGGGAGTGATAGTGTCCAGTAGGCCGGTTCTGATTTCTGTTTGTTTCCGGCCGTGAGGCTCAAGGTTGTTGTTATCAAGGTTGCTGTTCATAAGTTCCTTATTTAAAATACTTTACATCGCAATCTCGTCATCTGCCGAGGTTGTTATATCGGTGAAGGACACCGGTAAGTTCGATAAAAAATCATATATTCAGCGTCTAATCGTAAAGGTCCGAGAAAAAACGGCTAAAGCATCTTTTTCCGGACTAATGCTCTCAGAACTGTTTAAAAGATAAGAAACCTTTCTGTTAATTCCAAATTAAGGCGAAAAAAAATAAGAAATTTCCAAAAAAGTTATTGACGATTCCATGAATCTGATTTACATTTTATAAAACGTAAAAGCTATTTTTTTCCGGGCAGGCATTGATGTTAAAGGACTAAGACGTCGGCCCTGCATCTGAAAGGTTTTGACAATGTTTGAAGTTCATCAATCGGACTTGGGAAAGAGCGAAAAGAAAGGCTTTACTGCTCCGGAAAAATTATATCGAATCGGTGAAATAGTTCGTTACACACCTTATTCACGACAGACTATTCACAACTACACAATTATGGGTCTTATAAAAGAAATATCATGGACCGATGGCGGTCATCGATTATATGACGTGAGTGTTTTCGAAAAACTTTCACAGATAGCGGAAATGAGAAAAACAAAAACGTTAGGTCAGATAAGAGACCTGCTGGGAAGTAATAGTAATTGAACTTATAAGACTAAAAATTACAGAAAGACTGAATTGACAAACAACATCAGACAAATGGATTTGTCATCCCTGATACGGGACAACATAGATGAGGTCCTTGTCAGGATTATTCAGTTTACCCACATACACCACAATCTCATTTCAGATAATATCAGAAACTGCAAAGCCTCAGGTTTTGTTCCCCAATATATAGATGCAGAAGATTTCGCAAAAGTAATTTCTGCGGCGCTGACTGAACATCAGGGGAACAAACGTCTGGCACTGTGCGACAGTGGAACTGTCAGCTTTCTGCCGGGAGGAAATTTCAGATTGGAGCCTCAAATTGATACCGAAGCTGCCGAACTGGTTGACAGCGATTTTGAGGCGTACGTTAAACTCCAGAAAAACAGGTTAAAAGAAAACGCGATAAATAATAAAACTGCCTGCGCTCTGCTGGAACACAAGTTACGCAGAGCAGAAATGTCGGTACAGACTAAAAATTACTCGGTAAAAAATAAAGCTTAACTATTTATCAAATAAATACTTATATACTTATCAACCATGGCTTATTTACTCATGGAGGAACCGATGGGTCAGGGATGTGTTCAGGAGTTGGCTGTACTTGCCGCAGATAGCGTAAAGAAAGCGCAGATTCTGACGGTAGCCAGTGGAAAAGGAGGAGTTGGCAAGACAAATATAGCGGCCAATCTCGCGATATGTCTTGCTGCTTCGGGGAAAAGAGTAGCAGTTCTTGATGCGGACTTCGGTCTGGCAAATCTCGATATCGTTCTCGGTATAAGCAGTAAATATAATCTGTCTCATTTTATAAAAGGCGTAAAGAAACTGGATGAGATATCTCAGCCGGTCTGCGAAGGCGTTGATATTTACTGCGGGTTCTCGGGAGTTGAGCATCTGACCCAGATGACAGATTTCACCAGGGAGAGAATTGTAACGGCACTCGATAGTCTGGCGGATAACTATGATATTGTTGTAGTGGATACCGCGGCCGGTATCGGCAAAACGGTGATGGCGTTCTGTATGGCTTCTGACCATACGGTACTTGTCGGAACGCCTGACCCCGCGGCGATAACGGATGTTTATACGCTTTTAAAAGCGATGACAATCAATAAATATGACGGCAGAACAAGTCTTCTTGTTAATATGGCGCAGGATGTCAATCAGGGTAAAAACATTTACAGGCAAATCGCTTCAGCGGCGGCACAATTTCTTAATGTAAAACTGAATATGGCCGGAGTGATGTTAAGAGATGAGCATGTGGTGTCGTCCGTTCGGAAAAGAGAGCCTGTCGTGCTGGCCTATCCGAAAAGCGCCGCGACGAAATCTCTTATGGCTGTCGCCGCAAGGCTCAGCAGGGTACCGCTGTCGTGTTCGACGGAAGAAGGATTTTTCAGAAAAGTTGTTAACTGGTTTTTCTAACTAAACAGCCGTTTTTAAAGGACCGATATAAAGGAAACAGCGTTAAAAGCGTTAAATTCTGTTTAAACGATACGTTTTAAATAATGTGATTTGTAGTTTTAGTGGCTTATCGGACTTTGTGGCCATTAGAAATTTTTGGAGGTCATACAATGGCGGCAGCAAAAAAAGCAGCAGCAGTGGAAATTGATATTGATGCACTGTGGAAGAAATTCTTCAAGGAAAGGTCTGAAGAGCTGCGCAACAAGCTGATGGAATTTTATCTGCCGCTGGTCAAATATACGGCGGAACGTATATATGTAAAACTGCCGGACAAGGTGGAAGTCGATGACCTTATCAGCGCCGGTATATTCGGTATGATGGATGCGATAGACGCTTTTGACCCCAAACGAGGCGTAAAATTTGCCACTTACTGTACGCCGCGTATAAGGGGCGCTATTCTCGATGAACTGCGAAGTATGGACTGGGTTCCGCGTCTTGTCAGGGCAAGGGCGCATCAGCTTGGAAATGCTACAAGAACTCTTGAATCGCAACTCGGCAGGGTTCCTACGGAGCAGGAAATCGCCGGCGAGCTTGAAATGGATATGGATAATTTTTACCGTCTTCAGCGGGATGCAAGCGCCGTTGGTCTTGTTTCACTTAGCAACAATCTTGATGTAGACGGCGACAACGATATCTGTGAAATGGATATAATTGAGGACAAAAAAAGCGAAGACCCGATGACTGAAGCGCAGAAACGCGACCTGAAAGGTCTTCTGACAAAAGGGTTAAGCAGGGCCGAGCGTCTTATTCTTGTTCTTTATTATTATGAAGAAATGACTATGAAGGAAATCGGCGCAACCCTTGATTTGTCCGAATCGAGAGTTTCGCAGATGCATTCATCCATAATTGCGCGGCTCAAGGCCCAGATGGGAACGCGAAAGAAGGAATTTTCCCCTAAATAACACATCTAAAAATAAGCTTTATTTTTACGGCAGTTTTAGTATTTTAATATACTGAAACTCTGTCTATATTTAGAGGTATATATGCGTTTTACGAAAATGCACGGGCTGGGCAATGATTATGTCTATGTCAATTGCTTTGAAGAACGGGTAAATAACCCGGCAGGACTTGCTCCGGCCATAAGCGACCGCCATCGCGGCATCGGCGCTGACGGGCTGATTCTTATATGTCCATCGGAAATCGCGGATGTAAAAATGAGGATTTTCAACGCCGATGGTTCTGAAGCACAAATGTGCGGTAACGGCATACGGTGTGTCGCCAAATATGCTTATGAGCATGGGCTTGTCAAAAACAGAAAATCATCTATGCGCGTCGAGACCGGCAGGGGCGTACTTACGCTCGGTCTTGAGATTAACGGAAAAGATAAAGTCGAAAAAGTCTGTGTAAATATGGGTCAGCCGATTCTCGAACCTGCGAAAATCCCGGTTACACTTGACGGGGATAGTATAATTGAAGCTGCCATAGATGTCCGCAATCAGCGGATGCTGATGACGTGCGTTTCGATGGGAAATCCGCATGCGATCTTTTTCACGGACGACCTGGCTTCGATTGAACTTGAGAAAGTCGGACCGGTAATCGAAAATCACGAACTGTTCCCGCAGAGAATTAACGCTCATTTTGTCAGGGTCGATTCCCGCGACGAATTTACGATGCTGACGTGGGAAAGAGGCAGCGGCGTTACTCTCGCCTGCGGTACAGGCGCCTGTGCCTGTTGCGTGGCGGCCGTGCTTACCGACAGATGCGGCAGAATTGTTACGGCGCATCTGCCGGGCGGAGACTTGCAGATTAACTGGTCGCAGGAAGATAATTGCGTTTATATGACAGGTCCCGCGACGGAAGTTTTCACCGGCGATTGGCCGATAAGCTGAAAACAATGGGAATTGAAGAAGAAATAAAACAAAAGGCCGTTTCACTGGGGTTTGACCTTGCAGGTATTACTTCCGCTGACGATATTGACCTTCGGCAAATCGAACAATTCAAAGAATGGCTAAAAAAGGGCTGCAATGCGGAAATGGCTTTTTTAGAAAGGGATGTCGAAAAAAGATTCAGTCCGGTTTCAATCCTGCCCGAAGCAAAATCAGTTATTTGTGTTGGAATAAATTATAAAGTCATTTCGAAGCCAGATAAAGATACACTTCAAATTGCTTCTTTATCGCTTTATCCCGATTATCATATATTCATCAGGGAAAAACTGCTTTTGATTGCGGATTTTTTGATGAACAAAGATGAAAATATGAAATTCAAAATTTGCGTAGATTCCTCGCCGATTGCGGAAAAAGCTCTTGCAATGAGAGTGGGATTAGGGTTCATAGGGAAAAATCGATTGTTGACAAATTCTAAATTTGGTTCTTTTCTTTTACTGGGCGAAATTATAACAGATATGCAATTGAAACCGGACAAGCCTTTAAATGAACAAGCTTGCGGAAATTGCAGAAAATGCATAGAGGCATGCCCCACAAAGGCGCTTTCGGATGACGGTTTTGATGCTCGTAAATGTGTCAGTTATCTTACGGTTAAGAAAGGTGAAATTGATGCGGAACTAAAAGAAAAAATGGGGACGCATCTTTTCGGCTGTGAGGAATGTTTGCGGGCGTGTCCTTATAACGAGAATTCGCCTATATGTGAAAAACAGCAAATTGGATTTGTGCCAAGGCAGATAAAGTTAAAGCCGGAAGAAATAATTAGCTGGACAGAAAAAGATTTTGAAAAATTTGCAGAAAATTCAACTATGCTGTGGTTCGGACTTCAAAGAATGAAACGCAATGCGCTTATTTGCCAAGAGCATCAAGAGCGTCAATGACTTCAAGGACGTGCATATAAGCCGGCCCGCCGCCCATTACTACCGCAACCGATGCCGCTTCGAGAATCTGTTCTTTGCTTGCGCCGGATTCGAGACATTTCTTGACGTGAGCCCTGATGCAGGGCGGGCAATTAACCGCCACGGCTATGCCCAGTGCGATGAGTTCTTTTTCCCGCAGGCTGATAGCCCCGTCTGTCATAACCTTGCTGAAAAGTCCGCCGAAGCCCGCCGTCATCGCGGGGGCGTCTTTTTGCATTTTTTTCATTTTTTCGCCGATTTGCGCGTAAAATTCTTTCGCGTTTGACATTTTCTCACCCCATTTTTGTAATCATATCTTTAATATAATGTTCGAGGACTTTTTTAGGTACAGCCTGCAGACCGGGAATTGGTGTCTTAGCTTTTAAGAAATTATTGAGAATATCTTTAGCGGATTTTTTATAGGGCGAGATTTTTTCGGCGAGGTTGTGCGCGTCATCGAGTGAGCCTTCGGACATCAGCTTGAGATAGCCGATGATTCTTGCGGCAAGCTCCTTATCATCGGTGGGACCGGCATCTGCGCCTTCGGGCGGTTCCTCGGTCTGGTGCAAAAGAGTCCTGCTGATATTTTGAGTTTCGCGCATCATTCGATTATATTTTTCTTCTTCGCTTCCATCGACTGGCGACAGCGTCAGTTCCTCTTCATTATCGCTCGGAGGCAGAGGTATATAACAGCGATGATTGCAGAAAGGGCATTTGCCCCATTTGCCGCCCGCGTCGTCGGGTGCGACAATCTTTTTTTTGCAGCTCTCACAGTGTAAAGTGATTGGCATTTTCAGCCTCCTTCATTAATGGGGATATTGAACTGTAACTTCAGTGGTGATGCCGCCCCTGGGAGTAAATTTTGCGGTCACCTTCATTTTCGCGGGGCTGCAGACGGAAACAAGTTCGTCGAGTATCTCGTTTGTCAGTGCCTCGTAAAATATCCCCTTGTTCCTGAAGCTTTGCATATAAAATTTAAGACTTTTCAGCTCGATACATTTTTTATCCGGGCAGTAATCGATGACAATTTCGCCGAAATCGGGCTGACCCGTTTTCGGGCACAGGCTGGTAAATTCCGGGCAGCGGATAGTAATGGTATATTCACGGCCGGGCCGCGGATTGTCAAAAAGCTCGATTTTGAGCTGCTCCATTAGTCAATTTACCTTTTAATAATTCAAAAACACCACTATAATATAATTATACTATTTTATCAAGTAGGGTATTTTATGAAAAAAAATGCGAAAAAGGCCGTTGTTTTGCTCAGCGGAGGGCTGGATTCCGCTACGACTCTGGCAATCGCGAAAAACAAAGGTTTTAAGTGCTTCGCCTTAACTTTTCGTTATGGCCAGCGGCACAGTATTGAGACCAAAGCCGCGGCTAAAATCGCTGGTTTTTTCGGTGTTATTCAGCATCAGATTATTGATATTAATCCTTCAGTATTTAAAAACTCCGCCCTGACCGACAAATCAATCAAAGTCCCGCTCGACAGGAAAATCGACATTTCCCGGATACCGGTTACTTATGTGCCGGCAAGAAACACGATATTTTTAAGCTATGCCCTTGCCCTTGCCGAGTCTATCGGAGCTTTTGATATTTTCATCGGCGTCAACGCGACAGATTACAGCGGATACCCGGATTGTCGGGGCGAATACATAAAAGCCTACGAAAAACTTGCCAACCTCGCCACTGCCGCAGCCATTCAGAAAAAAGGCAAATATAAAATCAATACCCCGATAATAAAAATGTCAAAATGCCAAATCATTAAAACCGGCGCTCGCCTTGGCGTTAATTACGCCCTGACACATAGCTGTTACAATCCGGACAAAAACGGCAGAGCTTGCGGCAGGTGTGATTCCTGTCAGCTTCGTCTCAATGGCTTTGAACAGGCAGGCCTTAAAGACCCAATCAAATATGCCAAACGCTGAAATTAAAATTTCTGAAATCTTTTATTCAATTCAGGGCGAAGGTCTCCTTGCCGGCAGACCGTCTGTATTTATAAGGCTCACAGGATGTCCTTTGCGGTGCAAATTCTGCGATACTAAATATGCGAACGATTCAAAAGCGGGAAAGTTAAGGGCGATTGAGAAAATCGTAAAGCAGGTTAAAAAATACAAAACGGATTATATCGTAATCACCGGCGGCGAACCGATGATTTGTTCGGATTTATCGCTGCTTTGCAAGGCGTTAAAAAAATATCATATTACAATTGAAACGGCAGGCATTAAATTCGTCTCAGGCCTGAAATGCAGTCTTATGAGCATCAGCCCGAAACTTTCCAATGCCTATTCGAACAAGGCCGACAAAAAGCGGTATCTGAAAATAGACTCGCTGCGAAAGCTGATTAAAAATTATGATTATCAGTTGAAATTCGTTATTGAAAAAATATCGGATATCAGGGAAGTCGAACAAATCCTTAAAAGTTTGAAAAATGTTGACCATTCGAAAGTTTTACTGATGCCGCAGGCGAGGACTTGCAAGGAATATCTGGCAAAGTCGTCGCTCGTTGCCCGGCTGTGTCTCGAATACGGTTTTGCCTTTTCTCCGCGATTACAGATTATGCTCTGGAACGATAAAAGAGGTAAATAATTTATTTGCATTTTGATTGCCGTTTCATGTTACATAAATCGTTTATTTAAAACAAACAAGGAAAGTACCGCAAGGAGGGTCTATATATGAATTAAAAATGAAAAATATTTACAAAATCTTCTTGGCAAATATTTCTTTGAAATGGTACAATATATATAATATAAAACAAACAAGGAGATGGAATTATTTGTTAGGTACAATTAAGAGAAAAATCGTTTGGGTTTAAGGAGAAAAAGTTATGAGGAAGTATTTTTTGATAATTTGTTTTTTATGTTTCGTTAATTATTGTTTTGGGATTAGTGTAGCGAAATTTTCTCGTAAGGATATTAATATTTTATATCCTGAAAAAGTAAAAAGCCCCCACTTTGCATTTAATTGCAATACAGAAAGCAAGTCAAATGTTAAACCTCTTTCAGTTCAGGCCAATATGCCTTCAACAAGGAAAACTGCTGCAGGCTCCGGAAAAGGCTCTCTATATAAAGGTTCTTTAAATTCGACACTTAAAGCAATTGCTCTCAATGGAGCAACTGATACTATGATTACAATTCCTTCAATAATAACATCTGAATTTATATTAGAACCAAATAATATTTACCATGCGATAACAGATGTTACAGTCCAGAGCGGCGGCACTTTGCGGCATATGCCTGGCGCAGTTGTAAAATGGGCCGCTGATACAGGATTATATGTCCTTCCTGGCGGCAACTATATTGCAAGGGGAACTCCTGGGGCAATGTGCGTTAATACTGCCGATATAGATGAGCCTGCCCCCGGATATTGGGAAGGGATTCAGATTCAGGGCGGAAACGCATATGTGAGTCCGAGCGAAATTACTTACACTTATATTTCATATGCTGATATGGGGATTTTTTTGCTTGATGTAACCCTTAACAGGGCATGTGAAAATAATTTTTTGGAGTGCTGCAATCAAGGCATACTGGTTTACGGCATTCGCCAAACAAGAATTGCCAATAACGTTCTTTATTGGAATTGGGTAGGTATTGAAGCTTACCACGAAAGCATCACCGGAAACGAAAGTCCGGATAGCGTAATAGAGATTGTGAGCAATACATGCTATGAGAACGATTATGGCATTGACGTGCATGGTTCATCAGAATCGCTAGTTGGGGTAACAATGATTCAGACAAATATCAGTGCCGCTTCAACTTATTACAATTACTATCTTGAAAGCGGGAGCCAAGGCGGATATTTTAACCTGCTAATTTCTGATAATGGCAGATGGCTAAAATATTCCGGGTCTTACAATACCGATTTCCCGGCATATCTTGAGGATAATCCGGTTGAAGTTTTTTCTAATCCATTTGTCCAAGGAAGTAGTCATCTTGATTTAGTGCGCCTTAATCAATCGTGCAACTTTATAAATGCAGCTTCAGTTTACGTATCAGAGTTTTCCCAAGTAGGATTTACAACAAGCATTGATGACACTCCAGACGTGAATATGCTTGACCTTGGTTTTCATTATCCAAATTGGAATTACAGCAGTACCCGTGCCTGTGATTTCAATATGGATTCCACTGTGGACACAAAAGACCTTGCGAAATTGGCAGAATATTGGCTCTTTGATTATATTGATGCTCGCCAGACATGGCTAAGCGATTATGATGACAGCGGTACTGTTGATTTCGGGGATCTTGCCGAAATTGCTGAATATTGGCTATAACCCTATAATTTCCAGGACTTTGCCAGTTTTGCAGTGGAGTGGCAAAAGGAAGTCGATTCAAGATTTTTTGATTCATCCCCTGATTTGAACAAAGATAATGTTGTTAATTTCACGGATTACGCAATTCTGGCTTCAGAATGGCAAAAAACACAAAATAGCTATCCACCTATTACTGCAAACTTTTCAGATGGGCAGCACGGAGGAACCACAGTTTCAATTTCAGGCTATGACTCAAGCATCTTCAGGATATTCCTCTTTGTAGATGGCTATTATGCAAATGAAATATTCGTTGATAACACTAAATTCTCATCGGATGGGGAAGCGTTTATGCCTTGGCTTGAAGCGGGTAGTCATGAAGCAAAAATAATTGCGTTTAACATCCATGGAGAGGTTATCTGCTATCCCCCTCAGATAATTACCATAAATGAAGGAATAACAAAATGTGTTGTTCCCTCATTCTTTAAACGGGGGAATCCTATACCTTTCAGCACATCATCTCCTTTGTCCAGTGTTAGAGTTAGTGCAATGCACTATGGCCAAGAAGTCTGGAGCAGCACTTTCCCCAGCGGTAGCTACATAAATGGAGAAGTGCCGTTTACAGTTACCCAAGATTATGATTTGGAATGTTTGCAATTTACCCCAGTGGGTTCAGGAAGCAAGGCATTAATGATGTCCTCCAGTTCTTCCGGAAGCATAACCGCGCCAATGGCAGCCGAAGATGATTATGATGGATACACTGCTTTGATTATTTGTCCATACACATCTATATATGTCTCTGACTGCTTAACAGGGCGCATTGCAGAAGATTTGGAACGAAGCGGACATAAGGTTAAAGTGATGACATTCTTCGCTTATCATTGGAGGATAAAGGGGTATGCACAAAACGAATATATAGATATATTATGCTACATTGGCCACGGCGGGTATAATATATGGGGTGACAATTGTTGGAGAAGCACCGTTGGGCTTGATGGAGGCTATTGCATCAGTGATAAGGTATCAAGATATCCTGCCGGCTCGGCTCCTTCATGGCTAAAGCCGCTTCCTCCTGCTATTGAAAGTAGTATTAATACTTGGAAAGAAATGGATTTTTTGGATTTGAGACTTGTAACATTTGATTGCTGCTTTGACGGACTGTTGCGAATAGATAGCTCCGGTCATCTTGTTAAAAACGAAACAATGAATTATGACTGGAGAAGTGACATGACCGAAGCTTTTAACCTGTACTATGATAACAATTTCTTCTTCGGTTGGGCACATTATTGGAATTCCGGATGCACGAGCGAGTACAGCAAGTTCTCCTGCAACTTATGGAGAACAATGGGTGATGGCTATTCACTTCAGTATGCTCTTAATTATGCAGTGGATGAAGCAGAACCCGAATCTGGTAATGGAGACCCGATGAATGAATTTCGGCTTTACGGCCAAGGTTATCCTGATTGGTTTTACTTGGAAGATTATTGAAAATTATTATTTTTATATTCTGAAGGAACAAATTAATGAAGAAAAAAACTATAATTAGATTTTCATTACTAATTACAATCATAGTTTTTGCGATCCCTGTAGTAGGATTTCTGTTCTTGGTATATTTCCCTTTGGAACCTGAAACTAAAGGGAAGATATGCGAGGCTATAAAATTTATAGATTTAAAAAAACTTCCGAAAGGCCGTTTTCAAAAGGTTGGTATTGTTTCAATAACGCCAATAAGCGACCAAAGAAATTATGAACAAATTATTTTTGAAGTTCCTGCTGATAAGATGACAGAATTTGAAACCGGCTTTCGCAGATGCGTCCAAAATGCGATGCCACTGGAAGGGATAATAACCTGTATATCTCCAAAATTGAAAATACGGACAGAAAAGGGAAAATATTCGGCTTATATTTACTGTGACGACAATAGCGTTATTGTATTTGGTGGCACTCTTTTTCACCGCGGCTTTAGCTCAGGTGAACTTAGAAAAGTTTTCTATGATGCAGGATTAAAATATGACAGTGAAAAGCAACCTGCTCATGAAAGAGAAAAAGATGTCAATCAACCCTGATCTGACTCGCCAAAATTTAACATTAAAAAGGCCGGTGGTTTTTTACCGGCCTTTTTTTGTGAAGATTATCATTGCAACAAGCCTTTTTTTTATCTATAAATGGGGTAACTTAGCGGAATGAACCCCGCACCTATTGTACTTTGCGTAAGATTAGTAAAGACAATTTGTTAAGTGTCTATTGCAATGATTTTTTTATAAGTCAGAACGGAACAATAGGTACGGGGCAAGAAACGGAGTTTTTGTTTGAAGATAACGGATTTAAGACCTGTTAAGAGTGCACATCAGTATTTTGTGCCGATAGGTAACAAAAATATGGGAAAAAAGTCGCCATCGGAAGGTAAAAAATACCATTTTATCGGAATCGGGGGTGTTGGAACAAGCGCTCTTGCCGCCGTTTTAATGAAGGAAAAAGCGATTGTAAGCGGCTCCGATATGCAGGAATCTGTCCTGACTGAGCGGCTGTCAACTGGTGGGGCGGCTGTAAAAATAGGCCACACCGCCGCTAATCTGCCAAAAGAGGTGGATGGGGTGGTTATTTCAGCGGCTGTAAAAGACGACAATCCGGAGCTTTTGGAAGCCCGCCGGCGGAAGATAATGGTTTACAAGTACGCCCAGATGCTCGGGTTGGTTATGGACCGGTATCGAGGCGTTGCCATTTCCGGCACTCATGGCAAAAGTACCACAACAGGTTGGCTGGTTTATGTATTGAAAAAGCTTGGCATTGAGCCTAATTTTGTCGTCGGGGCCGACATTATGCAGCTCGGCTCATCATCGGGTATAGGCAACAGTGAAATTTTTGTCGCTGAGGCCTGTGAATATGACAGGAGTTTTTTGAATCTTCATCCGCAGGTCGGGATTATTTTAAATATTGAGCCGGACCATCTTGATTATTATTCGGATATTGACGAGATTGTTTCTGCCTTTGGCGATTTTGCCAATGGTATCAGGACTGACGGTGTGCTGATAGCCGGCGGTGAGGACAAAAATGTCGCTAAATTGCTCCCTGCCTTGAGGGACAGGCGTATTTTGACATTTGGTTTGAAGGACAGGTTTGACTATTCGGCAGCGAAGATAAACCAATTTCCAGACAGGACGGAGTTTACCTGTTTAGTCAGGGGCAGGGAGATTGGCAGAGCGGTTTTAAATCTTCCCGGCGAGCACAATGTTAGGAATGCTCTTGCTGTAATTGCCGCTGCTGATTCATTGGGTCTTGACGTTGGGGCGGTGTTGGATGTTATGGGCGGTTTTGAGGGTATGGATAGGCGGCTGATGAAAAAGGCCGAGGTAGATGGCATTACTATTTATGATGATTATGCTCATCATCCTACTGAGATAAAGGCAAGTTTGGCGGCGATGAGGCAAAAGTATGATGGCAGGAAGATTTTTTGTGTTTTTCAGCCGCATCAGTATAGCAGGACAAGATTTTTGCTTAAAGATTTTGCCGAAAGTTTCAAACATGCCGATATAACTATTGTGCCGGATATCTATTTTGTCAGGGATACGGAAAAAGCCAGAAATGAAGTTAATTCAGAAATGCTCGTAAATGCGATAAAACAGAAGGGCAGTGAAGCTGTTTTTATCGATTCTTTTGAAAAAATTTGCGGATTTCTCAAAAATAATGTAAAATCCGGTGATATTTTAATGACTATGGGAGCCGGTAATGTCTGGAAAGTTGCAGATGAATATATTCAATGGCTTAGAAAAAATAGTTGAAAAAGACTATCCGCTGGGTGAAAGCACCTGGTTTGGTCTTGGCGGCAAGGCGGAATATTTTATTCGGCCCCAAACCGTCGACCAGCTTGCGGATGTCGTCAAACGCTGTACCGAGAACAATATGCCTGTGCGGATTTTGGGATTCGGGTCGAATCTTCTTGTCCGTGACCAGGGCGTAAAAGGTGTTGTACTGAAACTCGACAGCGAAGCGTTCTGCAAAATAGGATATGACGAGTTTTGTCTTCGTGTCGGTGCCGGAGCGGATTTGAGTAAACTGGTTCTTGATTGCGTCCGAAAGGGCATGGGCGGAATCGAGATACTTGCGGGCATACCGGGTTCTGTCGGCGGAGCGGTTAGAATGAATGCCGGCGGAAACTTCGGCGACTTCGGCTCAGCTATCGAATCGGTTACGCTTATGGATAATCAGGGCAATGTCTTTGAAAAGTCCAAGCCGGAACTGTCTTTCGATTACAGACAGACCAATATCACGGCGAAATTCATACTCGACACGAAAGTAAAATTGTATGAAGCAGACCCGCAGCAGCTTCTGCGGACGGTCAAAGAGGTATGGATTTACAAGAAAAATACTCAGCCTTTAAATACGAGAAACGCCGGCTGCGTTTTCAAAAATCCCAGAGGTATGGGCGCAGGGGCGATGATTGACCGTGCAGGGCTGAAAGGCACGAAAATCGGCGGTGCGGTTGTCAGCGAAAAACACGCTAATTTTATTATCGCTGAAAAAGGCTGTAAAAGCAGCGATGTTACTTCTCTGATTGAAACCGTTAAGAAAAAGGTGAAAGAAAAATTTGACGTTGAACTCGAACTTGAGATTGAAATCTGGTAATGACCGTCAAGCGGTTGCGTCGAGACAAAATATAAAAAAGAATGGCATAATATAAATGAATTCGGAAAATTCGGGCGGTTTAAAAGTTGCGGTTTTGATGGGGGCGGTTGGCGCGGAACGTCAGGTCAGTCTCCAGAGCGGAAAGTGTGTAGCCCAGGCCCTGAAAAAGACCGGAATGCTCGAAATAGTTGAGCACGATTTTCTGCCTGATAAACCCTGGATTCTGGACGACAAAAGCATAGACGTTTTCTTCCTCGTATTTCACGGCGAATTCGGCGAAGGCGGGGATATGCAGGAAATCTGCGAACGAAAACATCTGCTTTTTACCGGCTGCGATTCGAAGTCAAGCAGGCTGGCATTTGACAAAATGGCCTGCAAAAAAGCCTTCGAAAAGGCCAAACTGCCTACTCCGCAGGCGGTAGAAATCAGGAGAGCCTCGGATTTGGCCGATATCGATTCGAAACTGAAAATTATAAGCGGAAAGTTTGTAATTAAACCTATAAGACAAGGCAGCAGCGTCGGCGTTCAAATTGTCGACGGCTTTGAAAAGGCGAAACTTGCCGCCGAAGAATGCTTCGATGAATTCGGCGATTGTATGATAGAACAGTTTGTAAAGGGCAGGGAAATTACCGTAGGAATTCTCGAAGATAAAACTTTACCTGTTATTGAAATCAGAACCTCACGGCCGTTTTATAATTATACCGCCAAATATGATGACGACGACACGCAATATTTGTTCGATACCATACAGGACGTACAGACATTGTACAGAATAAATGATACCGCCCTGAGGAGTTTCAAGGCTCTGGGATGCAGGGATTTCAGCAGGGTCGATATGATTGTCAGCGATGACGGGATTCCGTATGTTATAGAGATAAATACGATTCCCGGCTTTACAACGCATTCACTTTTGCCCAAGGCCGCGGCAAAGGCCGGAATGGATATGAGTCAGTTATGTTTGAAAATAGTACAGACTACTTTGAAAAGGAAATAGTCATTTCGAGCAAAGTCCCGATGTAATCGGGATTCACTGCGGTCGAAATGACATATTCTGATGAAAGAAATAAATTTTGGCTGAAAAGAAAAAATCATGGTTTAGTTTCGGCTTTAAAAAGAAGCTCACGAAAATCGAGATAAAAGAACGGTCGCGTGCTGTGCGCAATACGATAATTATTTTTGTGGTTATTGCCGTATGCGTGGCTTTAACGGCAGGATTTATTTTTCTCGATAGATTCGTAAAGAAGGGTTTAAATTTCGGCGGCCAGGCCCTTAGGCTCGAACTGGTTAATGTACCGGACTGGGTAAGCCCCCAACTTCAGCAGGAAATACTCGCGACAGCGGGCAAAGGCGGAGTTAAATTCAGCCTCAATGAAACAATAGCAAGGCAGGTCGGCGATAATCTCCAGACTTTTGCCTGGCTGTACGATACGCAGGTAGTCATTGGCGCTGAATCCATAATTGTAAAAGCCGGCTACAGAATGCCGGTAGCACTGGTGAAGGCGGAAGACAAACAGTATTATATAGATTCTCAATTGGTGGTTCTGGATTATGTTCCGCTCAGTAAACTTACAATTGTGGAGATAACAGGCGTTTCGTCTCATCTGCTTACATCTCGTTCTGTTGGCACAAAATGGCAGAGTGACGATGTGGCCGCTGCCGTCGAATTAATTCAACTTTTAGACAAGATGGATAAACAGGTTGAGCCGAACAAGCCTTTGCTTGCCGAACTGAAGTCAATCGATATGAGCAATTTTAACGGCAGGCGAAGCACTTCTCAGGCGCACATCGTGTTTTACGCAAAGGACGGCACAGAGATAAGATGGGGCGCGCAAAAGGGCCAGTGGCACAAAAATCTTGAGGCGAGGGACGAAGAGAAACTGGCGATTCTTTATAACACATATAAGGAACTTGGAACAATTCAGGTACGAGCCGCACAGAAGGGCAGTTTTATCGACCTGACCCGCCCGCAAAACCTTTCACTGCCGATTGACCGTTATTGATTCTGCTCATTTTTCTGCTTCCATTTCGGCATCTGGTCAAATGTAATATTTTTCCACAATCCGGCTTTTGTCTCTTTTGCCTGTTTTTCAAGCTGAATATATTTTTCATAATAACTATGAGGGAATCGAGTGTCGGCATAAGCAAAACCGTTTGAAACCAGCTCTTCATTTAAAATTCTGCCGTCAGCGAGTTTGATATAAGCAAGCAGCCTGTCGTATTTATCACGTGGTTTTGAATCCTTATTCATAATAACAATGATGCGTTTTCCGAGGACGGTATCTTTGGTAAATTGACTTGCCTGGGGGCCGTAATATTTTTCTCCTCCCGGACTTTTATCGGTTTCAGGCGTGTCAATTCCGAGCAGCCTAATGCGGGTATGAGAATAATTTCCGTCGGGAATATCTATATCAAGCGTATCGCCGTCGACGACTTTTACCACAATAAAACTTTTTCCATTATATTTATCCCAATCGTTTGTATCTACAGTTTGGGTCGATACGGAAGTTTTAATAAGGGGGTGAAAAGTGCGGTCAAGCCATACGACTGCTGAAAGCAATAAAAAAGCCGACATCGCCAGTATGTTCTTTCGCAATCGGCTTTGTGCGTATTTTATTTTTTTGTTTTTCAATTTTTCAGCCGCCAAGACACTAAGGCACAAAGTATTTTTTTATTATATATTTTTTTCTTGGAAACTCTAACAAAAAGAAACTTGCTCTCCGTTTTGTCACGGGTATCAAGACTAAAAAGGGCTGAAATCGTCCTTTATAAGGTCTCATAATTTCGGGAAGATTTAATTCAATTACGTAATTTTGTTAATAAATATAATTTTAAGCGATTTTTCAGCCAAGGTATTAAAAGTATTATTATATTTTATTATGACGGGAGCGTCTGAACCGTTTTGTATGAATAGGTAAAGTTATGTTTACCAAGGAAGTTTGTTTTGGAAAATGGCCAAAAGATAAAGATTAGAGACTATGTCTCTATAATTGCAGGGTTGTTGTTCTTACTCATATGGCAGCAAGCCGGCGCTGGGTCGATGTCCAGCCGTGAATACCAGGTTAAAGCGGCATTTTTATATAACTTTCTTACGTTTGTCGACTGGCCGGCAGAGAAAATACCGGCCAATGACGAGCCGATAGTTATAGGTATCATCGGTGACGACCCATTTGGAGACGCCTTCGATCCCATTAAGGATAAAGATATTAATGGCAGGCGGGTAATTGTAAAATGGTTTAAGGGTATCGGAGAACTGAAAAAATCTGATGTGACCGTGATAAATAAAGCAAGCGAGGCTATCAGAAAATGTCATTTGTTGTTTATTTGCAGTTCGGAAGAAGGGGTGGTAAAGGAAATCGTAGATTTAGTTAAAGGCTATAATGTTCTGACAGTCGGAGATATGGACAAATCCCTTGAATCCAGTGGCGTAATTATAAAATTTATTCCCGAGGAAGAAAGGGTTCATTTTGAAATCAATAATACTGTCGCTCTACAGGCTAAACTTCAAATCAGGTTACAGCTTTTGAGGCTGGCGAAAAAAGTAATCGGGCAAGAATTGTAATATTTCGCATAGTGCAGAACCATCAGTTTTAAGTAGTGGTCCTTTATTTCACATAACTGCGTTTGTTTACCGGCTTATCAAGCTCGAAAGTCCTGCATATACTAATCAGGGCTTTATCGCCCTGGTCCTTGTCAACGATGCAGCTTATGCGGATTTCGCTTGTGGTTATCGAATCGATATTGATTTTTTCCTTTGCCAGCGTGCCGAACATCATATTTGCGACGCCGTAATGAGTTCTCATTCCAACGCCTATTATGGAAACTTCAGCAATGTCGTCACGATAGAAAACATTCTCACAGCCGACTTTATCCTTGATTTCTACAACGGCCTTTTTGGCATCGGCAAAATCGTTCTTGTTTACGGTGAAAGAAATATTGGCTTTCTGCTTGCTGACTTCGGTCTGAATGATGTCGTTGACGATAACCTTTGCCTCGGCCAGATGCGCGAAAACTTTTGCCGCGTTGCCGGGTTTGTTGTCAACGCCAATCATACTTACTTTCGCAAGATTTTTTTCAATTGTCGCGCCTGATACAAGTATACCTTCCATTTGTGGTACCTCATGAGTAATTAAAGTTCCCTTTTTATCTGACATACTGCTTCTGACATGTATGGTTACATTATATTTTTTGCCGAACTCAATTGACCGGCCGTGCATAACTCCTGCGCCCAGACTTGCCATTTCAAGGACTTCGTCATAACTGATTTGGTCGAGTTTAACAGCCTCTTTAAAGATTCGCGGGTCGGTTGTGTAAACACCGTCAACGTCGGTGTAGATATCGCAGGTGTCGGCTTTCAGTGCCGCGGCCAGTGCGACGGCGCTTGTATCCGAGCCGCCTCTTCCGAGCGTTGTGATATCTTCATTTTCGTCGATTCCCTGGAATCCCGCGACGATAACGATATTGCCTTCGTCCAGATATTTTTTAATTCTCTTTGTGTCGATACTCTTGATTCTTGCCTTTGTATGGACGCTGTCGGTAATCATTCGGATTTGTGCGCCGGTTAAGCTTATCGCTTTATAGCCCATTCCTTCAATTGCCATAGCCACAAGTGAAACGGTCTGCTGTTCGCCTGTGCTCAAAAGCTGGTCCATCTCGCGTTTTGGCGGGTTCGGATTGACCTCGAGAGCGTCGGCAATCAGGACATCGGTCTGCTTACCGCGTGCCGAGGCGACCATAACAACCTGTTTTCCCTGCTTGAACTCATTGATAGCCTTTTGAGCGGCTCTTTTGATTTTTTCCGCGTTCGCTACCGATGTTCCGCCGAATTTCTGTACAACAATTTCCTGTTTTTTGCTCATAACCATCTCTGAATGTTAACTCTTTAAAAAATATTCCATCAGTTCGTAACCTTTTTCAATCTTCAGTCCCGACATTGCCGCATACGCTTCGCTGAAGGGATTGTCCAGTATGGGACTGATTCCCGTTCCTGCCATCGCAAAAGGTACAGGCTGGCCTGAATGCGCCTGCGATTTACACGGTGTCAGGTGGTCGGGCATTACAAGTATCCGCCAGCTTTCATATTTTTGCAGGGCCTGATATACCGGACCGACTATATATTTGTCAATACGTTCTACAGCTTTTTTCTTCAATTCAGCATTTCCCGCATGGCCTGCTTCGTCAGGGCCTTCAATATGCACAAGAACAATATCGTATTTATCGAGAGCTTTTATCGCGGCCTCTGCTTTGCCTTTGTAATTTGTATCCGCGAAACCTGTCGCTCCTTCTACATTGATAAGGTCAAAACCTATCAGTTTTGCAAGTCCCCTGACAAGGTCAACGGCGGTTATCGCCGCGCCCTTAATGCCGAACCTGCTTTGGAAACTATCCATCGAGGCCTTTTTGCCCTGTCCCCAAAGCCAGATGGAACTTACAGGATTTTCGCCCAAATCGCGTCGAATTTTATTAATTTCGTGGTCGGTAAGCAGCTGTTTCGATTTCGCCATAAGGTCGACGAGAATCTCCGCGTTTTTGCCGCGAGGCAGATTTTTGGTTACCTGCTGGCCTATTATGTCGTGCGGCGGTTCGGTATAAACGTCGAAATCCATTCCTTTTATTACGCAAATATGCCGGTAACTTACGCCGGGATAAAATTTAATGTTTTCACTGCCGAGCGCTTTATTTAAATCCTCAATTATCTTTGCGCCTTCAGCGCTGGATATATGTCCGGCACTGTGGTCGGCCATTTTTTCATCCGCGATTGTTACGAGGTTGCATCTGAATACCCAGTCTGTCGGCTCAAGCGGGATATTCATTGCGACAGCTTCTATCGGCGCTCTGCCGGTATAATATCTTTGTGCGTCATAGCCCAGCAGACCCATTATCGCGACATCGCTGCCGGGAGGCATCTTGTCCGCTATTGTCCGAGCTAATCCTTCTCTGCCGGTCCGGCATATCTTATCCATGTTTGGAATCTCGGCAGCTTCGAATATTGTCTTGCCGCCAAACTGCTCGATAGGCTCATCGGCCGCGCCGTCGGGAATTATTATCGCGTACTTGGTCAATCGCTGTCCTCCGGTATATCGACTATTCTTATGCAGACCGGCTTATCTTTTACTATTTCAAGTTTCGCCAGGTCTGCCAGTGCCGCTGTTATCTTTTTCTGCTGCGTTTGGTGAGTTATCACAATGGCAGGTACCATATTATTGGTATTATGCTCTTCGTGCTGAAGAACACCTGAAAGACTTATCTCGTGATTAGCTAAAATCGTGCAGATTTGAGCGAACACGCCGGGCTTGTCTGAAACCTTGAGTTTTATATAAAATCTGCTGATGAGGTCGTCTATTTTGCCGAAAGAGGAATTAATTTTATTTCTCGGCTCAAGCGTCAGATGTTTGAAAAGTTTTTTGGAATTGCCCATCGCAACTTCGATAATATCAGCTACTACAGCCGAAGCGGTAGGCATCATACCTGCCCCGCGGCCGTAGAACATTACCTGGCCCACCGCGTGGCCGAATACGCTCACGGCATTGAAGGGGCCGTCGACTCTCGCAAGTGCGTTCTCGCTGGATATAAAGGATGGATGAACCCGCAGAAAAAGTTTGCCGTCGCTGGTTTTCTGACCGATTGCAAGAAGTTTCAGGGTATAGCCCATCTCTTTGCCGTAGCGGATATCGACTATGTCAATATTTTCAATACCTTCGACGAAAATGTCGCTGGGCAGAATTTCGCAGCCGAAACTTATTGACGCCAGAATCGCCAGCTTATGTGCGCTGTCGCCGCCGCTGATATCCAGCGTGGGGTCGGCCTCGGCGTAGCCTTTATCCTGAGCCTGCTTCAGCGCCGCCTTAAAGCTCTCGTTCTTCTTTGTCATATTCGAAAGAATATAATTGCAGGTCCCGTTTACTATGCCGTAAATTGCCTTTATCCTGTTGGCCGCCAGTCCTGTTCTGATAGCGGAAATTATCGGTATTCCGCCGGCGCAGCTTGCTTCAAAAGCGATACACTTATCGGCTTTGTGCGCAGCGGCGTAAAGTTCGCTGCCGTGCTCGGCCAGCAGTGCCTTATTGGCTGTAACAACATCTTTGCCGGCGGTGAGCATTTTCAGTTGGATTTCTTTGGCAATCTTTGTTCCGCCGACAAGCTCAATTGCGATTTGGATATCCTTGTCGTTGAGCAGGCTGTTTAAATCGCTGGTGAGAATTCCTGCGGGCAGCTTTACGGGACGCTCTTTTTTTGTGTCGATGTCCACAACCCTGGCAAGCTCAAGTCTTATACCTGTTCTTGCCTTGATGTAGTCCGAGTCCTCAAGCAGAATCTTCGCGACTCCACTGCCTACTGTGCCGAATCCGACTATTCCTATTTTTATAGCTTTTTCAGACATAATCATTCCCAACTTATGTAAGGCTAAAAGTTTACCGAAAAGGGTTCAAATCTGCAAGAAAAATTCTGTAGGTTTATAATCTCGTTTCTGTTGCTAATCAACCCAAAAACTTTTCGGCCGTCGAGACACACTCGGCGGCCTTTTGGTTTATTTAGCTTTTGATACTTCAGCTTTAGATACTTTATCTTTTACTCTTTAGGAGGGGGCTTCCATCCTTTGGCCTGGGCGATTGTTTTGGCTACGGTAGCTTCGCTTTCCGTAACCATATCCTCGATCTCTTTACTCATTCCCAAGATGCCTCCCCATGCCCACAACTTATCAAAGGGTGCAGAAAACAATACACGATTGTCTGAACCATCCTTCAAAATCAAATCTCCCTTAAAATGCGCCGCACCCACACCGGCCATCATAGCCCGACCCAATTGGCTCCCAGGTTTATATTCACGGATGGTCCCAGTCACAACAAGTTCGTCCTCCCTGCCCAGTGCGGGTGCCTTGCGAACCTCTTTGAAGAGTGGACCAAAGTCATTCTGCAATCGATAGACAATATCATCGGAAAAATCGATACCAATAGAGTTATTGATATTCTTGCCTTCTGCGACCTGAAACGGTAGCACAGTAGCCGTCTGGTATTTGCTCAAGTCAACACTACCTGCTAATTCCGGTTTGAGCGTATGTGCTTTAGTCGAAACGGACGAGGAACAACCTGTCCCCATAATTGCAAGCATAAATGCAAGCAGTTCAATCTGTATTACTTTAATCAGCTTTTGTTTCATTTTGTTCTCCTTTTTCAAATTATTCTTTTGCACCTGCATTTTTGAGCAGTTGCACGATGTCTTTGTGACCTTTATTTTTTGCTGCCCACAAAGCGGTCTCGCCGTTGTTGGCTTTCACATTTACATCAGCACCCTTTTCCAAAAGAAGCTTTACGACTTCTGTATGACCATTTAATGCCGCCAATGTCAAGGCTGTTAAGCCTTCGATTGTTTCTTTCACATTGACATTGGCACCTCTTTCCAAGAGGAGTTTGGCAATTTCAATATGTCCACTACCCAATGCCGCCATCAGGGCTGTTGCGCCGCTGCTGTTTTTGACATTGACATCGGCGCCCTTTTCCAGAAGAAGTTTGACGACTTCTGTATGGCCGTTGAACGATGCTAACATCAGGGCCGTTGCGCCGGCTTCAGTTTCTTTCGCATCTACATCGGCACCTTTTTCCAGCAGGAGCTTGACAGTTTCCGTATGACCGATAGTTGCAGCGAGCAATAGAGCCGTATAACCCTTATTAGCTTTCACATTAACATCGGCACCTTTCTCCAAAATAAGTTTA
>Ga0315287_10000081_pt1 | contig 83039 bp, 76 predicted proteins | sample YL17G11_0_MG_FD_205037 | JGI IMG/M metagenome (GOLD analysis project Ga0315287, IMG submission 205037) | Sediment microbial communities from Yellowstone Lake, YNP, Wyoming, USA - YL17G11_0 | ecosystem: Environmental > Aquatic > Freshwater > Lake > Sediment | place: USA: Wyoming | collected...
GCGGTTAGTAACAACCGGATGGTTCTGTCGTCGGTGCTTTCCGCTACCGTGGCCAGTGTCGCAGCGGAGGTATTTGACAAACGTATCGCTCTCATTCAAGGTCAAACGGTAAACGATTCATATACGTCTCCCGATACCGAAACTGTTCTGTATGCAGTTCGTTTGAGCCGCACACCGATAATTGAAAGTTCTGTGGTGGTGTCGGTTAATGACGAAGTCTGGGACTTGTATTTTAGTTTTGTGCAGGCACCGTCAGACGCAAATGCTTACGAGTTAAAGACTTATGCTACCGGTGAGACGGTAGTAATTTTTGGAGATGGGGTCTACGGCAGGACGGTTCCTACCAACGCGATCATTCAAGTGACATACCGAATCGGAGGAGGCACCTCTGGTAACATTTCTACGGGCTCTATTCAGACGTCTATAGTTGGGTTAGCAGCATCGCTATCGTTCCCGGTGACGGTTACCATCACCAACAACTATTCATCGGGTGTTGGCGGGCGAGACGCCGAGACGCTGGAAGAGGCGCGGGTCAACATTCCATTCTATAGCAGGACGAATGATCGCGGTGTCACGTTGGATGACTATCAGACTTTAGCATCAAGTTACGTTAGTTCTATTTGGGGTTCAGTGGCATATGCACGGTCTACTGTGCGTAAGGAGAATTCTCTGTTAGAAGGCAACGTCGTGGTCATCTATGCCTGGACGACCGGGTCTAGCGGTGGGCTGGTGAATCTTACTCCGCAGTTGAAACAGGCCCTTCGGGATTATCTCCAAACGAAGGCAATCGGTACCGACCAGATTGAGATTTTCGACGGCACGGCCCGTCCGGCTCCAATTGCGTTTCGGTTTAAGACAATCGGTGGTCTTACGGTTAGTGACGTACAGAACCGGGTTGAGACCGTGCTGTCGAATATGATCACGTCTCTGAGACCTGGCCAGGCTATCGTGTACTCGGACATGGTTAGAATGATGGATGAAGTGTACGGGGTGGATACTGTGGACATGGCAACACCGGTGGCCGATCTGATTACGTCCAATACCATCGAACTGTTTACAAACCCATTGGTGGATTACACTTACGATGTAGACAGGGTTGGAGCGGGCGAGATAGTGAGCACTGCCGATGATGGTAACATCGGTTTGTACGTATCTCAGCTCCCAGTTTATCCTGTGCAGGCGTGGTGCGTTCGGATGTTTCTTGGATCAAACGAGCTGACGGTAGTTCCCAGCACAGTAGCGGGGTTTGCTGAACTCTATGGAGACAATGTCAGCACCAGTCAGGATGTCGAATCTGACACTGTGAAGGCATTCGATCCGGAGCCAAGTTTGAACTTCAAGTCCACGATCGATCTTCAAAGCGGGCAGGTCAGGTTATGGCTCAAGGGAGCGCCGGGTGATCTGACCATGAAGGTGGTTCCAGTTCAAGGATATCAGGTTAAACGTCCGATTGACATCTACATAGGTTACACCGGAGAGAACACTCAGATGAAGCGCCGCGAGATTAGGACTGCACTGCGAGCTTGGGCGGATGGTCTTCCAATCGGCGGTGACATGTACGCTATCGAGGTGCCGGGCGTTCTGTCATCTAAAACCAACGTGACTTCGGTCGTGTCCAGTATCAGTGACGTGGCATCGGTAAGCCGTGTTGCTTTGGATACTCCAGCCAACAATGAAGACAAAATCAATGCAGAGAGCTATGAGGTTTTGACCCTCTCTAACATTGTCATAAACAATCAGCTGGTGTAGCGGTACTGACTAGACTTCTGGTAACCAGTTTACCTCCGAGAGCAGGGGTAGAACCGGACGTTTGAAGTGACCCAACCAGTGAAACATGAATCCTGACCCCGGATGCTGTCCATTGGCCAGATAGGTATGAAATTCTTCAACCGTGGTGCCGGTGTACCACTCTGAGTCATAGTATCGGATAGGATTCGGTTCGGGCGGTGATTTCCATGCCTGGCTGACGTAATAGGAGTAAAATACGTCGTCTACCAGAGGCAATCCGGGCCAATTTTCGTGCAAGGTACGTAGGTCGTTTGCTTCTAAGCCGGCAATTTTTCGCAGCGTGTCAGCGCTCATTAAGTTACAAGGTCCCTCAGTGGGTCGGAAAGGTCCGTTGGCGAGCTGCCAGGTCTGCTCGTTTCCTTTGCCGATGTAGGTATCACCGTAGTTGGTATGAGTCAAGAATCGAGAACTGGTGAACACGGTATCACTGTCCGCCCGCATGACATAGTCAGTGGGTTGTAAGTTCACACCCATCGTGACCCACTTGTAGGCAAGAATCTGGTCGTAGATGCCTTCCCAGCTCCAATTGAATGTAACTCCGGTGAACGGGCCGGTCATAAGTGGTGTTGGGTGGAAAATACACTTGTAGCTGCTTAGAGCGTGGAACTGTTCTTTGGTGAAAGATCGGGTGGGATCGACGAACAGGAAAATCCCACCTATCTGGTTCCAAGCATGAAGTCGGGCCATGCTCTTTACGGATGCTAGAACAAATTCGTAGTCCGGAGCGTGCGTGAAGGTAATACGGTAGATCATGACAGGATGAAAAACCCGTTTCCATTCGGTGTTCCGGCCCAGTTTTTCTTGATGAATCCGTGTTTGGTGTGGTAGAAGCTGATATGCCACCCGCTGCTGGTGAACAAGTCATGCCACCATTCGATGGGTTGACGAACTTTATGGGTAACGTCCATCTCATAGGATGAGATGTTATATTTGGTACCGTCTCCCAAGGGTACGATGATATAGGCGTTCTGACCTGCATCTCTAAGATGTTTGACAACCGACGATAGCTCCGACTGCTCGATATGTTCCAGCACGTCCTTGGCGATGATCCAATCCCATTTTGTTCTGGGCTTTGGAGGTAGGGGAAGGGTTTGACCGGGTTTTACGAGGGTAAGAAATTCCTTTACGTCCTCTGGTGCGTGATTGATGGCGTACTCGCTTATGTCTACTCCAAAAGCATCGAACCCCAACAGTCTGAATCCTTTGACTACGAATCCTTTGGAGCACCCGAAATCCAGGATCATTTCGTGTTGTTCAATGGCGCACAAGCGCACCATCTCATAGCACATGGGAATGGTCAGCTCGGGAATCCACCGGTAATCGGTGTAGAGGCTCAGGCCGGTGGCGATGCCTCTCTCGAAATAGTTTTCGTTAAATGAATTCTGCATGTGTTATGGGTTTGCTTTGGAACCGTTTGTGTCCTATGCCGTGCGTTTTCCAGTCATCCAGCATATTGACATTGCGAGTGAACACGCAACCTGAGCAGCGAAGCTTCGGGTTGAACTGCATCTTGATTTCTCCGTCCAGGAACTTGAGAATATCATCGGCATGACAAATCTGATATTCTTTGGCAAAGTGTTGGTAGGAGTCATTCAGGACTACGCTGTCGCATGGGTACACGGTTCCGGGCTGCCCGTTGGCATGGAACTTTTCCTCGCTCAGATAGGGACGGAAGTATGCCTGGTGGCAAATATCGCATGTGGGAACTTCATGGATTTTATGCTGGTGGAAGAACCGGCTGTCTCCCAGTAGGGTAAGTGTTTTATCCATAGCCCTGTGCATCAGCAGTAATTCCCTTCGTTCTAATAAGCAGTTTGGCAGGAGCCGGACGTACACAGCACCTACTCGGTCAGCGATCTTGGCAGCTTTACGCAACACTTCAACCCGGTCAGTAGCATCCGTGCTCGATGTTGATTGGTGCTCGGTTGTGTAGATCATAGAGCATCCGACCGTGCATCCAGAATTCAATTTGTCTACAGGTAGAGTAATTTTCTCTTCCCACCCGTCAAACATGTTAATACTGATTCTGACCCAGGAGAACATGCCCCATACGTCGTCGTCAACTCGTTGAGTCTGGGTTCCGTTGGTGATCAAGGCGATGGACAGTCTTCTTTGTTTCAACCATCGAACCAATTCGTTTATGCAGGGGTATAAGGTAGGTTCGCCACCCCCTGTTAGGATCACCGCTTTCAAGCCGCGGGTTTGGAGGTTTTCCACGTACTTTTTAATCGTATCCAGAGGAATACGGGAATGCGTGTCGCGATAAGTAACGGAACAAAATGGACAACGGAGATTGCACTGGCCTTCTGGGGAGACGTGAGTTGAGATCACGGAGTTGTTGGTACTGGTGAGGTAGGATTCCATTTGGCGTTGGTGCTGCCAGAACTTCGCGCCGGTTGAGGTGAACTTGTGTTCTAGTTCAGATGGGTCCATGCCGATTGGGTCTGTGATGTCCTCGCTACTGAATACGAAGGCAGAAGAGTAAGAGGTTCCATGGGCAACTCGGTCAAGGACCAGACGAGCCGTTTCTGGTGTGAATGCTTTAGCTCGGCTGGAACCGTCTGATTGGATTTCTTCGTAGTGGTCCAAGGTATTCGTGATTTGGCTTCGATAGGTCACGCGCACGACACAAATCTTACCTTCTTTCTCTACGGCTTTCATTATGCCGTGCCCGCCTGGGATGTTAATTGAGTACAGAGATTTCATTACCAATTGGGGGTACCGTCGGCTTCAAAGATTTGACCTACGAATCCCGTGTACTGAGTGTGAGGGGGAAACGGCACGGCATTGAAAGCACATCCGTGTTCCAGGCAGTCATGTTCGATTAGAGGGTATATGTTACCCATCAGGAAGTAGGCATCTTGCATACGGTCTACTTTGTTGGGGTGCTTTTCGATTAGTGCCTCCATATCAGGGATGACTCCGCCCTTGATACCCCACATGCCTCCGAACATTTGCCACATCTGATGATGAACATGGTCTCGCATGATATGCGCCTTCTTTCCAGAGGCGATCCAGGCGTTTACCGCTGCTTGTTCACGGACGTTTAACCGGCTATCCAGGTCACGACAAATGATGCGCTCGGCGCTAGGGTCGGACGCTGCCAGAAACCTCCAGAACATGCCCGTGGTACCCTCGCTTTTCGGCATAGCGATAATCTCCGCCCCCTCGCTGATTAGCTCGGGTATGGCGGGGTGGCCTCCCTCCACGTAGATTCGGAGTTGCCATCCTGGATAGATGACGGGTGTTAGGCGACAGTTGGCAACCGCCCCCCGGACGTATTTTGGATTTTCTCCGTAGAGACTGGTTGAAATCAGATTCATGTCTTAATCCTTTCCATCCAAATACAACTGTCGGAGAATGGAGAAGTGGTTGTTTCGATCTTAAAGTATTCATGGGCACCGGCTCGGGCCAGGAGGTCTGGGTAGTCCTGCCATCCGAAGTTTTCGCCCATGAAAACGTAGCGATTGGATAGCTTCATCATGTTCTGGATGAACCGGAGCGCTTTGCCATCTTCCAGGTGCATGGTGACCGCCTGGCAGTAGACCAGGTCAGCTGGATGGTCTACGAAGCTGTGTGCTCCAGGTTGGCTCATGTCGATAACCTTTAGCTGGTCGTGGAGACCGGGCATCAAGATGTCGTTATGCTGAGCGAAGAATTCCCGACCGAAGTCAATCTGATTTTGAGCGATGTCGCTGCCAGTGATACTCAAGTCGGGGAATACTTTGAAGATATTGCGAATGTTCCACCCAGCTCCGCACCCACATTCGTAGACAGTTTTGACGTTGGCCCGATGGATCAAAATCTGGTAGATCAACTGCCGGATGTTTCGGCATAGGTTGACTGTGAAGTGTATGGTGTGGTCGTTCATTAGGAAGAAGTCGCCATCCTGAAGAAAGTAGGCGTACCCGTTTTGCTCGGAGGTGGTGTGTTCTTGTGCGTAACAGGCGGTGTATTCAGGCCAGTGGAAGTCGTCTCTTTCTTTAGGCATATGGTTCTAAGAACGTGGTTTTGCGGGTATTTTCAATAAAGCAGCTTTTACTGGGTTCGGGGCACAAGTTCCGTAGACAAACTCAGGGAAGCTGCCGTCCCCTCGGCATTCGTAAGTGTGTACTTCTGCTTCCTGTCCCAGGTAGTGAGGAAATACTAGTGCGTACATCCCTAGCATGTGCAGCATAAGGTAGGTTCTGATTTCGCTCCAATGGTAGTGTCGGGTTACAATATCCCAGGCTGGGTTTATGATTTGTCTGCCTGCACGAAGTAGCTCATAAGCAATCCGAGCGTCGCATCCAGACTGCCCCATGCTGAAATCATCGTTATTGCCACTGATGTCTAGCGGCACTTTGAACACCCAGGTGTCAAAAGACCCTCTTACGTAAAAAGGGTGCCAGTCATGATCGTACTCGAACCACCTAGTCAGGCAGGCAGCGTAGACATTCCAGTCGATTTCATCAAGCTTCGCTACAGTTTTATCGAACACAATGTCAGTGTTCGCAAAAATGCACACTCGGCCGGATAGCAGCGAGTTGATTATGCCAACAGTCTGATTGAATTTGATGCGCTCAAGAAGCGGCACTTTGATTAGTTTGGGATGGTCTACTTGAGGGGCGTCTGGATGGTTAAGGAGAACGATGGTGTCAATCAGAGGGTTCTCCAGGTTTTCCGATAATGCCTCGTTAAGTTCTTTCTGCCGTTCAGGAATTGCTTTCCACCATTCTATGACAAGCGGGTAGGTCATTTCCAGATGAGTAGTTTGTTGGGGTCTCGAACGGAGACGGGCTTGGTGTCGCTTTCGTCATTTAACATCAGCATGCCTGGTTTAAGGGAGCGAATTTTATCGAATGGTATATTTTCAAATCGCCATAAGTGAGTGATAAAATTGTAGAGCATGTATCCTCTCGCCGATCCGGCGATTACCAGGTTTATGTATGCTTCTTGCACAGGTATCGTGCATTCTGAGAAAGCATAATTGCTGATGACCAGGTCATACGTTTCGGGAACAAGTTCTTCTTGTGTCTTAAACTTAAGATTTGGCACCGAGAATTCGCTGAGAAACTTTTTCGTAAGGGCCAGGGGCTCCGGCAGGTCAATCAACGTGTACTCGGCTGGGTGGAAAACATCGTGGATGATTTTGCATTGTCCACCGTATCCTACTCCAATTTCGGCGATTTTGAATTTATCTAAGCTGGTGAAGTGCTTTATCAGGTCGGACAGTATCTTGATGTAACGTAGTGTGGTTGGACAGATAACCCCGATCTTAGGGTATCCCGAGACATTTGGATACCCGACTTGCTCGCTGGTTTTGAATGCCGTCAAGTGATTCCATAGTGCGGGGTTGTCCCGGTCGATACATTCAATCATGTCTTGCCCCTGCTCTTGGTTCACACTTTCGAATACGCCGCAGTAGAGTTCATTACGTCGAAACGACTGGAACACTTCTGGATAGATTGCCGCCTGGGAACAGAATGTTCGATAGGTGGGGTGGTCTGAGATGCCGGTTGTCATAGCCTGAATACTAGCCCCTGGTGATCATCGCCTGTGTACCATCGGCAGCGGTTACCAGGTTCAAATTCTACGTCGTCATGGGGTCCATATTTGTCTTCCACGTTGGGACTGAATATCTTTGGCACTTGACCCAAAATTCCCGCCCACAGGCTGAATGTAGAATTGGCACGGTAGAGGATGTCGGAGTTGTAGAGAGTCATGAAGTCTGGTAGCCAGGCAAGCTCCGGCGGCACTTTGGTAGTTTGAACTGCTTTGTTTTCTTCTACCCAGACTATCGGTGCGTCAGGGGTGTTCTTTTGGATGGCACGTAGGTAGCAGTTTTTGTCAATGTTGCAAAAAGTGCCCGAATACAGCGACAGATAGTCACCTTGGCGAAGGTGGCAAGCAGCATAGTAATCAGGAGATTTGGGAAACATCTGCTTGAATTCTGGCTTTAAAGTAAACCACTCCCTGGCTTTAGACGTGGATACAAACCCAGACGTATAGGAAGTCTGGAAATATCCAAATAGATCAACGTTGGTTGGGAATGTCTCCGGCGGAACGTTTTTCAAATGTCCTTCTGGGCACGACGGCTTACAGCACGACAAGGGGGCATCGTTGAGACCGAACAAAACTTGGCCAAACCACGGCGGGGTTTCTAATGCAGCGCCCAGTATCTCAGCGTATGTTCTGGCGAAAGCGTACTGAAATAACTGATTTCCTGTGCGTCCGAATTTGCCAAGGCACGATATTTGTACTATTCCATTCATGCGTTCGATAATGTGGGTTGCGGGCAAGACATAGCGAGCGACCCTTGTCGGCGGTCGTGAATGAATGGCGAGGGGTCTACCACGGCGAATTTGTATCGTTCGTGAAGCAGCACATCAGTGGGTTGGCCCTCGTAAGGCAGATCTAAAAATAGGGCAGTATCGGCTTGACGGATTAGGTAGGCAAGCGCCCCGACGCACCATATGCCGCTTGATTTTTTGGCGGCTTGAAGCTGACACGGACCGTAGAGTGGTCTGGGTGAGAAGTCCGATTGAAACCATTCTCGACCGTGCAGGGACACGACTTCGAACTCCCCCAGGTGTTCCGCGGCTCGGTTGACCACTATTTTCCAATCGGGCATAGCAAACCCGGTATCATCCTCAAGTACCAAGGCAATCGGTTTGATCAGTTGTTTTAGCGCATCCTGGTGCCCCTTGAAGTTGCGCATGAATCCGGTATGATTGACTACCAGACCGCAGAAGTCTGATCTGGGTTTGAAATCCTTGGGTAGATCGTAATCCGTAGTCCAGCACATGGTGTGAAGAGTCTGTTCAAACTCTTCATTCTCCAGAATGAGAGGACGACGATGATGGGTGGCTACGACCAGAATTTGGATGTCGTCACGCAGCATAGTAATAGGCGGCAATGTCGGGGTGGTCGATGAACAGTTTTTTGAGTTTTGCGGTGTCTGGTGTTTCGATTCGTTCCATCATAGATACGACTTCCTTTCGAAGTTCGCCGATAGGTTTGCCAGAGAATCCTGGAAATTCACCGTAATTTGATAGGGTAGGCGGCTCGGTTATTTCGAACAAGGCGGGAGGAACGTCACTCATGTCCACTGCTTCATAGCGCAAGTCCGGCAGCATGTTCCAGTGGACGCTCAACGGTTTGGCAGTGCAGATAGGGGTATCGAGGATATCGCCAAGTCGTGCTCCGAAGAGCATGTTGAGAAGTTCCTGATCACCTCCGAATGCTCCTTCCTTGTAGTTTTTGGTGATCGTGTTGTACTCTTCCAGCATGTCGTCAAAGGTGCCCCATCGGGCACGGATGTCGTCCATACCGGCGTTTCTGAACCCGCATAAGCCCGCCATCAGGAGACAAGTATGCAGGTGGTAGCTGCGCATGCCGTGAATGGGTAGGTCGGTTTCTAGCCAAGCTCTGACCGCAACGACTTCCTGGCGAATCGGAACGGCATCACAGTCTCTCGATAGGAATATGTCTACAGACGGATCCCAAAAGGGTCTCAGTCTCCAGATACTAGGTTCTTTGCCGGGGTAGGGTCCAGGCACCATAATGCACTCAAATACGTCTGGCCAGACCTCGGTCATGATATCAAGAAGGCGGGCTTGAGGATGTCCTTCAACGTCGTAAGATGCGTACAATCTAATTCCAAAGTCTTTGAACGCTATCCTGTTGGCTAGGAAAGATGCTAGGAATGTGCGCCAGTAACGTTCTTCGGTGCCATAGAGACACATGGATATGATTCGGTTCATGTTATTAGTGATTGACGGGTAGGCAGCGCTGTGTCATCCTTATGTAAGAACGGAATATGAGAACTGATCTCTTGAAACAGTTGCTGGCAGTACAAACTCACCACGGCGACGAGTACCGAGTGATCTGTTTCTTGATAAATTATGCTCGGGTTGAATCACACGGCATCAAGGCGCACGTAGACGATTTCGGAAATGTTTACTTTGTCAAAGGTATTCCCGAAGACGGTGGATTCTACCCCTGCGTCTGCGCTCATACGGATTCCGTTCATCACATTCTACCGCATCCAGTTGTGATCAAGGAGCATAACAGTCTCCTTTTCGCGATTGATTCTCACAATCAACCGACTGGGTGCGGTGGAGATGACAAGGCCGGTATCTTCATCTGCCTAGAGTTGTTTGAGAAGCTGAGTGTGTTGAAAGGGGTGTTCTTCGTTTCGGAGGAAATTTTCTGTGCGGGGTCTCGGCACAGTGACCCGGAATTCTTCTCAGACGTTGGATATGTCTTCGAATTCGACTCTCCGTGCAACGATATTCTTACCTATACCTGCGATGGCACTCAATTGTTTGAAGATGATGGACAGTTTATTACCAAGCTCTTGCCAATACTCAATAAGCATGGTGTGACAAAATGGCAACGGCATCCTTATACGGACGTATCGGTCTTAAAGCGCCGGCATCCGTTTTCTTGTATCAATTTACCGGCTGGATATTTTCGTATGCACAGTACGTTTGAATACGTCAGTTTGGTGGCGGTGGAAAATTCGATCGCTTTGGGAGAAGCAGCGATTCGCACGCTAGGTAACCTTTGCTACACTTATTCCCGGGATGATCGTGGTAAATCCCCTCTCCACGAAGTGACACTTTTACAGACTCACGACGTTTAATCACCTTTACGTTCGTTTAGGCGGGTGTCGATATCGTCAATGTCGTTCATATTGACTCGGTGTCCGATCGGTCTGCGGTGAATCCAGTCGTCGGCGTCCGGGTCGTACTTTAGGCGTTCGGTAAATTCTATGTTCATGCGTTCTGGGTCAACCGTGCCACCGATGTGGTGGAATGCCGATCCATGACGGTTTAAAAACACGAACGCTCTGATCCTATGGTTTAGGTGCTCCTTGGGTGTAGCGCATAGTCCGATTGCAACGTCTACTATACCGGCCTTTTCGAACGCACCTTGAAAACTTTTCATATCTGGCACGTTTTTGTCTACAGTCTCCTTGTTGCAGCGGTCCGGCATGATCACGGTGCATTTCAATTCGGAAGCGAGCGCACGCGCTTCCGTATAGATGTCGGACTGTTGACGATAGTCGGGGACGGTTTTGTTGAGTTGAGCGCTGGGTCGGATGCATTCGGCGTGGTCGATGAAGATTGCTTTGGGCTGTTTTCCAGTGGTATTGATAATGTGCTTGGCATGTAAGCGAATGTCTTGGATGGTGGCCATTTTGGATGAGAATCCTTTAATGAACACTTCCCCGTTCAGTCCGGCTAGGATTGCGCGATACGAATCCTGGGCAAACTGGATTGGATGTGTTTTCGCTTCATTGTCCGTGGTTCCTGACAAGCGGCACAGCATGCGCCAGGCGGCCAGGTCTTCTCCAATTTCGCAGGCGTAGTAAAAAACGTGCTCTCCCACTTGAGGACCCGCCATATTTAGAGCTAGGTTGAGGCAGTAACAAGTTTTGAATCGTTTAGGGGGCGCTATAATGGTTACCAGCCAGCCGGGTCCCCACCCCGTTTTCCAGATCTCGTCAAAGATGGGGTATCCGGTTCGAATTCCATAGGTTTCTGCGGTAACCCGGTCGATGACTTCGTGATATTGCTGATTCAGGTGTATCCCGTCGTCTTTGATATCGTACCCAATCATCAAAGCTTCTTCGATCAGAGTAATGGGATTGATTTTGTGGCCGGTGTTGGTTTTGACTGCTTCAACGACTTTAGAGCAAGCATGGATAATCGCCCGTTCCTTACAAAAGGATACTAACCGATCTTTGACTTCGTCTACGTTTCGAGTGTTAATTTCAGAAAGCTTGCGGATGTAGTCCAGAGCATCAGCTACCTGTTCTTCGTTTCCAAGCTTGGTGAATTCTTGGAACATCAGATCGCCCAGTACCGTAGGCGTAGGCGAGACGCCGTGCTTGGTTATACACTCGATGAGGCACTTGGCTGCCAGGGCGGCGTTCAACCCGGTGAAGTATTCGTTGCGTAGGATTTGGCCATAGAGCACGAACTTTTCTGGGTGCCTCATCCAGCATGCTAGGATAAGGTCTTGATAATCATTCGAAAAATTGAAGGTCTCCATAGTGGTTGATTTAGAATGTGTTAACGCTAAGGGCATTTTTCTGACCGTGGGTAAACTTCAAGCACTCCAAGTGCTGAGCGCACAAACCGATCTTGTACCACAGTTCGACTGAGTCGGTAACTTCTTCGTCTACTGTCTCTAAGTCGGTGGTTTGGAATCCGAAACGGGATAAGACGGTGGGTAGGACATTTTTTACTGCGGAAGTTCGTGCTTCGAACACGGAGATTGCATATGGCTTTCTACGCTTCATCTGTTGTAGACAACGGATGACCGAATAGCGATGTCGCTGTTGTTCCGAGGTACCGAACGGGACCGGGATGAATTTGGACAGGATTTCCGAGTAGTAGGACTGTTCCGTCGCCAGCCAAAGAGGGTCGAGGGCAAGTTCACGCCTGGTGTATAGTATGCTGGTTGGGTATCCGTCGTGCAGCTTTTTGAATCCTACGATGAATTCTCCGGCTAGTGTTTCTGAGTGAATCATCCGCTGGTAGGACGATGAGTCTCCGATCTTAACGCCGGTAAGCAGCTCCAGCTCACGGTCGCAGTCGCTGTCGTGGAATGAAGCATATTTTTGCCGGCATATCTTGGCGTAAAGCTCTACGGTCTTGATCTTTCCCTTTTTAGCGAGGCTGGCCGGAAAGAATTGAATCCGGTCAGTGAGGTCATTTTCTTTATGCGCCACCATCAGTGTCATGATGTAAGTCCGTAACGATACGCCGGCAGTGTTAGCGTGTTGGGTAATGGCCTGGGCGTATTGACCAACGTTTTGTTTGGAGGGCTCTTTGAATACAGCACTGTAGCAATCTTGATAGATTATCTCGATACGCTCATGCTCGTTACTGTAGTTTATGTCTACGTCAAACCCAATCGGCATCAGATTTATGCGTAAACGATCCAGCGTGATTTTTCCAAGTCGAAAATCCATCAGCTTGCCACATTCAACCTTGTGCGTGCAGACACCACACATCTTGTTGGTGTTGAACTGATCCAGCCCAAAGCACTCTATCGGAGGCGGAGGGTATGCTGTTCGTTCCATTCGTTCAGAAAGAACAGAAATTTACTGTTCTCTTAACGTATGGCAGAAGAGAAGAACGCGAGAGGTCCGAAGGTAGTCATGCGTGACTTGAGCGGGTCCGTCATGAAGCTGACTGCGGTTGGCGATAAGTGGTTTCGAGATACGTTGATGGTGCATCAGACCCCGATTCGAGAGGGGACCAAGCTGGTCTACACTTTTGATCCATCAGACCCGCTAGGGCGTCACCAGATTCATCCATCTAGCAAGATGCCGGTTTGTGCTGTTAAGTGTGGGATGCACGATGCGGGTGGTAAGAATCCATTCATTTCTCCTATGGGGTCTAACGACCCTTTGATCACAATCGTTCTGGACGCTGTGTCCAAAGCTGAAGATACGGCAGGTGAAATCGGTGTTTTAATGAACAAGGGCACAGCGGGTTTGTTGGCCGAGTTCATAGAGAAGAGCCATAAGTATCACGGGGTTAACTTGGATGATATCCGGTGGGTTACCACTACGCGCTGCTATCCTGCCAAAGGTAAGTACCCCAACATGAAGCAGAAGGGCAATTGGTGCCGTATGTTCGCAGTTCAGGACTTGGCGACCTATCGGCCTAAGCTTGTGATGCCGGTCGGTTCGAATGCCCTAGGACTGCTGTCTCACAAGTCTAATGCGTGGGATTGGGCAGGCAAGACCTTGACGTACCGCGGGTGGCCTGATGATTGGTTGACGGATCCTAATTTTGCGCTGCCTCGCCCGCACCCTTCCAAAGAGGATCAGTCTATTGTCGGTCATCCTTTGTTTGGTCCACCACCCGATTGGAGAATTCCAATGTATCCCATTCAGGCACCCAGGATGGTTTATATGTCTCAGAACCCTGAAGAGATCAGGAAGTGGAAAGAGAGTATCATCAAAGGGCTGAAGTTGGCGAAGGATGGAATTAAGCCCAAGAACTATGACCGACCGTGGTATCATCTTACAAACAATCCAAATGAGGTTGCTGAGGCACTGTTGTGGCTGTCGGAGCATCCCGGAACCACTGTATGCTATGATACTGAGACGACTGGACTTAGACCTTGGCTAGGACACAAGATCGTTTTCATGATGTTTCGTTGGGTAGATGATAAAGGAGCCCCTCATTCTATCGGGTTTCCATGGGACTACGACACCAGTCCGTTAAAGTCTTGTATAGGGGAGCTGTCGCCTGTCGTTTTGGAAGCTCTCTATGCTTCCAACGTCGGAGGGCACAATATCACGTTTGATGTCCTGTTTACTGCGGCAACAGTGCTTGGGGCAGACTTAAATCGTCTGGCAGACGCTGCCCAGTGGGACACTTGGCATATGGCATATACTGCCCGACAGCAACGTGGTACCTTGGGCTTGGAGGCGGTTGCCTATGATTTCGCCCCCGATCTGGCAGGGTATGAGGAGGAGATGACTTTGCTCATCGGCCTGCACGGCGATTTGCTTGATCCAAAGAACGATAAGGGTGGGCACTATGCTAATTGTCCGGTGGAAAAGTGGGAGACACATTTCAAGCCGTACGTCATGGGTGACGTAGAGGTATGTTATACGGCACGGGAGGCAATTCAAGAGAAGTTAAACAACTCCAAGGTCTACAAAATTCCTCTGGCGCATCCTGGTATGCGTGGACGATTTCGTTGGTTTCTCCCACCTAGCCGGGCGTGGGTGTACGATAGTATCATGTCCCCCTCGGCCCAAGTACTGATGAAGATGATGGGTAGGGGTCTCTACGTGGATCAGGAGGAGTTGGCCCACCAGGAACATATTTTTCCGATCATGGTTAACGAGTCACGGGACAAGATGAAAGTGGTCACGCCCGAGGTAGAAAACTGGTGCCAGACAATGGCGGAAGAGGAGCCCGGATGGACTTTGGATCTGGAGAATAAGTCCACTCTTCGGACCATTCTGTTTGAGGTGTTAAATCTTCCCGTGCAACGCCTGACCAAGACGGGTAAGCAAAAATACGGTGACTCTGAAGAGGCGGTTCTGGCACTTTCTCGCGAGCAGCAGCTAGAGTATGCGGCACTGGACAAGTTTACACTTAACAAGCTATCCGTAGGGCACCCAGAGGTTCGTCCGCTTCAGGACTATCGCAAGGTTTTCAAACAGTATTCGACTTACGTCCGACCGGTTAGGAATATCATGACGGCTGGCATTGACAAGAAGAAGCGGGTTAAAGACCGTAACTTAGGGGACGATGGGTTTATTCATGGTAGTTTCTTACTAACTGGGACACGAGGGGGCCGGCTCGCATCGCGGGATCCAAATCTTCAGCAGCTCCCGAACGATTCCATTGTAAAACGGATGTTCAGTTCTCGGTTTGGAAAGCGTGGGTGTCTATACACGGCGGACTTCAGTCAGATCGAACTTCGTCTTTTGGCGGCGGTGTCCGGGGACAGCAATATGATAGAGGCGTACGAAAAGGAAATGGACCTTCATTCACTGACGACTGCGCGTATTTTTGGTTTGGATTATGAGCAGTTTTCTAAGGAGAACATGAAGAAGCTTCAGGACAAGGGAAAGGTTAAGGAAGCAAAGGAATTAGAGCTAAAGCGCAAGATTGGGAAATGTGTTGATCCTCTTACTTGGATTCAAGTAAACAGAAAACTGGTGCGAATAGGAAGTTTCTCTCCTAGTTCTCTTAGTCCTAATACATTTTACAAAGTGCCAGATTGCGTGTTAACTTCGCAGCATGGAGAATTAGTTTCATTGAAACACTTTTATTACAATGGTATTGGGGATCGTCTTTTGGTGTGTAGCCGATTTGGATTGATTGCTTGTTCAAAAACACACCAATTCTTGATGAAAGATGGTAGTTTGGTGCAAGCACAGTATCTTAAACCGAAAGATATCCTATGCGAGCCGGTACCATTTGTGCTTTCTGAAGGTCAGAGAGTGATTCTTCCGATAAATCCGTTTTTGAGTAAGATCACCGCTTCCGGACCGTTTTTCGTTGAAATTAACGACGATCTGGCATACTTAGTGGGAGTTTTTCTGGGGGATGGCAACTCTAACAAGAATAGTATTACTATAGCGGCCGGACACGGTCCTAAATTTGCTAGATGGCGACAATCTCTGTTAAATTCGTTTGAACGAGTTGGGATTAGTGCAACGTGTAATATAGGTAAACCCAGGAAGGACGGGTCGGCCTGTGACACAGTTTATGCTGGAAGTCGGCACGCTCAGTCGGTGTTTAAGACGTTAGGAGTGGTTGGAGAAGACACCAAAAAGAAATTTTGTATCCCTGACTATATGATGGATGCTCCTAGGAGTGTGCGTTTGTCGATGCTTGCTGGACTTATAGATACGGATGGGTCAATAGCACGAAGTGGAAGTATAGAAATTACTTCAAAGTCGTGGCAGCTAATTCAGGACATACTTGTATTGTTGTCGAGTTGTGGCCTTCACGCTTCACTTGAATCTTCCTACAATAAAACATATGATCGGTATTACTTCAGAGTAAGAATCGCTAAGCGATCTGCTATCCATTTGAAAGAGTACTTGCGTTGTCACTGGAAAAAAGATTCCATTACCCCTCCGGTTTTTGGATATGAAGTTTTGAAAGATAATGAGGTTAAACTAATTCTGGCTTTGGAAGAAGGACCGCTGGTAGACGTAGAAGTTGATTCTTCAGAACATTTGTACGTAGCTAATGGACTTGTTACTCATAATACGTGTAACTTTCTCACGGGATACGGTGGTGGGGCACTCGGCCTGCAAACCACCCTCGCCAACGCTCAAGTGTACTTACCGATTGAGGAGTGCGAAGATATCATCGACAAGTTCTTTTCATCTTACTCAACTTTGAAAGAGTACCTCGCTTACTACAAGCAGTTTATCATGGATGCTGGCGTAGCGGTTAGTATCTTTGGGCGTGTTCGTATTTTCAATGAAGTTTTCGGAGAGGATCGTGAAGCGATCGGTAAAGCTCTGCGTGCCGGGGCGAACCATTTGATCCAAGCGACGGCATCCGATATGATGCTGATTTGCTTGCATGTGATCGAGGCGCTGATGCGTTCGGAGCGATTAGAATCCATTCTGGTATCCACGGTGCATGACTCACTTCTAATTGACGCTGTGATGACGGAGCTGCCAAAAATTCACGAGATCGTCGATCAAGTTTTGAACAACATTCCGGACGTTCTCAAGCTTGTTTTCGGTGACGACTATGACACGTCCTGGTGTTTGATTCCGTTCGGTGGAGATAGCTCGGTTGGGTTGAACTACCTCGACCAGATTGCAATTGGAAAATCTAAACCGGACTGGGATGAACTTTTGAATTTCAAGAAGGGCTAAAGGATAGGGGTAGTTAAGGGGTATGAACGCCTTGACTGCCCTGACTGCCGTCGCCTGTCTAGCATTGTTTACATCCTGTGGAACGCCCGCTCAGCGTGCGACCAAAGCCATGGCGAAGGTCAACACGCTCCAAGCGGCGCAACTGACCAACAAGCTGGCGCAGGCCGAACTAGGAGCCGTCTATGTCCACGGTGCCGCCTGGGTGTTACAGCAGCCCTCAGGAGTCACATCTACAGTGCCCAGCGCCCTCTTGGCGAGGGCAGAGACCCTTTTGCCGCCCGTCACCACCCAGGACAGCCTCCTTGTCGTCCAGGCGACCACCAACGCTGATACGCTGGCATTCCTGGACCGTAGGGCATTCTCCCGCCAGGACACGCAGGAGCGGCTGAAGGTCAGTCTCGCCAAGGCAGAGGCGAAATCGGACAGCGTGTTCACCAGCGTCGCCGCCACAGCCGCCACATGGGTCAAGATTAAACGATGGGCCTGGTGGATCGGCGGAGGTTTCCTGGGGCTCTTCGGTCTGACCCTGATCATGCCCGCTCTGTCCATTGCCTTTCCAGCTTTTGCGCCGTTCGGTGCAATTATTGGCAACGTCGTGGGTGCCATTATCAAGATTCCGTTTAAGTTGATCCCGCAAGCCGTCAAGGGTGCTGGCATGGTTGCGGCGAATGTCCATGAGAAGACTGATGACACGGTCAAAGCCCTCGTCCTGGCGATTGAGCGGGCAAAGGCGGACCCCAAGGCCGCTGCCGTTCTGAAACCTCACCTGCTTGACGCCACCAGCAAAGACTGGGAGCGCCCCGTGATCGACGCTGCTAAGACCGCTTTGAACCTTAAATAACGATTGACAAGACTGTTTGGATAAGGCACACTACCGTAGTTAAGGCATATGAAAGCGAAACAACTGATTGACGAGTACATCAACCTCATCGAAGGCGGCGCTCTGCGCCTTCTCTTCAAAGGAGGCCCTAGTGCTCCTGTAAAAGAGCCTACCACGAGACCAGGAATAGCCCCGGCGAAACCCGCCGCGCCTGAGCCCCGCCCTGGCACCAAGCCCTGGAAAATTCCCACGATCAGGCCAGGCGAGGAGACCAAACCGAAAGCCAAAAAAGAAGATGACACGGACTGATTATGGCAAAATCCATTGCAATGCAGTTGCTAGAAATGCCGATGGATACGGGTGAGTATCCGAATTTGATGCCGCCCGATAAACAGACTCGGTTGCGTTCTGGACAGCACCCGTACGGTAAGCACCCAGGGATGCCTGACCGCCCGGAACCCCCGTCTGTGAACTACTCTGAGTTATTGGCAAGCAAGCAGTACAGGGACTCTTTCGGCAAGCTGGCACAATACTATCAGCGCGTCACCAATCGTCCACTTAGATTTCCAAATGATCTACCGCATGCGATTCAGATGGCGTTGCGGTCAGTTGGCACGATCAAAGAGTTGGAACGTTCTCATCGTCCTCAACTTGCACAGACTGCGATCAATCTGGTGCTGGATATGCCAGCGTTTCGTCTTTTTCGAGCGCCATATGAGAGCGGTGAGATCGCTATCGAAGCACGTATCGTTGATAAGGTTGATTTAAGTGGGGCTCAGATGGGTAAGATGTTACCACCCGAGGAGGAGGAGGAAGAACAGAGCGAGGACTCAGAGACTCAGAAGCGCCTCATGATCAATGCTTTCGTGCAAGGTGCTGCACTCGCAAACAACTACTCTTTTCATATGGTTCAAGACCAGCTGAACCAGATTGATCCTACCTTGGTGAATTTGTATGGGTTCCTTATGGCGTTTAGTGAAATTGGTTATTTGATTGCCCCCGAGGGTGCTGACGAGCAGGCGGCCAGCATGGAAGGTGAGCAGCAAGCGGGCGTGGCCCGTGTGGTTTGGGATGAAGAGAACAATCGTCCAAAGATCATTGCCCAAGGCACTACGTTCCCGTTCCTGGTGCAGGAATTAAGCAAAGGGCTTATGGAACTTGTGTCACGCAAAGGGCTTCCATCTGATCAAGAGAAGATGAAGGGTGCGATCGAGAAGGCAGACTTGGTTACTAATGAGACCTGGGCAATGATCTTGGGTCGTCGGATATGGATGGATTTCGTAGAACAGGTAGGGGATGAAGATGAGCTGACGATGAACTTGTATGACAAGATCATCCAGATGGAACCTGACGAGTATCACGCCACTATTAAGACGCTTCTTGCCGGTGGATCCCAAGCTGGTGAATTGATGCAGCAGATGGTCCATGAGATTAAGGTAGACATGGAGCTAGAGGATTCTGACGAGTTCAAGCGGTCTGAGAGCGGAGGAGAGCCTGAAGGTCCTGAGTTCGGTGGTCCGTCTGAGTTCGAACCTCCTGATCCGGAAGCCTGGAGAGGTGGCGAGTCTGTTAAGAAAACGGTCGATGATCTGCTTAATGGCTAGACCTTTACGCCAATTTCTTTTAGACAGTTGTCACACCGGTAGAAGACGATCTTGATGGGTTCATCAGGCGTTCCTGCTTCCTGTTCTCTTACCGGATGTCCCATCACTTCAGCTCCGCAGTGATAGCATTTTTTTCCGCTGATCTGCGGTCGGGGCACCCTGGGCGTTGGTTTGACTACTGGTGCCGGAACTGGAACGAACTGTGGGATGGCAGGGGCTGGGGGTGCCGGAACTGGAACGAACTGCGGGACGGTAGGGGATGCTGGTTCTTCGTGGGGAACGAATTGTTGAGGACCCAGAACAGCGATCGGTTCGGCTTTATTTACCGATTGTGTGCTAGATGTAGACGTTGTGATGACCGGTTTGGGTTTTGACCAGAAATTCCAGGCAATTATCCACCCAGTTGCCAGCGTTACTGTGAACATAAGCGATTGAATGACAAAGAGTAACGTCAATATAGTGAGTAGCAGCAGAAGGTTGTCGTTCATATGGGCGATTTTGTTCTTGCGTTTGGCATTTGTTTCAGTTACCGTTCTACAAGTAAGAACAGAATATGAACCGGAAAGACACAACGAACTACAGCCACGGTGACAAAGTCCGCAAGCCAACCACTTGGTCTTGCGAGGCAGGCCCCTTCACAGTCGCAATCACTTGTGGGCACATTCACTATCGTCTGAGGTTAACAAAGCTCAGCACAAGGATATTGGGCGAGTCCGGGAACAGTTAGCGGAGTGGACGGCAGCAATTGAGAATGCAGGCCATGAATTTCAAAGTTAAGTTGTATTCGTTTGTAAAGCGTTGCTTCATGTTTTTCGTACTCCTATGCGCCTCCAGGAGTAAGCGGAGGCAACTGAAGAAGACACGTTCGATTGTCAAGCGTTACGTTAAGGATCACCCCGATGTAATGGATGGGGTGATGAAAGCATACTACGCTTATCACGCTCCTCATTTTCGGTTAGTGTTCAGTGGACATAATTTTTTGGGGTGTTTTCGCACGTCAAAATGTGCATGGTGCGGACGAAGCCGTGAAATGGTGCGTCATGATAATTTGCCGGCTCAGTGCCTGCACAGACCAATCAGTGCCGATCGACCAATCGTGGATGTAGTCTTGGAGGAAGAACAAAAAAGTTATGTTCTTTTGGAACGTGCTGGGAAGGATGTTCCAAAACTGATTGCTAAAATGGGTATGAGCGGTGAAACACTGGCCGTGCTGCACCACACGCATGGGTATGATCCCGATATGGTGGCATTGGCTTTGGACATGCTACACTCAGAATCGACGGTTAATATTCACTCGTTAATGCCTGAGTATGAACTAGCAATGAACCGAGAACGGGCACGATCAAAGGCGGTTCATCGAGAAACTGTAGTCATTGCACAAATATGAACTTCAAAGCGAAGATCGAACAACTTCGGGCGGAGATTACCCGGCACGGCCGTCTCTATTACAACCAACAACCCGAAATCAGCGACGCCGATTATGACGTAAAGTTCAAGGAGTTGGGGGATCTTGAACGTCGGTTTCCTGAGTATGACGATCCGAACTCCCCCACGGCACGAGTTGGCAGTCAGGTAGAGAGCGATTTCTCCCAAGGACGGCACAATCATAAAATGTTGTCTTTGGACAATACTTATAGCGCCGAGGAGGTTGCTACCTTCTTTGATCAGGATGATAAGCTCAAGGTGGTTGTGGCCGGAGAACCGAAGTTCGATGGGTGTTCCCTGGCACTTCACTATCGGGGTGGTCAGTTGGTACAGGCGATTACCCGAGGAGACGGATCAGTCGGTGAAGACGTGACACGCAGCGCCAGGACCATCAGGAGTATTCCGCTTGTTTTGCACCAACCTATTGACTTGGAGGTGCGAGGAGAGGTTGTCATGCAATTTTCGGTCTTCGCGGCATTGAATGCGGAGCTGGAGAAACAGGGCGAAGATTTGTTTGCCAACCCACGCAACGCCGCCTCGGGCACGCTTAAGCAGAAAGATTCTCGGGTGGTTGCAAAGCGCAACCTTACGTTTATTGCTTATAGCTTGATCTCCGGTCACGTCCATAGAACTCATGGCGACGCCATCTATAGCTTGCGGGAGATTGGATTCGTCACACCTATGAACGTGCCCGCTGTCAATGGACATAAGATTGAGGCGCTGTTTCTAGTTGAGGCGGATGCCATGTCCATCGGTCACGTGATCGAACGTTTCTCTGAATTGCGAGACAACTTCGACTTTCCTATCGATGGTGTCGTTTTCAAGATCAACGATATTCAACTTCAGACCGAATTAGGCGATGGAACGCGTGCTCCTAAATGGGCAACAGCTTACAAGTATCCGCCGGAGCGTAAGATAACCCAGCTTCTTGATATTGAGGTTAGCGTGGGCCGTCATGGCACGATCACACCGGTTGCAATCCTCGCCCCAGTTCAACTTTCCGGTGTCACAGTGACCCGTGCAAGTCTGTGCAATCAGAACGAAGTTGATCGTTTGGGGATTGCCATCGGGGACGATGTTTATGTGGAACGGAGCGCTGACGTTATCCCAAAACTAATGGGTATAGCAAAAAAGAACACGGTGCAAACATGGCATCTGCCAGAGCAGTGTCCTTGCTGCAATACCAGGCTGTTGCGGGCTCAGGGCATGGTTGCTTACAAGTGTCCGAATCACTATTGCAAGGACCAGATTCGCCAGCGCCTGGAGCATGCATGCAGCAGGTCCGCATTGTACATCGACGGTGTTGGACCGGTGTTCATCGCCATGCTGATTCATCAAGGGGTAACCGACCTGTTGGGTCTTATGACGGTCGAGGTTGATGAGACGTCTGCCGCTAAGCGAAAGTTTGTCAAAGAGCGTAAGAAGGCGTTTCAGGCTCCATTGTGGCGTAAGCTGTATGCTTTGGGGATTGAGGGCGTAGGAAAATCCAAGTGTCAGGACTTGGTCTCACGGTGGAAATCTTTAGGTGAAATTGTAGACAACTTTGAGGAAGCCGAAACGGTGGTGCTCGGAGAAGTCCACGCTGCTAGTGTCGCTGATTTCCTACAGGAAAACGTGAGCCTGATCGAAGGATTGGAGAAGGCGGGATTTCATTTTGAGGAGGATAAGCAGAATATCGGACCGTTGTCGGGTAAGACGTTCGTCATCACGGGAACGCTTATGAGCGGTAAGCGGGATGACGTGATCCGCAAGATCGAGGCGGCCGGCGGCCGGGTTAGCAGTAGCGTGACGAAGAAGGTACAGTATCTGGTGTGCGGCATAGAGGGCGGTGCCAACAAGGCCGCTGCGGCGCAGAAGCTAGGTACTACAGTCATAAGCGAAGAGCGGCTTTATGCTCTTCTCGGGGAGGAAATGACACTTGTTAACAATTCTCTGGGAGAAGGCGGAGGATTGTAGACAATTGACTCATATTCGCTAACGTCTGATTATCATATAGTTATGAAGCAAATAATTTCTTGTAACTCGTGCTTGACTTCTCGGTTCTATAGGAGTATCGTCAGAATAGTCAGAGGCAAGGTGATTTGGCGATAGTTAGAATGGAAATGCGACAACACTGGACAAGTCAGTATAGGTTGGAGACGCTGAAATCAGCGATGATCCCGACCTTTTGTACCCATAAAGGGTTACCTGTGGTCGCCGATGCAGAAAGAAAAAGTGTGGTGGGATAGGCGACCGAAGAAAAAGATTTCCCCACCACACCGAAAGGTTTGGTGGGTTTTTTGTTGGTTGGAGTTAGAAAGTCTCGGGTAGGAAAACCGCCGAGCGGCAGAGACAAAACTGCGACGGTAGAGGCAGAGCGTGAAAGCGCAGAGCCGGTGGCAGATCAGGGGCAGCCCGTGTGGTCTGACATCACCAACCTTAGGTCAAGCGTATTCAGATGCGCTTCACGATAGAAAGTGCGTTCTTGGGAAGAGAGACGGGTCAGACGTTTCTTCGACAGTTTCTCTTCCTTCAATTTTAATGGAAAGGTGGTAGGCTTAGAAGCAGCCAGCCATAAGAGTGACTCGTCCTTCTCTCACGAACCTGTCAAGAATCAACTTGCCAGATGACCCCGAAGTCCGAATACAAGGGAATCCTTCCAACCTCAGCAATGAGGCCATAGGGCCTTTGCGGAAGGGATGAAAGCGTGGAGCAGCCCGTCAAGCCGGGCGAGGGCTACCGAGTAAGAAGCGGCGGGATACATGACGGTATTCCGGTCTTTAGCGTAACAGCACGCCTTTCCGTTATTTTTAACATTAGTTTTTGCGGGTGTGGTTTAATAGTAGAATGTGGCCTTGCCGAGGCTAAGACGAGGGAGCATAACCCTTCACCCGCTCCATTTTGCGGCAATTCGTGGTGTCATCGTTTAGTGGCAGGACATAACTCTGGCAGAGTTGAGACGGGAGTCCGATTCTCCTTGATTCCACCAATTTCTCAACCACCCTATCTTTTGTACCGATCGTGCATCAGCAGTAAAATGTATACACGTTCTCGTGTATGTGCTGTTAAGATGCGTTGTTTCTTTGACAGTCTATTAGGCGTCCGACACGCCTAGCACGGGGTCAACACATCCTCGTCTGGATGGAGTGCTCGTGGAACGCTGCTAAAAGCGGTCAGGATAAACCACTTAGGTGGGCAGCCCTGACAGTCACTAATCGGTCAGTAAAGGACTTCGGGGGGCACGTGGTTCAACCAGAATAGCAGATGGTCCAGCTTCAAAACCTGGCAGCCTTAAAGGTGCAAGTCCTTTCGTGCCTACCATTTGTAATTGTTCCACGTGAAGAATCATCAGGTACGTGATGTAAGAGTAGCATCTCAGACTGTGAATCTGACCGTACGGGTGCGAATCCCGTCTACCTGACCATTTCAAGCCAAAAAGCCAGAACGCTGGCCATGGTAATCAGCCTGTGGCTAGAGGAAGTTCAAGACTGCTCAACTCGTCGATTGGGAGGGCATTCGTGCCCGTTATCACCACAAGTCCGCAGCAATCCTAAAGCGCCCCAGCATGTGAGTTGTGCGCTACGAGGGCATGGTTGGAGCAGCGGCTATTAGCAAGCCGCCAGGTTCGCCTGAGATAAATGTTCTGGATAACAGAATCTTGGCTACCTTTTTGACTTGATTGTGGGGACGTGGCAGACAAGTGATGCACCTGGTCCGCAACTAGGTTTAAGCGGGAGCGTTACCCGTCGTTCTCCACCAATTTCACGGGGGATTAGTGATAGTGCCAGCACAACCGGTTTGCACCCGGTAAGCAGCGGTCGGATTCCGCTATCCTCCACCATTTCACGGGTCGGTAGTGTAACAGTAGCACAGCAGCCTCCAAACCTGCTTGTCAGGGTGCAAATCCTTGCCGACCTGCCACCTTTCCGCCCGTTGGCCGATCCGCAAAGGCGGCGGTTTGCAGAACCGCAGAGGCTGGTGCAACTCCAGCACGGGCGTCCATTTAGAACCACGTAGTTAGGGTGTGAGATCACAGGACATCATTGAGGCGATAGTTGGCGATCAACCCGAAATCACCGATTATATCGTAGACATTTCTCGGTGGGCGGCGCAGACGGAACCCGATGACGAAAACGCTGCTATCGCACTTGCCAACAAGGCGCTGGAAGAATACCGTGTAACGTACGTAACGGGTGACCCTATCGTATCTCACGGGGGTAGAGTAGAGGCAGACGGCACTATCAAAATTGCTGTAGACAACGGATTCTACGACTTGGTAAACAGTAAACAGTTTCCAAGTGTGATTCAGCATGAGTTCGTTCATCAGGAGCAGGTGCGCCACGCTGGCGAAGGCGCTAGTAAGATGGCGGCGAACTCGTACAACCGATGCTTGAACCCTGATGGTTCGATTAACATGAAGGAGTACTACTTAATCCCTTACGAGATTATGGCGTATGCTAAATCTGTGGCAGACAGTTTTAAGACGGCGGGTATGAGTAAGGATGAAGTGTTGAAGATGCTTCGAACGAAAGTGCATCTATGGAAACTTCCATCGGACGTCCAAAAGTTTATTTATCCTTACTATTCCAGGCGCAAGAAGCATCCAGACGTGTGGCACAAGTTTCTTCGTTACACGATTGACTATGTTCGGAATTGGTAAAAATAATGCATGGATGAGACTGTTCAAATCGCTGGGCGTTGGAACTACGAGTCATTCCTTGAGCCGATTCAATACGGTGAGACCGAATCTTATCGACTGGCTGCTGCGTGGCTGAACGGTTGTTCTGAAGTTGAGGATTGGGGATGCGGATGTGCTTTCGCTAAGAGGTTTTTCACTACCCAGTACATAGGCATTGACGGCAGCAAGAGTCTCTGGAATGATAAAGTTGCCGATTTGATGATTTATCGTAGCAAGACTGAGGGATTACATATACGCCATGTTCTGGAGCACAATTACCTATGGCGTCCGATCTTGCGGAACGCTCTTGACTCTTTTACCAAGCGGATGGTTCTGACCTTGTTTATCCGGCCGACACCGACGGATATGGATGTTTTTGGAACTGTGCAAAATCACTATTTTCAGGAGGTTCCAAATCGTGGCTTGTGCAAGAAAGACTTGATGGAAATGATAGGTTCGTTTTTGGTGGAAACTCACGAGCTGGATACCGGAGAGGTGGTTTACTTACTGGAAAAGAAGATCGATGGTAGTTAAGGTGTATGCCAAAATCTCGTGACATCATTGATGCGGTTGTGGAAGGCCATCACTACCCGGTAGAAGATGAGCCGCCGAGGGCGGGATTCACCAGCCCTGAGGAAGATACGGCATTCTACACTAAGAACCCGTTCCTGGCATATAACAAGGCTTTGGAGTTGGGTCGTCACGATGATCGCTTCTGGAGGGCTATTCGAGGGTCTGTCTACGAAAAGCCTTATGCCGAACGGTTCTTCCGCAAAAGTCGTCCGGCCGGGTAAATAATTGTCCGCCACTAGACCGCTAAAGATACGGGGCAGGCTGTAAACCTGTCGTCTTCGGGCCAGGAAGGAGCATTACCTTCGTGGCGGACCATTTTCACGGGACGTTCTTCTAGTAGACCAGGATATTGCTCTGTCTAAGCAATGACTCGGGTGCGAATCCCGAACGTCTCGCCATTTTAGTTCTTGTAGGCATGCGACTGTTGGATTATCAGAACGACGTGTTTTCTCAGAACGGTGAGGATGGAATCCTTGCTCAGGTTTTTAAGATCATCGGCGTGCGTCATAAACGGTGCATGGAGTTTGGGGCTTGGGACGGATTATACTTATCTAACGTAGCTCGTCTGTGGGCTGACGAAGGTTGGGAAGCTATCCTCGCCGAAAAAGACAGGTCTAGGTTCGATCAACTGGTCCGCAACACGTCGGACAAACCGGTCGAGTGTCACAACTTTGCGGTCGAATCGACCGGAGACCACTCCATTGATACTATTTTGAACGGACGGGAACTCGATTTGATAGTGATTGATGTGGATGGAGACGACTGGCTTCTTTGGAAAAGCATGGTGTGCCGGCCAAGAGTGGCGGTTATCGAGTACAATTGTTCCGTACCGCTGGGAATATCTATGGCCCAAGCCTCGGGGGAATACTTCGGAGCATCGGCCCAGGTCTTGATCGACATTGGTCGCCGCAAGGGCTATAGCTTGGTTGAGATGAACATTTGTAACTGCTTTTTTGTGCAGGACGAGTACCTGCCCTTGTTCAATGGATATGAGCTTGATCCGGTCAAGCTGTTCGATCCTCGTTTTTTGGTCTACGCTGTCAGTGCCTTTGACCGGCGCATGGCTTTGACCAGTAACGAATCGGCTTGGGGAGTCTTTCAGACGTGCACTGTCAATAAAATTCAGTTGGCAATATGTTGTGCCGATCAGGGTGTAGCTCAATCTAGTAGAGCGCCTGGCCTGGGACCAGGAGGTTGCAGGAGCGAAGCCTGTCACCCTGACCATTTTTACTCAAACGGTCTTGTTTACCGCACAGTAAACAAGACCATTTGAGTAAACTCCGGGTGTAGTGTAGCAGTCAACATGCTTGTTTCGGGAACAAGTGATCGTGGATGCAAATTCCACCACCCGGACCAATTTTGAGTCGCCTGGTGCTCCGACAAGGAGATCGCCAGTTAGGGAGAGCATGCTCGTGTCGGCAGGAGTGCCTCCCAAATTCCGCCTGCTCACGTGCCACGAGTCTGGCTTGTCAGGATCGCTGCGGCACCCAAATGGCATGTCGTAACAGCGTAGTAGCGCACGTCGCCAGGTGACTCAATTACTTGTTATGCTTTCCGTTCTTACAGGCGTATGTTAAAAGCAGTATGCAGCCGGTGTGGGCATGTTTGGGATGTGCCATTGGAAGCAGTACGATCGGGGGCGGGTGTAATTTTTCCGGGACATCCTCATTTTCAAACCTGGGCCGCAGATATGGAATGTGCTCGATGTGGCATAGCGTGCCCTCATGTGTTAACCAAAGATGGACGCCCTTACAGGGAATCCGGGGATAAACAACGCATGTTAGAGAAGGCGGCGCAAGAGCCTGATCATTTTCTTATGGCATGTTTTACGGAAGGATACGAATCAATTTTATTGCCAGATAGCACAATAGAAATGCAGGCGGCTCTGACCATTTTGACGGGTCGTCGCTGAGGGTTATCTAAAATGTATACCCTCTGCACCAACTTATCCGTCATATTTTCTAATTCCTATCTCATATTCAACGTGATGGGTTGGACATAAGACATCTAAGTTTTGCATCACATTGTTATTACGATTTTTATCTCTATGATGAACTTCAAGAACAGAACTGATAGAATACCCGCATATGGTGCATTTTTCTCCATACTGCTCTAGTGCTCGTTTTCGATAGCTAGATATCCCTGATTTGTAATATGGGTGATTTATTCCTCGTATAAGCCGTCCTCTGAATGTATTGGCACACTGTTTTGAACAGAAGTGTTTTTCTGCTCGGTTAAACTTTGATTGTTGTTTGGATATTTCTTTTCTGCATTCATCGCAGTTAAGCATAACCTGCTTTTTATGCGCCGCATCACTACATTTTCTCGAACAGTAGGGTAGCGTACCATGACACCTATTTGCAGAGACCCATTTGGTAGGTCTTTGAAATTCATTTTTACACCTGGTGCATATTAGCACCATAGTTCGCATATTCTAACTACGACTGCCATCTGTGGATTTGACAAAGTCAGTGCAAGCAGTCTTGCTGGGTAGTGTAATAGTAGCACGAGGGTCTCTGAAACCCTTTGAATGGGTGCGAATCCTGTCCCAGCAGCCAATTTCACTGCTGAGTGTTGAAATAGTATCTTCCCGTCCTGTTAAGACGTGGGTTCCTGGTGCGAATCCAGGCTCAGCAGCCACTTTGGTGACTCCTCTCCATCTCCCCGCTTCAGATGGGTCTTCAATGTCTCGATGAAGTCGTCTAAAAACAACATCGACCGATTGGAGGAGTCACCACTTTCTGCTCCCGTGGCCGAACAGACTTAGGCAGCGATTTTCTAAGTCGCCTTATGCAGGTGCAACTCCTGTCGGGAGTACCATTTTCGTGACTGTGAGCGAGGATAGCTAAACGGACAAGCGTGCCGTCACCGCCTTGAAAGCGGCAGGGACCTTCGGGTCTGGGGGGCAGTACCTCAACTATCCGCCACTTTGCGTTTCGACGCTGTCCACTCGTATACACCGTTGTGGTGGTCGCTGTTCAAGCCAGTGACCGATGCCACTGTTCTTAGTAGTAGGCATGTCAAATGTACCACGAATACGTTCCTTGGAGATTGCGATCACTTACGTTTGCAATGTCAAGTGTCATAACTGTAATTCCCTTTGTACCCAGGCACCTGTCAAACAGTCTACAGACATGACCGTCGATCAAGTGAGGAGGTTTGTGGACGAATCCGTGGCATGTAGCTACCCCTGGGAGCGACTTCTTCTATTTGGAGGTGAACCCACCCTCCATCCAAACTTCTTAGATATCTGTACCCTATTATATGATTACCGTCTACAACACAATCGCCGCGTGAGCTTGATATGTTGTTCCAACGGATCGAATCCTGGCAAGGTAGATGCCGCCGTAAAGATGGGATTTGAACCTCATGTGTCAGTCAAGCTCAAAACCAACTATCCTTGGTCGTACGAACCGGTAAACATCAGCCCGGTTGATCGAGGCATAAAAGGCACACCCGGGTGTCACTGGTCGTATGATTGTGGTATTGGAATGAACACTTTGGGGTTTTGGCCGTGTAGTCCAGCGGGTGCTGCTGCCCGTGTGTTTGGATACGCTGCTCCAGTGACTTCAGTTAAGGACATCACTGCTGAGCGTCTTATGACAATGTACTCGCATTGCGATCATTGCGGTGCTGGTTTGGTAAGTGAACCACGGGCTATGGAGCAGGTAAGTAGTCCTGAGTGGGTTGCCAAGCTTGACGCTTACAACAAGAGGATTTGACAGGCCGAAGTGTGAGGGTTATCTAAAGCACAGTTTTTTTTCGTGTATCCAGGAGTTCCCCACAATTGTAGGAAATTCTCGTATAACATCGTGAACTGCCTGGCCTACGGCGGGACATCCGAAGTCGTGTCCACCAATGGTGCCACCCAAACGTACCAAAGGCAACCAGGATTTCAGATCAGTCACGACACTTGCGTAATCGTGACTACCATCAATGTAAACGAAGTCCAAACTTCCTGGAGTGTAGAGTTTGGCCGCTTCGACGGATGATAATCGAATTGGGTGTATGAAAGTGCTTACCGGCGCTGTGTGGTACAGGAACTCTTCGAACAGCGTGTTGTTTACAACAGATGGTACACTGGCGTGTTCGGCACTCCCCTTCCAGTGGTCTACGACATCAAACTTTATGTTCTTACCACTGTTGGCAATTTCGACTGCCATGAAAGCCGTGCTCTTACCCATCCAGGCTCCGATTTCAACAAAGTGAGCTCCTCGCAGTGCTAATCGTACGGCCTTGCTGTAAACTTCTTGAAAGTCAAACCAGCCGGCGATGTTTTCGTAGAAGTGCTCCATACCCTGAATCAATGTTTTGGCGGAGATGGCTTACTACGCTCTTCCTTTAACACTTCGAAGAAGTACCCCATCACGTTGAACATGACACCAGCCAGGGCATCGTGCATAGTTTCACGGCCGGGAAGGTTGTTGTGAATAGACCACCAGTCCATGAAGTGACGCCAGGCACTTTTCATGTAAACATCCTTAGGTATGCCTTTTTTCCAATTGTCCGAGGGACGCAACGAGCCGTTCGACTGGACTCGGTGCTTGTTCATGTACTCGACAAATGCCTTAAGAACTTCGGGTGAAAGGAACCCCTCGTAATCTAATTTGCCAGCTTCCGTGTCACGAGTCGCTCCAGTTTTGAATTGGCGAATTTTTTTAGGGAGTTGAGCGGCCACACAATAAAGAACACAATTTGGCGGAAGTCCGGTATACACGAGGACACCGATTCGAAATCGGCTGCGGTTTTGTAGACCGTCGTGGGTGGAATTCCCATTTCCGCCGCCATTTTGCGTTCTATACCGTAGTTAGAGCAAGACTGTGTCTATGAAGGTGTGCCCAAAGTGTAGAAAATCGTTTCCTCACGCTATTAAAGTGGATGGCAGGTGGAAGAGTTCGAACCGGCGGTATTGTTGGGCTTGCTCACCTACCGGGTGTGTTGCAGGCAGGATTCCTGGGAAGGTTTGTAAAGGATGTGGTAGTCACTTTACTTCGAGTGCTAGTAAGCGGCTGTACTGCCTTGTTTGCTCTCCTATTGGGTTCAAAGGAGGGAAACATCCTCACGAAAAAGGAGCGGAGCGAATCTGTTCGACTTGCAAGCGGCTTTACTCCTATTTTCCTAGCAAAGGGCACAGCTGGATTCAATGCAATTCATGTGTGGTCAATGGAAGACGAGAAAGGGTGCGGGATCGTGCGGTGGATTGTAAAGGGGGTAGGTGCATAATCTGCGGATACTCAAAACGGTGCCGGTCTTTACATTTTCACCATGTAGACCCAACTCAAAAAGACTTCTGTGTAAACGGCGCTGTCGCAGCACTATCGTGGAAAAAGATCAAGCTGGAACTAGATAAATGCGTGTTGCTGTGCGCAAACTGCCATGGTGAGGTTCACGATGGGCTAGCGACTTTCGTCAGTTAGCTTAATAGAAAAGCACTCGGCTGATAACCGAGCGACGCCGGAGCGTTACCGGCACTGACGACCACTTTTTAAATGCCAGCATAGCTCAGGAGTAGAGCGGCTGCTTGAAGCGCAGTGCGTCGAGGGTGCGATCCCTTCTGCTGGCACCACTTTACGGGGCCATCGTCTAGTAGCCTAGGATACCGCCCTTTCAAGGCGAAGATCGTGAGTGCGAATCTCACTGGCCCTACCAATGACAAATAGGTAGACAATGAGATCGTCCATGCCGTCGTCGTGGGCATCGTCCGAGAATCCGTTCTTGGGTCGTATGGGAGTAGTTAAATCAAACTCACGTATGCCTAAGAAACCAACCGAGATCACCAACATTGTCACTATATCAGACAGCCATTTTGGATCAACCCTCGGTCTATGCTCTCCAAAAGTTCGTTTGGACGACGGCGGTTGGTACACTGCTTCTCCGGTCCAGGAGAAGATATGGGGCTTTTGGAAAGATTTCTGGAAGTGGACTTTCAACCTCATTGGAGATGAACCTTTTGCGCTCGTTCACAACGGCGACATCGTAGACGGAGACCACCACGGCACCACCGCACTGTTCAGTCACAACTTGAAAGATCAGGAGAACTTGGCAGTGAAGGTCATGAGCCCTATTGTGGAGCGTGCGGCGCTTTATTTTCAGATTCGTGGCACTGAGGCTCACGTCGGTCAGAGTGCTTCGTTTGAAGAGAGAGTTGCGGAACGATTAGGTGCTGTCGTAGACGAAGAGACGGGTCAACACTCTCGTTGGGAGCTGTGCGTTGAACTCGGCCACGAGATCATTCACTTTAGCCATCACATCGGGACGACCAGCTCGGTTGCCTACGAGTCGAGTGCTCTCATGCGGGAGATTGCTGCGACGTTTATGGAAGCAGGGCAATGGGGGCAGCGTCCACCAACTGTTTTGGTGCGTAGTCACAGGCATCGTTATTGTGAGGTCAAACCTCCCAATTGCCGTATTTTGGTCACCCCTGGGTGGCAAGGTAAAACAAGTTTCGTGTTTAAGATGGACCGTATGCGCATGCCTCAGTTTGGTGGCGTTATCATCCGTCTGAACGACAATGGAAAAGGTGTGCACGCCCGAGAGCGTGTTTACACTCTTAGCCGTTCGCAACCTGTCAATTTTGACAAAGCTATCAATGGAAAAAAGCACAATGAAAATTCTCAAAAAAACCGCTCCGTGCGCAGCGCTTGGGAACTCCCAGACACCACCGAGTGATGCCCCAGCGCCCTTGACTGTCAACGAGTGGCTTACCGCTTATTTGGAAGTCGTGGCTGACAAGGAAGAGCAAGTTCCAAAGGGATACCTGCCCCGTGGGGAGCTTGCCAAAAAGATGGGATGCGGCATAGCGACGGCTAGCGAACGTGGTAACGTATTGTATCGTGCGGGCAGGGCGGATCGTATCGAACTCCGTCGTCTGATCGGCGGTAGAATCAGAATAGTTCCTTACTTCAAGTTGCATTGTTGAGTGGCCCGTTCGTCTACCGGCTAGGATCACAGATTCTCAATTTGTGGAAAGGGGATCGACACCCCTACGGGCTACCAATTTTGGGGCTAAGGTGTAATAGAACTGCACGTCTCTCTGCGAAAGAGAAGGTTCTCGGTGCGATTCCGAGTAGCCCTACCACTTTTTGACCATCGTTGTAGTTAAGATACGGCGGTGGTGAGATGACCGGGCTGACGCCCTTTGCGGGTTTCTTGCTTTTCCCGCAACGTCGGATCACCTTTGTCGGTGCGGCGGATTTTCTCCTTTCCCGCCCACTGGACGCCGTTTTCCTGCTCTTGTGGCGCAATAGACAGCGCAGCGCTCTCCTAAAGCGAAGGTTGTGAGTGCAACTCTCACCAAGAGTACCATGCCCGGTTAGCACAGAAGCAGTGCACCAATCCTACACATTGGCTAAGCTGGAGCGTTACCAGCACCGGGTACCATTTTGCCCCCGAAGCATATAAAGTGATGCGTCGGTTTCGTAAACCGAAGAATGCAGGGCAGTACTGCACTGGGGGCTCCATTTCAGTTCTCTGTACTGTGATCATCAATCTCAGCCCATCCGAACGACGTCACTGTTATGAGTACGCAGAAAAGTGGATGACCGTAGACGGCGGCCGGCACTATAACCGGCGTGAGAGCACTTCCACGAAAAAGCGAGTCACAGACCAGTGTATCGGCAAAGCAGGTGAGGTGGCAGTCTCCAAGTTTTTACAAGGAGAAGGGTTGCGTGTTACCGGCCCAGACTTCGAAGTTTACACTCCAGCTGGTAAATCGTGGAAACAAGACTTGGTGGTACATTTTGATGATCATGACGAAAATCCCCATGTGAAGTCTCAAAGCTTATCTGCTGTTAAGATATATGGTATAGTGGGGTGGGTTTTTCAGTATGCTGATGACTATGGTAACGCCGAGGGTAGTCATAGGGACTGGCACATTTTTGGGTCAGGGTACCCTGTTCAGTTAAACGGGAATGACTTACGCCAAGTGCCTGAGGGTGTGAACGGAGACGAGAAGATATTTTGCTGTTCTGTTCTCGATGACATTAGCCAAGTGTGCCTTCGTGCGCACGTCTCGCTTCGTGCTCTGTACGCCCATGCTCTGTTCAGGCTACCGGAGAAGAACGACATCAAGCTGTCCAAACGGGTGATTCATTTTTCAGCGTTGAGGCGGGTTAACGATCCAGAGATCGAAATATCCGGTCAACAATGGTAAGTGGCCGATAACGGTACTCAAATTTTCCGTTCTTCGGAGTATGGTGTCCACCACGCTGCGCACAAAACTAACCCCTGTCCGGTATCCAGGTGGGAAGTCTAATGCACTTCCTTTTCTGAAGGAATACTTGCCGGTCGACTATGCTGAATGGAGGGAACCTTTCTTCGGTGGCGGTTCTGTGGGTCTCTTTCAAATGCAGCGTAACAAGACTGCCACCTATTGGATAAACGATTTGTTCTATCCCGTTTACTGCTTCTGGAATATCGTCTATCACAATCCCGAGGCAATGGTTGTTACCCTGTTGGAGGGCAAGCGAGCATTCCCGAACAAGGAAGAAGGAAGGGCATTGCATAAGGACATGCGTACACGTATCATCGAGTACATTAACGCTCAGGATGAACTTAGCACTGCCTGTGCTTGGTACGTACTGAACAAGACCTCTTATTCCGGATTGGCGATGGCAGGATCATACGCTCCGCTCGCTTGGGATCAGAATTTTACCGAGAACTGTATTATTCGACTGCCTAGAATCAGTCTTCTAATGCATTCTGTGCGGTCGGTCAAGATTACGAATTTGGATTATACTGAGTTGTTGAGTAACACTGGAGAGAATGTGTTTGTGTTTTTAGACCCGCCCTACGCGATTCGTCACAACCTTTACGGTGATGTCCAGGGTGCGATGCACCGAAATTTTAACCACGAAGAGTTCGCTTTGGCCATCCAAGCGTGTCAGCATCGGTGGACTATCACCTACAACGCCAGCCAGGAGATCAAAGATAGATTTTCCAAGTACCAGCAGCGCGAGTGGCAGCTAACGTATACAATGAAAGCAGCGAAACGATTAGAAGGGGATAGAGCAAAAGTCAAAGGGGTGGGTGGTGCCAGGCAGAGTGATAAGACTGGTAAGTGCGGTAAAGAACTGCTTGTTTGGAACTGGGAAGGGGAAACTTACCCCGTAGTTAAAGCATGACCAGAGCGCAGACCGTTGTAAACATCTTGTTGGAAGACGATGCACCAACAATTCCAGTCCGTCAACAGGAACCCTATGAAGTCGTTAGGGTGTGTGCAATGTGCGAGCAAGAAAAGGGTAGAGCAGTGATAGGTCCTGGTCAAAAACCTTCTCATGGGTTGTGCCCTCGTCATTATCAGGAGGCTGCAAAGGAGTACGGTATTTCGCCTGATCGAGTACAGAAAGTTCTTGATTTGGAAGCCAGTAAACCGCCTTTTTGGCATGACACGCCTAGATGATTTTGCGCCATTAGCATAAAAGTAATGTGCTAGTCTTCCAAACTAGCGAAGTCGGAGCATTACCGACATGGCGCTCCAATTTTGCCCTTGTAGTACAAAAGCAGTATGCGTGCATGGTAAGCACGAGATGACGGGGCAGTACCGTCCTAGGGCTCCATATTTTGTTCTTGACGACGTTTTCCAGGTGTGATTTACTGGGCACGTTCTTTGAGATTTTGTATGGAATGGGGGCGTTACGGAATCGACTGACTGAACGAACCCGAATGCGACATGCCAAGGATGATCGTTGGCCTTGTAAAATCCCGATCAAAAGTCAAATGCTAAACACATATCTGACTCCCTGGTGAACGGTCTTAGGACCGCCTGGGCTCGAATCGTCGATCGTGCGGGTGCATTGATCGATGCAATTCGTAGCACTGCGGAACCGACCTTCGCCTCGATGGCGGCGTAAGCTACCACGTCCAACTCCCGATGTCTGCTGAGGAGAATGGGCGAAAACAGCAGGCAAAACAACAGCACTCGTAAGAGCTGATAATCTTCCGATAGGTGCCAGCAGATGCCAGGTGGCTAGGGTGAGCACCGAAGTAAACACCTGGAGAAGCATGTGTAAGCGTCGGTAAGTGCAGTTAGGACGCGAGGTTCGAATCCTCGCCGCCTCCACCACTTTTGGATACTTAAGCACGGTCAGGGGGCTGAAGGGTCGCACAGGATTCTTCAGCTTTATCGACTCGTCCTTATGCCTGCCCGTTCTGTGATCTTGGTGGGCAGTCTGGATGTGCCGTGCGTCGCAGTGATTCTCAGGTAGACGTGCTTGGGCCGCACTGCGACACCCGCCAGCAGGTCAAGTGACCGATGGTGTCTCATAAGCACTGTCAGGCAGGAGCGTTACCTGCTACTGGCACCAATTTCATGGGCTGCAAGCTTTGCAAGCGAAGCATCTGGCTCTTACCCAGAAGAACCCGGAGCATTACCGGGGCGGCTCACCAATTTACCGTGTCTCTCGCCGAGCGGTGGCAGCGGACGTTGTGCCAAAGCCGAAGCAGCAGCGGGCGTACAAGGCTGCATCAGTGGTCTACGCTGCTGGCATGGTAATCCATTTGCCGATACCTCCAGCGAGGGATCGAGTTCTGTAAACTTGGTCAGGTCGGGGCAGCACCGACTTTCGGCTCCACGGGCCGATAGGCTAGGAGCAAACTGCGTCTCTCACACAGACGATTCCCTGGTGCGATTCCAGGTCGGCCCACCACTTACTCAGCAGGAGGGAGAGGGACCTTGCTTGTCCAGGGGTCTTCGACAACCTTGATTTCAACAACGGACCCGCCAGTTGCTTGCTCGATTTTCGCTTCTAGTTCAGCGCAGAGGGAGTATTTGTCGGCGGGGGTGACTCGATCTGCCATTCCAGCTTGCGGTGCGAACTCCAGTGTCAACCTGACCTTCATGCTTACTCCTTGGGTGGCCTTGGGACTTTTGATTTTCAAGCGTTGAGAGCGGGGTGCTCTGGCAGCATGGACGCTAGTTTTTGGGCATCTTTCCCCTGAATTACCATGATGACGTTTACATCGTGCCCCGTAATCAATACCGTGCCATCAGCCAGCCGTGAGAATCCGAATGGGCGAGTTGCCGGGATGTTACCACCGTATTGTTTAGCTGCCTCTTTCCAGTTCATATTTACTCCTTGGGAGGTTTCGGAACTTTGCTCACCCAGGTAAGCTTTTCACTGCTACCTTTTGGTTTGCGGGTGGTTGGATAATACTTAGGATTTTCTTTGACGTGGTCACTTGCTATCTTGGATGCCTTTCTAGGGTCCTCAGTATGTTCCTTTTCAATCTTGGTTCCGATCGTCATCTGTTGTTTTTTGGATTCAACCCGACGATCCATTCGTAATTCTTTGCCGGGTGGCATGAATCCGGTAAGGTGACGGGTACGGCGGGCGCTGGGAGATAGTTCTGCGGAACCAGGGTTTATCGGTATTTCTTCCTCTTCGGGTTCGAGCGCTGGAAAAGTGCATTCAATTTCCGGTGGGGTTGGTGCTTCTGGCACTTCCGGTTCGCCCGGCAGCATGCCTTGGGTCCCGTCTCCAGCGAGTGAGTCACCCGTAGGAGGGCCGATCATGAGTCCATGGGTGCGGCTGGCTGCTACTTTGCGACTGATATTCCGCGGCGGGATCATCATTCCAACGGTGTCTCCGAATGAATTTCCAGTGCCGGTATCGGATGGCAGTCCCATTGCTTCGTCTATGCTTGGTTTCGGTACCATGCTTACAGCAATTTCACGAGGCGAGAAATCGTTAAAAGGATAGTCATTCATGCCTTAACTACTCTCTTGGGGTGCTAGTTTAACAGCAGAATGCTCGATTGACGTTCGAGCGATATCGGTGCGATTCCGGTGCGCCCTACCATTTTTTGCCTCCGTAGTGAAACAGATATCACGCAAGTCTTCGAAACTTGAAGTGCTGGTGCGACTCCAGCCGGGGGTGCCATTTGTATACATGCCAGCGTGGTTAACGGGGAAGAGCAGACCCATCTGAATTAGAATCAGACAGCCTTGAAGGTGCAATTCCTTTCGCTGGCACCATTTTTCGTAGTCGTAGTTAAGGCGTGACCGCCCGTGTGGTCTAGGTGAGAAAAGCACATCGCACCGGCTTAAACCCGGCGACTTTGCAGGTGCAAGTCCTGTCACGGGCACCAATTTTAAGATGAATGCTGATCTGATAGTGGTTCTGTTGCTGGAAACTGATTTGGTCCATAAGACCACAGTGAAGTTCTGGAATCTCTATAACGCTTTGCCTGAGGAGATTCAAGCCATAGCGAATAAGCAGTTTGCCCTGCTTAAGCAGAATCCTCTGCATCCGAGTCTGCATTTCAGAAAATTGCCTGACAGGGGGCTGTGGGAAGCTTACGTAACGAACCAAGGAGTGGCCTATAGGGCATTTGCAAGACCTTTAGGACAAGGCAGTTACGAATGGTTTTTTATTGGAACTCATCGGGAAGCTGAAAGATTTTTACGAAGTTTGTAATTTTTGTTGACAAGATCACCTTGGTGTGGCAAATTGATGATATGAAAACAGAGACAAAACTGCTGACCGAAGAAGATATCAAGGCGTTGAAAGCGATCAACGAGTCTCAATCCTCCTGGAAGGAGAAGTTTTTCAATGAGCTAGAAGAAATCGGCAAGCGGGAGGCAGCTCGTCGGCCAGGGGAGAAGATTTCAATGGCGGATGTGCAAGCGGAGTTTTCCCAGTACGATGACTCTGGACTGACTTTGGAAGAGGGGTTTGCCAGGTTGGCAAAAGTGTGATTTTCCGTTGCCGAATTGCGGGGACAGGCCGGAGGACGCCAATCCGGCTCATAACCGGAGCCTCGAAAGAGACTATGGGTGGTGCAACGCCATCCCCCGCAACCAATTTACAAATATGCCACTACGAGCACAAGAGTTGAAACAGTTCGCCGGTCCACTTTTTATTGAAACTGGGGCGTGGGACGGAGAGGGGGTTGTTGAAGCCTTGAATGCTGGATTTGAAAAAGTCATTTCCATCGAGGCTGGAGAAGGCAAGTATCAGCATTGTGTAAAACGTTTTCAAAACGACCCACGAGTAATGATGGTTTATGGCACGTCGCAAGACCAGCTATGGCACGTGATTAAAGACATTACGATTCCGGTTGTGGTTTATCTTGACGCTCACTACTGTGGGGATACCGGGTACGGTTCTTGTGCCCTCGGTTCCCCGGTTAGTGAGGAATTGGCAATTCTTGCGCGACACCCAATACGATGTCACACCATCTTGATCGACGACATACGCTGTTTCAAGGATGGTGACTGGATGTTTGATGAGTTTTTGAAAGACGAGGCTGTCGAAGCTCTTGAAGCGAAGATTCGACAGATTAACCCCGATTACACTATCAGTTATCTGGATGGCCGATTTCCTGACAAGTTCAATAATCCGACCGTGTTTCTTGAAGATGTGTTGATGGCGCAAGTTTTAGCTGACTGTGCCGGACCGGAAGGTAAGGTGGCAAAGCTTGCTACGGCAGCCCGCTAAGCTGATCGCACCCGCAAGGGTGTCTGGAGCGTTACCAGTGCCTTCCGCCAATTTTAGCCTCGTGATGTAACAGTGAACATGGCGGCCCTATAAGCCGTGAAGCCCTAGATTTGGGCGCTATCTCGGTGCAAATCCGGGCGAGGCTACCATTTTTGTTCTTAACCGTATGGATACGCACTACAAAATCATGGATATAGGCAGGCTGGACTTCTTGCGGGGTACAATGCCACAGGGTCTTGTAGTGACGAATGGGTGCTTCGATTGTCTTCATGCCGGGCACGTGGACTATCTGGAGAGGGCCAGGAGCCTCGGTAAAATGCTGATTGTCGGATTGAACGGCGACGATGCGGTTACTGTTCTAAAGGGAGCGGGCCGTCCGATTAACAAGGAGACGGACCGAGCCAGGGTTCTGGCAGCTCTTGAATGTGTTCACTTTGTAATTATTTTTCAGGACGTCAGGGCGACCGAGTTCATTCGAATCGCTAAGCCGGAGATTTATGTCAAGGGCGGGGACTATACATTGGAGACCCTTTACCCGCCTGAGCGAGAGGCCGTAGAGGCAGCGGGGGGTAGGATCGTCATTCTTCCGCTCTCTAAAGGGTACTCCACGACTGAAATGATCAAACGAATTGCCAGGTAGCTCAATAGTAGAGCGACACGCTGTTAACGTGAGGGTTGTGGGTGCAAGTCCTACCCTGGCAGCCATGAGCATGTGGTTTACCCAGAATAGCAGATGGACCAGATCGAGAATCTGGAAGCCTTGGGAGTGCAAGTCTCCCCATGCTCACCAATTTATTAAACCGCTGAAGCCACAGTAGACGGGCAACCGACTTTTAATCGGTCTATTCGTGAGGCTGCAACTGCCTCCAGCGGTACCATTTTCATAGCCACGTGGGAGAGTAGTCGAATCCAACCGCCTTTGAAGCGGTAAAGCCGTTGGTGCAAATCCAACCGTGGCCGCCACTTTTCACTTGACACAATCCCCAAGAACGCACATCATCAAAACTATATGGGTAAAACATGGCATGGGTCAAAAGGCCCTGGATACGAGCACTGGTTAGCACAACCTAGAAACCGTGGTGCGGCTATTCCAAACAAGTTTCGCAAAAAACTAATTCACCGAAAAGAACGGCGAGCCGTTCACCGGCAAGTGGAAAGAGAATTTGATGACTGACGTATTGGACGAAAAGTGTCTGGTTCTTAATCGAGTTTGGCAGGCGATTGGTGAGACCAGTGTGCGTGTTGCGATGTGCGATATCGTTCGCGAGTCGGCAACTGCAATTGATACGGAGACCATGACTCCCATGCGCACGGAAGAGTGGTTTTCTCTGCCCATTCGTCCTATCGACAAGTTTTTACGGCTGACCCGGGACCGGCGAGTAAGGGTGCCCACTGTAATCAGCCGAATAGGTTATGACAAGATGCCAATGAAGCCCCCGCGTCTTGACAAGAAGAATCTTGTGGATCGGGACAAGAATGCTTGTCAGTACTGCGGCCAGGTGCATCGGATCGATCATCTGAACATGGACCACGTCCTACCGAGGTCTCGGGGCGGCAATAAGACTTGGAAGAACATCGTATCGTCCTGTGTTCCTTGTAATAGCAAGAAGGCTGATAAGACTCCCGGAGAGGCAGGCATGCGTCTCATCAAAATACCAAAGGAACCTGCCCGTAAGCCGGTTGTCGCTTCCATTCGAAAGCGTCCGGACCGCCCAGAGTGGGATTCCTTTCTAATTTGATGCCTGTCGATTGTAGACAATTCTCCGTCATAGTGAGGATTTTGTGTGTATACGTCTACGGTGTGACGCTGTAGTTACTCTGGATGCACAACACGTTAGAGTATGGATCAAGAGGGTGCCAATGCCAGCTCTGTGTGCCGAACTTGGACGTTGTGGAAATAGATACGCCCCGATCACTGGATCGGGGCGTGGATACAAAACCACAGCGTTCGTTTCAGGAACGCAGAATAACTACGCAAGCATTTTTGGAGGTTTGCAGAATCCTCCAAATGCCCGTGCCCGGAGTCTTTAACTGACCGATTAGTGACTGTCAGGCCACTCGGACAGCTAGGAACTTACAATTTGACCGTGGTGGTCGCTGTTCAAGCCAGTGACCGATGCCACGGGTGAATCCAGGTAGCACTGGATTATCTTAGTTTCCAATTCTGGAAGCGGCCTTCGACCATGAAGTTCGGAGAAACAACCCGAGCGGATAGCTTTCTCGTCGACTTTAGTAATTTGGCCTGTGCCAAAAGCCATTCGATCCTGACGGCGCTCAAACTGGTCTGATGACCACCACGGAGGTATGTCCATAACCGGTACTACTTTCTTAGCGATAGCGTAGGTTAAGATAGCTTCGTCGATTCCCCATCTATCCCCCTCTTTGGCTTGTTCATAGAGCAATTTGTAGTCTTCGTGGTAAATTCGTCGGATGTATTCTGGAAAAGTGGGGGTTGGGTTTACTACTTTTTTCCATATACGTGACTTAGCTGTAGCATAGGCGGTGGTGTAGTACGGGTAAGGGTAGTTTCCGCTCCATTTCGGCCCCAAACAAATAGCGTGCATCGCATCATCAGCAGGCCCTTCAATCATTTTTAACAAGTGGTCAGATAATGGGACATTGTCAATGCCACAGATCAAGACGACTTCATCGTCTGAAAATTGGCAGGCACCCCATAGTAGTCCCGCTGATGGTTTCCAGTTTCGATCCGGGTAATGGATAAGGTCTGAGTCGCTATCGGTTTGTCTGACTTCTCCAAACTCAGTCGATAACTTTAAGGCATCCAGAGATTCCTGTGTTCCTACGTAGAGTAGCACTGGGTCCAGGCCGAGCTTTTGTTTAAAGACTCGGGAGTTCCAGTACCAGTAACCTGTGTAGCTAGGATTGGAATCCAGGCAGAAAAGGACTTTGTCGATTTTCACCAACAGTAAGAACTATTTTGGGTTCATAGAATAGTAGGCAGTGAGTAATATGCTAATGTAGACATATGCGTAATTTCAAAGTTGATCCTTTTTATGAGGGACCCAGGTCAAAGGTTTGGCCAAGGAACAAAGTGTATACGCTCAAGGAAGTAGATGATCGATGCAGAAAAACCAACGCTTACCTGGAAATATCGGGTCAGCGTCGCTACTTCATCAAGGACTCGCGGCGTCGGGTAATCACTAGGCTGGTTACAACTACACGACAGGCCAGTAGCCACGTTGAACCAGAGAGTGTCAAAGCCTACGTTGTCGTAGCATGAACGCATTCCTTGATCGAATAGGAACGAGTGATTGTGGCGCTTGGGTAGGGGAGGGTATGCCCATTTTTGTAGACGTATTCCATGAAAATTTCTAAAATCGGTTCCTGGGTTTTCGGTTCTAAGAGTAAAGACAAATCTTTAAGCGACTGTGACACAGCTATGACAAATATATCCGGTTACTTCAACTCGAACCCCTGGCCGTTGATCCTGTGGGTTTCAGAACTTAACCTTCAAATTCAGGTGGCTGCCGCACCGCCCAATCGGTTCGTGCAGGACGATAGAGGCAATCGTATAAACGATCCAATTTTGGACAAGTATTGTGGCCAGAAAATGCTGCAACGCGAGGTGAGTCAGGAACCAGTTCCTATTCTGTTGTTTACCCGCAATCCGGCCGCAGCCAAGAGCGATGAGCGTAAGTCTCCAGTCTCATCTGTGAAAGCGTTTGCCAGAGATTCCCAAGGGCGCACAGTCGCCGTTCCAAATGACGTTCCAGAGACGATTCCGGCCGTGCCTTTGGTGTCTACCAATCCGGTTAGGGGCCTTACCATTGAGCAGGCTCGTAAGGCGGGTCTCGCTCGTCCTACCAAGCTGGTGCCAGAAGACTTCGGTGCTCCAGAGACAGCAGGTGCTCCTACACGTGGTCAGATTATTCCGACGATAGAGTACGCTCAAGACCTGGGACCCCGGGCGGTCAAGGCACTCAAGCTTAATGAAGAACTTACCCGTCCTCTAGCTTCTGTCGCTTCTCAGCCGGCTCGTCAGGCCGTTCTAAGGGCGTTGCACGAAGGTGTTGGGTATGATCCCGATTCACCTGACTTGCCAGAGATCGTGACTCGTAGAAAGAATATCGGTTTGCCGTCCCCGGTACAAGACGAGCGCCGTGTGGCACCGTACAAAGCTCCTGTCGAGGCTCCTCTTCCTGAGCCCATGCTGGAAGAAACTATTCCCCCGCCTGCGGTTCCGGTTCCGGTTAGTCTCAAGTTCCAACCGTTTGTATGTCTGGCGGATGGAAAAGGGTTCCCGAATCGGGAACAGCTTCTGATCTATATTACTGAGACGTTTCCTGACAGTGTAGCCGAGCTGATGGAGCCCTATCCGGCTATTCCCAAGAAGCGCCCGCGTAATCCTGCGCTACCGTAGCCGCCGCCTCAACTCGTGGTGGTTGCTGTTCAAGCCAGTGACCGATGCCACTCATGGTAGAAGTACACACGTGAGACCTGATAGCCAAATTGTTGCGGAGTCTGTGAACTTAGAAAAAAACGAGCCTTCCGAACGATACGGAAGGCTCGTTGTTGTTTCCAGGTCGAAAGGTAAAGCTACTTGCCGTTGTGATTGTGGGCAGGTCAAAGAAGTCAATTATTACGCTATGCGGCATGGGTCTCCTAAAAGTTGTGGATGTATTCGACGGGAAATTACGTCTAAAGTCAACTTAATCCTAATATCGGTGGGAGAAAAGTTTGGAAAGCTCGTGGTAGTTGAGTACAACGGCAAGAGGTGCCTGTGCCAGTGCGAGTGTGGCAGAAAGTCAGTAGTAATGTCTACCAAGCTTCGAACCGGTAAAACTAGAAGCTGTGGGTGCCTTCGGGAGATGAACAATAAGGATACTGCGGCTATCATAGCACCTGGGTCAGTGTTCAACAGATTAACTTTGATGTCTCAGGATGGAGCGTTTGGCACGTTTAAGTGTGAGTGTGGTAACGAGATTACGGTTAAAACGATTAAGGTTAGAAGCGGCCATACAAAAAGCTGCGGGTGCTTAGTGGTTGATCACGCTGTGCAAATGTCAAAAGACAAAGTGCGGCCGTACGGTGAAACAGCTTTTAATGGGGTTTTCGCTCAATATGTCTGCAATGCTAAATCCAGAGGAGTTGAATTCAAACTCAGCAAAGATGATGTAAAGCTTATCGTGGGTAAGCCGTGTTATTATTGCGGGTTGCCTCCTTCTAATGTAAAGATAGTAAAAAGTAGTATTGGAAAATGTGTTTACAGCGGGATAGATCGAGTTAACTCATCAGACGGGTACACACATGAAAATGTAGTACCCTGTTGCATACGGTGTAATAACGCAAAGTATGACCTTTCCGAGGAAGAGTTACTCTTGTACTTAAAAAGACTTCGCAGTTATACTGTACCAAACGAAACAGTGTACTCGAAGGTCTTGATAGAAGGTTTAGCAGAGCTTGAACGTGATTACGCAACGTACAAAAGTGCTGTTATTCATAAAGGGCGAAAATTTGAAATAGAGTTTGAAAAATTTAGGCAAATAGTGTCATCAAACTGTCACTACTGCGGTGTTTCGCCCGGTTCAATACCTAAAAAAAGCACCGCTACTTATGCTCGTAATGGCATAGACAGAGTAGACAGTGGCATCGGCTACATTACAGGGAATATGGTCCCTTGCTGCTGGATGTGCAATCGAGCAAAATCAGATTCCATCTACGAAGACTTTATACGGTGGATAGACTTTTTGAAAAAGCCAAAGGCGCTCTAGGCTCGTAACTTGTAGTTAAAGCATGAGCGCAGGTGCCGTAAGTAGCCAATCTTCTGCCCCGAACATATTTGGGACTGCCAACTCACCCGACAACCTTCCGCAGGGAGGGCGATCCGGTGGGGGGTATACAACGGATCAGTTGATTCAATACATCCGTCGGCAACTTGGAGAGCCTGTGTGGGTTGTTGAACTCACCAATCAACAGATTGCTGATAATATCAACGATGCTCTTCAGATGTTTTCGCTCTATGTCCCGTTAGAGCGAGTTGGAAATTTATTGTTGGTTCGTGGTCAGTTTAAGTATCTGGAAGGCATAGACATAGGGCAGGGAATTACAAACGTAAGTTTCCTAGAACCGAACCCAATTCCTACAGAAATTTTTTACGGCAATTTGATAAATCCTGCACCTTTGTTTCGTGTTGGTATCGACGAGTACGATAGTTTTCTACGGTGGCGTAAAGTGTGGCAGAGGGTCACCAGCGTAAGACCAGACTGGTACTACGACGATTACGAGAAGGCGCTCTACATTCACAATCCTATCGAGCGATATCAAGCAGCAATTTGGGCGTTTTTCAACTGGACGGATTTGGTCAAGGTGCCGGCGGTAGGTGCGAATTGGATTCGTCGTTACTCTCTGGAAAGGTCCCGTTATCAGTACGGTGATCTATTGATGAAATACTCAGGAGCCATTCCTGCTCCGGCAAAGGACATGGCGCTTGACAGTGCGAAACGTGCGGAAGCAGAAAAGCGAATCGACAAGCTGGAAGAGGAGTTGAAAGGAATGCAGTCCGCCACCGCTATCAGTATTGACTGATCCAAACTTTCATGCTGTTTTCAATCGACTAAGATAGTCGCAGTAGGCAAACTTCAATCCAGTTTTCAGGTCCATCAGTGGCTTCCACCCCATCGCCTTTATGCGGCTACTGTTCAATAGTTTTTTGGGTGTGCCGGCGGGTCTGTGGGTGTCGAAGAACAACCTATTAGGATCGATTCCAACGGTATTGGCGACCATGTAGGAGAGTTCGAGCATGTCGATATCTTCTCCATATCCCACGTTGATCCAGCTGTCTTCATCGTAAAACTGCATCAACGTGACCAGCGCCCGGGATAGGTCGTCTACGTAGAGGAATTCTCTTCGGGTGTCCTGAGCGCCCCATACCATGATTGGCTTGTCATTGCTCTTCTCCGTGTGGAATCGGTGAATCAGGGCGGGGATAACGTGCGATTCCTTAGGGTTATAGTTGTCTCCCGGTCCGTAAAGATTAGTGGGTATGGCGCTGATGAAGTTTTTATTGTACTGCCGGCGATATGCTTGGCACAGTTTCAATCCGGTGATCTTAGCAAGAGCGTACCATTCGTTGGTTGGTTCCAGAGGACCGGTCAGCAGGCATGACTCAGACATCGGCTGAGGCGCTAATTTCGGGTAAATGCAAGATGATCCCAGGAAGAGTAGTTTAGTCACACCAAATTCAACTGCTGCTTGAATGACAGCGTTTTGAATTTGCATGTTGGTTAGGAGAAAGTCTACGGGCCTGGAGTCGTTGGCTTCAATGCCACCGACAACCGCTGCGGCCATGAACACGTAGCTGGGACGATAGCGGTAGAAGAATTCTCGGACTTGATCCACGTTCGATAGGTTCAGTTCCCCTCGGTGACGTGTTTCAACGTGTGTGAATCCAGCGGAGTGAAGTTCTCGAATTATGGACGATCCTACCATGCCAAATCCGCCTGCTACGAATATGTTGTCCATCGGGTTCATACTGACTGGAGGTCTGCTTCTACCATCATTGCAACGAGGTCGGTAAAAGTCACTGTGGGTTTCCATCCAAGTATCGTTCTGGCTTTGGACGAATCACCGATCAATATGTCTACTTCTGCTGGTCTTAGATAGTGGGTATCGTGCATAATGTGTTTTTTCCAGTCGAGCTTAGCGTAGGAAAAAGCGGCCTCCACAAATTCTTGAACGCTATGGGCTTCTCCCGTTGCTATCACATAATCGTCAGGTTTGTCTTGCTGAAGCATCATCCACATGGCTTCTACATAGTCTTTGGCGTACCCCCAGTCTCTTTTGGAGTTCAGGTTGCCCAAGTAGAGTAAGCGTTGTTTTCCTTTTGCAATTTTGGCGACCGCACAGGTGATTTTACGGGTCACGAATGTCTCGTTGCGTCTTGGGCTTTCGTGGTTGAATAGGATACCATTGCTAGCGTGCAGTCCGTAAGACTCTCGGTAGTTCACCGTAATCCAGTAGGCGTAGGCTTTGGCACACCCGTAGGGAGATCGGGGATGAAATGGAGTTTTTTCGTCTATAATGGTGTTTCCATGGTAAAGTCCGCCAAACATTTCGCTTGAGGATGCTTGGTAGTAGCGGATGGCAGGGTTCACCACTTTGACAGCTTCCAGCAGATTAGTTGCGCCTAGGCCAGTAACTTGGCCAGTGTAGACTGGTGTGTCGAATGACACTCGTACATGTGATTGCGCCCCAAGGTTGTAAACTTCGGTGGGCTGGAGCTTGTAAATAAGTCCGGCGAGCGACAGTCCGTCGGTCAAGTCACTGTAATGCAGGTGAAGATGGGTGTCCGGATTGTGAGGGTCTAGGTAGATGTGGTCGATCCTACCCGTGTTGAACGTACTACTTTTGCGGATTAGTCCATGAACTTCGTACCCTTTAGAAAGGAGTAACTCGGCCAAATACGAACCGTCCTGGCCGGTGATTCCAGTTATGAGGGCGGTTGGGGTGTTCATTTCAAATCGCAACTTACGAGTCTGATCTCGTTATTGCTTATACGTTTAGCAAAAACGCCCAGACGTGATCCATACGGAACCACGCTAGCTTCATCGAAAAGGAAACACTTGATAGGAATTTCCCCGAGGTGTGTGTTAAGGGCGTTAGTCGCCCCGAGGGCTACTAACGCAGCCGGTGCTGCTACGATCTCTTTCGGGCTCTCCCCGTGCCGCTGTTCATACTGTTCCAGCATGCGTCTTAGAGTTGTCATAATTCTTGAGTTCTTCTAGCATACCGGCTGTGTGTCGGGAGTACTGATCCAGCAGACGTTGTTGCTCCTGAATGATGCTTGCCAAACCCAGAACCAATGAAGTTAGATTTGACAAGCGTAGGTGTTCTGTGGTAATTTGCGCTTGATTCTTAAGGATCACTGAGTCCATAGTTTTGCCGTTCTATAACATAAGAACTGAATATGAGTGTACCGACATTTTCCCTGGCATATACTTCTGTCCGCGCTAATGACATCGTCCGAGTAGTGACCCTGTGGCGTGAGCGTGCAGAGACACCGTCCGACATCGAAGTCGTTATTGCGGTAGACGTAGGGAACGAGGAGTGCCTTAAGGTAGCACAATCTGTGATAGGTGCAAAGGTTGTCATACAGAAGGACATTCCATTTAACTGTGTAAAAGGCTGGAACCTGGCAGCAGCTCACACTACAGGTAAGGTGATCATCGCCATCGCAGATGATTTTAACCCTCCGAACGGGTGGGATCAGCTTCTCAAGAATCTGCCTCAGACTGGGTGGATGGAAAGCCCCCATGTGGTGCACGTTGAAGATGGATATGTTCACAACATCTTCGTACTTGCTATTTTGACCAGAAAGCGGTACGAGCAGTTTGGGTACGTTTTCTATCCGGCGTACGAGAGCATGTTCAGTGACACTGAATTCACCGAAGTTGCTTACCGTGATAGTGTTGTGATTCCAGCGACAAATCTTCTGTTTGAACACATTCACTGTGACTGTGGCAAACGGGTGAGGGATATTTATGATAAAGAACATTCAAGCAAAGATCGGTGGAATCGTGGAGAGATGTTGTTCAACTATCGTAAGGACCTGGGATTCCCCCTAGACGCTGGTCCGATGGCTGACAAGGGTGGCGATACACAAACGTGTTCACATCCAAAACCGTCTACAGTTGTTGAAGGTGAGGAGATCAAGGAAAATGTCTACGTTGCTTATATCCAAGCAACCCGTGACGACATCTGCTTAAATGAAGTCATTGACCGTTTATTCGATGAGGGTGTTCGTCATTTCTTCTTTTGCATTCCTGATGAATACTGGAGTGGCAAGTCAACCCCGCAGACAGAGATGGATGAAGTGAAATTTGCTGCTGCTCGTATCGAGAAAAAAGGAGCCAAAGTGCGGGTTAAAGTTTTCGTAGTGGCAGATTACCGATATCCTGGAGAGACCCGTATCGAGACTGAAACCCGTGTTCGAAACGATTCTTTGAATTGGATCAGAGGAGAAGGGTACTATCGTATTTTGATCGTTGATAGCGATGAACTTTGGAAAAGGGGCACGCTCAATCAAATCAAAGACCGCGTGAAACAGCATAATCCGTCGGCGATCAGTTTGCCGATGGTTCCGGTAATCGGTTTGCCTGGATATCCGGTTGACAACGCTCAGGACCGGGTTACCTCCTATGTGGGCGGGTACACCATCTTCCGCGATTGTAGGACACCGGTCAATCAACCTGAGTATATTGACTCTACCGTTGTGTATCATCTTACCGGCACTCGGCGCACGATGGAGGAAATCATCGAGAAGCATCGTCAGTCAGGTCATTACGACGATCCTGAATACCTGTTCGAAGAGTGGATTCATCAGGTGCTGCCCAATATCAAGCCTGGATTCGTTCATACGTGGCCTAACGGCATTACGGGACTACACATGTTTACGGGTTACCAGATTTGGAAGTCGGTGAGGAATTGGTCGGTAGAGGAGTGGGTGGACATTCCGGAGACTATGCGCCAGTACTTTGGTTTACCGCACGAGGGTGTTGAGAAAACGACTTCAGTTATGTCTCAGCATGCGCAGAAATTTCAGGTTTACCGGTGAGTTTATATGAATATGAGGTTTTGGATTACCTGTTTCACCGTTACGGTGAGAAGGTTCAGTACTGGCGCATGATCAATGAAATCGCCGAACAGTTTCAGGGCAACCATCCTCACCGAAGTGTTCGCATTGAAATTAAAAACCAGATTCTAATGGCGCTTACTTCTCTTTGTAGACAAAAGAAAGTCAGACGCTATTGGTTTAGTAGACGGCCACAGCTAATACGCATTTCAGAAATTGAGTTCTCTAAGATGCAAGATAAAAAGAGATATGGACAAGCAACCCAACACTCCACAGTACATCATTGCCACGGTCAACCAACCCGTTCTCTATGCCCGATCGGACAACGAAACGTGGCAGCTCAACCCGCCCCGTCGTTATATTTTTAACGCCAACCAGGTGGACTCCTTGCGCCCGTACATTGAGTCTTCATCCGACTTGACTTGTGCAGCGAACTATCGACCTTTACGAACTCCATGTAAACTATCGGGAGCGAAAATCTTGGTAGAAAGGTACCGAGAACGGGGTCTCGGTGATCTCTTGTTCCTAACCGGTCCTCTTCAGTACTTGCGACATGTGACCGGGAACGACTTACATGTAGACTTCTACGCGTTATCTGATCGTGGTCAGGTGCTGTCCTACAATCCGGCGCTGAAGTATGGAACTGTGCTGACGGGGCCGTTACACTACGACGATCTCCAATTCTACGCCTACCATTGGTTGGTTGACACTGTGACTGAATGTGACGAAGAGCAGGATCAGGTGAACGTGTATGACGCCCTTTATCGACAGTTGAACGTTGACCCGGCAACTGTTCCGATCCAGTTTAAGCGCCCCTACGCTTATCTGGACGAAAAGGAATCCAAGGACCTGGAACAGTTCATGTATTTCGTTTGGATGGAGCGGAAGATCGACCTGCGCAAGACAGGATATTACGTCGTTGCGCCCTTCGCTGTATCGTCCAGCAGGTCTCTCAAATATGGTACGTGGTTAGAGGTAATTCACAAGCTGGCGAAGATTCGTCCGGTGGTGATTGTAGGTATGATTACTGAACGAATGCCGTCTACAGACATGACCGTTGGTGAATTTTTCCAAGCTCTCGGACACGCTGAAGGCCCGGTTATCAACGCTATCGGAATTACCCCGGTTCGGCTGCTGATGTCCATTATTTCTAAGGCTACCGGGCTGCTAGGTCTCGACTCGGGACCGTTTTACATCGCTCAGGCGTTTAGGGTCCCAGCAATCTCTGTGTGGGGAACACATGCTCCTTTGGTGAGGATTGGGTATGACAAAGACTATATGGACTTGGCAATCTGGAATATCTTAGAGTGCCGCCATGCGCCTTGTTTCTCTTGGGGCGGGTTTCCTGTCCATAAATGCCCTTATGGCACGAATCAAACTGTTTGTCAGTGTTTGTCTACAGTTTCCGTGGATATGATCATGGAGAAAGTAGACATGATTGAGTCATCCCGTAAGATGCTTCCACCAGTTCAACCTGGAAATGCCAATGAAAAATGTCCTGCCTAAACTTGATCCTGTGTCGTGGGGTGGTGATTTTACGCTTGACTTGGATTACTATCTGGGGCATGATTACCTGGATATTGCGGAAGCTTGCACGGAGTTGCCTGCTGTGATTGAATGGGTTAATGAGCGGCTTCAGAGAGTTACTGAAGATAGGTTGAGGATCAAATCCAAAATCAAGCGGATGGAAGCTAAAGCATATTTTCGACTGAAAGATGGAGGTTATGAGGCGGATGGATATGCTGGCAAAGCAACTAATGAGGCTCTGGAGAGGGCGATTTCTCTCAATCCAGAAGTGCAAAAAGAAGAAGATGAATTTGCCGTTCTCAGTGGATGGCATGTGCGCCTGGTTAATCTAATAACCTCGCTACAAAGTAAGCTGGATTTGACCCGGTCGGTCGAGTCTACACGGCGCAGGTTGGTTGAAGACAGTCAAACTAAAGGAAACAAACAAAACTATGATGAGTGACATCGGACCGGAATATCTGGCAGACCTTGAGAGCGAGCGTCAGTTCGCAACCCAGGGCAATCGTGCTCGACGAGTGAAGTTGGAAAAGGGACACGCTGTACTGGCGCGATTTCTTCCCTTTCCTATGGGTCCTAACCGACGCCCGTACGCTCGTATCGCCAATCACTGGGTTAACATGAAACCTCATGTGTGCCCCCGGGATACGCACGTTGATTGGGGTGGCAATCCAGAAGCATTTTGCCCGATTTGTGAGATTGCCAATCATCTGTACGACCATGCGCCCACCGACGAGATTCGAGATGCGGCTTACAAGATCAAGGCTAACCCACAGTGGTTGATGTGGTGTTTAGTGCTTGCTAAAGACGATGCTCGAAGCGAGGTGGAGTATATCGAGCCGCCCGAGTTGTGGAAACCTTGGGAATTTCAGGTTTCTAAAACTTCCTGGGATGAGTTAAGTGTTATGATGCGACGGGCTGCTGCTCGTGGTGCGGACCTTCTGGATGTCGAGACGGGAACTAACGTTTGGGTGTCTCGCAATAAGAAGGGATATCGGCTTGACCGTGATGAAACGGGTCCGTCTAGCATCATCCGTCCGGGCGAGAACTTTGACGAGATTATAGCTAAGGTGTGGACGGGATGCAAAGAACCGGTCGTGAATATCGAGAGTGAGGACAAACTCGCAATCGTGGCAGAGAAGATTCGGGATCAATTTGCGAGTGGAAACTATGAGTCCCGTGATCGTGGCGAGCGTAATCGTGGCGGACGGGTCGACGAAGACGATAGTGGTCGTTCTCATCGGGCTCGTTTCAACGACGATGACGATGATGATCGTGGATCGCATCGGAATCGTAGCGATAACGATAGTCGTACATCACCTCGCAAACAAAAAACTGAAGAGGACGATGTACGCTATGATGATCCACCTGCCATTCCGTTGCAGCATCGTGCTTCATTGGTGCTTCCTCCTCCTCCTCGTAGGACCTCTGCGCCGGCTCCGATTGGCGAAACTGACTCCAGTGCGCCACGAAGTAACACAGCTGGACCTCCTTTGCGGAGATTTCCGCCACCCACTTCGTCATTACCGTTACCCAGGGCTTCGGCACCGTCGGCACCCCGCCGGGCAGCACCTCCTCCTCCTCCCCCTCCTAGCCGAGGTGAGGGTGCGAGTCCAACTCGTTTGCCTGTAAAGTCTGCTAATCCTTCGGAGACGGCACCTATCGGCGAAGGCAGTATTGACGAGAGCGAGGAAACCATACCTGAAGAGAGGCGTGATCCAGCTCCACCCGCCGAGGCACCTCTTTCTGAAGGACAAGACGGACAAGACGGGCAATCAGAAGCGACACTAACTCCTCCTCAGTCTCCTTCTCGTAAGGGACTTGACGCAGCTATTCGGGGACGCCTCGTTAACCTTAGAGAGCGAAAGCAATAATTCAATATGGCACCATCAAAGAAGAAGGAATTTCTGACTCTAACTCAGAAGATTGCCGCCAAACTGAAGAAGGGCATGCCCGACAACGACGATGGTGCCTACTACGAACTTGCTATCGCCCACGAGCAAGTCTTGTCCACTATCAAGTACGTGATCAAGATTGGTAACCAACCCTTCGACGATGAGGCAGGCGGTATGCCTTTCGGTCGGGTGGTGGAACTGTTTGGCTTGGACTCCTGTGGTAAGTCTGCGATGGTGATTCGGACCGCATGTCGAGCTATTGGAGGTCATATTTACCGACGCGTTCGTGTGGGCAACAGCTACACTGAAGAGAAGCTTGATCCGAGTGAATATGAGCTGTCGATCCTTTATTTGGACAATGAATCGTCTCTGGATGATCCATCCAAGATGACTGTAGACGGGGTTACCTTGTCTACAGATAATGCTAACATCGGGCGGTGTAACACTGTCGAATTGATGTTCAAAGAGGTTGACCTGGCCGTGCAAGTCCTCAAAGAAGAGACTGATCATGAAAATAAAGCAGCGGAAGAAGAAGGACGAACGTCCAAACTGTACTTTCTGCTGGTAGTTATCGACACCATCGCTGCCACTTCCTCTAAAGAGGAACTGGGGCGAGAATGGGGTAAGGATGATTACTCTCGTCAAGCGAAACAGCTCCGGGAAGGATTCCGCAAGATGATTCAGGATATTTCCCGGTATAACGTGTGCATGATTTGCACGAATCAGGTCAGTGATAACATCAAAGACGCTGGTGAAAGATCCAAGCGAAAGTGGCAAGGTCCTATGTACGAAGACTTCGTGGCGTTCGGTGGCAAGGCCCTGCGCTATTATGCTACATTCCGGATATTTGTGCACGCCTTGAAGACCAAGTACACTTTGGTAAGAGGTTCTCAGTTCCCGGATGGGCTCTGTATCGGATTCATAACGGTTAAGAATCGCATGAGAAAGCCTTTGCGGGAGGGACGCATGGTACTGTTGTTCGACGAAGTCAACGGTGGATTGAACAACACCATGTCGATACTGGAATCATTGCTTTTCTTAGGGCTAGCAGAGTACGGTGACGATGGTGAGTTTATCTTCAAGTGTAAGTCAAACGGTGTGCTACTTACAACTTTCCCTGACATCCCACAAGAGAGCTTGGAAGACCAGGACCGGGGTGCCAGGAAGGGTAGGCGGGGTGGGTACAAAGACCCTCGTATCTATGAACGCTATGAGTGGCCAAAGTTCTACCAAGAGCACAAGACGGATATGGATGCTCTATGGAAGAAAGCAGTGGATTACGCGTTTTCAACGACCGGAGAGGGGTGCGGTGCTGTTCAGCGAGAGTCAGAAGTAGTTACAGCCCTTGAAATGATTGAATTGAAAGAAACGGATCAACAACAACAACCACAACCAACATAACCTATGCCTATCGAATACAGCATCAATAAGGGGCTTCAAGATGCCTTGAGCTCAATGCTTTGTGACATGTCCTTGGCGGAGTTTACTCCACTGAGAGACAGCGGGATCAAAGTTCTAGCCTGCACCAAGGTCAAATTTCAGGACGAGGAGGAACAGCCGTGCAGCGGTGATCCAGTCTCGGTAAGGAAGGTGTCAGACCTTCATCGTGTCTTTATTGACGGGCACTACTTACTTGTGGCAGATCAGTATACGTTCAGTCACTCGAATGAACTCCAACTTAAGGCACTTCTTCATTCTGCGCTCATGCGTATCAGCGTCGAAAACACAGAATCGGGACTCAAACTGGGTATTCGCAAACCTGACATCATGGCATTTCAGGCGACCATCAACCGTTTCGGTGCCTACACGGATGCTTTACTCGGTTTGCGAGACTGCCTGGTCACGGCCAGCAAGCGATTTGCAAATATGGTAACCACGGAGTCAACAGAACGGTCTGAAACACTATCCGAACCGGTTCGGCAGGCAGAGGAAGTGCCTCTGCCAGCACAAAAACGAGTTCGATTCAAAAAGGGAGAATAGCACAGCATGTCCTCATACACAATACAAAAAGCAAAGCCGGGGTGGAACTACAAACGAGTAGGAAAGATCGTTTCGGGTGATCCCTCCCTTAAGCGTTTTATTGGCGAAAAAACTGTCTCTATCGAACGGCGTAACGGGACGACCGTCAATTATTCTCCCGAGCTGATTCTACTCATGGAAGCCATGGCGCAGGCCGGCATTCCGCTTCAGACATGCCCTAAGACTACTGTTTTGCAGTTCGCTGCGAGGTTCTGGATTAAGGAATCCTTCAAGTCCGTATCCGTACCGGTGGTCGCCGCTCCCGCCCAGCCCTCGAAGCCCGCTCCGGCATCCTTAAAAGCGGCTATACCTCGGAAAGAAGAAGTTCAGAATAAAGTTTTGAAATCAGACGAGAAGCCAACTTTTTGCGCCGCCGTAGCGTTGGCAAATCTGTCCATGTCCATGCTTCAGCTGGCCGAGCATTATGACACATCTCCGGGAGCGGATAAGCGCCGGGAGAAACTGAACGCTCTTGCCACTGAGTATGAGCATCTCACAACGAGTTACTTAGACGGATGCTGGGAAGCCGGCATACGACACAATGCCAAAGCTTAAGGTACACGAGCCGATTTCAGGAGAACATATCTTTCCAGCATCTCAAATCACTCCATTGGCGGTAAAGTGGAAGGAATTGAACACTGCGGGTCGCCATGAGCAGGCGATGCTGATTCTGGAAGATATCGTAAAACTGTCAACTTCTATGTTTGAGCGCCTGGCTCAGCATGAGGATTTCCATCATACGGTTGATCTCAGCATCCTGGTGTCGGCCGCTCAAGAGAAGGTGATCAAGTGGCTGCTCCGGTGGAATCCTAAGAAAGGAAGAATTTTTTCATGGTTTTCGCTTAGTGAGCGAACGCAAATCCTTCTTCCAGATGGTAATACACGACAGATCGGTGATCTAGTAAATGAACGGTATAGCGGTAAGGTGATGTGTTGGAATTTTGAAAAGAAAGCATTTGAAGCCAAGCAAGTCACTGACTGGAGTAAAAAACCGTGCAAACGAAAAGATTGGCGTAAACTTATTGTAACGCGACCCAGCGGATATTCTCGCTACATTTACATCACCAAAGACCACCGAGTTTGGACCCAAACAGGATGGGCGTGTGTAGATTGGCTCAATCCTAGAGATCTCCTTAGTGTCGATAAACCGACTTTGACCAAAGACGGACAAGCAGCTTTGTTGGGTTTGTACTTGGGAGATGGTTCAGTTTTTAAGAATGATTTTCGAGTTACACACGGAAAAGATCAACGTTTCTACAATGAATGGTTACTGAAGAAATTTAGGGGTAATCTGTACGATTGTCACACTGTTGGGTGGAATAAGTTTACCAAGACGACGATGGACCATTCTGGTGAAACTATCATGTATTTCCATGCCGCCGATATGTGGCCAGAATTTGAAAATTTGAGTCATCCTAAGAAGATTACTCCGTGGATTTTGGATCGTCTTACACCACTAAGTTTAGCGATATGGTATATGGACGACGGCAGCTACGCAGAAAGTCAATTCGGTCAAGTGACGTTGGCGTCCCATGGATTTACTGAGCCGGAGCGTGGGCTTATTGTGAATGCTCTCAAGTGCCGATTTGGCATAACTGCTAATACGCACAAGGGTGGCTCCATATACGTCACCGAACAATCTAAGAATACGTTTTTTTCTCTTATTGCGCCGTATGTATTACAAGAATTCAGCTACAAGATAAAAGAGTCTTATCGACATGTTTCAAAGGTTGATTCCATGTTCGTTGAAGATCAAATAGAGCTAGTCAGTCACAAAGATATCGCCGTTTCAGGAGAAAGTTACTGGGAAGCAAAGAAGGTGTTTAAGCCGGTTTACAGGTCTGGCGAGACTACAAAAATGCTTCGATGGAAGTACGATTTGACCGTAGAAGGTAATCACAACTTTTTTGCGGGTCGATGTAAGTTGTTGGTATCCAACTCCAAATGTGCCAAGCACGCTTTTCTTTCTGAACTGGTCAAGGTCAACCAGTACCGAAAACGGTATCATGTTACCGGTGATAACCTGGAGAAATACTTCGGGGAGGTTGACCAGACTAGTGAGCGTCACAACCTGGCGGAGGAGTTTAATAACCGTCTGAAGACGCTTTATTGCTACTGGGGTAGCTTACAGGAGCGAGGGGCGATTCGATATCTAGTGGAATGTGTCATAGACCTGGATAATCATGACCGGCAGGAGGCGATTCGCGGAGCTGCCTATGCTTACGGTATCGGAATTGATTTGTCCAAATTTTTCTATAACTTCGTGCTGGTATCTTTGCGAGACCTGCATTACGATAAGATTCGTGTTTCGGTATCAGAGCACGACCTGCTGCGACTCCAGCAGGCGTATTCGACGTTTATGTTTTTGATGGAGGAGCTTCCTCCTGATAAGATCAAACGATTTATAGCGGTGTACGGCGGACAGAGATTCAAGGTGCCAACCATACAGCAGGTGTACAAGCTAAAAGAAGATTTCAAAATCTTTCAAGAGATCGATCGAAGCAGTCAGGACCCGGATGCGATCAATGAAGCAGCTAAGAAGTTCAAGAAAACGCCACGCACGGCCTCGGAAATTTACCACGAGATGGCAGAAACACTTAACCCCGCCAGGAACGGGGAATTTGGAGTTTACAGCGACGACCCGTATGAATGATGTAGAGATTATTATTGAAGTGCTTAGGAAAAGCAGCCGGAACGTGGAATGGATGGTAAGATCAAAATCTACTTTACCTTGTCTTCCTCCACTAGAAGACATGATGCCCGATATAAATCGTTTGATCATGTCGATTGTGCGGACGTATGCCAACCCGGCCAATCCTCTTCTTCACTTTGAGGATTTAGTGTCAGAATGTAAGGAGAAACTTGCTAAGCTGCTGTTTGATGGTCTGGAAAAACGGGCACCGACTCGTGAAAAGTTCTTCGCATTCATCAAGGTGGCGTTCAAGCATCACATTTACAGTCATATCCAGAAGCACGTATTCGCCTTTAAGCGGACCGGCGTCAAGGCTCCGCCCAGGAATCAGCAAGTTCAGTCTCTCCGGGCGTGCGAAGAGCCGGTGCCGATAGAATCGGAGCATGCAGTTCGACTCTATCTGGACGATCCAGATGCCAACGTACAGGTCGGAGAACCTTTTGATACTAACGTTATGTACGAGCGGGAACTGGTCGATGAATTAAAAGCAGTTTTGTGGCCGGTTGAAAGACTAGTTTTGGATCAATTACTCAGTCCCAACGCAGAAGCTATGGTACATTCTCAGATTGATGCTTATCGTGGCAAGAACTTGAGTCGTGTGAATTTCCGTGTGAACTATCGACACATGGCAGAGGGCCTCGGTATCACTATCGATCTCTTTCAGCAAGCCATGGTAGCCATCAAACAAAAATACAAGATGATTATGATACAAGAAGACAAACAAGAATCTCCGGAACAGCAACAAATCAAATTGGCCGAACTTACCCTCTGCCGGGTGTTTTGTGTTCAGGTGCCACCTACCATTGACTCCGTTACCAAGCGTCGGCTGTTTACACTGGTGGCCCGTGATCAGGCGGATAAAATTACCACCGAGATTGCCAATCTGTTGGTGCTCATCGGTGCCCAAGTACCGCACAAGTTGGGTGATCAACTTTCTTGTCACGGTGTTCTTTGGCAGCGTAATCATCGTATCTGCATGTCGTGTGGTGCTCAGGACAGCTGTAAGGTCAAAGCAGTGAATTTAGGGCTCGGGGATATGGTGCTGAGTCCTCGCCTACTGGGTGCAAAGCTCTCTCGGATACCGGTGATTCTGCCTAACCAGCCACCTGAGTCTGACGTGGAACCTGAAAGGGGAGTTCTGCCACAGAATAACCGTGACGAAGACGTGTTGTCCTACCTAAACGATAGCTTCAAGCCGGTCATGCACATGGGGGAGATTTATTACAAGTTTAACGAACGCCTCGGTGATCGTGATCGGTTACTGTTTTGCGTGGGTGAGCCTGGGTCGGCGATGCGTCTTAGGTTCTGCAATCCTCATGAGTCGGTAAGAGAGTCTTTACGACTGGGTAATCGAAAGGGATGGTATGTTCCTGACAATTTGACTGCTCAGGAGGTAATCGAGGTTATCGACCAACACACAAAAGCGGTTCTTTTATAGCGTATGGCTGAACAACTAGCACAAACGAATCAGCAGGTTCAACCTGCTGAATTGATAGACTCTATGAACAAGTGGGACGCCCTTAAACAACAAGGGTGGATCAAACCCGTGGATTACTTGTTTATGTTTGTCATAATCCTACTGTGGACGGGCATGATCGTCTACTATTTAACAAGTTTTCCTAGTGTTTACACGCTCCTATCAACGGGAGTGTGTACGGTTATACTACTCCAGATATGGCTCGTCATGCTCGTGTACCGATGCATGGACTTCGTACTGGTTACTCGGGCTGATATCAACTTGATGCCGGTCTCAGCAGCCCGCATGGCGATTGCTTATTTTCAAGCAGGACAGACACCCCCAACGACCAAATGACATCAGCCCTAGCTATTTTAACCTACAACAGGGTTGGTGCTTTAAAGACTGAGCTGGAAGGTCTTTTTCAGCACTGCGGGCAATACCCTCTAGCGATTTTTGAGGATTTTGGGTGGAGAGATGGTACCGAAGCCTTTCTTCGTACGGGTTCGACAAAAGTGACCGATCGCAAAGACCTTCTGGCAGAAGAGTGGAAAAACCCCAAATTCACTGCCTTTTTAGGAACAAAGAACCTGGGTGTGGCAGGAAACAGTAATCGAGTGATCAAGTGGTTTCTGGACGAAACTACCGCTGATCACCTTTTTATGATCAACGACGATTTACACATTTTGGGCGATGCGGTTGCCTGGTACGCTCAAGCGCACGAAGACTTAGGCGTGGGGCTGTTCTGTTTTTGTGACTTCCTTGAGAAGAGCTACAAGTGGTTGACAATTCGTTCACGGGGGTATCACGTGAAACTCTTACCCAGGATGACTGGTATTCTCATGTCCCAAACTCGTGCTGCGACGAAAAAGGTAGGATACTATGATACCCGATTCGGAAAGTTCGGAGAAGAGCATTCTGACTACACCAACCGCATGCGCCTCGCGGGACAGATCACTCTGGATACCTCTCACCAACCTTGTCTTGATATTGAACATTACCGGGTTGGAGAAAAGCCTAGGATGCTGATGAAGCATCAGGACGTGCCGACATCTGTGGTTGGCATGGAACGTAGACGGGCAGACGCTGCCGCCGCTTCAGCGATGTCCGAGGCGGTCGTATCCTACCGGAATAGAAACGTTTTCAGACCGTTTGCCTTGTGGACTCCGAAGTGGGTTGGCATGTCTAAGGACGTTGGCATTCCTGTAAACAGATTGCTTTCCTCGCACGCGCTAGTGTTTGACCATGGCAGTTGTAATTAAGTCTGCCGGTAGGCTGCGATTTGAATTGTTAACAGAAGTCTCATGCTTCACATTACTCCAACATTCCACACTGATGATTCCCGATCTCCCTACGATACAGTTACGTGGTCTTTAAGGACAGCAGAAATCAAAGATCATTTAGGTAAGTCGTTTTTTCATCAGAACGAGGTAGAAGCTCCCGCTTCTTGGTCGGACATGGCAGTTAACATCGCAGCCTCAAAGTATTTTTATGGTGTGAGCGGGACGAGCGAACGAGAATCAAGCGTACGCGCTATGATCCACCGAGTCTGTAGCACTATCGAGGACTGGGGTGTGGCAGACGGATACTTTGGAGTAGCCGACGGAAATGTATTCTACAAGGAGCTGTCTTACTTGTGTTTGAATCAATATGCTTCGTTCAATTCTCCCGTTTGGTTCAATGTAGGATTATGGCACCAATACGGGTACGGCAAGACCGGCACGGCGGGTAACTGGTGGTACAATTCAAAAACCGATCAAGCCGAATATCAAGATAATCAGTACAAGCGTCCTCAATGTTCGGCATGTTTTATTCAAAGCGTGGAGGACAGCATGCCGTCCATCATGCATTTGGCCGTTTCAGAAGCTATGCTGTTCAAATTTGGGTCTGGGTCAGGAACCAATCTTTCCCCTATCCGCTCTTATCGTGAATCCCTGTCGGGCGGAGGCACCCCTTCGGGACCGCTTTCGTTTCTGAAGATTTATGATCAGGTGGCTAACGTCGTGAAATCCGGCGGTAAGACTCGCCGAGCGGCTAAGATAAACATTCTTCACGATTGGCATGGTGACATTGAGGAGTTTATCGACGCCAAATCAATTGAAGAAAGAAAGGCATGGGCACTGATCGAACAGGGATACGATGGATCGTTCGGGGGCGATGCTTATGGGTCGGTTATGTACCAGAATGAAAATTTGTCCGTGCGAATCAGTGATGAGTTCATGCACGCGGCAACTGATGAAGGGCATACCGGAGAATGGTGGACCCGGTCAGTTACCACCGGTAAACCTATAGAGAAAAAGAACGCACGAAATTTATTTCGAAAGATGGCGGAGGGGGCTTGGTTGTGCGGGGACCCTGGTGTTCAATTCGATAGCACGATTCAAAAGTGGAACACTTGTAAGGCAAGCGGTCGAATCGAGGCGACGAACCCATGTGCCGAGTTCCACTTTTTGGATAATACAGCGTGCAACTTGGCGTCTTTGAACTTGATGAAGTTTGTGAAATCCGATGGGTCGTTCGATGTGGACATGTTTAAGGCTGCGGTGAGAATCGTACTCATTGCTCAGGACATACTTGTAGACAATGCTAGCTATCCGACCAAGGAGATTGCCGAACGATCGCACGTATTTAGACCTCTAGGGCTTGGGTACGCCAATTTAGGGGCACTGATTATGTCTCGTGGTTTGCCCTACGACAGCCATACGTCAAGAGAATTGGCAGGGGCTATCACAGCGTTGATGACCGGGCACGCCTACGAAGTGTCAGCAGAAATCGCTCAGGTAAAGGGAGCCTTTTCTGCTTATGCCATAAATCGTGCATCGGTGATAGAAGTCATTGATAAACACTGCGAAGCGTGCAGTCAAGCACTGCACCACTCTGCGGGCGTTGTGCCTATTCTGGATGCGGCATATTCGTGCTGGAAGAAGGTAAAGTGTCTGTGCGACGAGCAAGGATTCAGAAATTCTCAAGTAACTCTTTTGGCTCCTACTGGCACGATCTCGTTTCTATTGGACTGTGCTACTACCGGTATCGAACCTGAAATCGCGCTGACTCGGTACAAATCTTTGGCGGGTGGTGGTAGCATAAAGGTGATCAATTCTGTAGTTCCACAGACGCTAAAGACGCTTGGTTACAGTTCAATGGACATTGAGTCGATAATGTCACACCTTGAGTCAACGGGTACTATCGAAAACGCTCCTCGTTTGAAGGAAGAAGATTGGGCGGTGTTCGATTGTGCCATGAGGTCACCGTCGGGCAAGCGTAGCATTGAGTACAAGGCGCATGTTCTCATGATGTCTGCGGTTCAACCGTTTCTTAGCGGCGCTATTTCCAAGACGGTAAATATGCCAACGGACGCAACGGTGATTGACATAGAGAACACCTATTTGTTAGCGTGGAAGCGAGGTTTGAAGTGTATAGCGGTTTACCGTGACGGGTCTAAACGGTCGCAGCCCGTCAACATTAAGATGGCATCTCCACTGGAAATCTCTACTGTCGATCGTTTGAGATTAGAAATCGAGACTCTGAAAGGCAAGATAAACACCCCTCGTCGCAAAAAGATGCCGCAGACCCGTCAATCGGTGACTCACAAGTTCGCTATTTCAGGGCATGAAGGGTACTTGACCGTTGGGCTCTTTCCGGATGGTAAGCCGGGCGAGTTGTTCATCACTATGTCAAAAGAGGGTTCCACGGTCGGCGGTCTCATGGATTGCATCGGTACCCTTACCAGCATGGCATTGCAATATGGTGTGCCGGTAGAGTCTTTGATCAACAAATTCAGTCACGTGAGATTCGAACCTAGCGGGTGGACGGGCGATAGTCAGATCAAGAGTGCTTCGTCTATAATTGATTATGTCTTTCGATGGATGGAAATGCAGTTTCCTCAGAAGGAAGAAGTCAAGGAGAAGATTAAGAAAGAAGCACCTCCAGCTTCATCTGCTCATGAGATGACAACGGATGCGCCTCCTTGTTCGAATTGTGGTCAGATTACGGTCAGGAATGGCTCTTGCCACAAATGCTTGAATTGTGGCGAGAGTAATGGGTGTTCGTGAACTGTAGTTATGGCGTATGAGCACGTTGACAAACCGTATGACGGGTGTATACGAAAACACGGGTGTTACCATGGCGGGTGACGTTCCGCCAGTGATGACGGGTATGGGAATGAGCGCCGCTTTCGCCCCTTCCCGGTTCAAGACAGTTGACAAGGTAAAAAAGCCATACCGTCGCAGCCGCATGGTTTCTGGGATCATTGGTCGTCTCAAAGAAGATGAAGATGAGCAAGAAAAAGGAGTAATCCCTGGTGATGCCAAGGAAGTAGACAGTTTGGTGACTAGCGTAAGTGCAGTATCTGTAGAAACGCCTGTTATGCCGGATCCAGACAAACCCGCCTCTATGCTCAAGCCGGGAGAGCCACTGATCTCTCCTGCGGCTGCCTTGGTAGCGCCTGACGTTACTCCTGACTCGTTGAAACCACTTGACCCAAGCCAGGTGCCAGGTGCTGACAAAGGAACGCCTCCAGAGGCAATGCCAGCGCCATCTCTTCCTTCCGAAGCTCGTTATTCGCCTACTGAACCTGGTGCGGCACTGGACATGGTACTGGGTAGGACTGCTCCGGCGAATATGCCTGCTTACGCCTCGTCCGGCCCGGCTCTTCAGGCGGGTGGGACGATGCCCGTTGAATCTATGCTACCTGGTATTCCTTCACCGTCTACCTTTGCGTCCTCCGCCGCCACCGCTGTTCCGTTGTCCGAAGCCGCATTGATGCGGTCTCAGGGTGCTGGTATGCCTGAACACATAGCGGCCAATGGAGACGCGGTGCTGAGTGCTTTCCGGCGCTTCAGCCATTGATATGGCCGTTGTATTAGAAGTACCCCGTCCGTTCCTGCCGCCACTTACTGTAGAAATCACACGGGAGATGTGGAGTGATTTATTTGTCATAAAACGTCTGGATAATGGACACACGGAAGAGCTAGAAACAGAGGAGACTCGGGACTGGTTTAAGGCTCACGGTGCTGACATGGTGAAGATTGACAAGGTGTTAGATCACGTTTACAATTTTCAAAAAGCTACGTGCACGATAGCCAAGCCTATTGAACCGAAAGTTCAGCAAAGAGACGCCGAGCCTCAGCTGTGAATTTTTGTGGTGAGTGTGTAGTCCGTTTGACAGCGAAATGACCGTTTTCACCAATCGGTGAAAACGGTCATTTCAGTGAACTTGATAGTGATTACGGCTCTATGCTATACTTCTAAATGGTGTGTCTACGCATTCATTGATGGTTTATAGGGAGTAGACATAGTTGCTACAGATAGAAGACTGCACTTGTAGCAACGCCATGGCAAGACAATTACTAATGGAGGGCTTAAAAGGAGCATTCCCTTTTCTGCCCGATCCAGATAACGCTAAGATCATTCAGGAATCTCTGCCTTCAGGCGAAATCCGCACCCGGGTTCCTGGTAGATTTAGCATATGCGATGAGACCAACGGGAACAATCGTCGGTACCGTAAGAGTGTTTGGGAGAAGAACTTGCAGTCTGGTTCCATCCTTACGGAGTCTATTAAGCGTAACGGCGCATTCGGACTTTTGGAACACCCAGACGATGGAGTTGTAACTCTTCGATCTCCTATCAGTCACCGAGTTACCGCTGCTACTCTTCAAGAGGGTAAGGACAAGGACGGCAAGTTGATCTGGGAAGTTCGTGGTGAAATTTCTATTTATACTGACATCCCGGAAGGAAAGAAACTGCTAGAATTTATTAAGGGAGGGTACAACCCCTTGGTATCCAGTCGTGGATTTGGCTCCCTTCTCAAGGCGAACGATGGGGTAGACGAAGTTCAAGACGACTACATCTGCGAAGGATGGGATGTCGTTATCAAGCCATCTTTTCTGAACGCTGAACTCACGCCTGAACGTAATGCCCTTGATGTGGTGCTGGCAAAGACTGAGGAAGCGAAGAAAGTCACTGAAGATTTGAAGACTGAGTCGGTTCAACCTCAGGCTTCTTCTGGAGCCGCCGCTGTAGCGGCCACCAGCGTACCGACACAACGAACCATCAACGAGACTACAATGCAAATCAACGAAATTAAGATGCGGATTGCGCAGTTGAAAGCCACCAAGGTGGACGATTCTGTGAAATTCGCTGAAGGCATGTCTCAGGTGCAAGAACTCCACCAAGCGGTCTCCAACTATGTCGCCGAGGACGGTCCGAAGCGTCTCTATGAGGGTAGTAAGTTGGACAAGTCGCTGGATGAGATTGAAACCACCTGGAAAATTGCCCAGCAAGTGCCAGTCAAGGCACTCGGCACGATGAAGGAGTCTCAGACTAAACTGCTCAAAGTCATCAAGGTTGTTACCGAGACTGCCTTGAAGTTCAAGCAGGTTCTGTCTGAAACTCTGGGTCGTGAAGTTCGGCAGACGAAACTGATCGAAGAATTGACCAAGAATGGAACCGGCTGGATGACACTGGCTGAGACCCGCAAGGCCAAACTCGATTCTACCACCCGCAAGTATACCACTGCATGCGAAGCCATTGATATCATCAAGAATCGCTACCATGAAGACATTACTGAGTTGGGACGTCGTCTGATAATCGTAGAATTCGTCGAACAGGCTAAACGGCCTGAAATTGCTAAACTTCTCAAGGAAGCCAAGAAGCCGAAAGACATCGTGGCGATTCGTGAGCAGTTGGTTGGCAAGACGGAAGAGAAACCCACCGCTAACGCCACGGACGCCAAGACAGCAGTGCAGACTGAGGTCAAGGCAGACGAGGCCAAAACGGAATCGGTGAAGGAATCTGCGCTCGCTGCCGCTGCGCCGATAGCCACGAAAACGATCGAGGTCGGAACCCCGGTCAGTCCAAAGGACCTCAATGAGTCACTTGGGATCGTCAAGCGGTTGTCTCTGGCTACCGCCTAACGTAACCGCCAGAACTGGCAGAAACAACAAACACAAACACACATATGGTAATCCTCGATCAGCAAACTGGACGACCTGTGCTTGCGTCGAATGGCGGTCACATCAGCCGCTTCACTGACGTACTCGAATGGGGTTATCGCCTGGCGGAAACGCCAGTCGGCATCCCGGACAAGCACCCGAAAGGTCTTTGGGAGGCGAGGGGCTGGAAAGAGTTCGTGGCGCACATGCCCGAGCACAAGCGCCCTATCGCTGCAATCATGCTGGAAAACTGCCGTTCACGCTTCGGCGCACTCGACGAAGTAACACGGACTTCCAGCCTGGGAACATTCGACAAATGGATTTTCCCAGTCATCGCCAACATGTCTGAGAACGACGTGATCGACCAATTGGTTGCTCTGCAACCGATGGCGGGTCCCGTTTCTCAGATCGTCTACATGGACATTGTCACTGGTAAGCGCAAGGGCCGCACCCCGGCTGGCGCTCCGATGTGGCGTGCGCTGCAAGGCGCAGTGGACCGTGATGACGACGCCGATGAACTCGTGCAGGATGAAACCGGCACGACCGCGGCGAGCGCAGGTCAACTGGAGTGGTATCCGGTCCGTCCGGGCACGTTTCAGATCACCATCGGTACCGATACGACAATCGACGACGGCAACGGTGCACTTGTGGCTGCCGGTTCCATCTCTGGTGGTACTGTCAACTACGTGACCGGCGCTTTCACGACTGCCGGTGTCGCTGCTGCGTCCGCCTTCACGGTAACCTATGCGTTCAACGCAGAAGGTAACCTGAACATTCAAGACTACGAAATGAAGTTGTCTTCGACTCCGGTGACTGCCAAGGTCATGAAGCTGAAGGCTCTCTGGTCTGAAGAAGCCGATCAAAACCTCCAGGCCATGTATAACATCAAGGCCGAGAGTGTTTTGCTCAACGCCCTCACTAACGCCCTCCAGTACCAGAAGCACCGTCAGGTCATCTTTGACCTGCGTGCCCGCGCTGATGCCGGGTTCGTCGTGTGGGATGCCGTCGCTCCGACGGGTGTCAACTACCAGACGCACAAGTTCAGTATCATTGATGCGTTCGAGACCGCTTCGAACTTCATCTTCGGTGCCACGAACATGGTGTCGGGTAACTGGATGCTCCTGGGTCTCCAGGCTGCAACTGTGGTTGCAACGCTGCCTCAGTTCGTTGCCAAGGGTAACCGGACGCAGATGCAGGGTATCACCTACATCGGTGACATCGGGAATAAGAAGGTCTTCGCTGATCCTCACTTCCCGAACAATGAGTGGCTGGTCGGTCACAAAGGTGACGCGTTTCTCACAACCGGGTATGTATTGGCAGAGTATCAGAAGCTGTACACGACTCCTGATATTGTGCTGCCAGACTTCATCCACCAACGTGGATTCGCTACCTCATTTGCGCGTAAGTGCGTGAACAGTAAGATGTTCTGTAGGGGTCTTGTGAGCAACAGCCCAACGAGTTTCGGAAGCGTCATTGGATAAGACTCTTACGACTCAAATTCATCCCGCCATGGAGAAATCTATGGCGGGTTTTTAATTGTAAAATGTAGGTAGGATTGGTATTAAATAATCCTTGACTTTTTCCGTTCTTAGTGTAAGATGATACTATGAACTGGAAGTATACAGATGAAGACTTGATTCAAAGCGCAAGACAGTATGTCTGGCTCGCAGACTGGAGAAAAGCTGAACCACTTAAATATCAAGCAGTGTTGAGGAGGCACTTGATCAAACAAGTGAAGGAGATACTTATTCCTCAGACGACTGGCGCTAAACCAACGTACAGCGAGGAAGAGTTGGCTTTGGATGTCAAAAAGTATGCTACTCGTAAGGAATGGGCAAAATCAGGCCAGGCTCTCATGAAGGAGGGAAAAGTAAGTCTTTATCATTGTGCGTTGAGCTATCCGGGATTTTTCCAAAAGCATGCTCTTCACATGGAGAAGCATCACAAATGGACTGACAATGAACTCATCGCTGTTGCTGCCAAGTACCAGCACAAGGGCGACTGGAAACGGTCTAGGGATTCCAAAGACGCTGCTGCTTATCAATCTGCTTCCAATCGACCCGACGTCTTCACACAGGTGACCGCCCACATGGTCCCCAAGGCCAACCCCTACGCCGGTGACTATACCGTATACGCCTACGAGTTTGCAGATCATAATGCCTACATTGGACTCACATTCCTTCCTACGGCTCGGTACGGTCAGCATATGTGTCGAGGTCCAGTATTCGACCACATGAGAGTGTGCCACGAATTCAAGCACCTTACGCTGGCATCAGGACTAGGTGATCCACACAGTGCTGTTGCCGCCGAGAAGAAATGGATCGAAAAGTATCGGGCTGAGGGGTGGACCCTCCTCAATACGTCTACAGGGGGCAGCCTTGGCACCGTGCAACGGGAATGGACCAAAGAACTCGTTCTCGTTGAAGCCCGTAAGTTCGCCACTAAGCAGGAGTGGATCGACAAGAGCCAGAGCTCCTACCGCCTCGCCAAGAAGGAGGGCTGGTTTGAAGAGGCAACCACCCATATGCCTAAGCGGGATGCCAGGCATCTCGTTGGACGCCAGGTTAGCCGGGCCACCCGCCAGAAGATGTCAGAGGCAGCCCAGAAGCGTGCGGACGACTCTGTATGGCGTGCGAAGCATAGCGCGGCGTTGAAGGGCAGGAAACTCGCCCAGGCACACCGAGAGACTATTCGCCAGGGGATGCGAAACTCTCCCCTGGATCATGTGGCAATCCTCTCTGGATAGGTTTCCGCCTGAAGATGACCATATCCCCACGCATCACGGCCACGTCCCGCATGGCAGATTTGACCGCAACCACCGCCTGCTCAATTGCCGTCTGCTCGTCCTTGTAGTAGGTGCATGACTCCTTGTTGCCCCACCTCTCACCGCTCCAGTAGGGTCCAGGTGATTTGTTCTTGGGCAATTGAACGATGACTAGTTTAGAGGCCACACCCTGTAAGAACGGAAAACCCCTTCCGGGAGTCCGGGAGGGGTTTTTGTAGGCAAGATTAGAGTACCCCGGGCTTCTGCGTAATGGTGCCTGCCGTGATGATCACACGGGTCGCTGGAGCCGGCACTACCTGAACCGCCAGATTGCCCTGGATTTGAACGTAGTTGGGTCCGACGTCCGCATCCGCCGTTACGACCACGCTGGCTGTCCCGGACGCCATAGCGACCACGGTAGCGGTGTTTATGCCTGGCGTATAGAGCACACGTGCTACGGCGGCGTTAGTAGTAAACCAGAGTGGGTAGTTTGCTACAGGAACGGACTGCCCAGACGGTGTAAGAAACTGAACAGTAGCGTTGGCTTGCTGTTCGGTGGTAAGGATAAGAGGCATCATCATGCCTTAACTACAGACTTACATTTTGTAGTTGAATTTTATTCAAAAGTACACCAAAAACCCCTCCCGGACTCCCGGAAGGGGTTTTACTACTCCTGGGGTGCTGGTATCAGACATTTACGACCGCTTCCGTATCCGTGGTGCCGGCGATAATTTCCACGTCGATGGGCTTAACGCCCGACAACTGATCGCAGAGGGCGTGCAGGCGCTCCGTGCGGCCCGAGAGCTGCCAGATCGCTCCCTTAAGAATTTCGGTCACACTATTGAAGAACCGCCACACATTCGACGCCACGGCGAACTCGGGGTGCCGAGGGGTGCGCCATTCCTTGATGACGTCGTCGATCCGGGTCTTCGGGAATACGCCGGCTTCCAAGCAGCGGATCATCAGGTCGTTGGCATGGACGTCATCCAGTTCAGCCCGCTTGTAGGCTTCAATGCGGTCGCCTTGGCGGTTGTAGTGGGCAGCCAGGCGGGAGATGGCGTTGAGGGTGAGGATGGGGAGGTCCCGCATGATGTTGAGGGTGTGCTTGCGGGCGATTTCAATCTCGGCGGAGAGCGCCAGATTGTCGCAGACGAAGACACGGCTGCCAACACCTAGTTTTGCAGGAAAGGACTTGTCATGCGAATTCCTAAGACCTAGCATGTAACCGTAGTCCTCGGTTTTCACACCATTAGCGACCTGGAGGAGTCCGAACATGCGGGCACCGCTTTTGGTGAGACCGTACGCCTCTTCCACGACGTGCATGTTGACTTGGGTCAGTGCTTTCTCAACCTGTTCCACTAGAGTGAAGTGAGGGATGGGTTGCCAGGTTTCAGTGGCGGCGGGGGTGGGAACCTTAACGAGGTCTTCCCGTGTGATGCGTTCGGCACCGCAGTGCAGGTAGAGTTTCGAGTTGTTGTTCATTGTCTTGCTTTCTTCGTTTTTGTTTCTTTTCAGGAACCATTCCCGTTTATCTGCGATGAATTTGCCACAACTGGGGTTGGAAGTCAAGAGTTTATTTGCATGAATTCTGATGCGTGCAACGTCGGGCGCACCGGGGAGTTATGTAGACGATTCAAGAAGGGTTCGTCGGTGGGTAGTTAGGAGTGCCATGCCAGCCGTATCAAGAGCCCAGCAACAAGCAGCCGCCTGCGCATTGTACCATCCTGGAAAAGCTAAAACTAGCATGGGAAATATGAAACGGTCTGATCTTCGCAAGTTTGCCAAAACAAAGCACAAAGGTCTTCCCAAGCATGTGGAGAGCCGGTTCGGTATTCAAACGCAGGCAAAATCTCTGGCATGCCAGATCGTCGAGGACCTGCTCGATAGTGAGGACTCATGAGAGACGACCTGGGAAAGACATTCGATCTGCCTTCGTCTTCTAGGCGTTATATTCGCATGAAAGGCGATTTTGGTGTCAGTCCTAAAAAGGCGCAGTTGTACATTGACTCTATGGCCGACCTGACCAATCAGAAAGATCGTCAAAAGGGATTCTCCAACAAGGACGCCAGCGGACCCGTGCCGCATGCGATCAAGGACTCTGAAGAGGTCGCACAGTGCGTGCTTGAGGACCGCTTAGGTCCCAGCACTCTGGTTCTTCACCCACGCGACCGCTCTACGGACTTTTTGAAGCCCATTTACGAAGGCATGGGGTGCACGGTGTTGTCGGGTCAGAAGGATGAGCCAAAGGTTATGACTATTCTGGAGAGGTATGCACGTGTTTTCATGCTGGGGCACGGCGGTCCAGATGGGTTGTTTTGGTTATCCGACTATCACTTGTTGTCTAATCCAAAATTTATTGAGATGCTACAAAAACGGCCGGGCGGGCTGTACATTTGGTGCAATGCCGATGCCTACATGAAGCGTCATAAATTGTCCGGTCTATCGACCGGCATGTTCATCTCGGAGGTAGGTGAAGCGTCAATCTTTGGGATCAAGGCTACCCAGACAGAAGTAAGCGCCTCCAACGATACGTTTGCAAAAGTGGTTCGCTCGTACCTGGATACTGGTGCTGAACCATCAACGGTGCGTCAGTGCTATACGAGTGCCGAATGCAAGGTCATTCGATTTAACAATGAGCGTCTTTATGTATGGAATGAAGGCGAACCCACACCGGCTTTACATCCTAGCAGTCTGGCGCATTCTCCGCCTGCATATGATCGTTACGATAGGTATGATCGTTACGATAGGTATGGTCCTAACGATAAGTTTCTTCAGTGGAAACCTGGGGATAAGCCTGGGAAGGAGCGGAAGATTCCTGATCAAGATATAGAACTTCCATTTTGGATGTCTCCGGAGTATCACGATACGATGATGGGCAAGAACCAGTCCAAAGAAGACGTCGATCCTGAAGGGAAGGTGAGAAACTACATAGTTGCAGCAGGGTACAATCCAGATGATTTTTCTGTTAAGGACTATCTTGACATCATAGACGATATGAGAGATTTTCCGGATTCTACGGATCATATGGATTTTACGGATTCTGCCAGTAAGATTGCCAGTAACCTATTGGAAGATAATGATCCTGAGGAGATTGCGCAACTCGCCGCGAGCTGTCTTCGTCTATCCACTATCGACGTGAAGTTTGACAAGGCAGGATGGAAAGAGGTTGAGATTCCTGCCACGGTTGTGACGCAGTTTCGAAGTAGTGAAGACTACCTTGGATTTTTGATTGATTACCTAAACAACACGTACCAACTTCAGTTTGGAGGGGTGAACGAATTAGGAAGTTTCGATCATCTGTTTTCAGAGGGTAAGCACCCGTTGAAAGTTTATGCCCGTTGTGACGCCATCCGCCCTCTCTGAAGCAATTGTAGACATCTTGCTTGAAGCAGGTCCGTACCGTTTCGTGACCAACTGCATGGGGTGTGACAGCGGCGAGAAGATCAGAAAGATGGTTGATTCGGCTACTGAGGTGACATACGACGAGTTCATGCGACACGTGGACTTGAATGATCTTTTAACTATGACGCCGGCCTCCATGTATGCCTGGTCGCCGCAGGCGCTTAAGCGGGCACAGTTTAGTTCTGAGGATGCCGAGGCGTATCGTTCGCAGAGGTCGAACCTTCGTATGCGGGATGATTGGGCAATCAGTTTTCACAAGGGGAAATTTGAGGGCCGTCCGTGCTATTACCTGGACCACTCTCGGATTGAGTACATTTTTTGTAGATAAATAGATTATGGTACCGACCGCATTAGCAGGATTGGAGACTCTGGTTTACTATACCACTGACCTCAATAAGAAATTGGATGAGGCTCAGGGGCATACTGACACCATGTCCAAGAACATGAAGTTGATTGAGATGGCGACGGATAAAACGTCCTACTGGTGGCACAAGATGCTTCCAATGGCCGTGAAGCCGTTCAGTGGATTAATAGACACCATCGGCAAGAATGTCGCTGCGACGAACAAGGCTTTTAAGGAAGAGTTACAAACGATTTCAGAACGTCAGAAAGATTTGCGAAATATAGAGAAGAGCCTACAGAGCGAACAGTCTCACTGGAGAATAGATCGCAATGCTCAGGAAATGAAATTCCTGGAAGGCCAGGAATCGAAACTCAGACTTCAGTACGAATGGCATAAACTCGTCAACCTCAAGTCATTGCAGGCAGTGGCTTTGATGTTCAAAGATACCTGGGCGGCGCACAGGACATTCAATGCAGCCCTACTTGAGGCAAACGCTAATTTGGACAAGCGCCGAGGTCTGATAACAGACACGTTCGGGGTTCAGATAAAACTGGGTGCCAGTACGGATACCATGCGAGGTGCGGTAGGAGCACTGACAAAGTATGGGTTCGATCTCCGGGGAACCTATAAGGACCTGGTTCAGTACGTGGTTCAGATGAAGGAAGGTCTGGGTGTTTCCGAAGAAGAGAGTGTGCAGCTGGCCCGGGTGTTCGGTATATCCTTGAAAATGGATGTCAAGGCAGTGGCGGACACGATCACATCTATTGTGAACTGGACTAGTTTGGCGGCCGATGAAGCAACCCGATTTTCTCAGGAGATTGGTCGTGGCATAATGAACATCGCGGGGTTTGGTGGCAAGGGAGATATTCGTGGGGCCATGGGACTCACTGCTGCTTTGAAGGACGTGGGAGGTGACCCGGCCGAGATGGCCAAGATGTTTCGTACGATGTCGGGTGGGTCCACCCAGGGTGTCATGCTTCGTGGAATGGCCGGCATTACCGCTGGTCAGATGCTGGGCGGTAAGTCATGGGCGGAGGGGTTGGATCGATTTATCAAGGGTATCGTGCAGTCTAAGAAGGGTACTGAGTCCTATACGATTGAGGTTGAGCAGGCAGCACAGATACTTGGAACGACCACCGATACGGTTCAGAGATGGAGTGCTGCTCTGGCTGAGTCCAACAAGCCTATTACAGAATCTCAGAAGTTACAAGACCGCTGGAAAGAGCAAATCAAAGGTACCAGCGAGGGGTGGAATCGTCTGGTGGTGTCGGTTCAGGCGCTCTATCGGAAGGGCTTGACCCCGCTGATCCCGTTATTTCAGAAGTTCGTGGGTCTAGTAACTGAGTTGGTTGATGCTCTTGCGCGTATTCCATCGTGGGTATTGACTGTTGGTGCTTTGTCTGGCGCAGTAACTGGAGTAAGAGGCATAGGAAAGTGGTTTGGAGCGGGATTAAGTAGATTAGGATTTCTGGCCTCTGCTAAAGCCGCTGGTGGCGATCTTGCTCAATCCTTGAGTCCTGGGATATCCGGCGGACCCGCAGCAGCAGGATTGGCGAGAACAGGATTGTTCGGTTCAACAACGAGGGCTGCGATGAGTGTACCTCACGTAGCTCTCGCCACCGCCGTCTTTGGGACATTCTGGACACTGGGGCGGGCACTCGACAGGGCGTGGCCTAATAACTGGGTCCATACCCTAGCGGTAGAAGTAGGTACGGAGACTGTTGGACGCATGGACAAGAGGGTTGTTTATGCTAGGACCGCTGAAGCGGATTCATTGACCACGAGGTGGAATAAAGTTATCGAAAAGGCAATGAAGACTGGTGATACCACGCATCTTAATGAAGATCTGGCAGAGGCGGTTGCAGGGTCTAACCTACCTAAATTTTTAGCGAGCGGACAAATGGGTGCTGCTGGTTATGTTAGGGCAATCAGCCGTCAGGTTCAAGATACCCATGACCAATTGGTGTCCCTGCAACAAAGTACGCGGAACAAACCATCGTTTTGGGTGTCATCGAATGAGGAGCTGGAAAAACTTCGGCTGCAACGTGAAACTTCTCAAGGAATTGAACAAGTGGTGACCAATACGGGTCTGTACCTGGATATACTACAAAAGATTGCTCAGGACTTTAGGGGCTTGAAACAAGACAACGCCGTTGTCAATACTGAAAACGTCAATCGTGAGTTGTTGAGAGGTGGATCATTCCCGTCGGAGAATATCCCTCACTATCAACCGTAGTTAAAATATGCCACCGCAGCCCCAACCCCAGCGCGAGAGTTCTAAACGAACTAGTGGTCGTTTGACGGCGTTGCAGTCTACATACGTATTAGACACGCATGACTTGCCTACTTGGCAGGGGCAGGCACTCTTTTTTCCTGCTATGCCGGATGTCATAGAATTGGCTCGCAAGACGGATTATGCAGTGGTGAATGCTCGCTATGCGCCGGATGGCATACACATCTATAAGAGCACTTTTCCCTTGGAAATTCCTATCACGTTTAAGTTAGCATCCAATGACATCGACTTTTGTCCCAAGGGCGTCTATTCTCTGCTTCAAATGGCAGCACTCTTACATGCCTTGGTGCTACCTTTGGGAACGCAAGATAAGAAAGTTACTGCGACCCAAATGGCATCTACCGTTGGAGAGCCCGCTCCGGCCATTGCTGGTCAGCCGAGCACTTCAAGCGCAAGTAATGCACAAGACCCGAACGTAAGCACTTCTTGCGAGCAAGATGATGCGCTTCGACCTCCGGTAACTTGTGCGCTAGAATTGATGTGGACCGAGGCAGAGGGTCCCGGTATCGTGTGCATCGGGTATGTCAAGGATGTGTCCGCGAAATTTTCAGGTCCATGGCTGAGGGGACCTCGTCAGTCTTTCAACCTTCCATCGTTTTGCGATTTTTCGTTTACGTTTGTTCATGCTCCTGGGTATGGTAATGATTATACCAAAACGGGGCAGGGATTAGGTCAGCAGGTGCACGCTTACGCTCAGTACGTGGAGAAGCACTTCTATAGCACGTTTGGTCTGTCTAACAATGGGGCGGCCGGGTCAAAATACAGGGGACTTAGAGACGGACCGCCAAAAGGCACAAAGCCACCGAACGTGCCGCCCGTGACGGCTGCTCAGGAAGCAACCTTACCTTCAACTCTTGAAGCTAGAGTTAAGGCTGAAACAAATAAGAATGAGAATCTGATCACGCAGCGCGATCGGCAAGAAAATTGGGCAATATATTTAGGCGAAAGTGGCAATCCTATGAGTCAGGAGGCATACAGGCAGCTCGCTGAGCAGACTCGACAAATCAATACTCAAAATTATGTGCCTGTGACCACATCCCGTTGGAGCATGATAGGCGTGGTAGGTCGTGGACATTATTAAGCCCACTTGAACGTGGTGCCATCGTCTTCAGTCTTTTCAGCGATCAGGATGTAATCTGCAAAATTTGCTGTTTCCTGATGATGATCTACCACGAAGATTAAAATTCCTAGAGTGTGAGCAACCTGTTTCATGTAGGATAGGATGCTCTTGCGCACAGCGGGGTCTTGAGAGTTCAGTACTTCATCATACCATCGGTAACCGATTCGATTGGACACCTGACCGACCTCGGACAACGTCTCAGCGATGATCAGATTAGTGAGACCGCTCTCTCCCTTGGAATTACCGGCAATCTTCTTTGATCCTATCCGGTTGTTTACGTTGACCGTCAGTTCGGCTTTCGAATCCCCGCTGGCAAGCGCACGGGACGTGGCGTAGGTGACTTCAATAGTGCCACCGGTCATAAGCAGGCTGATACGCCGGGCAATCTCATTCAGGGGATTTATCACTTCTCCTAGCACCATGTTGGGTATGCCAAACGGACCGAATCCACGATTCCAATAATCTACAATCTTCAGAACTTCCTGTGACTGAAATAGTTTCGTGGATGTTTCTTCTACACTGCCAGATGCCTTTTTGTGTTCCTCCTGGCGTTCTTCGAACACTGTCTTGGCTCGCAATAAAGTAGAGTTGTCAGGACCTCGTTCTAATGCCGCCAGGGTTACCTGGAGGCTTCTGATGTTGTCTTTAATGCGGTTTAACTCTCGATCCGACTCCTCATATTGATTACTCAGCGTTGTGGTTTCCCGGGCACCTCCTAGGTTGCGGATATCGGCGTCAATCTCTCGGACCGTGGTTTCATACTGTTGCACGGTGGTGCTCGCTACACGCAAATTTGCGGCGAAGGTGTCAAGCGCTTTCTGAGCTTCCACAATCGAAGTCTGTTGCCGTTCCAGTTCTTCCTGACCGTATGCCTTGTCCCACGCCTTGCCGCACGTTGGGCAATTCTTTGGGACTGACTTCATCTTGGCTAGAGCCTGTTCTTCCTGGCGAATTTTAGCTTGTGCCTCCGCCCGAGGAGCATGAAGTGTGTCACGCTTGGCACGGTGCTCCGTCAGCTCGCGCTCAATTTTGTTGCGTTGCTTTTCCAGCTCATGGTGCTGGCGTGCCTTTTCATCTTCGATCTCTTTGAGTCGCTTACGAATATCAGCTAACGTTTTTACCAGCTCCTGCGCTCGTATGTCCAGACGGGACTGACTCGCCTTCGATTCTACAAGTTTGGTGTGGTTCCTGGCTACTTCTTCATCGAACGCACGTTGCGCTGTTTTCAGGGCATCTTGAGCTTGATTCTTGGCAACGATAACTGACTGTAAGCGGCGGCGGGCTTCTTCGATCATCGCTTGATCGGTTGCGAGGTCTCGCTTGGCATTTTGTAGTGCTTTGGAAGACTTTTCGGCATAGAAAGTCCAAGGAGGCTGCTGGAGCGACCACATAAGAACGTCTACAGCGTCTTTTTCAGATAGTTTACTGAACTTGAGGTTGTCACCGTCAATGAACACTGTCCACTGGGCCAATTCGGGTGTGACGTTGACTACCCTTGTTAGTTCCTCTCGTGTTTCGGTGAGATGTCCTCGCTCGATGGGTGTCTCTTGGCCGATGGTGTAGCGCAGTCCTTCACCAGTGCGGCTGAGTTCTTTGCACTTGAATCCCATTTCAACTCTTAGGGGTTGATCGTTGAGAGTCGTGCGTAAGTCAATGTAAGTGTTACCTTTGTCGTTGTGACTGTAATCGCCTAGCTTGCTAAATTTGCCTGTTACGCCAACCAAAGACCGGCTAATTGCTTCTCCGAGGGACGTCTTGCCTGAGTTATGCGTTACCGTGAAATCATCCAGAAGGTACAAACCATCCCTGTCTAAAGTGAATCCGTAGAAGTCATTTTCGTCCAAGTGTTTAATCGAAAATCCAGTAACGTTGTGTTGTCTGTTACTGTTCGATTTATCCGCTTTTTTGCGTAGTAGGTGAGTTGGTATGTCTTCTATACGTCCGAAAATAGACACGGTATAGCACCACGCACCATTACCTGTCTGGCATTTTTTGAATCTAGGTGCTGGTAGCCGAGCAGTGAACCCTAAACTACGAGCTAGAAAAGCAGTATCTGTAGCAATCGTTTTGCTGGTACTGTAGAAGTAAAAGCACTTATTAGCGTAATATCCATCAGAATCCAACAATCCTGATAGTAAGTTCAAGCGGTCATTTCTTGACGCTGTTTTGTATTGAAACGGTATGTGTTTGTTGTTTATTAAGTTGTACTCTTTAAGAAGTCTCAAAACTGTATTTTTCCCGGAATTTTCGAACCGGCCAGATCGCTTGTTTCTATTACGCCCAGCAGAACCTGCCGAAATGAAGATACTTTTGCAACGGGCTTGGTGCTTTTTTTGGCATCTGACAGATAGACCAAGTCGAGTGGCGTAGGATATCCATTCGTTTTCGACCTCTGCGTCAGCGGTTGTTATAGCTGAAGTTCTGCTATGGCCGTCTCCCAGCCATAGTCCTAGTATCCTTGGTGGTATTTTTAGGTTGCCCAGATTGCTGAAGTCTACGGCGTCGCTGGTGTACAGTTTGCAACTATCGCGCTTATGCCTACTCATGTTCAGAAAATCTTTAACCGAGACAGTGAAGTATCCTTTGGCGCATGGTTCGGTAGGCGCGTAGTTGCAGTGTTTTCTGCATCTTACAGAATTTTTGTCTACAATGTACTGTCCTGGAGTAAGGTAAAGTGCCAAAATATGATCTTCGTTGATGATAAATTCATGGCCGTGTAATGGCACTATTTTGAACATTTTGCCTCTCCCACGGCACAGCTTCATCACTTCTCTCGGAGCTGAATCTGGACCCATTAACTTGTCTCCAACCGTGATACTTTCTACGGGTGCAAGCCTACCATCGTGTAACAGAACCAGTTGTCCTTTGGCGTGGCACCCCACGGAGTCCATCTTGCCATTTGAGGCACGGTTTGATCCTGTAACCAAGACGAGACCCTTGTCAGGAAACTCTATTTCTGCATCGTGGACCTGCTGCCAGTTGCGAATGTGGATTGATTTAAGCGTCAGTTGAGCCATTCTCCTGCATAGAACGGATTTGTAGTTAAAGCATGAAAGTTGAAGATCTAGTATCAGTAATTCTGGAAGATGAAGGCGATAGTTTACCCGGGGCTCTGTTCTATTTTGATGGAATGGCCACAAAAGGATATTACGTATCCCCTCCTGAAAAAGGGGACATTCTTGCTAAAATTGTAGACATCATTGCCAAACTGCGCCCTGCCCTTTTTGCTAGTAACAGGGAGCTTCCGGATGCTGATCGGGTAATCGAGGCCATGATGAACCAGTATAATTTGATCGTAGCACTGAACTTCGAAAATGAAATAGCAATCTATTCCAAGAACTCCAATTTTAATTTGCCGGAAGAGTTCAATGATAAACTGAAGTACTATTTCGGTGCGACTCCGGAAACTGAAGCTGTGTGGTTTACAACACTGGCCAGCGAGACACCGATTGTAGCGAAGCTTTTCAAGTCGGATCAGCGTAAGAAAGACTCACGCGCTCCCTCAACGACTCCCAACGAGGATGAACCAGAAGTTCCGATCGCTTCTTTACTGGGTGTTGCCAAGCCAGCTGACCTGGCGACTGCGCCTTGGAGCCTCAGTGATTTAAAAAAGGTAGGTGCTAGAGGTAAGGCCAAACCCCTTAGCTATCACGATCGAGCTGATTTTAGGGGTCATTTTTGGGGACCGGACCGAGAACCGATGACGGGTGACTTGGATCAGTTAGGATATTGATGCGCTGTACTCACGACCCAGAGCATACGTCGTTTGACGAATTGTTTGCTAATTATTCGAATGACTTGCTACAGGCGGTGCAGACTGCTATCGAGGAACGGCTGACCTATGATCAACTGTTCAACGTGTCGGAGCCCAAGCGGGTCCTGCGCTCATTTACGGTTAAAGGACCGCCGCTTACCGTAGATGCTTATCAAGACGCCGTCTACTACATCTTCCGTTTCAAAGCGAGTCCGTCTACAGAACTCAGGCGACACGTTGGGTACGTCAAGTTCCACAAGCCCAAGAGAGGTAATCGACAAAAACCTCTACAAGATATCGAGGTCACGGTCGATTGTGATTGTAAGGACTTTCGCTACCGGTGGGCGTGGGCGAACAAGCAACGTGGATCAAGCCGGGTAGGTCCAAGCAGTTTGAACAAAGCGATCAATCGTGCTCCACGTATCACTAACCCAGGCAGCCGGCCAGGTCTTTGTAAACATTTGTTAGCAACGCGGCACTACATCTACGGCTTGCTATCAAACTTTCCTGCTGATAAGAGTCTGGATAAGGCAGATAAGCTGGATAAGCTGACAAAGTATGCTACTCGCCGATACATCAACTATGCCGCAGACTACGAGAAGGCTAAGGCGTTGGACCGAAAGTGGAAAGACTGGAGAATAAGGCGGCAAATGCAGGGTATGCAGCCTGCTGGTGGCTTGCCTCCACCGGCCGAACCGGAGCCTCAACCACAGATACCGAATGTTCAGCAACGAGAAATGCCTGTTCCTTTGCCACCGGAGGAAGGAATTCCAAACCCTCCGCAGCGATTGCCTCCGAATCCAGCCGGACGGCAGAGGCGGGTGCCAGAACCGCCACCTCCGGAAGAAGGTCCAGAAAATGAGATAGTGTGAGAACGATGCGTAGTTAGAGCAGACGGAAAATCAATCTTATGAAAGACGCAAAACTGATCGAAGCCCAAAAGATCGTCCAAGAAGTGGCGGACGAAATGGCGAAACTGGATGCTTCGGGTGCGCTTGATACGCCCGGTGTGGAGCCCTTTCCCGACGAAGCGGGTGACACCACTGATCTCGGGGGTCCGGAAGACCTCGCGGCCGGTCCGGAAGCTCCCGAAGACGAAGCGCTGAACCTCTTGCGAGACATTGCAGGCGGTATCGGACGTCTCGCCAACGAACTTGCTCCTATCGAACCAGAGGAAGACGAAAACGAGGGAACAGACGAGAAAAAGGAGCCCGGTGAGGAGAATCCATCGCTTCCAGAACCTACCAGCGACGAAATCGAACCGGCTAGCGGTGAGACCATGCCGGTTCCTTCCGGTGCGTAATAGGCTGACCATATGAGCTACCCAGGTGAATACGTCCAGGTGTATCCTAGAGTGCAGGATGTCCGTACGGCGGTAATCAGCGGGTACGTTGCTTGCCGTCTTCGCATTGAGGACCCGGTGTTTACGTCCGGCCGGACTACTTACCCAGCCGTCGTCACTCTGTCAAATCTCAGCACGACCAACACATTAGGCGTTGCGTTCAAAGAAACCAACGATCGTTCCGTCAGCGGAGTGCGTTATCTAGTAGCTGGCGATTATGCGGCGTCTTTGGTTCCTGCTGGTTTCAAAGAAGTGAAAATCACACCACGGCTCCCATTCCTAGAAGTGTGGGGCACGGATGGTCCAGCTGATATGCGTATGCACATCGCTTCCAAGACCCGTTGGGAAATTCTTGCGTTTGACAAGGATGCGGATAGCGCCTTCGTTTATCCGCCAATGTGGAACGTAAAACCGTCTCCGACTGCTGTGTCTTCTCCGTAACCGGGTTGAATGTCGTGAAACGTCAAACGACCGCTGGGCAACCGGCGGTCGTTGTGTTTTATCCCTTGTTGGGATCGCGAGCGGTGGAGACCATACCCTCGATGCTGATTCCTGGGCTTCCGTGCACAGCGTTTGAGGCTTCGATAGATTGGGTATTCAGCTCTATGCCCGGCGCAGTGCGGGGAGGTTCAATTACGTTCTCCATCCCATAGTATTTGGATTTAATCGTACTTCCCAGACAGGTATTCATCTCTCCTCGTTGTAGCGTCATACGTGAGGCGAGGCTGCCTTTCAGGTACGCTACGACGATGTTTTTTACATAGTAGTACCCCGACCAATCAGAGGTTCTTTTCTGTTCCGGACTGATATCCAGGAACAGCATGTCTCCGTGCCGTGCTTGAATGCTGTTGGGGAGCGTTACTTCTACTTCGTATGTGTTCATACGCGCATCTTCGTAGGAGTTGTCCGCCAAGGCTTGAATCTCCGCTTCCGGGTTCAGTGTTGTGTGATACGGAAAATTGATCTCAGCTCCTGGAAACCGTTCAATGTCAGGTATTGTATTTCCTAGTTTCAGTGTCCTGTTTCGGTCGGTTTTAATTTCTTTGAACTGACCCGTAGACGGCGAGTACGACACGAAACGGACGCCGGCAACGCCCTTATCTGGCATCATTTGACCTTGATCCCGTTTCAGAAGGTCTTTTCCTGTGCTTGAAAAGTAACGTAGAAGTTTTAAGTCAGTGTGATAGTCTGGTGAGTGATAATGCACAGTACCATCCTTGACGAAGAATT
>Ga0315287_10000082_pt1 | contig 82603 bp, 85 predicted proteins | sample YL17G11_0_MG_FD_205037 | JGI IMG/M metagenome (GOLD analysis project Ga0315287, IMG submission 205037) | Sediment microbial communities from Yellowstone Lake, YNP, Wyoming, USA - YL17G11_0 | ecosystem: Environmental > Aquatic > Freshwater > Lake > Sediment | place: USA: Wyoming | collected...
CATGCCTACTGAATCCCCCCAAGCCTAGCCCAGCAGGGTATGTCGACAACCGTATTTCTTGGTTACTGACTCATCGAGGGAAACGGTCCAGTTCCACACCCTCGAGGCTTCGCGGTCAGAGGTCGTAGATAGGGCAGTGACGAAGCGACAGAAACATCATCGGAGACATGAGGGATACGATGCTTGGTCCAGCGTCCATCTTGGCCCGAGAAAGGCTTGCAGAAGGGGTCTGCCAAAGGAAGGCAATGTCGCATGAAGTCATCCCGAACGCGGAGAAGAGAACGGTTCCTTGCAGCGATGTCCAAGGACGCGATGCGGGCGTATGAGTACCCGTACAGTGACTGGGACGAAGACGAGAAGGAGTACATGCCGCAGTTCCCGTCGCTCGTGGGGAGAGGCAAGCGGATCGAAAGATGCTTCCGAGCGGGAGGGCTCGAGACCCTGAAATCCATAGGACCGCGGCGAGAGAGAATACTCTGCTCTTGGTGCTCAGAGCCGTCCAGGACCGGACGCGCCTCGACGCAATTGGAAGGTTCTTTAAAGGTTGAGGAAGCGAAGGAATCGGGTGAAAGGGCAGACGATCCAAGGCCGACATCGGACTGCACCACCCCGCCACCGTGCTACCGTTACACTTCAAGGGCGTGATAATATTATATAGGCGGCCAGCTCTAGAAACCACAGGAGGGTGCCCAGAGTGTTGAACAAGGTGACCATGGACGACGTCACCGGTCCTGAGGGACAGTGGACAGTTGTTGTCAAGGGAAAGGTCATTGCGTCCAGCGACGATGCTCAGAAGATGTTTGAGCTCGCCGAGAAGTACCCAAAGGACGATACGGTTGTGACGAGGGTGCTCCATCCCCAAGCATCTTTCTACTAGGGGTGGGTGACCACGAAGCTTGTTGATTTCCAGTTCAACTACAGGAAGACCATTGCCCTGAATCCCACGACGAGGGCGCCCATTCTAGACGCGAACACTGGGAAAACTCTGGAAGTGTATCATCCAATCATCCCGTTCGTCATTTCTTCCGAGAAGAAGAGGGGTTCTCAAACAGAAGGGCTCCTTGATTCCGGGTCAGACGGAATAGTCATCCCCAAAGGGCTTGCGGACTATCTCAGCCTCGACTTGAAGCTTGCGGATAGACCGATGATGGTGGCTAACGGCAGGAGCGTGGAGCGTTTCACATCGAAGGCGTCTCTGATGATAGGCAGAGGAGGACGATACTGCGATCCCATCGAGGTTGAAGTGAGCGTTCCGGCGGAAGGAAATCCGCCGATACTGATCGGACGCGAACCGATCTTCAGATTGTTCGTGATAACATTCGTTGAGGCTGAAAAAAGGTTCGAGATGAAGCCTTATCGCGCCAATTGAATCCCCAGAGGATGAGGCAGGCCAGGACGGGCACCGGATAGGCCGTCAACGGAGCGCTCCCTTCCGTCCCCGTGCCCGTCCCTTTCGCGGACCTTCTCTCGGCCTGCGCGCCGCCCTTCCAGACTTCCGCACTATCGCGTCCTCGAGGTCACTGGCCATCTGATCGTAGATTGACTCATGCCACGGAGAACGGCCTTCGGACCTCGGACCCCTGTGCGCCTCGATCTCCGCGATGACCTCCGCAGCGTTGCCCTCCGTCACGGTGTGCAGGAGCAGGTCGTCCGCCCCCAGCTCGTTCAGGTCCTCCAGGAAGAGCTTCATCGCCCGCGGCCTCAGCGAATCCTTGCCATGATCATCGAGCCCGGCGACCGCTTCGGAGAACAAATCGACACATCGTCCCGCCAGGTGGAAGAGCATTCCGTCGGGGTCGTCGCCAAGTGCGATCGCCTCCGCGAGGGATTCAAACATGGACATGGAGACGTCCGTGCGTATGCGAGCGTCCATGTCCTCCGAGGCCTTCTCCCAGTTCCAGACCAATTCCGTGAGCTCGGTGTTGACATCCCTGATCGATCGGTGTTCGGGGTCTTGACCGACGACCTCCCTGAACCTGGCCTTCACGGAGTAGGCTTTCCGGACGGCGACCGCGGGACCGCGGCAGATTGCTTCCGCCTCGGCCTCGAGCTCAGGATGCTTGTCCAGCAGGGCGTGGAGCACGTGGATCGCTGTTTCTGGGTCCGTCATATCGTCGGACCGCACCTCCACGACCTCCTCGGCGGGGTCCTCGAGCCATCGGAAGCAGAGCGCCGCCCCATGCTTGCACTGCCAGCCCACAGGGCAGGTGCACTCGGATTCCACCCTCCCCCTGACGACCGAAATCCTGACCGTGTAGGGCTGGAAGGCCGTGCCCTGGACGCGCCCCGTCAACCGGCCGTCGACCACCCTGATGTCCTTGACGAGGCCGCGTCTCCAGTAGACCTTACCTCTGGCGGCCGTCCTATCATCGAAGGCACGGAGAACGAGCGGGGCCTTCAGCGCGAACTTCACCGGCGCCCTCATCCCTGGCCGCCTCCGTTGTACCATGGCATCATCTCCCGTGCTGTCGTCCCCGTCCGCCGCTCGCTGGCCTCGACTTCCTCGACCCTCTGGAACCGGCCCGGTCGCCTCCCGAGGACGATACCCTCATCCTCAACCTCGCCTCATCCGTGAAGATCTCCCCGATGTCCAGGTCCGGGTTGTCGTCCTCGTCGACGAAGAGTCTCCCGCCGTTCTTGTCGGCGTCGTACACTTCCAGGAGCGCCCTGTAGACCCTGATCGCCGTGTCCCTATCACGCTTGTCCCATCGTGCGTCCGCACGCCCGACAAGGTCGACGAACTCGCTGAACCCGTCATGGTCCTCGACGAAGCCCTCGTAGAAATCCTCGAGGTATCGGTCTCCTTCAGCGTAGGCCCTCCGCTTGTCATCGTAATCGGCCTCGGCGAAGTACTTCTTGTCAAGAGCGTCCGCCCTGAACCTCTTCGCCTCCCGCACCAGGGACCGCTTCGCCTCGACCTCCTTCGTCCGCGCCGCGACGGCCTCGTCCGACCGCATCCTCCGCAGGAGACGATAGCGGTCTCTGGCCGGGATGCCAGGGACGCCTTCCCGATCGTCCCACCAGGACAGCATGGCCCTTGCGGTCCCCGGGTGGGACCTGAGGAATGCGAGCAGGACTTTGTCCCTGGCCTCCGGGTTCATCATGGCGAGCGCTTCGACCAGCAGCTCGCCCAGGGTTGCGCCCTTGGACATCTCCTTGACCGGGGACATATATATCCAAGGGGCATCACCGGGCCGATACTTCATCGCATCGGCGGTGGTCGCTGAGCACGGCTGTCCGGATCTGGATTGGGGCACCGGAAAGCCCCGCAATCACCACTCCTCGGCCTTCATCGACTCCTCGATGTCCTCGAGGTTCGCCCTCACAGCTTCGAGCTCCGGTCGCCTCGCGGTCCTCTTCAGTCCGACCCGCAGGAGCCGCCTCGCGGTCCCGGGATCGCCGATGGACAGGCAGAGGGGCACGGCGATCACTAGCGATTTCAGGACCGTGTCGTCGGTGCTGTTCTTGAGGATCATGTCGAGCATGCGATCATATGCTGGAACCGCGTCGTCGGCGTTCTCGTAGGAGCAGGCGACCTGCGCGCGCGCCACCCAGCCCAACGTCTCGGCCCCGACATCGCCCCTGCGCTTCCCCTCCTCGATGATCTCGTCGGAGAGCCTCATGGCCATCCCGTAGTCTTTCTCCGCCTCGACGAACACCGCCTGGAACGCAACCCGCGGCCAGGACACATGGCCCTGTCTCAACGAGGCAAGGGCCGTAGTAATGACCGCCAGCGACGAATCAACGTCTTGCAGCTTGTGCAGGGCGCCCGAGGCGATCTCCATGCGGAAAAGGGCCGTCTCCTCGCGCAGATGGATCGTCCTCAGGAGCCTGAGCGACTCGGCTGCGTCCTTGGGGGTGATGGCGAGCGTCCCCTGCCTGACCACATCGACGGCTGGGAGAGGGAGCTTGAACCCGGCCATCAACTCGTCTGGCCATTTCTTGTCCATGCCCATGCACATCCTCATCAGCATAGATTCGAAGACGAACCGGGAAATCACATAGAGCGCCTCGCCGGGGCCCTGCTCAGCATCCCTCCGCAGCCAGTCGCATCGGACCCCCCAGTCCTCCTCTATCATCCGATCTGCCGTCCCGACGACGGCAGCACGGATGGGTATCGTCTCGGCGAGGAAGACGGGGTCGACCTCCTCGATCTCGATCATGAGACCCTCCAGCTCCATGCGCGAACCTATCAAGTCCAGCGGATTCTCGCCTGATGAATCGATGACGGCATCGTCGATCAAGCCTAGATGGGCCGACAGGGAATGAATGTCCTCCTCCTCGTCAAGTGAGAGAGGATATCGCCAGAGGCCGTCCCCGTAGATGTGAGGATATGCCTGCTTCAACGCGCCCCTTTCCTGCCTGAGCTCGTCCCCCAGGCTCGTTCTTGGGAGGGAGCCAGGGTCCGAGAAGGCTGGGGGAAGGAGGGCCAGCATCGTCACATGGACAGCAAGGCGATCCCTGTCCTGCGCGGACCAGGGCATCTCAGACAGCCGTTCAAGGGCGCGATGGAAGAACAGCGAGCTCGTGCGGCACGCACCGATGAACGACCTGATGTCGAAAGCGCGCTCGATGAACGGTTTGGCCGCATCCGGCGTCAGCCGCCTGAATTCGGGGTCCTGGCTCGCTTCATGTCGCGCGCACGCATCGTTGAACGACTCGAACAGCGAGAGATATCTCTTGGCCACTCCTTTGTCCGCATGTTCTCGGGCATCGGGCATCACGCAAGTGATGGTTCAGGGATTCATCAGCTTTTGCGTTGGCTGCCCGGTCCGGGGCCCGCCCGATGGCCGCAGCCGATGGCGGGGTCACGGCGATTCGGTCAGAACCACCGATTCACGAGCGAGTGGGTCCCTCAGTATGCAGTCACCCCCCTCAGTCTCGCCCGCAGAACGGATGACCCTGCGAGCGTGCAGATGAATCGCATCCGCGCTGCTCGAATACTCGCGCATCCAAAGGAGGCCGGCCCGCCGACAAGCGCAACAATCTCAGCGTGGCTTCGGGTGCCGTCACCGACGAAGAGCCATGTCCTCTGCCTGCGCCGTGTTCACGGGAAATTGCGCGCAGGTGCACTGCTCGTGGTCGGACGCCCGCGGAATCATCTTCGACCTGGACCTGAGCGAAGGAGCAAGGGAGCCCGGCCGCTCGGCCGGAGGGGGCATTCACAACCTCCATATACGCCCCTGGAGATTCCCTCGGTGGATGGGATCATGTCGAACTGTCCTTCTTGCGGGGCTCGGATAGTCGAAGGTGGCGCGTTCTGCGACAAGTGCGGGGCGAGGGCGGGCGCTCCCTTGACGGCACCTCCTCCCGGGGCCGCGCACAACCCGATCTGGTACCAGAACTTCTACCGCATCCGGAAGAAGGTCGTGGCCATCACCAACCAGTACTGGATCGAGGACGCCAATGGTTCGATGCTGGGCTACTCGAAGCAGAAGCTGTTGAGGATCAAGGAGAACATCAGGGTGTTCACCGACGACAGCATGACGACCGAGATCTTCAGGATACAGCAGGAGCAGGTCATGGACATGTGGGGGACCTTCGCGGTCGTGGATTCCGCCACGGGCGCGTGCGTGGGCAAGCTGCGCAGGCAGGCCCTCAAGTCAGGCTTCTTCAAGGACGAGTACATCCTCCAGGACGCCTACGGGCAGGCCGTGGGCAGGGTCGCAGAGCGCTCGGGAAGGGGCCTGATGAGGAAGTACGTCCCGCTCGGCGGCCTCGTGCCAGAGCAGCTGATCGTGGAGTTCCACGGGCAGCAGGTGGCCGAGATCAAGCAGCAATTCAAGATCATCGGGGACATCTGGGAGGTCGACTGTTCCCGCATCCCGTCCACGTTCGATAGAAGGACCTTCCTGGCCTGCATGCTCATCATGGGCATGATCGAGCGGGACAGGAAGTGAGCGCGGTCCGAAGCAGCCATCAGCGCAGTCGCGAGACCTCTCTGTAACGGAAGCAGTCGACAGTGTGGTCGTTTGCCATGCCTATCGCCTGCATGTTGGCATAGCAGATGGTCGGTCCGACGAACTTGAACCCCCTCCCCTTGAGGTCCTTGCTCATCCGCTCGGCCTCGGGCGTCACCGCAGGTATGTCCCTAGGCCGCGTCCACTTGTTCTGGATCGGCTTCCCGCCGACGAACGACCACATGTACGAATCGAAGCTGCCGAACTCCTTCTGAACATCCAGGAAGGACTTCGCGTTGGCTATCGCCGCATCTATCTTCATGCCGTTGCGGATGATCCCCGGGTCATCCATCAGCCTCGCGACCTTCTTCGCGTCGTAGCGGGCGATCTTCTTCGGGTCGAACCCGTCGAAGGCGCGCCTGAAGTTCTCCCGCTTGCGCAGGATCGTCCTCCAGCTCAGGCCGGCCTGGAACCCTTCGAGAAGGAGGAACTCGAACAGCTTCCGGTCGTCGTGGAGCGGCACGCCCCACTCGGTGTCGTGGTACTCGCAGTACATCGGGTCGTCAGTGCCAGCCCACGCGCATCTCTGCCTCATGAGATCACGCGATGTATCGCCGGGAAACGGTTAACCGTTTCGCATGGTGCCTCGGACCTGCTCGCTGATGCGTCACGAGCCGAATCCTTCAGGCCTTCTTTCTCTTGACCGAGAGCACCACGACGACGGCGCCTATCCAGACCAGGACGAGCACCACGAGCCCCGGCGCATTCCCCGGGTACTGGTCGTTGGCGAGCCAGATCGCTCCGAACAAGGCCATGGTCGCGCCCCAGAAGAAGTAGTACGTCGTGTCGCTCCTCCTCCCCCTCGCCGTGGCCTCGGCCTGTCTCGCAACCAGGCCCAGACCTGCCCATGTCACTCCGGCCAGGATCAGAATCAGCGGAATGAACAGCCACCAGTCGCCCATGACCCATGCCAATAGTATTGACACTGCGAACGCGATGATCATCAATCCGACGGAAAGGCCCTCGACGCTGCTCCCCCTTGAGGCTTGCATATCGTTCTCCTCGGGGATGTCATCATTTCACGAGGTTAATGCGTTTTCTATGGAATGCCAAGTATTCCATCGGGTTCACGACCAGTGCTCGAACGCTCCCTTCACCCTGCCCCGCCTCGGGCCGTAGCACAGCGTGTCGTTCACTCGCTCGAACGCACCGAGGGATGTGAACCTGTGGTGGAGCATCAGGTAGTAGTATGTGAGGTACCAGATGGCGGCATCGTCGAACCGTACATCCTTCCTCGGGGCGATCACCGCCTTCGCCCCGGTGGTCTCGATGAAAGGGTCGATGAATTCCCTCCTCGAGAGGCCGCATGCCGAAAGCGCCACTCGCTTCCCCTCGAAGCACGAATCCGGGAACTCCTCCGGACCGATCCATCCGAAGGGCATCTCGAACGCACGCCTCTTGATGTCCCCGTGGCCCGAGAGGTGGATGAAGTTGAACTTCTCGAGGTTCCTCTTCCTGCGAAGGTACCCCAGGAACTCGGTCTTCGTGGTGAACTCCTTCACCGCGATGTCCTTCGGGTCCGTCATCTCGAGGAACTTGAAGAGCACTTCGCCCTCCTCGTACTCGTCCGACTTGGGTATGCACTCCATGATGAACAGCCTGGGCCTCTTGAAAGCGAACATCGGGCAGCCTCCGGGGTTATGGGCACGATGACATCACCGTGCCGTCATATCATCTCACGCGTCCCGCGGCCGTGCACGGAGAGGGATGGCACACGTGTTGCGTACCGCTAGTGTCGATTACCATTCCAATATTGTTCATATACTGTGTCTATTACTACTAGACACCTATATATACTGACCGCGAGAATACAACACCATGGAGCAGGTGCTCAGCATCTTCAACCCGTGGTGGGAAGAACCGTACAAGGTCGAGGGGATCGAGAGGAAACGATACCTCGACCTCTTCGATGGGAAGGCGAAGACGAAGGACATCGTGTTCGTGACCGGCCTTCGCAGGGTCGGGAAGACCACGCTGGTCCGCCAGCAGATAGGACGCCTCATCGCTGGCGGGGCAAGCCCGAAGAGGATACTCTACTTCTCGATGGACCATCCGTCGCTCGTCAGGGAATCCATACTCGACATCCTGGACGCGTACAGGAGGCTGCAGGGGCTGAGACACAACGACCGGTTCACCGTCTTCATCGACGAGGTTCACATGAGAGAGGGCTTCGAGCGGGAGCTGAAGACGGTCTACGACCTCGGCCAGGTCAAGGTGTTCGCCACGGGCTCGTCGTCCCTCTTCCTGACGGAGAAGGGTGCGCACCTCACTGGCAGGCAGACGTTCGTGGAGGTCCACCCGTTCAGCTTCAGCGAGTACCTCGACCTCAAGGGCATCAAGGTGCGTGCCAGCGACTCCCATCTGATGGTGAGGCACGCGGAGGACTATGTCCGGAGCGGCGGTCTCCCGGAGTATCTCATCACGGGCGATCCGGGGTATGTGACGACCCTTCTCGACTCCATCTTGTACAGAGACATAGCGGCGCGCAAGGGCGTGAGGAACGTGCGTGCGCTCCGGGAGCTCCTGTTACTCGTGAGCCAGAGCACCGGCTCGAAGCTGTCCCCTAGGAGGATCGCGAGGATCCTGGGCGTCAACCATGAGACCGTCCGGGAGCACCTGTCATACTTCGAGGAGGCGAACCTGATCCGGACCGCGCAGCTCAAGGGGAAGGTCTCGGAGAGCACTGCCGCGCCAAGGAAGGTGTACCTGAGCGACACGGGTATCGTGCGGGTCCTCAGCCCATCGGTCAACCTCGGGAGCATGGTGGAGAACTGCGTGTACAACGCCCTGCGCACGCGCACGGGCGATATCAGATACGGGCTCGTCCGCGGGAAGGAGATAGACTTCGTCCTCGAGGACGCCTGCTGCGAGGTGAAGTACTCGGACAGGGTGCATCCGGAGGAGGTCTCCCACCTAGAGGAGCTCGACGTCACCCGCAGGGTCGTGGTCACGAGGAACCACAGCGGGAAGGTCGGAGGGATCGAGTTCGTGCCGCTCTGGCGCTTCCTCAGGGACGAGACCTCTTAGGCCCACGGCACACCCCGGCCGTGTCCCTTCCCGGACGAACGACATCCGGGGGAGCGAGTGTCAACAGGTTTTTCTCGGCGGTCGACATACTGGCGCTCGGAAATCAGACAATTCCACGAGGTCGGTGTGGCATGGCTGGGGGAAGCGATGTACTGGTGCTCACGAAGGAAGAGATCGAGTCCGTCCTGACCATCGAGGACGCGATAGAAGCCGTCGAAGACGGCTTCAAGGCGTACAACTCCGGCAAGACGGTCATACCGTTCCCGGTCGCCCTCCAGGTCCCCGACCACAACGGGGACATACACATCAAGCCAGGCTACATCAAGGGGTACGACACGTACACGGTGAAGATCGCCTCGGGATTCTACGACAACCCGAAGCTCGGCCTCTCGACGAGCCACGGCATGCTCATCCTCTTCGATTCGAAGACTGGCTTCCCGCTGTGCTTCGAGATTGACAGATGCTACCTCACGGACCTGCGCACGGCGGCCGCGGGCGCGGTGGCCGCGCGGGCGCTCGCGAAGAAGAACGTCAAGAAGGTGGCGGTCATAGGCACGGGCACGCAGGCGAGGTTCCAGATCGAGGCCCTGAGCAAGGTGCGCAAGTTCGATGAGCTCGCAGTCTGGGGCAGGAACCCGGAGCATGTCAAGAAGTATGTCTCCGACATGAGCAAGGTTCTCAAGGCCAAGGTCGTCCCCGCGAAGACCGCCCAGGAGGCGGTCTCCGGGGCGGACATAGTTGTTACGACCACCATGAGCGACAAGCCCGTCGTGATGTCCTCCTGGATAGGCCCGGGGACGCACATCACGGCAATGGGCTCGGACGACCCGGGCAAGCAGGAGCTGGAGACCGCCCTGCTCGGCAGGGCGGACAAGATAGTCGTCGACAGCATCAAGCAGTGCGCCAAGCTGGGCGAGCTACACCACGCACTCGAGGACGGAACGGTGACCGAGGGCGATGTGCACGCGGAGCTGGGCGAGGTCCTGCTCGGCAGGAAGAAGGGCAGGGAGTCGGACGACGAGATCACCATATGCGACCTGACCGGGCTCGCTGTCCAGGATGTCGTCACCTCGCAGCTCGTGTACGAGCGCGCGCTGAAGAAGAGGATCGGGTCCCACGTGAAAGCGTGACCCGACCGGAAACAAACCTTTTTCACCAGATTGCGTATTCACCCGACGGTGAGGAAGGTTGAAGATCGAGCTTTTCGAGATGGAGCGATGGCAGAGCAAGTACGAGCGGCTCGTTGATTACGAGCTCTCAGAGAGCGGCGTTCACGCGCTCAAGCTCAAGGAACTCCTGGGGACCGACACGGCCGCCAAGGCGTTCCTGGAATCGCCCCTGGGATATCCTCAGGCGGACGGCTCGCCCGAGCTGCGCTCCATCATCTCCGACATGTACAAGGGGACCACGAAGGAGCACGTGTTCGTGACCAACGGCTCCTCGGAATCCAACTTCCTGACAGCGTGGGGATTGTTCGAGAAGGGGGACGAGGTCGTCATCATGGTCCCCAACTACATGCAGACATGGGGACTGGCGAAGACCTGGGGCCTGAAGATCAAGCCCCTGAGGCTGAGGGAGGACCTCAAGTGGCAGTTCGACCCCGAGGACCTCAAGAAGCTCGTCACGAAGAAGACGAAGGCGATACAGGTCTGCAACCCGAACAACCCGACGGGCGCGGTCATGGCGAACGCTCAGCGCAAGGCGTTGTTGGACGCCGCAAAGGATTCAGATGCGTGGCTCCTCTCGGACGAGGTCTACCTCGGGGCGGAGCGCGTCGGCCCGCGCACGGAATCGCTCTGGGGACATCACGACAAGACGCTCATCACGAACGGCCTGAGCAAGGCGTACGGCCTGCCCGGGCTGCGCTCGGGCTGGCTCGTGGGCCAGCCGGAGGCGCTTGACGGGCTCAAGAGGTACCACGACTACCTGACACTCACGCCCGCGATGCTGTCCGATAAGCTTGCAAGGGTCGCCCTGGAGCCGAAGCGCAGGGAGAAGATACTCGACAGGACCAGGTCGATCCTGCAGAAGAACTATCCGATCGTGAAGGAGTGGCTCGACGCCCACGGGACCATGTTCTCGCACGTGCCCCCGACCGCGGGGGCGATATGCTATGTGAAGTACGCCCTGGACATCAACTCGTGGGAGCTCGCGGAGCGTCTGAGGACGGAGAAGTCCGTGCTCATCGTGCCCGGGGACCACTTCGGCATGGACGGGTACATGAGGATAGGCACTGGCCCGCCGAAGGACTACCTGCACGCGGGCCTGGACAGGGTCGACGAGCTCCTGAAGGAGCTCCTGGGCGAGAGGGAGGAGCCCGTCCGGAAGGAGCGCGACCGCTGGTCGGATAAAAGGAAAGCTCCCGGCGGACCGCCGGTAGTCCGGAAGGACAGGCTCACGCGTTGAACGCGGCGATCAGCTCGTCCCACTGGGTGTCCGCGGTGAACCACAGGTTCGAGGAGTAGTACTCTATCAGCGCGTCGTAGGTCCCGCCCCAGCCGAACCATATCGATATGCCCGTGGTGTCGCGGGCGACGGAGCCTGTTGACAGCGCAAGGACGGACACCTTGAACGCGTTGATCATCCCGGTCGTAGCTCCGCTCAGAGCGGTCCTCTCCGCGGTCACGGGATACTTCCCGAGCTCCTCGTACAGCAGCTGCGCGAAATCGAGCATGTCTATCTGGCAGACCGAGCCTGAGACCTGGTACGAGTGCTTCGCGGCCCTGTTGTAGGCCTTGTAGAACGACGAGTAGCCGTCGAGCAGCTCCTGGTTCCAGACGCCGAACTCGGTGAGCGCAGCCCGGTACGTGTGCAGGTCCACCGCCGCCAGGTTCACCCTCTGCGACGCTCCGTAGTACGCCTCCCAGCCGAGCACCATGTCGGACGAGAGCTGCTCCGGGGTCCTCGTCGGGTCCGCGACCACCGGTGCGAACATGAGGTCGTACGAGAACCCGTTCCCCGGGACAAGCTCCTCGGAAGCCACCATGATGTCGATGTATCCCGAGGCGCTGAACTCGTACATGCGTTCCATGCTGCTCATCGAGCACGCGTCCACGCCGAGGACATCTATCTGCACGCCGGCGTCCCGCACGGCCCTGTCGAAGTCGGGCCCGTACATCCTCGACCCGTCGGTGTCGTCCGCGAGGAAGCCCTTCCAGGCGCTGCCGTGGTCCCAGAGGACCAGGCAGTAGTTCTCTGACGGATATGTGGAAGAGGACCAGTCAATGAACGCAGTAAGGGTCGATGCCAGCCCGAACCCGAGCTCCGTGGTGGAGAACGTCGATGTCGTGTCCGCCCCTGCGAAGTCAATCATCTCGTAGCCCGTGGTGCTGAGCCTGTCCACCCACGCAACTATGTTGACCTGGTCGTTCTCTGCCAGGTTCGTCAGGAACGGCAGCGTGAACTGGTCGTAGCACGATTCCAGGTTGTTGTCCGCATCGATGTAGAGCGCGATCGTCCACGGATCCACGGCGACCGCTTTCACGGTATCCGTGGACAACGATTGCACCGCGCTCGAAAGCCCCGAGAAACCGGGGACCGCGAGCGCGATCACGGCCAACACGACAAGACACTTGCTAACGCTCTCAACATCCCTCAATATCCGCAAGTCAGTATCCCCCACTAGGCGCGTGAATCGACATCACTCTATATGAATCATTCCGCGAGGACCTGCAGGGCTGGCGCGGGCTCGCTCATGATGGAAAATAAAACTCCGGGGCAGTCAAGGGGGAGGCCCAGGCCGTCCCGGAGGCGGTTTTGAACGGTTTGAACTTTATCGCGCGCCTACTCGACGTACACCTGCGAGAAGGCGAACAGGAACTCGTCCCAGCTCGTCAACGAGACGAAGTCGAGGTTCGACGTCAGGTAGTTCGGGTACAGGTGGTCCCAGCAGATCGTGTAGTACACGGACATGCCGTACGTGTTGATGCACGCGCCGGAGTCGGATACCACGCTCTCGCAGTAGATGACCGCAGCATCGAGCAGCTTGAAGGTCTCACCCGCGAGCGTCGCGATGTCCGGTATCTTCTCACCCAGCAGGGTCGCGAAGTACCCGATGTCTATGAACGGGAACTGCTCGCCCATGAACTGCAGTTGAGGCGTCATGGCCTCCGAGGACTGTATCGCGCCCCTCAGGTCGTAGTCGTCCGCGTAGTCGAGGAGGGCCTTCCCGAGAGCGTCCATGCCGCCCTTGGTGTTCCCGACACCGACCAGCTCCACGACCTTGTCGAGGTCGAACACGCTGCAGCTGACGTACGGGATGCCGCCTATGCCGGCGCCTGAGCACATCATCGAGTAGTACGCGACGTATGTGTGCGCAACGGCCTTGCTCACAGAGACGGGATCCTTTGTCGGCAGGCCCTTGACCGTGTTGATGAGCCCTGTGTAGTCGAAGCCCGGCCCCGGCACGGTGGTGATCGAGCCGACCATGTAGTCCGCGATCTCGCGGTTCTCGAACGCCACCTCGACCATGCCCATGAAGCACGCGTCATACGCGATGACATCCATGTGCACTCCGCTGTCCTTCACTCCCCTGGCGACCTCGTCCATGGTGAGCCTGTCGGTGGATCCGTCGTCCGTGACGGTCGTCTCGTCATAGCACACGCCCCACCAGCCGCCTCCGTGGTCCCACATGTCCAGGAGGTACTTCTGCGCGGGCGCATAGGCGGTCGCGGTCTTGATGAAGTACGTCAGGGTCGACGCGGCTCCCATGTTCTGCTCACCGGGGCATCCGCCCGCGATCTTGCCGCAGTCGCACACGACGGTGCCGTCGTCAAGGATGTGGTCGCTGTTCTGGCCGATATAGAACCAATGAGTGCCACTCACGAGCGATAGGCCGTCGAACATGACGATCACATTCACGCCGGCCCCGGACCCGGCTGCCTCCATCTCCACGAGGTCCAGCAGGCCGCTCGACTCCAGGCTGTTGTCCGCGTCCAGGTAGACCATGATGGTCCACTCTGCGTCCTTTATCGGCTGGTCCGTAGCCGCGCTCAACGATGGAGCGGTCTTAATCGATGCCGCCATAGCGAAGGCGCTCGTGGCAATGAGCATCGATACGATCACCAATACCATTCCGATTAATCTAGAATTCACTATCCGCATTGACTCCCCTCTCGCCGAACCGCAATTCAGACTTTGCGCTAAATAACTGTTTTGGTGGGAAACGGCTACTGACCTAGCAGGACCCGAGGGTATTAACGCCGAAGACGGTTCCGAGACTTCTCCGAGGAGCCGGTCCGTGAACGGACTTTCGAGGATCATGAGGTTGTGAGGCAGAAGGTAGATAGATGACCGAGCAGGTTCCCTGCTTGCATAGCCACAGACCCGCACCTCGAGGTAATCGACCGTGCAGACAATGTGCAACAGGTGATGTACATATGCAGTTCAGAAGGTTCGGAAGACTCGACTGGAAGGTATCCGCCCTCGGCTTCGGTGCCATGCGCCTCCCCACGACCGATGGGAAGCCCATGAGCGGGAACATCATCGAGGACGAAGCGACCAGGATGATCCGCCACGCGATTGACCAAGGGGTCAACTACGTCGACACGGCCTACCCGTACCACGACGGCAAGAGCGAGGTCGTCCTCGGGAGGATACTCACGGACGGGTACAGGGAGAAGGTCAGGCTGGCCACGAAGTCGCCCATATGGCTCGTCAAGGCCGCTGAGGACTTCGACACCTACCTGAACCAGCAGCTGGAAAGGCTGCAGATGGACTACGTGGACTTCTACCTCTTCCACGGACTGAACGGGAAGACCTGGGATGAGAAGGTGCTCGGCCTCGGCCTCCTCGACAGGGCGGAGGCGGCGCTCAAGGACGGAAGGATACGCCACCTGGGGTTCTCGTTCCATGACGGGCTCGACGCGTTCAAGAAGATCATCGACGGGTACGACAAGTGGGAGTTCTGCCAGGTCCAGTACAACTACATGGACACCGAGAGGGAGGCTGGGACGGAGGGCGTGAAGTACGCGGCCTCGAAGGGCCTGGGGATCATCGTGATGGAGCCTCTCCTGGGCGGGAGGCTGTCGAGACCTCCGCCCGATGTCCGCAGCATCCTTGAGAGTTCGGGCACGAAGCGCACCCCCTCCGGGCTTGCGCTGCAGTGGATCTGGGACCATCCCGAGGTGTCGGTCATCCTCAGTGGGATGAGCGCATCGGAGCAGGTGGAAGAGAACCTCACATCCGCGAGTCGCTCGGCCAGCGCGCGCTTGGGTCCCGACGAGCTCGAACTCGTCGCGAGGGTCAAGCAGAAGTACAAGGAGAGGACGCTCGTGCCGTGCACGTCCTGCAGCTACTGCATGCCCTGCCCGGGCGGCGTCAACATCCCCGAATGCTTCGAGCTTTACAACACGGGCTACGCCCACGACGACCTCGAGCGGGTCCGCTTGTCCTATGAGCGTTTCCTAGACGAGAAGTCGCGCGCGAGCGCGTGCACTCAGTGCAAAGAGTGCGAGGAGAAGTGCCCGCAGAAGATCAAGGTCAGCGAGCTGATGCCGAAGGTGCACGCGGTGCTGGGTGAGAAGAAGCCGTACTGACGGCCACATCAGGGCCGCGACCACACCGATTTATACCGTCCAACCGCATCCAATTACCATGAAATGCCCCCGCTGCGGCAAGAGGATAGGGTTCAACCAGAGAGGGACCACCTGTCCCAAGTGCGGCGCGTGGCTCATGTCCCGGCCCCCGAGCGAGCACATGCAGGAGCACATGAAGCGGGAGCAGGACAAGGACGCCTTCCTGAACGATTTCCCGTGGATAGGAGGGACGCCCGGGAAGAGGGCCATGGCGTTCACTGCCATCTGGATAACCCTGCTTGTAGTTCTTGCGTTGTCCATCCTCCTCTGCTTCATCACGATGCACTTCGTGCTCGCGATCGTGCTTATATTCGTCACCGCCCTCGTGGGCGTGCTGCCCCGGTTGTTCCTCGAAGGGTCGAGGATCTGACCTGTTGGGAGCACAACCGATTCATAGACTTATCGAGGAAAGGCCAAGTATCCCGCGAGCATTCATCCTCTGTCTTTGCGGGGAGGAAGGTGCGGGCGATGGACATAGTTCAGCTGGGGTGCGGGATAACGGGGCTGGTATGCGCGGAGCAGCTGGCGAAGAACCCGAAAGTGGACCATCTGGTGCTTGCGGACAGGAACCTGGACGGGGCGAAGGCGCTCGTCTCGAGGCTGGACAACGACAAGATATCCCTCAAGAAGGCGAATGGGACCGACCCGAAGGATAGGGACCGGCTTCTGAGATCGTGCGACATACTCGTGTGCTCCATGCCCTGGCGGCTCAACAAGCCCGTGCTCGAAGCAGCGGCGAGGATAGGCACGAACTATGTGGACTTCGGGCTGCCGATGGACGAGCCCGGGGAGGAGTTCTTCAGGCTCGATAGGCTGTGCAAGGACGGCGGCATCACCGCGCTCACCGCCATGGGCGAGGAGCCCGGGATATCCGATGTGTTCGCGATGTACGCCGCGAGCAAGCTCGACCGCGCGGACGAGGCGCATGTGACCGACGGGGACACGGGCGTCATCGAAGGGCACGAGTTCTGCTCCCTGTGGTCCCCGGTCGACCTTCTGGACGAGACGAGCGTTCCCGCGGCGGTGTTCAGGAACGGCAAGATAGAGTTCCTGCCACCCCTGCACGAGAGGGAACTGTACGAGTTCCCCGAACCGCTCGGCACGCTCCCGGTCTACAAGACGAACCACGACGAGACCTACTTCATGCCCATGTTCATCAAAGGGCTCAAGAAGGCAGATTTCCGGATAGGCATCGACGACGGGTTCGCCAAGGCCGCCATCATGCTCCGCAAGATGGGCATGCTGAGCAAGGAGCATGTCGGTGTCAAGGGGGTCAAGGTGCGGCCGATAGACGTCGTCGTCGCCGTGATGCCGACCCCGACCCAGATCTCAGGGAAGGTGAAGGGGCACACGGGTTTCGTGACCGAGGTAATAGGGCTCAAGGACGGCAGGAAGGCCAGGATACGGGTGTGGACGGTCATGGCCCACGAGAGGGCCTACGAGCTGTGCAGGAGCAACGCGGGGGCATACCTGGTCGGCGTCGGAGGCTCCGTACCCACCGAGATGCTGTTCGAAGGCGAGATCAGAGACAAGGGCCTGATCGTTCCCGAGCAGCTCCCGTACCTAAGATTCATCGAGCGGCTCCGGAAGAAAGAGGTCGACGTGAAGGAGGACTTCGCGTTCATCTGAGGCGCTGGCAGCGCCATACTCAACGCACACGATTTATACGTCCGACGCCATGCCGTGCCCTGATCGGTGCGGCCTGTGAAAGGGGCGTACTGACCTTCGCGGAAAAGAGGGGGAGCAATGAGGGGAATGAATGGCCGTGCGGCCTCGAGATATATCGCTTGTGTTCTGATCGCGTTCGGCTTCGCATCGATTGTGCCGACGAACCTGCTCGCGGATGAGGTCGCCGATGACCAGTATGTGGTCTACGCCGTGGGCGATGTCGCCATCGACCATCTGCCGAGCGGCAGCCCGTCTAGGTACGCCTACGACCGCGTCGCGGACATGATCTACGAGGCCGATGCCGATGCGTTCCTCGGACTCGGGGACCTGCAGCACAACGATGGCTACCTGACGGACTATCTCACGTACTACGACCCCTACTTCCACAAGCTGATGGACAGGACCTACCCGACGACTGGGAATCACGACTACGCTCAGTCATGGGTCGCGGAGGGGTACTTTGGATACTTCGGAGACCCTAAAAACTGTGCCGTATCTGAGCTTGTGGTCCAGAACTGCGATTCCGATGATAACCCGCTGGGATTCTACTCATTCGACATCGGTTCCTGGCACATTGTCGCTCTGAACTCATATCTGGCGCACATGTGCAACTTCACCTCTGACGGACTCCCAGAGGTCGGCTCAGGCGCATGGCTCCAGTATGAATGGCTCATTGCGGACCTGGGTGCACTTGATGAGAGCGAGTACACAGGGATCATCGCGATGATGCACCACCCGCTGTACGACTGGGAGCTCTACTACAGGTGCAACTGGATAGACTACTACGACCTCGACCCGCAAAGGCATCTGTGGGAGGTCCTCTACGACAACGACGTTGACATGGTCCTCTCCGGGCACAACCACAACTACCAGAGATGGGCACCTATGGACCCGGACGGCAACTACGACTCCGAGGGCGTGAGGCAGTTCGTCGTGGGCACCGGCGGCAGCTACCTGTGGCAGTTCCCGTCCGAGAACCCGCTCTCGTGCACGGGCGATTATCCGTTCGGCATATCCACAGACACGATAGCGAACCTGGAGTTCGGCGAGGATGGCTATTGGGGGGCGCTGAGGCTCACCCTGTCCGAGGACAGTTACACGTACGAGTTCGTGACGATCGACGGAGATGTCCTCGACAAGGGCGTCGTGGCCTGTCACTAGGACTGGGAGCACCGCCAAACCTTTAGTACCAGCATGTCCAATGCCCCAGTTCGACCAAGATGCCAGGCAAGACAGACTCGCTCTACGACCTCCCACAGAACGAGATCGCGAAGCTCGTCACTGACCAATGGTTCGAGTACCTGTCGTTCATGGGGTCGTCCCCGAGGGCGAGGCTCGACGTGAAGCCCGACTGCACGCGGATGACGACGGGGATACCGCACAGGGTCCTGAACTGCGTGTTCAAGATGCGCCTCGAGGGGACCCCCGGAACGGACGAGCGCCTCCGGAAGATAGTGAGGTCGTACAAGGAGCAGCGGCTGCCGGCATCGTTCTACACAGACCCCGACGCGAAGCCCGAGGACCTGGGCAGCCGCATGGCCAGCGCAGGACTCAAGTACCACCACGACCGCCCCGGGATGGCCGCGGACCTGCACCTCGTGAACCTCACGATGGCGCCCCCCGAGGGGCTGAGGATAACCAAGGTCTCGGACCTCGCCGAGCTCATGACATACATGTCGGTCCTGACGGAATCGCTCGAGTTCCCCATGGTCGTCGAGGAGCCGAGATATCAGCTCGAGGCCGCGCTCGGAGTCGGCCCTCAGCTCAGAAGGATGCACTTCCTGGGGCTACTGAACGGCATACCCGTCGCGACGGCCACGTTGTTCCTGGGCTCCGGGGCTGCGGGGATATACAACGTCGGCACGCTCCACAGGTCCAGGCGCAGGGGCATAGGCGAGGCAATGACCCTTGCCGCGATGAGGACCGCGAAGGCCGCAGGGTACAGGATGGCGGTCCTGCAGTCATCCGTCGAGGCGCTCCCGATGTACGAGAAGCTCGGGTTCGAGACCGTGTGCAAGTACGGCGTGTACGTGTGCGATGCAAAACCGTGATGTCCATAGAAAGCCTCATGAAGCCCCATGAACCTCTGTCTCCGTGAGGAATGGCTTTGAGGTGCCCGTACTGCAATCAGGACAATCCTGAGAATTCGCGCTTCTGCAGCCAGTGCAGACAACCCCTTCCCGGCCCCGCGTCGGGCCAACGCTACTGCGTATCCTGCGGGCGCGCGATAGGCTGGGACGTGAATGTGTGCCCCTACTGCGGCTGGGACTACCGGTTCCCCCAGGCGTTCCCCGAGCCCGAGGTGAGCGGAGGCATGAGGGCCCTTCTGTACATCCTCTCAGTCATGATCCCCCTGGCGGGATTCATCATCGGGGCGATATACTACACGAAGCCCGAGAGGGCCTACAAGCACATCGGGAAGGTCTGCATCGTCCTCGGAGTGGCCGGCATACTCTTGACCATCGGCCTTGCGGCCCTGCTGTACGTCATGGTCCTCGGTTTCGGTGGCTCCTCCAGCGAGCAGCCAGTATTGACCATCTCGCGCACCGATTGCACTGCAGGCTACGTGTTCACCCTCACTAAACCCACCATGACCACAGTGTGGTCGGACGTCGGCATCATGCTTTCGTCGGCTACAGACAGCCCCGTCTACTGGGGTAACTTCACCACTGGAGATCTGGTCGAACCTTCCGGACCTGCAGTCTGGTACTACGGGAGCGCGTCGACCTTGGGAGACATGGAGGTCTGGCTCAACATCACGGACCTCGAGGGGGACGGACAGATCGGTTTGGGAGACCACTTCACGATCACCTGCGGCGGACTGCCGTCCTGGTCGGCGGGAACGACATACTCGGTTTCCCTGATCTACCAGCCGCTCGACGCGCAGATGGCAATCACTCATTTCACGGGCTGACCAAGAGAGGTTTCGAGGCACCGAACCCATTGCGAGGTAAGGCCACTGCACCAGTATGGGTATACCCTAATGCGACACCGAATGCTAGGAACGCGACGGGATCGGCATGACCGAGAAGGCCACGTTCGCGGCGGGATGCTTCTGGGGGGTCGAAACCACGTTCAAGAAGGTGAGAGGCGTGGTCTCCACCAGGGTCGGATACACCGGCGGGCGCGCGAAGGACCCGACCTATGAGCAGGTCTGCACCGACAGGACCGGGCACGCGGAGGCTGTCGAGGTCGAGTTCGACCCGATGGAGGTGTCTTACGGAGACCTCCTGGAGGTGTTCTGGTGCTCCCACGACCCCACGACGAAGAACCGGCAGGGCCCGGACTTCGGCTCTCAGTACAGGTCCGCGATATTCCACCACTCGGGCGAGCAGAGGGACGCCGCCCTGAGGTCGATGCGGGAGCAGGAGCAGGCACGGAGGTTCGGCGGGCGGAAGATCGTGACGGAGATCGTCCAGGCGGCGGAGTTCTACCCCGCCGAGGAGTATCATCAGGACTATCACGAGAAACACGGGCTCGGAGGCTGCAGGCTGCGGTGACTGGTCCGGATACGAGATGAGGGAGATGGCAAAGAAGATAGAGAAGACGGACGACGAATGGAAGCACGAGCTCACACCAGAGAAATACAGGGTGCTGAGGAAGAAGGGCACGGAGCTGCCTTTTTCGGGGAAGCTCCTGGGCAACAAGAAGGAAGGGGTCTATGTCTGCGCCGGATGCGGGAACGAGCTGTTCGCCTCGGACACGAAATATGATTCGGGGTCCGGATGGCCGAGCTTCTACGCGCCTCTGGCGGACGACCGCGTGGAGAAGAAGGACGAGCGGAGCATGTTCACGGTGAGGACGGAGGTGCTCTGCGAGAAGTGCGGAGGGCATCTCGGGCACGTGTTCGAGGACGGGCCGGACCCCACCGGGCTCAGGTACTGCGTCAACTCCGCCTCGCTCGAGTTCGAGGAGAAAGTCGAACGACACGGGGCAGAGAAGAAGGACGGGAAAAGCAATTAGACCGGGCCCGCAATACATCCCGTGATGGGGTGCACACGCCTGGGCGTTTCATTCGTCCTCTCATTCTGGATGGTCTCCGCTGTTGTCATAGGCGCGTCCCTCGCACCCTCTCGGACCGCTGACGCATGGTCCAACGGAGGCTACTCGTGGGACCCGCTCGACCCGGACTACGGCACGCACGATTGGATCGCCGAGACCGCGCTCGCCATACAGGCGCGGGACGCCTCATTCCTGACCGGCGACATACTCGTAAGGTTCCTCCTGGGCACGGAGGCGCCCGACAACGACGAGTACATAGGTGACCACGACGAGCATCATGTGTACTACTACGCCACGGGCGCGGTCCAGGACGATGCCGCAGCGTCGAGGGCGCAGGACATGTACGACCTCGCGCTCCTTGCCGACCTCGAAGACAGGCCCGCTGACACCGCATACTACCTGGGCGCGATGGCCCACTACATCTCCGATGTCGGCGTGTTCGGCCACACCATGGGCGCTGTCACGGTCTGGGGGTACGAGGAGCACCACACGGACTACGAGGAGGAGTTCGAGTCGATCCTCGATTCGCTCGAGAGGCCCACGGACATGACCCTCTCGAACTTAAGCGCTTACGACGCGGCCCTCGGGCTCGCGAAGGACATCACCTTCGGGGTAGGCCTGATCGAGGCGAACACATGGATGGACGACAACTACAACTGGAGCGATTCCGTGTTCGTGGCGAGCGCGATGGCGTCGCTGCACGCATCGGTCTACTCCGTCGCCGCCGCGATCGACCACTTCCTCTGGGAAGTGGACGCGCCGGCAAGCGAGGATACCGCGGACGGGGCCGAGACCACGGATGACGGCGGTGGAAACAGCGCCCTGTACCTCGGAGCAGCTGCAGCCTTTGTGATCGCAGTCATCGTCTACCTGACCCGGAGGATCTCGTAGAGGGACACGGAAAGGGATAAGCCCCTCCGCGTTGTTCCACGCCCGACATGGGCCGCATATCTCTCCTCTACGTGAGACTCATCTCGATGGGGTTCAAGCAGCGGTTCATGCTTGCCAACCTGACCAAGGTGCCCGTCATCGGGAGCGCCTTAGAACGGGCGTTCTTCGAAGGGGACCGGATGCTAATCCTGCCCAAGGACGGGGTCGTGAAGGCCGCGTCCGAGAAGGTCGTGACCGCGGAGGTCGCCATCTCCGCGGAGCAGAAGGACGTGGTCGTCCCCTCAAAGGTCCTCGAGGAGTTCATCAGGAGGTCGAAGCACCATTTCATCATGGAATTCTGCATCTGCAGGAGATCCAACGAGTGCAAGGACTACCCCGTACACCTCGGCTGTCTGTTCCTCGGCAAGGCGACCCTCAAGATAGACCGGAGCCTGGGAAGACAGGTCTCCATGGAGGAGGCGCTCGAGCATGTCAAGAAGTGCCGCGAGGCGGGGCTCGTCCATCTGATCGGGAGGAACAAGATAGACTCCATGTGGCTGGACGCCTTCCCTAAGGAGGAGCTGATGACCATATGCAGCTGCTGTCCCTGCTGCTGCCTGTGGAAGATGCTGCCGAACATCTCGGAGGACATCGGGAGGCGCATCAGAAGGATGCCCGGGGTCAGCGTGTCGATCAAGGTTGATGCGTGCACCGGTTGCGGCGCATGCGCCAAGGACCATGTGTGCTTCGTGAAGGCTGTGTCAATCTCCGACAGCAAAGCCAGGATCGACGATTCCCTGTGCAGAGGCTGCGGAAGGTGCGTCGAGCAATGCCCTGCGGGGGCGATATCCCTCGACATCCGGTCGCCCGACCCTGTGGGACTATCGGTGAAGGAAATCGAGGACCTGGTGGACCTCTCCTGACGGCCTTGACTCACTTCGCAGCAGCTTGGTCGGACCCCGCGCTTGACACTCCCATCGACCTCAGCTTCAGGATGGGGTACGAGTTCCTCAGTATCTGCAGCTGCGCCTTCCGCAGATGCTCCCCGTAGGTCGACCTGGACATCTCGGCGGCCCTGGCCACCTTGTCCATGTGCGTTCGTGCCGGCACGTCGAACAGACCGTTCTCGAAGGCCATCACGAGGCAGTTGATCTGCCTCGCCGTGAGCCCCTCGAAGAAGTGCACGGGGGCGATGGCTAGGTCGCTGATGGCGCTGAGATGGTTCCTTTCCCTCAGGGACACTATCTCGACCTCTCCCGAGCGTCTTATGTCGGTCACGAACCGTTGCAGGGCCTTCTTGCTGGGCGAGACCACACGATGGGTCTCCCACCCTCCCGTGTAGAGGGTCGGGGGGATGAGCCAGCACTCGTTCTTGTCCGCCAGGTGCGTCACCGACCCTTCGACGTTGCACACGCAGGCGTAGGTCATGGTCAGCGCCTGCTTCCCGCACTTGATGACCTCCCTCACATTCAGAGCGTTCTTAGCTGCCCTGAGGATGTCCTCGAGGACCGTGTCGTCCTCGGCGGACACATGGAGCACCTCGCTCTTCCTGTTGCACCAGAGGTACATCTCGGCTTCGGGGAACTGCTTCGACAGGTCGCAGAAGGGGCACGGGTGACTTACTCGCATGCGCGCGTCTATGAAGTCCATGGTCATCTCTAATCGCGTTCGGGGTAAATGTATTCTGCCGCCGTAGGGCGGCTTTCCCCGGTCCCAGCTTGTGTGCCCCCTTGATCCAGGGATCATGACCGACGACCGCCCGTGGGCGGCAGAACGCCGATAGGCCAGGCGCGTGGTGCACTCATCATGATGATGCCGCCCGAGGGCATGGTCCTGCTGCGGAGAAGATGGTTCCCAGCGAGAAGCGACCATCGCACCTGGAATGGATTGAAGAAGGAGTTCGGAGAGTCAGCTCTGTGCTTGTTCTGTCGCGCGAGCAATCCGAAGAAGCCAGAAGCCGGGGAGCCTGACGAGAAGAAGGCTGAGAAGCACGTCCCGGAGGCGATCGACCCGGAGCATTTTCGCCGAGGGTGCGCTCAATCCTTAAAGCGTCGAAACGAATGACGGACGAGTTACGTCAAAGACTCAGTGATCCGTGTATGAGCTCGGACAAGCCTCCGCGCAAGCCGCTGCTGAAGATGTTCAAGGACCTGCCACCCAAGGTCAAGTGGCTCATCTACGTCTCGTCCCTGACCACGATCGGCATCGGGTACTTCATAGTGGTCATCAGCGCGTACCTGCCCGAGATAGGCATCAGCCCGAGCTACATCGGGATCATCTTCGGCGCGAACAGCGTCTCGTTCATGGTCTTCTCGATACCGCTCGGGATGCTCGCGGACAGGAAGGGCAGGAAGAACATCATGATCCTGGGGTCCCTGGGCATCCCGCCGATGCTGTTCGTGTACGCCTTCACCACGGACGTGAACTACCTGATCGCCGTGGGGTTCCTCGGCGGAATCACGGAGGCGGCGTTCCTGGCCAGCTGGAACGCGATGATAGCGGACATGACCGACACCCGGACCAGGCCGGCCGCGTTCGCGCTCTCGTTCATCTTCGGGAACATCACCTTCGGACTGGGGTTCGCCCTCCCGTTCACCTTCCCCGCGATAGAGGAGGCCACAGGGTGGAGCTCGCACACGGTGCACAGCGGGGCGTTCATCGTCCTCGGGCTCATGGCCATCCTGGGCTCAAGCCTCATGTGGCTCCTGCTCAGGGACTACAAGGAGACGAGACACGAGCCCACGAAGTTCGAGAGGGGAGAGAGCATGAGGATAGTGCTCAAGTTCTCATCCATCAACAGCCTCATCGGGTTCGGCGCTGGGTTCATCATCCCGCTCATCCCGACCTGGCTATTCCTCAAGTTCGCCGTGGCGGACAGCTACAGCGGCCCGTTGCTCGCGGGCGCCAGTGTCGTCATGGGCCTGTGCGCGTTCGCGAGCGCGCCCATCGCGAAAAGATACGGGGACGTCCGCGCGATCGTCATGACCCAGGCGAGCTCGACGGTGTTCATGTTCTCGCTCGCGTTCGCCACGAACGCACCGCTCGCGGCCGGTCTGTACCTCATCCGGGCGGGGCTCATGAACATGGCCATGCCCGTGGCCGACTCCTACCTGATGGGCATCATATCGGAGAGGGAACGGGGACTCGCGAGCGCGATCAACGGCATCGTGTGGCGTCTGCCGAACAGCGTCAGCACCATCGCGGGCGGGGTGCTGCTCGCCAGGGGCATATACGACCTACCGTTCTTCCTGGCGACCGGGTTCTACATCACAGGGATCACTCTGTTCTACCTCGTCTTCAAGGACATCAAGCCGCACAAATAGCGATGTTCCCGCTCACGGGAGGAATATCAGGGTCGTCGCGGTCGGCAGCTTCCTCCGCAGGACGGCCATGTGGGCAGGGTACAGCATCATGCGGTCCCCCTGCTCCGGGACCGCACGATCGAGCACCGCTGACACGACCGCACACTCGATCCTCCCCTCGACGCGCCACGCAGACTGAGAAAGGCTGGCGTCGGTCATCAGCACGATCGGGAGCTTCACGTCCCTGTGGTTCCGGCCCTCCAGCACCTTCCGGACCAGGACCAGCTCGCCCTTCTTGATGGAATAGAACCTGCCCTCCATGTCCGAATAGCCAGGGTCCTTCATCTCCGAGAGTTCGCTCAAGAGGACCCGCCTCGCGGGGGCGTGCCTGTTCATCTGCTGGATCAGCTTCCTCAGGACGCCCTCCTCGCCGACCCCTCCGGTCATACCATCACAGCTCGCGCACCTGCTGTTTCACCTTCAGGCCCTTGTCGATCAGGCGCTCGACGAACCTGACCGGGGGCAGATGCTCCGGGACGAACAGCCCCTTCTTCGAGAACTCTCCCGCGAGGATCATCTCGGCTGCTACGGCCCCGCCGATCCCCACAAGGTATCCCGTCGCGTTGCTCCCGCACAGCTCGAACGCGCGCTCGTGCGACATCATGGTCCATATCTTAACGAGCCTCTTCGCACCGTTCTTCACGCCCAAGACCTCGACCACGATGCACGCAGTGCCCTTGACCTTGCCTGCGAGGTCGACCGGCCTGGGAAGCATCGCAGCGACGACGTCCAACGGCCGGACAAGCACGCCCTTCACGTTCACAGGGTACTCACTGTGCAGGCCCAGCTTCCTCATCGTGCGTGCAAAGTGCGCGAAGCTGTCATCGATCGCGATCCTGAACGACGCGTTCCTGACGCCTTTGATGTACCTCGGCATCAGGAAGGTCTCTTCGTGGACCGTCTTGTAGACGGGGAGAGGTCCCACGGGCGGCGGGAACTCGTAGACCTCCCGCTCGTGCAGCGGCGGCACATACGTCATCCTGCCGTTTACGAACACCGCCGCGGGCACAGTCGTCTCCCAGATGAGGTCGACGGGGGACCACAGGGAGAATATCTCGAGCCCTTCGACGGACCCGCTGTCCCCATCGAACACGTGCGCTTCTGAGACCGAATCGAGCTTGCTCGCTGCGAACCTCGCGAAGCAGTCCGAGATGCCCGGGTCCTCGCCCGCGGACGTCAGCGCGGTGATGTCGCCTTCCCTGCACATCCTGGACACACTCCTGAACTGCGACACTGTGGGCGCGACCATCGAGAAGTCGACATAGTCCACGCCCATCCGGGCGGCCGTCTCCAGAACCTTGAGGTTGAGACCCCAGGGCATCGAGCTGACTACGAGGTCCGCTCCCCCGAGCACACCCCGGATCTCGCTCACTCTCGTGCCGTCCACCTTGGCGACGGACAGCTTCTCGCTGTCGATCCTGGCCTTGAGCGCCATCGCCGGGCCGGTGTCCATGTCGGCGAGAACGACCCCGTCGACAGCCCCGTTCTTCGACAGCTCCTCCGCGCACACGAGTCCGGTGATCCCGCACCCCAGCTGTACCACCTTCATCTTTCCATCTCGGAGGTCAGAGCGCTGTCGAGGCTAGATATGGCTTTCCCGAACTAGCAGTCAGAAGCGACGATTGGAGAAAAACAGAAATGGAAAGGGACACGAGCCCCGCGTCCCGTGTTTGTCAGGGTTTTCAGATCAGGTCGACGCCCCAGTACGCTTCCAGGAACTGGAGCCATCCGTTGTCTGGGAAGTCGAAGGTCGGGTACGTCTCCCACATCCCGGCGTATGCCACCGTCAGGAAGCTCGCGGACTGGGGGAACAGTATCCCCATGCCCTGATAGCCGTACTTGTCGCTGTTCTTGGTCACGCCCATCGCAGGGACCGTCTTCTCGTACAGTCTCATGAATTCCTCCGCGGCGCTCCTGACCTCGGAACCGGCCGGGGCCTTGCTGCCGATGCACTCCACCAGGGTCGGGAGGTCTATCCTGCCCAAGCTCCTGGAACTCCAGGGCATGATCGACTGCGCCTGGGCGTACTTGATGATGCTCTTGTACGCCGGGATGTCCGCCTTCAGCAGGTCTGTGAGATTGGTCAGGGCGCATGCGAGCGGCACGACCATCTTGAGGTCTATGACCGACTGCGTCGTCAGGATCTCCGTCTTGTACGGCGTGGTCATGAACAGCTCCTGGAACTCCTGCACGCACACGAGGGACAGGTCGTAGGCCGTCATGTTCGGATAGGTGACCAGCCTCTCGAGGATCCAATCGTAGGGGAATCCCCGGTAGCCGATGGAGCTCTCGCTCGCGACGACGTACTGCGTGTCGAGCCCCATCGAGTACTCGTACATGACCTCGATCTGCCCGATCGAACATTCATCCATCGCGAGCACATCAACCGTGTGCCCGTCGAGGGCAGCTATCAACTCATGGTGCGTCAACCAGTCGCTCACGCCCTCCGGCGTCGTGTCGTCCAAGCCCACGCCTGCGGTGGGGCCTCCGTGGTCCCAGAAGAAGATGAGAGTATGCTCCGCGGGGTAGTTGTCCTCCGCGTAGGTCACGAACTTCTCGAACACGACAGGGTCGCCCGTATTGACCTCGACCCCGTTGTATTCGTAGTCCAGGAGGACCATCCCTCTGGGTTCGATGTAATATAGGTACGCGTAATCGTCCAGCTTGTCCATGAACACCAGCACGTTGACTTCATCGCTGGAGCCCACTGCCATCAGCTCGTCGAGGTCGGTCTGTGTCAGGTCGTTCAGGTTGTTGTCCGCCTGCAGATACACAAGGATGTTCCAGCTGTCTGGAACCTCATTTGCCGAAGCCGCATATCCGACCGCGGAGAATGCGAACGCCGCGACCAACAACACGCACACTGGTCCCTTCGCCCTGTGAATCATAGTCAGTACCTCGCCCCCTAAGCGGTTTCCAGAGGGGGAATCGCGCAGGTTGTCCTTAGAACCTTGCCTACTGACTGCCGTCCCTCGACCGCGGGAAGGACACCCTCCGCAGGCACAACGTTGATTCACGTCCAACTGATTCGGGTGGAGAGGAATGAGCATGGAAGTCCACGACGCGATCAGAACGCGCAAGTCGGTAAGAACCTACGATTCGAGACCCATCCACGAGGATGTCCTGTCCAGGATCCTGGAGGCGGGAAGGCTCGCGCCCTCCGCGATGAACTACCAGCCCTGGAAGTTCATCGTCGTGAAGGACCAGGCGAACAGGGAGAAGCTCACGGACGGGAGGTACGCCAAGTTCCTCAAAGACTGCCCCGTTGTCATCGTCGGGTGCGGGGATTCCGCCAAGTCACCCGAGTGGTGCGTGGTCGACACGACCATCGCGCTAGAGAACATGGTCCTCGCGGCCACAGCAGAGGGCGTGGGCACATGCTGGATAGGCAGCTTCTACGAGGAGAAGATCAAGAAGGCGCTCAATGTCCCGGATAGCCACACGGTCGTGGCCATGCTGGCGGTCGGGTACCCGAAGGACAAGGACGAGCTGTCCCCGGCGAAGCCGAGGAAGCACAACAGGAAAGCCATGGACGAGGTTGTCCGTCTAGAGGAGTTCGGCAAGGTCTGAGGACCTCTGGAGTCCGAGCGGTTGATTGCGAGCGTGCGAACATGAGGCCCATCCCGATGGAACTGGACAAGATCGAATCGATGATCGGCGCTAAGGAAGTGCTCGAGCTCTCCAAGGAGCTCATCCGCATCCCAAGCGTATACACGAAAGAGAAGGAGATATCCGATTTCGTGCACTCGAAGCTCGACCAGTGGGGGCTGTCCCCGAAGCAGGTCGAGGTCGAAGGGCACGGGCCGGACGTGGTCGCCGAGATCGGTGACAGTAAGCTCCCGGCGATCGTCTTCAACGGGCATATGGACACGGTCGACGTCATGCAGGGGTGGAAGCACGACCCCTTCGGGGCGGTGATAGAGGACGACATGCTCTACGGGCTGGGGTCGCTGGACATGAAGTGCGGCCTCGCGTCGCTCATGATCGCCTTCCGCACGCTCGCAGACTCGGGAATGGTCGACGGGTTCAGAGTAGGCTTCCAGGCCGTGACCGGAGAAGAGGACACCGGAAAGGGCACATGGACCATGGTCCAGAGAGGATGGTTCAAGGGCGCGGAGGCGGCCATAGTGGGCGAGGGGTTCGGAGGGTTGAGTTCGATAACCGTCGGAAGACGGGGCGGGGCCTACTACGACATAGAGGTCATCGGCAGGGCTGCCCACGGGGCGATGCCCCACCTCGGCGTCAACGCAATCTCAGACGCCGCCAAGGTGATCTCGGCCCTGGACAGCATGGAGCTGAAGACCGTGCCGATGGTGAGGGCGGACGACGGCAAGCCGCTGAGCGAGACCCAGGCGGTCCTGGAGGTCGTCGGTGGAGGACCAAGCCTGAGCGTCCCTGAGAAGTGCAGGCTCAAGGTCGGCAGGTTCACCGTGCCAGGTGGGAAGACCGACCACACGGAGGAGATCAAGGACGCAATCTCAAGGCTGGGTCTCCGGAGCCGCGTGGAGGTCAAGATGAGGAGGGGCCCGCTCGACCCCTACGAGCCGTATGCGACACCCGAGGACTCCGACCTCGTCAGAGCCGCGAGCGGCTCCATCGAGCACTTCACAGGAATGAAGCCGAGGCTCGTATGCGGCCTGTCGGAAGCGGATGACAACCTGATCGCACAGCTCACCAGGGTCCCCGTGATATGCATGGGCCCCGGAGAGATAGGCGACAAGTCGAAGTACCACCAGCCTGAGGAGGCCATCAGCGTGGAACAGCTGGCGACCGTCCCGAAGGTCTACTGCCTCACCGCGCTGTCGATAGGCACGAGGCTGTCGGCTCAGGGCTTCCCGTAGGTTCCCATCAGCTCCGCCTGGCCGAGGATGTGCCCCTCCATGGCCCTCAGGAGGGATTTCTTGTCAGCGCCAGGGCCGATCTCGAGCTTCGCGTTCAGCGCGTACAGCTTGAAGATGTACCTGTGGGGCTTCCCCCTGGGAGGACACGGCCCACCGTAGCCTATCTTCCTCCAGCTGTTCGTGCCCTGCATCGTCCCATCGTCCAGACCCTTGGCCCTCGGGACGTCCTCGGGCAGACCGGTCCTCTCAGACGGGATGTTGTACACGACCCAGTGCAACCAGGTCATCATCGGGGCGTCCGGGTCGTCGCATATGAGCGCGAAGCACTTCGTCCCCGCAGGGGGGTCGGCCCACCTGAGCGGAGGAGACACATCCTGCCCCGTGCAGGTGTACTTCGCGGGAATCGTCTCTCCTTGCCTGAAGCTCTGACTCTCGACCTTGAACGCCACGCGCATCTCCTCCTCCGAACGCAACATCGAATCCTGCGTCCGGCGGTTTAACTCTTCCGCAGGTTTCGAAGGATTGGGGTGCCGCGAAGGGCTTAACGATGCAAACTAAGTAATACTGGCCGCGTGAATTCATTACCGTGGGAGGTGAAAAGCACGGTGAGGATACAGAAGCGAACTGGAGAACTGGAAGACTTCAGCAGGCAGAAGCTCGAGGAATCCCTGAAGAGGGCGGGCGCCTCTGCGGACGTCGCGAAGCGCGTGTCCGAGAGAATAGACCCGTCCGATGGACAGACGACCGCAGAGCTGAGGCGCAAGGTCGCCGAGGAGCTCAGACGCGAGAACGCGACGCTGTCCGTGGCCTACATGACGACCAAGAGGCTGTCGGCGAGGCCCGCATCGGACGTGAGCGCTGGAGTAGCCAGGATCCACGAAGACCTCCTGAGATCCCTGAACATACGTCCCGGTCATGTGGCCCACCTGTCGTTGGGAGGGCGCGAGGCCGAGGTGCGTGTCGAGAAGGCATCCGAAACCAGCCCGAGAGAGATCCATCTCAGCAGGGAAGATTTCGAGAAGCTCGGTGCCCGAGAAGGCTCGCGCCTGGACGTACGGTTCTCGAAGTGAGATCTCGCAAACCGTTTGCACCGAACGGCCATCCAGATGGGGGACGGTCGCTCCAATTTTGCCCTGAAGGAGCGAGAATGAGCCAATTATCCGATCCCTCCGCGTCAACCCGGAAGCCCCGCTAAACCGATATATAGCACAATGTCCATCGACGTGGCAAGCATCGCCTGGGAAAAGGGTTGTGGGTGGCCCCCCGGGCGACGAGGAGAGAGTGTTCGGATGGACGAGGCCCGACATTGTGGCCTGCGGGCATTGATTGCATTTGCTATGTGCGCGTCGATGCTCAACCTTACGACGCACACAGAATGCACGGTTTTCGGGCCCGAAGCAGGTGGGACGAGATCAGCGTCGGTTGTGGCGCTCGACCAGACGACCCGTTTCTATGGATGGGCCAACGACAGCGTAACTGGCTACGGACTCTCTGGCGTGTCAGTCTGGGTAGAGAATGCGGACCCCGACGACATGTACTATTTCAACTTCACGTACTCCGACACCGACGGGACTTACGTAATGCAGGTCCCGCCCATCCAGCTCAATATCACCTGTAGCATGAGGGGATATCGCACATGGTACGGAGAAGCCAACTGCACCGGGCTCGACTCCGTCAGAATGGACGTTGACATGGTCGCCGACACCGAGCCGCCGACGATCACCATCGAGATAGAACCCACAACGTCCGTATCCCAGGCGAATCCATTGCATGCGCACCTGACCGCTCAGGACCCAGGACTGTGGATGGTCGGCGTCAACATTCTCATGCTCGTCGGGTCGGATAACGAGCGGAAGACGTACATCGTGTGTGACTACCTGGGCGCCATGTGGCCGTGGGATATGAGCGGGGGTAATCTCCAGTATGTCGTAATCGATTGGAACTTCACTGGAGATGCGACCTGGTATGCGACTGTGCGAAACGCTGGATGGCTCGTCAATTCCTCTGCCGCTGACTTCGTGAACTCATACGACGTCTTCATTTGGCCGGATGAGGAGGAGTTCTATGGCATATCGGGATACTACACGAATGCATACCTGACGGATGTCTCGGGAACCGCGTACTTCGACAACGCCACCGGTGAGTTCGCGTGGTTCGAGTACGAGGATGGGATGGAGATCTATGCCCCCGATCCCGAGGGCATGTTCGATCCAGAGCTGATGGGATTGTCCATCGGAGAGGAGCAGACCGTGGCCGATCTGCTCATCGGGTTCCAGAGGTTAGGGTACAGGAGCGTAAGCGACCTCGTGTTCCAATACGAGAGCGTCGCCCCTGATGGCGAATTCGCGGCGATGAGTATAGCATTAGACTCGGCCTGGAACGCTAACTACTCACTCAGGACGTTCTACGTCGGGTCTGGAGGACTGCTGGCGGATGCGGGCGGAGACATGGACACTGTCGTGAACACGACCACGGTCCTCGACGGCTCGGGATCCTGGGACGAAACTGAGATCATCAACTTCACATGGGACATAGAACTTGGAGGCGACAGTCTTCGACTGTACGGCGAGACCGGCGAGCACGTGTTCGACACAGTGGGTGTATACCCGGTCACGCTGACCGTGCTGGACGGCGACGGGAATTCCGATAGCGACACTATCGATGTGACGGTATGGCCTACGGAGGACGTGCCTCCTGTCGCGGATGCCGGCGAGGATGTCGAGATCGATATGTTCACATCGGTCCTGCTGGATGGCAGCGGGTCATACGACGACCGAGGAGGGATCATAGGATACTATTGGACCATCGAGGAGATGGAGCTGGAGGGAGCCATGGTATCTCATTTCTTCCCCGACGCGGGAGTGTACCACGTCACACTCATCGTGACGGACGAGGCAGGGCATGCCTCGGACCCGGATGAGGTCGTCATCACCGTACACGACCCGACGCCTCCGACTGCAGATGCCGGACCGGACATCCATGTGAACGAAGGCGACATGGTCTTGCTCAATGCGAGCGGCTCATCGGACGACACGGGCATTTCCGAGTGTTCATGGTGGTTTCAGGACGGGGACCTGCAGATCCTGAACGGATCAACCGTCACGTACACCTTCGAACGATCCGGCAACTTCACGGTCCACCTGACAGTGAAGGACCCGTGGGGCAACGAAGGGTATGACACCCTGCAGGTGTTCGTGAACGGAAGGCCAGTCACGGATGCGGGCGCCGACCAGGAAGTCAAGCCCGGGGCCACCGTCCAATTCGACGGCTCCGCAACCACGGATGATGGGAACGTCACGGACCTGGAATTCGAGTGGACCTTCAGATACGGCGACGAGAACCAGGCGCTGACCGGCAGGCAATCCTCATTCAGGTTCGAGAACGAGGGCGTCTACGAGGTGACCTTGACCGTGACCGACGAGGGAGGGGCCGTTTCGACGGATGTCCTCAAGGTGACGGTGGAGGAGTCCACTGCGACCGCTCTCTGGATAGGCGCGGTCATCGCAGGTGCCGCAGCCACTGGAGTAGCATCCCTCCTTCTGCTGAAGAAGAGAAAGAAAGCGTCCAGTCCGCCTCAGTGACGCTCACTGCGTCAGCAGGCTGTAGATCATCTCGGTGGCTGCCAGGTACACGCCGCCCATGAAGATGGCCTTCACGGCCTTGGTCTTCAGCTTCGCGAGGCCCCATGTCGAGCCGACCAGGGCCATGACGAATATGATCGGGGTCAGCACGAGCGCGAGGTCGTAGCTTATCGCGACATCGCCGTTGACCGCGTACGCGATGAACGCCGCGGGGGTGAGTATTGCGCCCATCAGGGCCGATGTGCCTATTGCCATCCGGGGCTCGAACTTGAACACGTATATTATGAGCGGGACGCTGACGACCCCGCCTCCGATGCCGAAGCTGCCGATCAGGAACCCGGTCAGGATGCTCACGAAGACGCCGGTCAGCTTGCACCTGAGAGAGAACGTGGTCGGGCATCCGACATAATCCTTCCTCGCCCGGTAGAGGTCGTAGATCATCTTCGTGGCGACTATCACCAAGAGGGCCGCGAAGGCGCCCTTGACGATCTGCTCCTCGACCGTCGTGGTGAAGAGCACGCCAGCAACGACACCCACCAGGCCTGAAGCCGCCAGCATCAGACCGATCCTGAAGTTCACGAGCCCTTTCCTGCTGTGTGTGTACGTCGCGGTGAGCATCGTGACGAATGCGAAACAGAGCGACAGCGGGACGATCTCCTTCATCACTAGGCTGACGAAGAAGAGGTCCATGATCGGCACATAGAGCTGGCCCCCTCCGAGCCCGAGGTTCGAGTAGAAGAAGGCCACGACCGCGGCCAGGATGGCGACGATCAGGAGGCTCTCGACACCGACGGCTTCGAAGGCCATGCGGCTGTGAACGAATGGGTGATATTAAACCCATATGATTGTACAGTCGTTCGAATTATCAAGGCGTTTCACGAAACATATCCGAATGGAAGGGACAAAAAATCGAAATACCCTAAATCCTTTTATATGCAGTAGCAATTCGTTCGACGGAACTCCAAGGGGATTGTGCACATGAGGATTCTGAGAGTCGATCTGACCAGCGGCAAGTTCGCGGACGAGGAGGTCCCGAGGGGCGACCTGATCAAGTACGTGGGTGGAAGGGGGCTCGCCGCCAAGATGCTGTACGCCGAGAACAAGCCGAAGGTGGGCCCGTTCGACCCCGAGAACCGGCTCATCATCATGACCGGCCCCTACACCGGCACGTTCGGGTCGTTCACCGCATTCTACAACGTCACCACCAAGTCCCCCCTTACGGGAGGCATATTGTCGGCGCACTCGGGAGGGCACTGGGGGCCTATGCTGAGGAGGACGGGGTACGACGGCATCATCTTCAAGGGCAGGGCGAAGGAGCCAGTCTACCTGTTCATTAACGACAACGGCCCCGAACTCAGGGACGCGTCTGCGATCTGGGGCAAGGACGTCTTCGAGACAATCGAGACGCTCGAGACCATCCACGAAAAGGCCAGGGCGGTCGTGATCGGCCCGGCAGGCGAGAACAGGGTCAGGTTCGCGTCGATCATGAACGACATGCACAGGGCCGCGGGCAGGGGAGGCGTCGGCGCGGTCATGGGGTCGAAGAACCTCAAGGCCGTGGTCGTGCACGGCACGAAGGATGTCCCGCAGGCGGACCCTGAAAAGCTGAAGGAGACCTTCAAGACGGCCACCGCGACCGTGAAGGAGAAGTCGCAGGCGTTCATGAAGTACGGCACATCCATGGTGGTCGGCATCACGGGCAAGGCAGGGACCATCCCGACCAGGAACTTCCAGACGGGCTACTTCCCCGAGTACGAGAAGATCGGCGGGGACGCGCTCGTGAACAACCACAAGACGAAGGACACTGCGTGTTACAGGTGCCCGCTGCACTGCGGCAACATGACCAAGGCCAGCGTCGACTACCAGGCCGAGACCGAAGGGCCCGAGTACGAGACCCTCGCGATGTTCGGCTCCAACCTCGGCAACTCCAACCTCGAATCGATCATCAAGGCGAACGACCTGTGCAACAGGTACGGCATGGACACCATATCCTGCGCGGACACGATCGCGTGCGCTTTCGAGCTTTTCGAGAAGGGCATCATATCGGAGAAGGACACGGGAGGGCTGAAGCTCACCTGGGGAGACCATAAGGCCATCGTGCGCATGGTCGAGATGACCGGCCGCGGGGAGGGCTTCGGCAAGCTCGTCGGGGAGGGCTCGAGGCGGCTATCGCAGAAGTACGGCCCCGAGGCCCAGAAGTACGCGATGAACGTCAAGGGCATGGAGTTCCCGGGGTACGACCCGAGGGGCATCCAGGGCATGTCCCTGGCGTTCGCGACCTCCACAAGGGGCGCGTGCCACCTGCGCGCGACCATGTACGTGCCCGAGCTGTTCCAGGGAGTGCTCGACAGGTTCACGGTCAAGGGCAAGGCGAAGCCTCTGAAGGACCTCCAGGAGCTGTTCACCGTCCTTGACTGCATGGTGCTCTGCAAGTTCGGCGCGAGGAACGCCTTCGCGAACTCGTGGGACCAGATGCTCACGCTCGTGAACGCTGCCACTGGCCATGGATACACCGTCGATGGGCTGAAGCAGGTGGGGGAGAGGTCGTGGACGATGGAGCGCCTCTTCAACCTCAGGGAAGGCATCGGGAAGAAGGACGACACGCTCCCCGAGAGGCTCTTCACGACGCCCATCCACGACGGACCGTCCAAGGGCGCGGTCGTGAACAAGGCGGACTTCGACAACGAGCTCGAGGAGTACTACGCCCTCTGGGGCTGGACCAGGGAAGGGGTCCCGACCAAGGAGTCGCTCGACAGGCTCGGCATAAGGCTCTGAGCCCGGGAAGAGACGCATTTCTCATGCACAGCGGATGCGATACACCCTATGGGGATCGAACGGCGAAGGTCATGGCGCCAGTAAAGAAGAGGTGACCGGACCGACCGTTCCCCAGCTAGAGGGGAGCCAGTGCGCATTATCACTTACGATAACCGTTCGGGGGGCGTTTATAAACACCGAATAGCCTAGTCATGCCCGGTGTGACCGTTTGATCGAAGCCAACGGACTAGTCAAGGACTACAGGACGATCAGAGCCCTGAACGACGTCAGCCTCAAGGTGGGCAGAGGCGAGATCTTCGGATTCTTCGGACCGAACGGAGCCGGCAAGACCACGTGCATCAAGGTGCTCTGCGGCCTCACCGGCGCGAGCCTCGGCGAAGCCACCGTCCTGGGGATCGACGCGATCAAGCACCCCATCCAGGTCAGGAACAACATATCGATCCTATCCGAGGAGACCAGGTTCTACGAGGAGATGACCCCGAGAAGGTATCTCAACATGTTCGGCAAGTTCAACCTCATGAAGAGGGCCGACAGGCTCGCGGCGATCAACAAAGCTGCGGATCTGGCCGACCTCAGGAGTTTCATCGACCAGCGGATCGCCTCGCTCTCGCAAGGTCAGAGGCAGAGGGTCTCCCTGGCGAGGGTACTGCTCCAGGACAAGCCCATGGTGTTCCTCGACGAGCCCTTCGAGGGCGTGGACATCATCCACAGGAAGAAGCTCAGGGAGCACTTCAGGAAGTACGTCGAGCAGGGGAACACCATATTCTTCACATCCCACAACCTGATCGAGGCGGAGCACATAGTCGACAGGTTCGCGTTCATCCATCACGGGAAGCTCATAGCGTGCGGCACCGCGGACGAGCTGAAGGAGAAGTACCTTGCCCCGACCTATCTGCTGCACGTATCCGACCCGCAGAAGGCGAAGGACGCCCTCGACCGGGAGCTGCGGCTGCAGTCGATCAAGATCGTGGAAGGCGACCTCTCGGTGACGCTCCAGAAGAGGAGCGACGCGCCGAAGATATCCAGGATACTTGTCCAAGAAGGGATAGACATCTACGAGATGAGGACGATGGGCACAATGGAGGAGGTCTTCGAGCGCACGTCAAGGGGTGATGCTGCTTGACGATGCCAGCACCACCTCCGGAAGACGAGCTGCCCCCGCCCCCGAGCGACATCGCGGAGCAGACCAAGCACTATCCAGAGATCAAGGTCGTGAAGACGGGCCCGGTCGCGACCCTGCGGAGGGCCATAACCATATTGGAGAAGGACATCCGCACGATGGCGAAGCACGGCCTCGTCAGCTCCGTCATCCTGTTCGTGTTCCTGATCATCGTGTTCTCCATCATGAGCTTCTCCATGAAGCAGGCGATGAGCTTCGACATCGGCGACATGGGCGGCGATGGGGAGGACAAGAGCATCCCGTGGGCGACCGAGCAGGTCCCGCCAAACGCTGACGCCGGGGACGACATGACGGTCGATGCCGGCACGACGGTCACGCTCGACGGCTCCGGATCGACGGATAACGACCGGATTGTCTACTACGTATGGTCAATCTGGGAGAACGACCGGGACGTCGAGCTCTACGGAGAACAGGTGGAGTACACGTTCTACGCGGTCGGCACGTACGTCGCGCGCCTGACCGTGGTCGACTACTCGATCAACCAGGACGAGGACAATGTCACAATAACTGTCAACCAGAGGACCTCCGACACGGTCCAGCCGATGGCCATGGTCCCAATGAACATGAACATCATGGTCGGGGAAACGGTGACCTTCAACGGCTCTGGGTCCACGGACGACGTCGCAGTGGTCAACTGGACCTGGACGTTCTACGACTTCATGGAGCACATCCTGTACGGCGAAAACGCGAGCTACACATTCAACTACGCGAGCCACAACGAGGTCTGGGTCTCGCTGACCGTCAGGGACTATTCCGGGAACACGCAGATGAACGGCTTCAGTGTGACCGTCTCGCCCTCCACGCCCGACACCAACTGGCCCTATGCGCAGCTCGACGACATCGGCCTGGTGGTCCTCGGAGACACGCTGACCCTGGACGGGTCCGCATCAACCGACGACTCCGGCTCGATTGAATCCTACACATGGTACATCGACCACAACGGCACCTACGAGATGCTCACGGGTCAGGTCGTGCAGTACACACCCTCCGAGTGGGGCGGGTACCAGGTCATGCTCGTGGTCAGGGACTCCGCGGGCAACTACAACACCGCGCAGACGGAGATCATAGTGGCCCCCGCTGGCGTGGATCCAAACATAATCGCGTGGAACAGCACGCCCCTCGGGATCGATGTGTCGTTCAACCTGCTCACGTACGCGTACGGCGTGGCGCTGCTCTCCTCCGTGATATTCGTCGGAGGGCTGTTCGCCAAGGGCTTCGCGCACGAGATACAGAAGGGGACGGTCAAGGTGCTGTTCTTCGGGCCGATATCGGTCACCACGATGATCTTCTCGAAGATACTCTACCCGATCGTCGTCGCGCCGTTCTTCATATTCCCGCTCGTCATGTTCGCGCTCGCGACCTTCGAGCAGGATACAGCACAGATATTCACCATCACGCTCGTGGCGTACCTGATGGCGGTGCTCACGATGGTTGCGGCCGCCTATGGCTCGTGCCTGATATACTTCGGCGCGAAGAGGATGGTCCTCAAGCCATCCGTTGTGTCGAGGATGTTCCTCTACTTCTCGCTGCTGGGCACCCTGACGGTGTTCGAGTGGCTATCCTTCGTGCTGGACATGTGGCTGAAGGTCGACACGTACGGGAACATGTACGACAGCTACTCCGGCGGGATCGCCATGTTCTCCCCGTTCCACCAGGGAGGCATCATCCTTTCGAACATGATCATGGGGACGACGCAGTCCCCCGACTGGGCCATGTTCGCCATACCGATCGCGCTCATAGTGATCGGGGTGGCAGTGTCGCACAAACTGTACCCGGACATATTCTCGAGGGAATGAACAGGACACCGACAGGCGAAAGGATAATCACGGCCCGAGCGCGTCAGCGAGCGCGATGAAGGTCTGCGTACCCTCCACATCCCCCGGAGGCCCGGAGGCGCCTATCCGCGCGCCCTTCGAGGAGACCGACCTGTTGGACTACTACGAACTCCACCCATACGGTGAGTTCGAGCATCTGGCACAGATGAGGAACTGCGGGGGTGGGGCTTGCATCGAACCCGTCGAGGCGATCATGCACAGGGGCGTCGAGTGCGTGATCGTCGCATCGCTCGGGCCCGGGACCCTCCTGAGGTTCCACAACTGCGGGATCAAGGTGTTCGCGGCCGACGCACCCTCGGCGAGGGGTGCCCTCGGCTCGCTCGCCGCGGGGAGATTGAGGGAGATCACGATCGGCGAGTTCGCGCACCTGAGGAATCAAAAACGATAGCCGAAGAGGTTTTGGGAAGGGAGTTCAGAGCGCTTCGAGCTTGGCCTTGTTCGCCAGGTTCTCCTTGGCCATCTTGTCCATGATCCTGGCGGCCTCGGAGAGCAGGTTCTTCGCCATCTTGGACATGTCCCCGTAGAACATCGCAGACTTGTCCTCGACCGCCGCCGCGAACCTCGCCGACGACTTCAGATCGGCGCCCTTGGGCGTCCTGAGTTCGGGGATGTACTTCCTGTTGTCCAGGTCCTGGATGGGTTCCTGGATCATCTCGTTCAGCTTCTCCCGCCTCGTGTATTCCAGCAGCGCGCTCCGCTTCTTGTGCGCAGCGGCAAGCGCGTTGAAGGTCTCCGCGGCTCCGGCCAGCTGGGCCTCCTTCGCGAGATCCTCGCAGACCGCCGTGGCGCCTTTCTCCAGCTCCAGGGCGAACCTGATGACCGACCCGAAGGTCGTGCATTCCGGGAACTCGCACTCAACCATCTAGAACCACCGGGTGATGACTACCTTCCTGTCCGTGAAGAAGCTGACCGCGTCCTGGCCCTGCCCATGGAGACTGCCGAAGAACGAGTCCTTGTACCCCGCGAACGGGAAGTAAGCCATCGCGGCCACGATGCCCACGTTGATCCCGATGTTTCCGCACTGTACCCTGTACCTGAAGTCGCGCGCCCACTTGCCGTTCTGGGTGTAGATCGACGCGGCGTTGCCGAACGGACTCTTGTGGATGAACTCGATGGCGTCGTCCATGCTGTCCATCTGCATGAAGCTCACGACGGGGCCGAATATCTCGTCCTTCGCGATGGTCATGTCCGGCGTGACGTCCTTGAACACGGTCGGGCCGACGAAGTGCCCCTTCTCGTACCCCGGCACCTTGATGTCCCGCCCGTCCAGCAGGAGCTTCGCGCCCTCCTCGACGCCCTTGTCGATGTACCCGACGACCTTCTTCTTGGCGGCACCGGATATCACCGGACCCATGTTCACGGACTCGTCGAGACCGTAGCCGACCTTGATCTTCTTGGATGCCTCGACCCACTTCTTCAGGAGCGGTTCCGCGACATCGCCGATCGCGACGAGGTTGGAGCCCGCGAGGCACCTCTGGCCCGCGCACCCGTAGAACGATGCGAGCATGTTGTTGACGGTCTTGTCGAGGATCGCGTCCGGCATCACGACCAGGGAGTTCTTCGCCCCTCCCTGGGCCTGCACGCGCTTGCCGTGCTCCCCGCCCATCTTGTAGATCCACTTGGCGACGGGGGTGGACCCGACGAACGATACGCCCTTCACATCCTTGTGGTTGAAGAACGTGTTGACCGCGTCCTCGCGGCCGTTCACGAGGTTGATTACTCCCGGCGGGAACCCGGCCTCCTCGATCATCTTGAACATGTACTGGGTGGTCATCGGCACCTGCTCGGAGGGCTTCACGATGAACGTGTTGCCCGTCGCGACCGCGTACGGCCAGAACCAGAAGGGCACCATGCCCGGGAAGTTGAACGGACACACGGCCGTGAACACTCCGAGCGGGGATATGAGGACCTCCTCGTCGATGTTGGCGGCTGCGCCGTCCTCGAGGTTGTATCCCATCTGGAGAGATGTGACTCCGGCGGCGACCTCGACGTTCTCGATGCACCGCCTCGTCTCGCCCCTGGCGTCGTCGATCGTCTTGCCCTGCTCCTGGGAGATGATCCTCGCGACGTTCTCGAACTCGCGTTCCATGATGGCCTTGAGGTTGAACATCAGCCTGGCCCTGGACACTGGGGGCGTCTCCCTCCACGACCACCAGGCCTCCTGAGCGGCCTCGATGGCGGCTTTCGTCTCGTCGACCGTGGAGAGGGGCACCTGCCCTATGGCCTCGGTCGTGGCGGGGTTCGAGAAATCGAGCCACTTGCCCGTGGTCGAGTCGACCCACTCCCCGTTGACGAAGTTCTTCAGCTTTCCATAGTCCTTCTTCACAACCGGCAATACAGACATTGTATCGTTCCCTTCGGAATTTGTTCAGCTTTTGAGGGCCAAATCTGTAGATAAGTCTACAAATCCCGCCCCGGTTCGCCTGAATGGGGTTCCTTGGTATATACGTTGTGGTGCCAGTCTGTTCCTGCGAGGCTGCCGACCCTAAGGCGCGCGAACATCAGCCCAGCTTCTTCTCCCATGCCTCGATCATCCGGCGGTACTTCTCGTGCGCTCCGGAGGTCATGGTGTCGCTCTCGGCCTTGGCGAACCCCTTCACGAGTTCGATCTGATCTCTTGCCGTGAGCACATCGTTCGCGATCGGATACAGAATGCAGTCTTCCTTCTGGATGTGCTGGGACAAGAGATTGACATACTCTCGAACATGCATGAGGAGTTCGCCTGAGGTCTTCTTCGTCAGCTTTCGCGAGGACAGCTCCGCCATCTTCCTGATGTGTTCCCTGCCCTCTTCGTGTTCGCCCCGCATCATAGGGAGAGGGCCATACTCCGTCGGGACTCCGCGCGCGGTCATCCTCTCGAACAGGAGCTTCTCCTCCTTCACGTGATGGCACCCGTCCGCGTAGTTCCTGAAGAAATCGGATGCGTCCTTGAATATCTCGATGTCCACATCGTCCCCGCCCTCGATCAGGTTAGCGGCGTCCCAGACGATCTTGAGCATCCGCTCGATGTCCCTGTGCTCCTTCTTCAGCTCGTCCGTCGGCAGGCCCATGACCGCGTCCTCCCAGCATCTAGAACATCCAGCAACCGGATAAAAAGCCTTCCGAGCACAGACGGACGAAACCCATCAGGAAGGTAGAGAAATGAAAACGGGATAAGGGGTTTGGACCGTTGAACCGACCTACGTCAGGCCGGCCTTCTTCGTCTCTTCGACCATCGCCTGCTCGAGTATGTCCAGGCCGGTCTCGAGGAGAGGCTGCTTGATGATCAGCGGCGGGTGCAGCCTGACGACGTTGCTGTATGTCCCCGCGGTCAGGATGTACAGGCCCTTCCTGAAGCATGCGAGCTGTATGTTCCTCGCGAGCTCCGACACGGGCTCCTTGGACTTCTTGGTCTTGACGAGCTCGAAGCCCATCATCGCCCCTAGCCCCCTGACGTCGCCGACTACCTCGAACCGGTCCTTCCACTCATCGAGGCGCTTCTTCTCGACCTTGTGGATCATCTTGGTATTGGGCAGCGCCTTCTTCGTGAGCTTTATGGACGCGAGCGCGCCCGCGCAACACACGGGGTTTCCACCGAACGTGCCGCCCAGGCTCGCGGGTGGCGGGGACGCCATGATCTCCTCCTTCCCGGTCACGCCGCCCAGGGGCATGCCGAGCGAGAGGCCTTTGCCCGAGACGAGCAGGTCGGGGTCAGCCTTCCAGTGCTCGATCGCGAACATCTTCCCCGTCCTGCCGAAGCCAGTCTGGACCTCGTCGTCGATGAACACGACGCCGTTGTCGTCGCAGATTGTCCTGATCTCCTCCCAGTAACCCGGGGGCGGGTTGATGAACCCTCCCTCGCCCTGGACAGGTTCGCCCACGAGGGCACATGTGTCGTTCTTCAGGTCCCCGCTCTCGATGGTCTTCCTGACCGCGTCCGCGCATGCGAGCCCGCACGCGGGGAACTCGAGCTTCAGGGGGCACCGGTAGCAGTACGCGAAGTCGACGTGCTGTATGTACGGCACGAGCGGCCCGAAGCCTTCCCTGTAGGGCTTCTCCTTGCCCGTGAGCGAGATGTCCAGGAAGGTCCTGCCGTGGAACGACGTCCTGTACGACACGATCCACTTCTTCTTCGTGTACGACCTCGCGATCTTGACCGCGTTCTCGACCGCCTCGGACCCGCTGTTCAGGAATATGCTCTTGGTCAGGTTACCAGGGCATATCTTGGACATCTCCTCGGCGAGCTGCAGGTAGGCCTCGTACGGCGAGACCATCACGCAGATGTGTATGAACTTGTCCAGCTGGTCCTTGCAGGCCTTCACCATCTCCGGGGGCCTGTGGCCGCAGTTGTGGACGCCTATGCCCGCGGTGAAGTCGAGGAACACGTTGCCGTCCACGTCCCTCATGAAGGGTCCCTCGGCGACCTCGAGCTCCGTCGGCAGGCCGATCCGTATGCCGTCCGTGAGATACTTCTCCTTTCGAGCCAATGCCTTCTTCGACTTGGGTCCCGGCGGCTCCACCACGATCTTAGGACCCTTCAGGTTCCACTTCTTGCTTGTGTTCAAGTTATCGCTCTCCTCTTCCGTAGAGAAAATGTGAGACGGGAATGAGTTTGTCGGAGCTGCTGCCGATGAGGCGGCAGCTCAGAGGGTCTTCTCCACCTCCCTGATCGACTCCTGGAGGGCGTCCAGGCCGAAGTCGATCTGGTCCCTGTTGATGACCAACGGAGGGGCGATCCTGAAAGAGCATGGGCCAGCGCCTATCGCGACCACGCCCTTCTTCCACGCGTGGTGGATGATGTCGTGAGCGAGGTCTCCGCCAGGCTTCTTGGTCTTCTTGTCCTCGACTATCTCGACGCCTATCATGAGGCCTTTGCCCCTGACATCGCCGACGATCTTGGAGGTCGCCATGAACTCCCTCATGCGCTTCATGATGTAGTCGCCCTGCTTCGTGGCGTTCTGCATCAGCTTCTCCTTCTCTATGACCCTGATAGTGGCCAGCGAGGCCTCGCACGCCACGGGCGTCCCGCCCAGGGTGGTGCAGTGCGATCCCGGCTCCCAGTCGAATATCTCAGCCCGGCCTATCGTGGCGCCAAGGGATATGCCCCCTCCGAGCGCCTTCGAGCTGCAGATGATGTCCGGGACCACGCCGAAGTGCTCTATCGCCCACCACTTGCCGGTCCTGGCGAAGCCGCACTGGACCTCGTCCACGGCGTACAGGATGCCGTACTTGTCGTACAGCTTCTTGAGGCGCTGGTGGTACTCCTTCGGGGGCACGACGTACCCGCCCTCGCCCTGTATCGGCTCTATCAGGGACGCTGCGACCTCGTCCGGAGGGACGTACTTCTTCAGTACGAAGTCCTCGATGAAGTCGACGCACCAGTAGTTGCAGTCGGGGTAGCTCATCTTGTACGCGCACCTGTAGCAGTACGCGTACGGAACGTGGTAGACCCCTGGCATCGTCGGGAAGTACCTGGCCTTCTGCACGATCGAGCTCGCGGTGAAGCTCAGGGCGCCCATGGACCTCCCGTGGAACGCGCCCGTGTAGGCCATGAACAGCGGGCGCTTCGAGTGCCATCTGGCGACCTTCGCGAACGCCTCGACGCTCTCGGCTCCGCTGCCGCTCAGGAAGATCTTCTTCCTGAAGTTCCCGGGCGTGATCTCGTTCAGCTTCTCCCCCAGTTCCACAGCGTACCTGTAGTAGAAGTCGGTGTACGAATAGTGGAGCAGCCGTTCCGACTGCTTCTGGATCGCCTTCACGACCTCCGGGTGGCAGTGCCCGACGTTCATCGCACCAAGACCGCTGTTGAAATCGACGTACTCGTTGCCGTCGATGTCCTCGATGATGCACCCCTTGCCCTTCTCCACCACGAACGGGTAGTAGTAGGGCCTGTTGTAGGGTGAGAGGACAGCCTGGTCCCTTTTCACAACAGCTTTCGCCTTCGGTCCTGGGGGCTCACACACTCTTTTCAAAGAAACCTTGTTCTTTCGTTCGGTATTCAATATACCCCTCTTAGAGCTCAGTTTCACGTCAACGCGGACCACCTAGTTTAGACTTTCTGTAATCTGCGCCCCCGGAATGAAAAGCTTATTCGAGGACACGGGCATGGGTGCGCCGATGCCGAAACTGCTGGTGCGGTACGGGGAGCTCGGGCTCAAGAGCGCGAGCGTCCGCAGGAGGTTCGAGATGATGCTCATGCAGGACATCCGCCGGAAGCACATGCTCGCGAAGGTGCCGTGCGTGATCTCATCTACCAGGGGCAGGATGTTCGTCGATTCGGACGACTGGAGGAGGTCGATGGGGATCCTCTCTAGGACCTTCGGCGTCGTATCCTTCAGTCCCGTGGTGGAGGTGTCTAGCGGCCTCGAGGAGCTGAAGAAATCCACGCTCGAGTTCGCCTCGCCTCTGATCTCCCGCGATGCGACCTTCGCCATACGCACGCGGAGGACCGGGAACCACAACTACACCAGCCAGACGCTCGCGGAGAAGCTTGGGGAAGTCGTGCTCGAAGCGCACAGGGATAAGGGGCTCAAGGTGGCCCTGGACGACCCAGACATCGAGATATTCGTCGAGGTGAGGGAGAAGACCGCCTACCTGTTCAGCACCGCGCTGCCCGGCCCCGGGGGCATGCCGAAAGCGACCCAGGGCAGGATACTCTCCCTGGTGGAGGACGACCGGGGAGCGGCATCCTCGTGGCTGATGATGAAGCGCGGATGCAACGTGATCCCTGCGACTGCAGATGTTGCGCTCGTCGGTCCTCTCAGGAGCTGGGACCCTGACCTGAGGCCCACCCATCCGGAGACTGACCTCTTCGCGCTGGCGAGGGCGCACGACTGCGCGGGCATCGCGCTCTCGTGGGGGCTCGACGAGCTGTCCGAGAAGGCTCCGCTGAAAGGAGACCTCCCGGTGTTCTATCCGCTCATCGGAATGACGAAGGACGAGGTCGGAGCGCTCAGGGAACGGATAGGACGCTAGGTGCCCATCCTATCGTGAGCTCTCAGGGACGGCCTGTTCTTCTCGACGCCCATGCCTCTGACCCTGACCAGACCCCTGCCCTTCTTGCCGGCGGGTGTCAGGCCCCTGTTGACCCTGTCATGGTGCGCCGAACCGCAGATCCAGTTCAGTTTCGGGTCGGACTTGATCACGGGGTGGTTGGGGTCGAGCATGATGACCTCGAACCACTTGTGTCTGCCGTCCTCTCCCACCCAGTAGGATGCCAGCACCTCGAGGTTGGGGTACTTCCTCGAAGCCCTCTCCTCGGCGATCCTCTGGATGCTCTTCCTCATGGTGATCTTGAGAATACCCTTCCTCTTCGGCTTGCGCCCCTTCCGGATCCTGTGCTTCCTCAGGCCGCCCTTCCTGACCCTGGCCCTGACGATGACGACGCCCTGCTTCGCCTTGTAGCCGAGCGCGCGGGCGCGGTCGAGCCTCAAGGGCTTGTCGACCCTGACGAAGGTCTCTTCCTTCCTCCAGTCGATCAACCGCTGCCACATCAGCCGCTTCATCTCGCCGTCGTGGGGGTTCTTCCAGGCTTCGCCGATAAAATGGTACATGCCCTTGACGCCGCCGTTCTTGTCCACCTTGGGCGTGCCCTCAGGCTTCGCCACTGGGGCCGCTTCGGTCACCGGCGCCTTCACTTTCCGCTCCTTCTTGGGAGCGCTCTTGCCCTCTTCAGCCATCTTGTTCACATCCAGCTGTTCTGGGTTCACGCTCGCGCGCACATTCCCATGCGAGACCGGGCGGTCTCACCGCTGCGGGACAATGCAAAAGGATTGCCTTATATAAACCTGTTGGAGCGGACCACGGCCCGAAGCCTGCAAGAACTGACCGGACCCAGGATGCATATCAACCTATCTGCCGTCGTCAGAATCATGAAAGGAAACGACTGACAAACCATTAAGATGCCTGAGGAAGGTGATTCGTCGGAGTCTCCAAGAAAGGTGTTGGGCATATGGTAAGATTGCAGAAAGCAAGCGGGAAGCTGGAAGAATTCAACAAAGCGAAACTCGAGGAATCGATCAGACACACCGGCGCGACGGCCGAGGTTGCGAAGAAGGTCGCTGACAGGGTGAAACCCGTAGAGGGCATGCCCACGGCGGACCTGAGAAGGAGCGTCGCGCAGGAGCTGAAGCGCGAGGACTCGACGCTGTCTTCCGCATACGCCTCGACCAAGAGACTGAGCGCGAGGGCGGCGGCGGACCTGTCCCCGGGAGTGGCGCGCATTCCAGAGGAGACACTCAGGTCCTTGGACCTTAGGTCCAGCCAGAGCGCGCGCTTGTCGTTCGGAGGAAAGACCCTGGAGGTCAAGGTCGAGAAGGCATCGGCCGCCCACAGAGACATACTCCTTAGCAAGGCGGACCTTCAGAGGCTCGGCGCATCCGAAGGCGCCAGGATCGGCGTGCAGTTCGAGAGGCGCTGAAGACCGCCGGAATAAGTACCCGCAGAGGCAGGGATGACACCCGCCTCTGCCGAAACAACTTCCTCGTTTTTCGGTCCGTGTCATCCCAAGCACGAACGCACTCACATGGTTCTGTTGCGAAATTAAGCCGCGGCCCTTCACGCCGAAGCCCCCTCGCAACTCGCTCCATTCGGCTCCGACCGTGCGCCCTTCTCAGGGTCGTAGAGGATCATCATCACGTCATGCTGGAGCGCGCCGGGGTCGAACCGTAAACCCCCCACCATCTCTTCCGAGACGGCTGTCTGCAGCAGGTTCAGGCTGGCGTTGATGTGCCTGTCGAGACGCGAGCCGCACTCGCACCTGAACTCCGTGCCCTTTCGGGAATCCTGTAATCTCCCACACACCGGGCACTTCCTGCTGCTGTTCCTCGGGTCCACCTTGTGGACCGGTATTCCTCTCCACTGTGCATTGTACTCGATGAACTGGTGGAGCTTCCTTCTCGACCACATGCTCAACCGCCTGTTGAGGGCCTTGTCCTCCCTCGGCTTGAAGACCCCTTTGAGGTCCTCGAGGACCACCGCTGCTTTGTTCTCCTCTGCGAAATCGAGCACGGCGTTGGCCACCTGATGCATCCGGTACTCGACCCGGTCATGCTCCATCTTCCCCTCTCTCCTGCAGAGTCGTCTGGAGGCCCGGCGGTCGTGGTACTTGGACTCATCCACTGCATGTAGCATCTGCCCTTCCATGCCCTCCTCGGAACGCCCCGGCTGCCTCGGGGACATCCCTATGGGATTCGCAGAGAGCGCCAACGGCAGAAACAGGCCGGTCACGTCGTCCTGACCATGTGATGGGCATTCTCGGCAGACGGTCCTCCTGCAGGATTAGCGCCCTGGCAGGAGGGTGTGGGTCGATGCGGCGAGACACATGGCAAGAAACGGTGCACGGACCAGGCACCGATGGTCCGACATCGTTCGACTGGCTCGGAATGGGAGGTTTCAATCGCCGGCGTTCTGCAACAGGGCCTCACATGAAATCGTCCAGGTTCAGCTTCTTGTCCGTCTTCTTGGGCTGTGCGGCGGCCTTGGCCTCCCGCTTCTGCTCGAAATCGTTCCCCTTGAAGGTCGACTGCTGTATCCCGGATACGAGCGATTTCTCGTCCCAGCCGAGCGAGTCAGTCACGCGCGCGATGGTCGCCGCGAGCCTCGTAGCGTAGTATCTGTGGTCCGGCTTCGCCGAGAACGGCCTGCCCTCTATCCACGGCTCCACCTCGTTCGGGGAGGCCCTGCTGTTCGTCACCACCCACGAGACCTTCATCCCGGGCATGACCCCATACCCCATCTCCTTGAGCTTGCGCGCGACGCGCACATTGACCATGCTGTCGCTCTGCTTGTACTGGCTCTCGTCCCTGACAGAGCGGGAGATGACGAGCCTGGACGGGTCTACCTTGCCCGACATCAGGCTGTCTATGACATCGCGCGTGTACGCTATCGCGCCCGCGTTGTCGCCGTCGAGGACCTTCTCGAAGACCATCTGGAGGGTCTCGCTCTGCAGGTCGAACGAGTCGGTGCGCCTCATCTCGTACCCGCGCACGATGAGCTCCTTCCTGGGCCAGGCCATCCTGCCCACGTAACGCTTCTTCATGCCGTGGGAGAAGAAGGGCTCCATGACCTTCTCGAACTCGAGCACGGCGCCCCCTGAGGAGAACTTGTCGGCCATCTGCTGGCCCAGCTTCACGGTCGCATCGAGGTCTGGATGCGGGGACAGGAAGAACACGGAGTCGGTGTCGGAGTATATGACCTTCAGGCCCTCCGCCTCGAGCTTCCTGATTAGGTCCTTCGTAGCCTCCCTCGCGAACGCAGTGATGCTCGCGCCTATCTTAGGGTCGGTGAACCTGTAGAACGAGGACGCGAGCACCCCGTAGAACGAGTTCATGAGTATCTTGATGGCCTCCTGGAGGCCGTTGTAGTAGTCCTTCTCGTCCGGCGTCGCAGAGTCCTTCATCGCCTTCTTGGTCGCGGCCCGCTCCTGCATCAGGTTCGCCAGTATCCTCGGGAGCAGGCCCTCGCGGACGCTCTTGTCCAGGAACCTCGCGCCCGTGGGTGACACGATCGTCCCGTTCGGGCTGAGCGTCGTGAAGCAGATGTTCTTCGATATGATCATGCTCGGGTACATGCTCCTGAAGTCGAGCGTTACGACCCAGTGGTACAGCCCTGGCTGCATCTCGTGCACGTACCCTCCCTCGATCGTCTCGACCTCCTCCCCGGACCGCATGGTCATCGGGACGCCGACCTTGTTCCTGTCGGCCTCCCTGATCAGGATCGAGTCGATCAGCTGCGACGTGGTCCCGTTCACCACATCGTCCAGCGGCAGCTTCGAGACGGTCGCCATGTCCATGCTCCTGGGGAGCATCCCGATCTTGTCGAGTATCTTGAAGGCGAGCGCGCAATCCTGGACGCAGTACTCCATGACCCTGTCCTTGTCCTTCTCCCACTCCTCGTCCATCTTCTTCGGGTCGACATCGTGCTTCTCCTCGCCCAGCAGGAGCTTCGAGACCGCGTTCAGGGTCTCCTGCTTCGGCTTGAGCAGCTTCTTGACCGCCCACCACGCGTCGAGTATTATCCTTCCCTCGGTCCGCCAGAACCGGTTGTTGTACTGCTCGACCGTGCCAGGGTACCTGCCCCACTGGGGAGGCTGCATCCTGAGCGCCTGCATGCGCTGCAGTATCTGCGGGATGTCGAACCCGTCGATGTTGTACCCAGTGATCACATCGGGGTCGTACTCGTTGATGAACTTCGAGAAGTCCTCGAACATCCTCCTCTCGTCCCCGAAGAACCTCTTCGAGGTGACCTCGCCGCCGTCCTTCCCGTAGCAGCAGATCGTGAATATCTTCGGCTCCTTCAGGCTCGTCTCCACATCGAAGCTCAGCACCCTCAGCATCGGCCTGAAGGATTTGATGGGCTCGAACCGCTCGGCCTTGACCACGATGTCCGTCCTGTAGGTACGGTCCTCGAACTCCTCCCCGATGACCCTGACGCACGAGCCCATGTCCATGTCGTAAACGAACCTGAAGTGGAACGGTATGTCGGCTGCGAGAACGGTCGCCCTCGGTATGATCGGGCGCCTGAGGGCAGGGACCAGCCAGGGATATGTGACGACGACCTTCTTCGCCTTCTTCGTCTCCCCCTTGACGAGTAGCTCGCAGTCCTCGAGCCTCCTGATGCGCTCGTCTCCCTGGAGCATCTCGAGGACGTCCCCCTGCGGCTCGACGACGTAGAAGTATGGCTCGAACCCGACGTACTTGACCGCGACTGACTTCCCGTCCTGTGTCTTCCCGTACAGGTGGATAGCAAGATCGCCCTCGACATTCTTGTAAGAGGCCCCGATCAGCCTAATGTCCCACTGTCCCATCCGCATCAAGCCCTTGCGACTATCTTGATCACGTCGCCATCCTTGATCAGGTGGTCGTGACCTATCACCATGTGGGTCCTTCCGTCAATGGCCCTGATAAAGTTATCACCCAGGTCGGAGTGGACCTTGTAGGCGAGATCCTTGGCGTTCGTGCCCCGCCTCATCAGGTACGCGTCTGGGAGCACCTGACCCTCCTTGTTCGTCCAGCGGGTCTCGTCCTCGACCGGGTACACGATGACCAGGTCCAGCACCTTGAAAACCACGCCCTCAAGGACCGCCTGGACCCCGGTCCCGCCGTGCGTCTTGAGCCACTCGGACATCTTGTCGAGCGCTGCCAGCTGGTTGGCGTTCAGCTTGGACCTGTCGGATACCTCGAACGAGCCGCTTCCCGGGATGTACTTGATCAGCCCGGCCTTGGTCGCCTTCCGGAGGGCGAGCTCGAACTCCGCGCTCGTCGGCACCATCGCGTGTCCCGTCGCCCTGAGCCTTTCGAGGTTCTCAGGCGGTGCGATATCCGACTTGTTCGCCGCGATGATCATGGGCTTCGATATCTTCTGGAGGGTGCCGCAGAACGTGAGGAGGTCCTGGTCGCTCCAGAGGGTCGCGTCCGCATCGGCCCCCGTGGTCCTCAGAGCGGCAATGATCTGGTGCTCGGTGATCGACAGGCCCGTGAGCTTCTCCGCGAGCTGCTTCTCGATCTTCGACCCCGCGAGCTTCGACTGCTTGGCCATCTTCTGGAACTGCTTCTCGAGTATGCCGTAGATCCAGTAGGATATCTCCTTCTCGAGGAAGTTCACGTCGAGCACCGGGTCGTGGGTGCCCACTCCGACGGGATTGCCATCGAAGTCGGTACCCCCGCTCGCATCGACCACATGGATGAACGCGTCCGCCTGCCTGAGGTCGTCGAGGAACTTGTTCCCCAGACCCCTGCCCGCATGAGCGTCGGGGACGAGCCCCGCCACATCGAGCACCTCGATCGGCACGAACCTGGTGCCGTTCTCGCACAGCGAGTTGTTCGGGTTGCAGGGCTTGCCGAACTTGACATGAGGACACTCGCCGCGGACGTAGCCCACGCCCTTGTTCGGCTGAATCGTGGTGAACGGATAGGATGCGATCTGCGCCGTCGTCAAGGTCAGGGCTGAGAAGAACGTTGACTTCCCTACATTTGGCTTACCGACAATCCCTACAAGCAATGTGCTCCCCCGGGCTCAATGGCCATATATGTAGATAAACCTGCACTTGCTAGTGGCCAGCATCCATGAGAAGCCGGGCGCGGAGCGTCGCAATTCCGGATAGGACATTAACTGATTTATACGGGCATGTGATTCGCCTCAATCATGGAAACTGCTCTGATTCTGTGCGAGGACGGGTTCGGCAGGACGAGGGGGAAGACTGCTGCCGGCCTCGTGAGGCATTCACTGAGATTCAAGATAGTCGGCGTCGTCGACAGCAAGACCGCCGGCAAGGATGCGGGCGAGGTGCTCGACGGGAAGAAGAACGGTATCATCATATACGCGTCCGTCGAGGAGGCACTGTCGACGCAGAAGAAGCCCGACTGGATCATCGTCGGCGTGGCTACCATCGGGGGCATGCTCCCGCCTGAGTTCAGGGAGCCGCTCAAGACCGCCATCAAGAGCGGCGTCAGCGTCCTATCAGGCCTTCATGAATGGCTCGGGCAGGATCCCGAGCTGAAGGTTCTCGCGGACAAGCACAAGGTCAAGATCGTCGACATACGCAAGGAGCCACCGCTCCCCGAAATGCACTACTTCAAGAACCTCGCGGGCAAGCTGAACGCCGTCCGCATACCCATCCTGGGGACCGACGCCGCCTGCGGGAAGCGCACGACCGGGGTCATCCTCACCCAGGAGCTGAACAAGCGCGGGATCAAGACCACCTTCGTGGCCACCGGCCAGACAGGGCTCCTACAGGGCTCGAGGTACGGCATACCCCTGGACGCCATCAGAGGGGACTACATCGTCGGCGAGCTCGAGAACGCGATCGTGAGCGCTTACGAGGGGGAGCACCCGCAGGTCATCATCGTTGAAGGCCAGGGGGCCCTCAGCCACCCGGCGTACGTCGCTGGATCCAGGGCGATCGTCAACGCGTCCCAGCCGACGACCGTCGTGCTCCAGCACGCTCCCGGCAGGAAGTACAGGAGCTACCACGCGGACGAGCTACACCTCCCGAACGGCACCATAGACCGCGAGATGGAGCTCATCAAGGTCTACGCGAAGAGCGACGTCATCGGCATCACGCTGAACCACGAGAACATGACCAGGAAGGAGGTCGAGGAGAAGATCTCGGAGTACGAGAAGAAGTACGGCCTTCCCTGCTGCGATGTCCTCGTCGACGGCCCTGGCAAGATCGCGGACGCCATCATCAAGCGGTACTTCTCGAAGAAGAGCTGAGCTCGAGCAGGGCATCCGCCAGCTCGCCGATCATCTCAGGCGTGAGCTCCTCCGCCCGCTTCGAGGCGTGAGGGAGCGTCGAGAGCGACCGCGATACCTTCTCGGTGACGAGGTCCTTCACCGCGGGGTCGGTCGAGAGAGAGTTGGATATCTTCTTCCTCCTGTGAGAGAAGATCGCCTGTGTGACCTTGTAGAACACCCTCTCGTCCGTGACCCTGAACGGCCGCGGCTTCGGGACGAGCCTGACGACGCATGAATCGACCTTCGGCTGGGGCCAGAAGGCGTGCCTGGGGACTTTGAGGACGATCTCGCAGTCCGCCCTGTAGTACACGCCCACCGACAGGCGGCTGTAATCGTCTGTCCCCGGCTTGGCGACCATCCGCTCCGCGAACTCCTTCTGGAGCATCAGCACGGCGACTTCGAACCCGACATCCAGCAGCTTGAACGTGATCGGTGACGATATCTGGTAAGGCAGGTTCGACACGACCTTGTCGAAGGCCGGCAGGAAGGCCTTCACTGCGTCCGCCTGGACGAGCGTGACCCTCTGGCCGTATCGTCTCTCCAGGAACCTGCAGAACGCCGCGTCCTGCTCGACAGCGACGACCTTCGCGCCCGTGCGGAGTATCTCCTCCGTGAGGTTGCCGAGCCCCGGGCCTATCTCCAGAACGGTGTCCTCTGGGGTCAGCCCCGCGAGCTCGACCGACCGGCGGATGACGCGGTCGTCGAGCAGGAAGTTCTGACCGAGCCTCTTCGTCGGACGCTTGCCGATCGATTCCAGGACCGCCTTGACCTCTTCAGCTCTCATGAGAACGAGTCCCCGGGGGACCGGCGGATCATCTCGACACGAACAGGTGGTACTTCTCGTCGGGGTTGGAGAGCTCCTCCTCGATCCTCTTCGCCAGGAGCTTGTCCACCTGGTGTGCCATAGGCACCCGCTGAGTGATCTCCGCGAGCTCCTTGAAAGGCCCCTTCTTCCGCTCCTCGATGATGCTCCACATGGTCTTCTTGCCCAGGCCCGGCAGGAGCTCCAGCATGTGGAACCTCGTGGTAATCGCCTGGGCCTCGTTGAAGAACCGCACGAACCTCGGCTCGTGCGCCTTTACGATCTGCATGATGACGAAGTGGAGCTCGCTCTGCGCTGAGTTCGTGAGCTCGTTGAAGCTTATGCGCCTCTTGACGTGGAGTATCTCCTGCCTGAGGTCCAGGTCCTTGCCTATGTAGACCTTGTCCCCGACGGCCATGTTGATGTTGTCCTTGGGCACGAGCTCGAAGAGCTTGAACTGGTCGTCCCCGATGGCGTAGGCGACGGACTCCCGCTTGAACTTCTTCTCGTCCGGCATCCCTTGGGGCAAGTAATCTAATATTCTCGCGTAGTCCTCCAACGACAATCCCCCCGAAGCTCGTCAGAGATACTTCTCTACTATGCTAAGAATCTTTTCGACATCCTTCTTCTCGACGGTGGCCCTCTCCTTGGCGAATATCGCCCTGATGTCATCTGGGTGTGAGGGCATGATATCCGCGATCTTGGCGGCGTTTATCTCCGACACGAACCCGAGCTCGACCAGCTCCTTCACGAGCTTCCTGGCCTTCTTGCCCTCGGTTCTGGCGAACCTCTGGCAGTGCTCGAGCGCGAGCTTCTGCTCCGCCGTGAGCTCGCCCACTCCCTGCCTCTCCAGGAGCAGCTCCTTGACCTCCGCAAGCGTGGCTATCTTCTTGTCTTCCATCTAGAACACCAGCCAGTGGCCCTACCGAGACTTCCTCATGTGCTCAGGCCTGACGATTATCTGCTTCTTCTTGTTACCGTCCTTGATGTCGATCAGGTACGCGTTGCCCTGTGAGCCTGCGACCTTCCCCGTCTGGCCCTGGAACCTCACATGCGGCTGGCCCTTGTGAATGCTCGGGTCGATGTTGACATCCGCCCTGTCACCGACCTCGAACTTCTGGAACGCATGGGTGATTGGAGAGAGACCCCTGTCTCTCGCGCGCTTCTGCATCTTGTATCTCGTTCGGCGCCTGTAGCCTTTGGAAGCCTTGACCATGACTCTACGCCCCCTTGTCTCCGATCCATATCACGTCGAGCTCAAGCACCTGGCAGGGCACGCCGACGATCTCGGCGACGTTGGGCTTCGTGCGCCCCTCGTCCCCGTGCATCAGTTCCTTGATATATGTCCCGCTGTCGGTCTCTACGACGAAAACGACCTCAAGGCCATTTACGGACTCGACCTCTATCTTGCGGATGGTCCTAAGCCTTTCAAGATTCGCCCGTCGATGAGCTACCCTGTTCGGAGTGAGCTGACTTATGGGTTTTTCGTCCAATACACGAACTATATCATATAGCTTTCTGTGGTCGAAATCCTGCTGGAACGACACCCTGACCCTGTACCTCTTGGGGTGCGCTGACTCCTTGACATCCCGCATCTCTGCCCTGTTGGACCGCCTGAGCCCCTCCACCTCGACCATGCCCTTCGCGGATGCGTTGATCTCCTTCTCGACGGCGACAAGGTCGATGCTCCTGCGTTTTGGCCTCCTGACCTCCACGACGAACGGCCGGCCGTTCCCCAGCATCCGCGCGTCTATGTCCTCCCTGCCCATGCCGTGGAAGAAGTCGTCCTCGCCCTCGGCATGCCTCATGACGATGGGGCCCGTGTGGTCCTGGACGCTGAGCTCGTACATCCTGCCCTTGCCCCCGCACCTCGGGCAGCCCTTGCCCCTGCAGTCCCTGCACATCCACCTGGTCTGCGGTATCTCCCTGGAGAACTTCCGGTACCTTCCCCAGACGAACAGGGGGGCGACGTCCATGACCACCCTGTCGAACATCGTGTCTACGAGGAACACCATCTCCGGGTTGGTGAAGTCGGCCGTCTTCCGGAGCAGCTTCTCGAGCACCTTGCCTATCTCCCTGTTCATCTCGGCCTTGATGGACTCAGTCTCCTTCGCGCCCACATCCGTCCAGAGCTGCTCCTCCTTCTCCATCAGCTCTGGGTCTATCTTGGTGCCCACGAGGAACGTTGAGAACTCGTAGCCCTGGCTGGACCTGTCGGCGATGGCTGCGAACTTGTCGATCTCGGAGAACAGCCCCTTGCAGATCACGCATTCCGACGGGGACACGGCCGCAGGAGCGGACGCTCCGAGAGACGACCTGACGATGGCTCCCCGCTGGTCGTTCGAGAGCCCTCTGCACACGGTTGCAAGAAGCCTTCCCAGGCAGTGGTTGCACAGGGGGCGTTCGAGCGCTCGCCCTGCGATCTCTAGCCTTTCGGACATTATCGGCGTTCAGGACACCTACTACGTATATATCAATTGCCCACTGGGATCGTGCTCACACGCCGAGGCACTCGAGCTTCTCCCTGCAGAAGTTCCACAACGGTGCGTCCGTCCTGGTCAGGACGGTCTCGAACCAGCTGTTCAGCGCGGGCATGACCGCCTGCGTGGCCGCATCGAGCCTGAAGCTGCCGATAGGCTCGTCGAACACGAGGTAGTTGACAGACAGGGGCTTTCCCCTGACCTCCTCCTCGAGGGTGAACATGAGCCTGGCCCTCTCCTCGCCCTTGTGGGAATATATCTCCCCCACGAGCGCGTGCCTCCGGCTGTATATGGCCCCGAGCTCGATCTGGCTCATGCCAGCGAAGTCCACGGTCTCGTTCAGGACCCAGTTCATCTTGCCCTCGTACGTTCCCAGAGAATACTGCGACGGCTGCATCGTCAGCCTCTGGCCCGTCTCGAGTGCGAGCCTGGTCCAGAGCCTCAGTAGGATGTGCGCCATCATCCTGGCGACCCGCTCCTTCGGGCTCGCGTTCGCTGGATGGTCAGGTGAGATCACTGCCATGTCCGCTTCCACGAGCTTCGGGATGCCTTCAGCCATGACTCGAAGTGAATGCGAATCTAACTATTTCAATCGCGCTGGGCAGGACAGCTCAGAAACCCATCCCGTCGGCCCTGATCTTCAACCTGTTGCTCTCGAGGAACTTGTAGACAGCCGAGTGCTCGCTCCCGCTCAGGAGCATGTCGAGGGCCTTCCTGGCGACCGCGAGCTGGAGCGGGTCGCCTATGATGGCGACGGTGTTCCCCTGGACGGACATGTGTATGCCGGCCAGCTCCTCGAAGATCTCCCTCGTCCTGCCGTGGCTCCCGATGACGCGCGCGCGCATGCGCTCCACGTGGGACTGCTTCTTGCCGACGTAGTCCCTGATGTCGAAGATCTCGAAAAAGTATCCCTCGTTTAGAAGCGTCATGGCCTTCGCAGGGGAGAACCCGCGGCCGATGGCCATCACGATGTCCCCGACCGTCAGCGCGAGCGAGGGGTCGTTCGCGTGCGTGTAGTCGATCAGCACATCGCCTTCTTCGGAATCGATGGATATCTTGACCCCTGTGAGCTTCTCGATCCGGTCCTTTGTCTCTCCGTCCTTGCCGATGAGGACGCCAACCCTGTCAGCGGGGATCCTTACCAGGCGGTTCATTGCTTCCGAATCTCCTTGAGTTCCTCGGCGACGTCTATCTTCAGACCGTACTTCTTGAAATACCTTGCCACGTTGCGGACATCTCGCTCGAGCCATTCCTGGGAGTTCAAGTGCGCGAGCATGACCGCCTGACCGACATCGATTATGACCGGCTCGCCGTCCAGCATCAGGATGTTGAACTCGCTGATGTCCGCGTGAACTAGCTTCGCCTTCTGGTACCCGAGCTTCATGTAGTCGAGGATCTTCCTCGCAATCCGCTCCGGGTCCTCGAGCTTCACGTTCCTGAGCTCCCTCGCGGGCTCGACCTCCGTCCCGATGTACTCCATGACGATCATGTTGGCCCTGTGGAAGAACGGCTCCGGGACCCTCACGCCCGCCTTGTGGAAGGCCTTCAGGTTCAGGAACTCCTTCTCCGCCCACGCGAGTATCAGCTTCCTCCTGTTGGCGGTCAATCCCTCGAACCGCGGGTCGCCAAGGACGTACTTGGGCATGTCCTTGAAGGTCGAGGTCGATGTCCTGTATATCTTGAGTGCGCGCAGCTGGCCGTCCTTTGTGGACGCCCTGAACACGTTGCCCTCCTTCCCCGTCGATATCGGGAAGTCGAGCTTGTCGATCACGCCGTCCGTGAACAGCTTGTATATCCTCATGATGTTCTGCCTGTCGAACACCTCGTCATAGGACTTCCTGTCGTTGTCGTCCCTGCGGCGCATCCGCCAGCTGTCGATCGTCCTCTCGAAGGAATGATAATCATCTTCGCGGGGCATGGGAACCATCCACCCGCGCGCTCAGAAGACGTCGATCGATTTGGGGATCATCTTCTTCCGGCTCAGGTACATCGCCTGGGTCCTCGTGTACCTGTAGATAATGTTCGCCTTCTCGTCCTGGAACTCCCATGGCTGCACAATGACGAGGTCGCCCTCCCGGATCCACATGCGCTTCTTGATCTTACCCGGTATGCGGCCCATGCGCGTCTTGCCGTCCGCGCACATGATCCTGATCCTCGATGCTCCCATGAGTTGGTCGGCGATGCCGAAAATCTCGCCGTCCTTCTTACGTGGAAGGCGCACCCTGACGAACTCGGGCATTCCGTCGGGTCCTAGTGTGGGTTCCTCTTCTTGTCGTCTGTATCGCAAGTGCTCAACCGCTGTGAGAAGTAATAGGATGCCAATACTTAATCCTACTGGGCACGTCGAGTGGTTGGCCAGCATTCCAAGAACGACGACAACGCCGTGATTCCCGGGGATCTTTTTGTCCGAAACGGGACAGCGGTTTCCTGAACCTGTTCCTGCGTTGTCACCACAGCCATATACGGACTTCGGAATCGAAGGTGCCGGAGGCGACCGGCCATGGAAGGCACTGCCCAAAAGAAGCAAGCGCAGAAGATACTGCTCGCGTACTCAGGCGGCCTGGACACGTCAGTGGCGATCCACTGGCTGAAAGAACAGTACGGCTGTGAGGTCGTCGCCGTGACCGTCGACGTCGGTCAATCGGACGACCTCAAGGACGCGATGAGAAGGGCTAGGGCGATAGGTGCTTCGAGAGCGTGGATGGTGGACGCGAAGAAGGAGTTCGTGGAGCACTATGTGCTCCCCGCGCTCAAGGCGAACGCGCTCTACGAAGGCAACTATCCGCTGGGGACAGCAGTCGCCAGACCGGTCATAGTCGCGAAGCTCGTCGAGATGGCCCGCAGGCTGGGGGCGGACACGATAGCCCATGGTTGCACTGGCAAGGGGAACGACCAGGTGCGGTTCGAGGTCTCGATAATGGCGCTCGCACCCGACATCAACATCCTGGCCCCCGCAAGGGACTGGAAGATGTCCAGGGAGGAGGAGATCGAGTACGCCAAGAGGAACGACATCCCGATCCCCGTGACGGTGGAGGCGCCCTACAGCATCGACGAGAGCGTCTGGGGGAGGGCCATCGAATGCGGTGTCCTCGAGGACGCGTGGATCGAACCCCCGGAGGACATCTTCGGCTGGACGAAGGGAGTAGCGCAATCTCCGGATGCGCCGGAATACCTGGAGATAGGGTTCCTCGAGGGGAAGCCTGTCTCCCTGAATGGCCAGGACATGGACCTGCTCGACCTCATCTCGAAGCTGAACGAGGTCGCGGGGAACCACGGCGTCGGTAGGATCGACCACATCGAGAACCGGCTCGTGGGGATCAAGTCGAGAGAGGTGTACGAGGCCCCGGCGGCGGTCGTGCTGATCAAGGCGCACCAAGACTTGGAGAGCCTCGTCATGACCAAGGACCTCCTGCACTACAAGAAGATCATGGAACAGCATTACGCCGACCTGGTCTACAACGGCCTGTGGTTCTCGCCGCTCAAAGAGGCACTCGACGCGTTCGTCGAGAAGTCACAGCAGGACGTCACCGGGACCGTCAGGCTCAAGCTGTTCAAGGGAAGCGCGGTCGTGGTAGGAAGATCGTCTCCGTACTCGATGTACACCACGTCCCTCTCGACCTACGAGAAGGAGGACGCGTTCGATCATTCGGCGGCTAAGGGGTTCATCTACGTTTGGGGGCTGCCGCTGAAGGTCGCCAGCACGGTCAAGGCTGCGGTCACAGGGAACGGTGTGTCTAATGAATGCGCGGTCAGTGAGGAGCCCGTCACAGTCTGCAAATGACGAGTTCCTCTCGTTCACAGGCTCTGTCCACTTCGACAGCAGGCTCTGGAAGTACGACATAGCGGGGAGCATCGCGCACGCACACGCACTGACCAGGGCGGGCGTCCTCTCGAAGAAGGAGCTCCGCGAGATGACCGAGGGGCTCAGGGCCATCGCCAAGGACATCGGGATCGGCAGGGCGACCTTCGATCCGGCGCTCGAAGACGTCCACATGAACATCGAGAAGATGCTGATCGACCGGATCGGAGAGACGGGTAGGAAGCTTCACACGGGGAGGAGCAGGAACGACCAGGTCGCGCTTGACATGCGTCTGCTGGTCAGAGAATCGATTGCCAATATCATCACCGAGACGCTCCGGCTGCAGCAGACCTTGCTCAGCAGAGCGGAGGAGAGCAAGGGCGCAATCCTCCCAGGGTACACGCATATGCAGCACGCGCAGCCAGTGCTCCTTTCTCATCATCTGCTCGCGCATTTCTGGAGGCTACAGCGGGACATCTCCCGGCTCTCCGACTGCTACAGGAGGACGAACATGTCTCCCCTCGGATCCGGAGCCCTGGCGGGCACGGCCTTCGGGATTGACAGGTCGTTGCCGGCAGAGATGCTCCGGATGAGGGGTGTCACGGAGAACTCGATGGATGCCGTATCCGACAGGGATTTCGTCGCGGAGTCCGCCTTCGCAATGTGCCTGATCATGATCCACCTCTCCTCGCTCTGCGAGGAGCTCATAATCTGGTCTTCGCAGGAGTTCGGCTTCCTCAAGGTGCCGAAGGGCCTGTCCAGCGGCTCCAGCATGATGCCGCAGAAACGCAACCCCGACATCCCGGAACTCGTGAGAGGGAAATCGGGAAGGGCTGTTGGAGACCTCGTCGCGATCCTCACCGTGCTCAAATCTCTTCCCCTCGCGTATAACCGCGACCTGCAGGAAGACAAGGAGAACCTCTTCGATGTCTTTGACACCGTTGGGGCCTCGCTCCATGCCCTCACGAGCTTCCTCGCAGAAGCAGATTTTGACACGGGGAGGATGAGGAAGGCGGCCGAGGCCGGGTTGATGACCGCGACCGACCTCGCCGACTTCCTCACAACCAAGGGGCTGCCGTTCAGAACCGCCCATGCCGTCGTCAAGGAGGCCGCAGCGTCCTCTCCGAAGAGCGACGCGGAGCTGACGGAGAACCTGAAACGCATCCTGGCGGCAAGAGTTAAGGGCTTCGACTTCTCCGAGGTCCAGCATGTCTCTTTGGAGGATTCCGTGCGCAGGAGGGATTCGGAGGGAGGCACCGGCAGCCAAACGCGCCCCGCCAAGAGCGCACGCGTACGCGCCGCGCTGAAAAGGAACACATCCTTGCTTGGAATGATGGCACGTGACGTCAAGGCCGTCGACGACATGGTGTCTTGAGCCTGTCGCGCTGCGTGTCCGCCGCACTGTGGGCATCATATCACGTCGTCCGAGTAATGGCGACCTCGAACTCCGAACCCGGAAGTCCTACCTCCGGGTCGAAGGGTTGGAAAGACGGGGCCCGAACAAGGTTGATTGTCAGACGGAGGAAGAAGGATGACGAAAATCGATGCGACACGCGACGACCGTCAGGCGGTTCTGTCGTTTCTGATCTTGTCCTCGATACATGCGGACAGGACATCGAACGCGTGCATCATGTCCTCCCTCGTGACCACGAATATCGTGTCGGTGTAGCAGCTCATGGCCTCAAGGAGGTTGATGCCCTGCTCCGACAGCATCGACATGAGGTACGTGAATGCCCCGGTGGTCTCCTCTATGCGTGCGGGGCTCTTGACCGTGATCTCCGCCAGGTTCTGCTTGACGGTCAGTATGTGGTCATCTCCGATGGCCTTGATGATGCTCGGGAGCCACTTGTCCTCCGAGACGATCGTGATGCCGTTCGCGCTCTGCATGACCTGCATCGTGCTCTTCTCGGGGAGCATCTTCTTCACGATCTCCTCGATGTTCTTCAGCACTATCCACTCGTTCTTCGCGACGACGATGCTGATGCGGGTCTTGAGTTCCAGCCGGCTCTCCTCGAACACGCTCATGATCGCGCCTTCGAAGTCGGTCTTCGAGAGCTTAGCAGCATAACGCCTGCTCGCAGCCAAGACCGCCTCCTCGTGCTTCACGCCCGTCTCCTTCATGATCAGGCGCGACAGAGACGAGTAGTTGACCAGGTCTTTGCTGATGCAGTCCCTGATGCTCGGGTGCCTGTCTATGTACTTCCTGGTCAGCTCCGCGACGCTGAGCTTTTCCTCGGGCTTGTCCATGGGATGGCGGGATTCGCCAAGAACCGTTTAAGCTTTGGCTTCGCGTGGCTCCTCCCGCCCAAGAAGGATTATATATGGACAGTCCATAGACCGGATTTGCCGTCAGGAAGACCCGGCGCTCCCGTAGTGTAGTCCGGTTAATCATTCCAGCCTTTCGAGCTGGATACCCGGGTTCAAATCCCGGCGGGAGCACTCAGGCACCCATGCCCCGCGAGAGTGGGCACAATCACGCTTCTATCAGGTCGAAATCCTGCACTGACGAGTCAGTCGGTTCGTACGTCAACTCCAGGTGAAGGTACTCAAGGGCGCTGTCGACATCATCGCTGTCGGATACTAGTGAAATCCGGTCTCCGAGGCTGACGATGCCGTCGCCGTCGATATCAGTCACGATTAACTCCCAGACTAGGTCGCCCAAGGTCACCTGGCCGCTGAACCAGACCGTCTCGCTCCCGGTGGCTGATTCCCCGACGAACGGGTCTATCCACACGGACGGCGGGGTTTCATAGTCGGAGCAATTCGAGTCGCTGACCAGGAGAAACGACACGTTGGACCAGTCGGTCCCATCCAAGGAGAAACAGACCGTAAGCGTGAACCCGTCACTCTCGTCTTGCACTTCGAAATCGGTGTAGATGGAGCTGTAGGAGTCCTCGACGTGAAGCACGCCGGGCCTCATGATCGGCATGTACATACACAGGTACATTTCATAAGCCACCATAGAGGAGCGCACGCCCAAAACGAACATGTAACACTGAACGCCACTGTCGGTCTCCGGGGCGTCCAGCCCGGCGAGGACAATCGAATCGCCCGTGCTGAAGTTGCCGTCGACGTCGGCATCGATGTAGCGGATAGGGCCGGCTGACCCCACCGCTGATGTGAGAGTGTTCAAGGCCTCCAGCTCATCTCCATAATTCTCAGGCTTCATCGTTTCGACGTATTCAGCTGCCCAGAAACTCCGACCGGCTCTCAGGGAACAGTTGAGCTCCGACAGAGGCAGTTCGTCCCGGACCCACTCCAAATGGACCGTGAGGACGTCGGCCTCCATGCTGTAGGTCCAGTAGATGTCTGAGTGCACGCCCACCGAGGAAATCACGGTCTCCATGCCGATGACCGGGAACAGAACAGGGAAATCCAATTGGGGGGAGAGCACCATGGTGTTGTTGTTGAATGTGGACCATTCGAAGCTCACCTCCGACTCAATCTCGTCACCGACCTGGAAGTCAATCTCGTCCCAGTAGACCAGGCGGGGGCCAATGAGATAGTCCAGCTCAATCAGGTGAACAGTGCCCAGGCTCGTATCGAAGGACTCGATGCCAGTGACGGTCCCCTCGACCGTCACCGTCCTGTTCGCGAGGGAGGACTTGAAGGATGGGTTCTCCTCGGTCCCGGTCACGGATTCAGCGATGTCCTCTATGGTCCAGTGCCGCAAGTACTCGTACCAAACGAAGGTGACGCCCGACACGACGAGCGCACCAACCACCACGACAGCTACGATGATCGTACCCCGCTTCGAAAGCGCCTTGCGTTCTACCGTCCCTCGCGCCTCCACCACGAACCCACCTTGGGTGCGGCTCCCGAACAGACCCAATTGGATTCAATGTGCCCCAGCCACTTATAGTTTTGCGAAAGAAGCCGGGGGCCTGAAATGGCGCCGGGGCCAGGAAGGAGGGACAATACGAGGGCTGAGTCGGCTCGACTTCGTGCCCTTCCTTCACAGATCAGGCCGTTTGGGGTGCCATTCCCAGACTGATTGACATCAACATTTCGCCCGGGCGCTCCCGTAGTGTAGTCCGGTTAATCATTCCAGCATTTCGAGCTGGATACTCGGGTTCGAATCCCGGCGGGAGCACGGACATCTTTCTGAGAAAAGGCCACAGGCGAGGGAGATTTGGCCATCTCTCGACTCTAATCTATGGACTTCTTGTAGTGCGCGTACTTCCTGGCGACCCTATAGCCCATGCTCTCGTATAGCTGTATTTCACCCGAGGTGTTCTGCGTCTCAACATCCAGAGTTGCTTCCTTCAATCCGCTCTCTCGCATCATAACGAGGCTCTTCGCGAGCAAAGCTTTCGCCAATCCCCGCCTTCGCCATCCGGGCAACACAAAAAGGATTTGAGTATGGCCTCTCTTGCGGTCGAAGGCCAGGTTTTCTAGCGGTATATGGTTTTCAGCCATGCCGGCTACGTGATCGCCGTCCCATGCAACTTGCCAGAAATCTGGCATGAAAGTGGGCTCGTTCAACCAGAGTTCGTACTGTTCTCTGTCATATCTGCTTTCAACGAACCAAGGCTTCTCTCGAAAGGCCTCTTTGTGCGCATTCCATACTTCGAGATAGTGTTCAGGCTGCGCCGCTCGTAGCTCAAGTCCTTCAGGGAGAGGATTATCTGGTATGTCCTCGAGATTCTGCCGGATCATCTCATAGAAATGCATGACGGGGGAGTATCCTTCTGCGAGAACCATCTCCCTCCAATCATTCGGTTCGTCCAAGGCCCATGCTCCACACGAAGTCTTCCCAGCCCAGGGTCGATTCTTTGCCATGAAGCGAATCTGCATCTCGTTGAAACGGAATATTGCCAGACGCAGGTTCGCCTTGCGCCATTCAGGGACGGCGTGAGCGATATGCCAGAACACCCGCTCTCCGCTGCTATCCGGTTCCAGCCATATCCGTCCGTAGGCCACGGGTTCTCCCATCACTTCGGCGATTATCACCTCTGAAGACGAATCCCGATTGGACAGATTGTCGTATTCACTTGCGAGCTCCTCCTCGGTCTCAATGTTGTCGACTCCGTCAGCTTCCCAACTCCGTTTCCCCACTGACGACATCACCGAGTAGTCCGATTTGTCTTTGAATCGTCTGAACACGAGGCCATCTATCTTTGGTGCTCCGGCAACTTCGACCATCCTAGGATTCGCCTCACAACACCAGCTTCGTCGAGCAACTATTGGAGATTTAAGATTTGGGACGAGGCGGGTCAATCCCCCGCTGATTGAAATCAGAAAAAGGATGCCCGGCTAGCTTCGGGTTCAAGGCCCGACGTGAGCACACCCTCCATTGTTCTTGTCTCCAATGAGATCGCTCTTGGGGCGGATGAACTCACAGAACCTGGCTCATCTCGCGCTCGACGAGCGAGAAGTCCTTCGCATCCATGGTCGCCCCGTCCACCGGGATGATCAGGAAGCCCTTGTCGAGCACGACCTGCTCGTTTATCAGCTGCACGAACTTGAGCACGCTCTTGAAATCGTTCTGCGTGTTCAGGTACTCGAGCCCTTCTATTATGACCGCTCCCTTCTCGCCCTTCTCAAGGAATTCGCGTATGGCGGATGCCAGGTGGGCGAGGTTGTTGGGCGATACGTACTCGGGCTCCGAAGGCTTCGCAGACCCGTTCTGCCTCTCAGTCTTGGTCAGCCAGAGCGATTCCGCGTCGAACCCGTACTTCTGCTTGAGGACGTCAGGATGCGTCCGAGATATGCACAGGCCCTTCCCGCCCTGAGACAGGATGCCTACGAACATGGAGAAGCTCCGTTCGGGCCTCCCCTCCTTGACCAGGTAGCTCCAGCCAGGTATGAACTGGACCTGCGGTTTCAGAGGCGGGGGACCGACGACGTCCTGGACGAATATCTTGCGTCCCGTGGCCCGCTCGAGCTCATCCGCCTTCTGCTGGACCTTCTGATAGAGCATGGACTTCTTGGTCTTCGCCATTATCTGAAGTTCCCTGGATGTGTACCCCTTGGTCGAGAGCTTGATGATCTCGTCCCAAGCGGCTTCGAGCCCCTCCTGGAAACCTTTGATGAAACCCTTGGCGTAGTCCTCTTCCTGAACCATCTGTCCCATCCACTTCTAGCTACTTTCCTTATGGCATGGCCAGACTAATAACCTTTTCTGGCCACGCCCAGCACCGCGATTTCGCGGTGAGCGAAAAAGGCTATTAAGAGGGGTTGTAATCAAAGGGCCGTTTCAGGATGCCGATCGACAAGAAGAAGCTCAGAATGGTGAGGATGAAGGCGAGGATCACATCGAAGGTTCAGGAGAAGGACCTGATCTCCAAGGCGAAGCTGCTGATGGACGAGCCGGACCTCATCCTCCCCGACTGCGACGAGGAGTGCGGGTCGTGTCCTTTCAGGAAGACGAAGAAAAGGCTGGACAAGATCGGCAGGTACAAGACGGACCCTCACAAGGTCGCCAAGTTCGCCAACCGGGGGGACAGGCTCGCGCGGGCGTACGCCGCGACGATCTCGCTCGCCCACGAAGAGAAGGTACCGTACCTCGCCACTGCGAAGTATCCCTGCGGGACGATTACGTATGCGGTGAGGGGGAAGACGAACAAGGAGAAGCTGATCGGAGTGCAGAATTTCGACTCGCCCAAGTGGCGCGTCCTCAGCGTGGTCGACCTCGTGAAGAAGAAGGGGCTGCACTTCTACTCGTACGGTGACAACTTCGTGTGCACCGGCCGGAGGAGCGCGCCCCCGGAGGAGTACGTCAAGCAGGCCGCAGATTCGATCGGAGCGACGAGGGTCGAAGGCAAAGTCCACGCGTGCCCGCACAATCCATCCACCGTGAACCATATCGAGTTCGACTGGGTCAGCTCCGGAAGGAGAATCCTCCTTTGCGACCAGTGTGCCATCAAATCGAAGAACACGCTCACGAAGCTCGCTGAGGGCATGGCCGTCCCTAGGGTGCTGAGCGAGTTCGACATCAAGGTCCGACGTCCTCTCCGGAGGATGGCGGGCAAGACCGATTGCACCGACATACTCAACAAGCCCGTGAGCGAGGACCTTCTCGAGAAGTACGCCTCAGGGCAGATAGGCGACCGTGAGCTCATCGACGGGCACCTCGAAGAGGTGCGGGACGCCCTCAAGAAGGAGAACAGGAGGGCGTTCGTCAGAGGGGACCGGTGCTTCGCGGAGGACATGGAGGCGTTCGTGAAGGACATGTCCTCAGACGATGTCGAAGCGAGTGCCCTCAGGGGGCTGCTGTCCGGGATCGAACACCCTATCGTCGTCGACGACGGGGATTCGGTGAACAGGCTCATATCTGCATACTGGACTGACCGCGGGATGGACGTCCTCAAGGAGTTCGTCCCCGAGGAGGTCGCGAAGAAGCACTTCGCGGTCGATTCGGAATCCGCGAAATCGCCGCTCAAGATAGTCCGACAGGCCATGAAGGAGGCGGCGCACACCGAGGTCTCGTCCAAGATCCCGAGCTACTCGAGCCTGTCGCAGCACGGGAAGTTCGTGGACGGCGTCGTGAGAGCGTACAAGACCAAGGGACCGACGGGCGCGAACGCCTTCCTCGATGCAGACAAATCGACCGATCACAGGACCAGGTCGATCGCGCACAGCTTCTACCTCGCCCTGGGAGTGTCCACGAAGTCTTGGCGGTTCACCGAGGAGGAGAAGCAGTTCGGGAAGCACCTGCAGAAATACGCGCAGTCGCTCCTCGAGAGCGGCGCCCAGGACGAGCATCACGAGGCGTTCACGACCTACCTGAGGGAAGCCGGGAGCACCGAGGACCTCAGGAGGATCTGAGGACCCTCGCGTCGATCACGACATGGCCCACGCCCGGCGCGTACGATTTTATCTCCTTCATCCTCAGGACATCCACCTTGCGGTCACCCGCCGCCGAGGCAAGGCGCTCCAGCGGCCTCGAGGACTGGAGCTCCGTCGGGCATGTCTCGTGGTAGTGGATCACGCCCCCGTCCTTGAGCAGCCTCATCGCGGTCGGCAGGAACTCGTGGGTCGTCTTCACATATCCCATGATGATGCGGTCCGCGATCGATTCGCCCCGCATGTCCCTGTTATCCCCGAGGACCGGGGACACGATGTGCTCGACCTTGTTCAGGGAGACATTCTCCACGAGGTACGAGTGCGAGACCGGGTTCAGCTCGCAGGAGATGACCCGAGCGGGTTTCTGGTACACCGCCAGAGGGAGCGAGAAGTAGCCTATGCCCGCGAACATGTCGATGACAGTCTCGCCGCCGCATTCGAGCCCGGCCATCCTGAGGCGCTCCTCCTCGTTCCCCGAGGAGAACATGATCTTCTCCGCATCGAACCTGTACAGGATGCCGTTCTCCTTGTGCGTGGTGACGGAGTCGTTGCCGAATATCCTCTTCATGGCTGGCGTCCGGAAGTCCCCCGTTATGCCTCCCGTCTCCTTGAGGATGGCCTTCGCGCCCAGGACCGAGCCGTAGACCGAGCCCACTGGACCCTCGAACCCATCCAGCTGCTCCGGCAATCTAATCACGATTACGTCGCCCAGCCGCTCCCATTTATCCGGAAGATGTTGCCTTAGCGATTCCGGGACCTCGGCCGCTGCCCGTATGCGGTCGATCGGGTCCACCCGGTGCTTCCGGGGTTCGAATGACCTCTCGACGATCACAGCGCCGTATTGAGAAAGGGTGCTCGAGTCAGGGCGCCTTAGGAGCGGGATGACGATGTGGTCGTGGTCGTCGACTATCGCGACCGTCTTGTCCACGAGTCCCAGGGACGATAGGACCTGCCGCAGGTCCTCCGCCAGAGCTCTGCCGACCTTCGCGCCCAGCACGACAATCGCATCGATGGCCGGATTAATAACCCTTCTTCGGCCGTTCAGCGGCCTCGACCGAAAACCATATAGTCGGTATCGGGCTTCCCAGCACGATATGAAGACCGTGCCTCTGGCGGTCGCCCTGGGAGCCTCCTTCATCGCACTCCTCGCGGGCGTCGCGAGTGCAGACGTGCCCGATCCGGGCCTCCCACAATACGCGAACAACTTCCTCGGAGGTTTCATCACGCCCACGGTCGCCCCTGGCCAGACCCTGGAGTTCTCGTTCAACCTGACCAACCCGTACGACGACCCCGTGGCGGTCATGACGAACATTACGATCAAGGTCGGCATCTACCAGTACGCGACCCAGGAGGAGTCGGTCATGGTCGACGACGACTTCCCGCGTCCGCCGATGTTCGAGAACCAGCAGGTCGAGACCAACCTGACATATGAGAGGCTCGAGCTGGACGAGACTGTCAGGCCCGAGCTGTCGATCAGCACCGACGATGACACCCCGCACGGGTCGTACTTCTCGCAGAGCACCTACTTCGTCAGGTTCAGGCTGGAGTTCCAGTTCGAGGGGAACTCCACCTCCGTCGTGCTGCAGTCCAAGGGATACTTCTCGGACGAGGAGTGGGACCAGCTGGTGTCGTTCGACCCCGAGGGCAGCATCGTGAACATGACCTACATGCACTCGCTCGGGATCGACGGCCTGATCCCGGACTCGTCCTTCGGCCTGAAGATACCCATCCCGAGATGGCCCCTGGCCGCCCTTATCGGCGCGTGCTGCTTCGTGTCGTTCATGGCGCTCTACTACTTCGTCATGGACAACCCGAGCAGGTACCCCAGGCTAGAGAAGAGATTCTATGAGCTGAGGGGAAAACTGAGCCAGCTTAGGAGCAAGCTTGAGCACCGAAGAGGAAAGTGACGCGGGATAGTCGATGTCCCCTCTCGCCTCCATGAACTCGCGCAGCTCTGGCTCGTCGAATATCCTGAGGGCCTTGTCCATCTTCTTGTCCGAGAGCGCCAGGAATACCTTCCTGAGCCGGAACGCCCTTGACAGCTCCTTGCCGAAGGACGCCCTCCACGATGTGTCATATCCGCCCAGGGCGCCCTCGTCCGAGGTCGAGAGGTAGCTGGCGACGGCCTCGGAGCAGAGCTCCGCGCCCTTGATCCCGGTGTACACGCCCCCTCCGGACAGGGGCTTCGCATGACAGGCCGCGTCCCCGACCAGAAGTATCCTTCCGCTGCGCGCGGACCTGCCAGGTCCGAGGGGGATCTTGCCCGATGCGGACGAGACCTTCCTTCCTCCGCGGAATTCGGGCCTGGAGAGCAGCTTTTTCAGATACTCTGCTGGAGCGTGGTCGCTCTTCCACGTGCACAGGCCCACGCGCGTGACGTCGCCTGCAGGGATGGCCCACGCGAAGAACCCTGGGGCCACGCTCCTGCCGAGGAATATCTCGACCCTGTCTTCCTGGAGTTCCAGGCCTGTGAGGTCGACCTGTATCCCGCGCAGCATGTGCCTCGGTGGAGGCAGGCCCGCGCAGCTCCTGCAGACCGACCTGTAGCCATCGGCGCCGATGACGACCTTCGAGCGGACCTCGCTGACCCCGTTGGACGACCTGAGCTGGGCGACGGTCTCAGGCCCGCCGTCCGTGACCGAGAGCACGCTGGACCCGAGGAGGACCGATGCGCCTCCGTCGACCGCCTTGTCGAAGAGGATCCTGTCGAACACGGTGCGGTCTATCACGAGCGCGCGCGTGTCCTTGGCGTCGAGGGACAGCGTGTAGCCGAGCGGGGAGTGGAACCTCACCCCTTTGACCTTCGATATGACGCTCTTCCTCGCGAATGCGGGGACTCCCCTGGGGGTGACCAGGCCCGCGCACTGCAAAGGCGCCCCCGGCGACGGGTGCTCCTCGGCGAGGACCACATCGTGCTTCTCCGCCAGACGCATGGCCGCTGTCGACCCTGCAGGGCCCGCGCCCACGACGATCACTTCTGTGCGCACGACCGACGGAGTGAGTTCAACCGTATTTCATGTTTGTCAGGGAAGGAGGTTGCGGAATGTAAAGCGCAGATGATAAATCGGCAGACGACAAAGTATCCACCGTGATCAAGTCCGTCTCGTATGACGCAGCCTTGGGCTCGACCAAGGACCTCTCGGACATATTCGAGCTGGTCAAGAGGGTCGTGAGGAAGACCACTGGCAAGGAACGCTCGGGCCTGATGTTGGGCCTGGCGAACCTGGGAGGAGGCGCGGAAGGGTTCGTCGGGGCATTCTACCCTGTCGCGACGAACATCATCGTGATGAACTCTCTCCCACTGAGAAGGGTGAAGGAAACGGATCCAGAACTGTACAAGCCGTACGTGTTCCACATCCTCCTCCACGAGTACCTCCACACGTTGGGCATCATCGACGAGGCCGCCACGAGGGCGAGGGTTTACGAGATAAGCGCGTCGGCGTTCGGCAAGGACCACTCCGTCACGCACCTGGCGGCCGACCTCTCCAAGTTCGTGCCGAAGCTGGTGTACCCGGTCTCCGGCTGGAGACCGAACGAGGAATACCGGCTCGAGCTGGTCAAGGGGTTCGACAGGTCGAGCACAGCGCCATACATCAACTAGGCGCTGTTCACTTTTTCTTCACGCTCTCCCAGTCTTTCAAGAACTTCTGGATGCCCTCGTCCGTGAGGTTGTGCTTGAGCATCTTCTTGAGTATGTCGTACGGCACAGTCGCCACGTCCGCGCCCGCCAAGGCCGCCTCGGTCACGTGGACCGGGTGCCTGATGCTCGCGGCTATGACCTGGGTCTTGAAGCCGTATATCCTGTAGATCTTGATGATGTCGCGCACGAGGTCCATGCCCGTGTGGCTGATGTCGTCCAGCCTGCCTATGAACGGGGACACGTATGTGGCGCCCGCCTTCGCGGCCAGCAGGGCCTGGTTCGGGGAGAACACCAGCGTGACGTTGGTCTTCACGCCCTCCTTCGAGAGCACCTTGACCGCCTTGAGCCCCTCCGAGGTCATCGGGATCTTCACGACCACGTTCTTGTGCATCTTGGACAGCTCACGCGCCTCGCCGACCATGCCCTCCGCATCGGGCAGCACGGCTTCCGCGCTGACCGGGCCGTCCACGACCTTGCAGATGTCGAGTATCCTGGCCTTGAAATCGCACCCTTCCTTGGCGACGAGCGTCGGGTTCGTCGTGACGCCGTCGAGGATGCCCCAGCTGTTGACCTCCTTGATATGCTCGAGGTTGGCAGTGTCTATGAATATCCTCATGCTCGCTCAGCTCCTCACTTCTTCCTCTTCAACACGTCGTGCGCTGCCTCGACTATGTTGTCGACCGTGAGCCCGTACTTGACCATGAGCTCATCGCACCCGCCCGACTCGCCGAACACGTCCGGGATCCCGACCCGCTTCATCGGGACATGGAAGTTCTCGACTAGGCACATCGCGACCGCGCTGCCCATGCCCATCATGACCGAGTGCTCCTCCGCGGTGACGACGCCCCCGGTCTCCCTGGCCGCCTTCACGATCGCCTTCTCGTCAATGGGCTTGATCGTGTGCAGGTTGATGACCCTGGCGTCGACCCCGTGCTTCATCAGCTCGTCCGCGGCCTCCAGGCACTTCGAGACCATGATGCCGCAGCCTATGAGGGTCACGTCCTTGCCCTCCCTCATGACCTGAGCGCGGTCCATCTCGAACGGGGCGCTCGGGTCGGTTATCGTCGGGACGTCCGCGCGTCCTATCCGGACGTACACCGGCCCGTGCATCTTCGATATCGTCTTCACGACATTGTACGTCTCCGGAGCGTCCACGGGCACAATCACGGTCATGTTCGGGAGCACGCGCATGAGCGCTATGTCCTCGATGATCTGGTGCGACGCGCCGTCGCCCCCGACCGTGATGCCTGCGTGAGACGCGACGATCTTGATGTTCAGCTTCGGGTACGCGATCGACTGCCGGATCTGGTCGTAGCATCTCCCGGTCCCGAAGACCGCGAACGTGGACACGAACACCGTCTTGCCGGACGATGCCAGCCCCGCGGCGGTGTCCATCATGTTCTGCTCTGCGATCCCCACGTTGAAGAATCTCTCGGGGAACACCGATGCGAAGTCCTGGGTCCTGGTCGAGCTGGACAGGTCGGCGTCGAGGACCACGATGTCCCCGCGCTCCTTCCCCAGCTCCACGAGCGCCTTCCCGTACTGCTTCCTCTGGCTCTCGATCTTCCACGCCATGCTCAGGCACCTCCGAGATCCTTCATGGCCTGCTCGAACTCCTGGTCGTTCGGGGCCTTGCCGTGGAAGTGGAGCGAGCCCTCCATGTAGCTCACGCCCTTGCCTTTGATCGTGTGGCAGATGATGATCGTGGGCTTGCCCTTGACGCCCTTCGCCTCGTTCGTGGCGTGTATGATATCCTTCATGTTGTGGCCGTTTATCTCGATGACGTGCCAGCCGAAGGCCTTCCACTTGTCCGCGAGGGGCTCGAGGGACATGATCTTCTCGGTGGGCCCGTCCAGCTGCAGCTTGTTCCTGTCGAGGTATGCGGTGACGTTGTCGAGCTTGTAGTGCGAGGCGAGCATCGCCGCCTCCCAGATTTCCCCGACATCCATCTCGCCGTCCCCGCACAGGACGTATATCCTGTACAGCTTGCGGTCCAGCTTCGCCGCGAGGGCCATGCCGTTCCCGGCCGCGAGGCCGTGCCCGAGCGAGCCCGTGGACATCTCGACCCCCGGAGTCTTGCCCATGCACGGGTGCCCCTGGAGCCTGCTACCCATCTTCCTCAGGGTGTCCAGCTCCTCCACGGGGAAGTACCCCGATTCCGCGAGCACCGCATACAGCGCGGGCGCAGCGTGCCCCTTGCTCAGCACGAACCGGTCCCTGTCGGGCCAGTCGGGACGCTTCGGGTCGTGCTTCATGACGTGGAAGTAGAGCGCGGTCATGATGTCCGCCGCGGACAACGAGCCGCCCGGGTGCCCCGAGCCGGCCTGGTATATCATGCGAATGGAATGTCTTCTGACCGTCCTAGCGATCGTTTCGAGCTCTTTGATGAATTCGCCGTCGTAGACTTCCAAGAGTCCATCCCCCTGGGCATGACATGTGGTGGCTGCATGCGGGATATCAGTCGGCCTAGTATAAACTATTCGAACATGAGATGATGGACCTTCAGGCTTCGAGTATGCGCACGCGGCGCCCGTCGATCTTCAGCTTGCCCTTGGCGAACAGCTCGATGGCCCTCGGGAAGAGCTTGTGCTCCTCCTTCAGTATGCGCTCCTTGAGAGCCTCGGGAGTGTCGTTCTCCTGCACGGGAACGGACTTCTGAAGTATGATCGGCCCGCCATCCACGTCGAGCGTGACGAAATGGATCGTGCAGCCAGACACCTTGCATCCGTAGTCGAGCACCGCCTTGTGTACGTTCAGGCCGTGCATCCCCCCGCCTCCGAACGAGGGCAGGAGCGCCGGATGCGTGTTCATCAGCCTTCCCGCGTACTTGTTGATCAGCAAGGGCGTGAGCACCCTGAGGTATCCGGCGAGGCAGATGAGGTCGACCTTGTGCTGCTCCAGGCACTCGATTATGTCCGCCTCGTGCTGCTCCCTCGTCAGGTTCTTGTGCGGGAACGCGAACGCGTCTATCCCATGCTTGCGGGCGCGCTCGAGCGCGAACGCCTCTGGGACGTTGGAGATCACGACGACGACTTCGCCGTCGATCTCACCGCGCTCGCAGGAATCGAGTATCGACTGCAGGTTGGTCCCGCCGCCCGATGCCAGCACGCCGATCCTTATGCGCTTCATAACATCCCAGCCGCCGGCGGCGCATCAGCTGCCGCATGATAATCGCACGAACGGTCCGTATAGATGCAGATCCTCCCCGCCGCTTCAGTCACCGCTCTCTATCCTCGGTGCCAGCAGATACCTTACCTCGCCCTTGCCCTTGGCGATCTTGAACTCCATCTTGACCGGGTAGTCGTTCCCCAGATGCAGCGTGACGCTGTTCCCCGGGGACACGGACTTGAGCATGTTCGAGAAGTACTCCAGCGGGAACAGGCTCCGGACGCTGCTTGGAGCCTCGAGCGCCTCCAGGTCCTTCTTCGCCTTCCTCCAGTTGACCTGGTCCATATCGCCCTCGCAGCTCATCTCGAAGCCCTCTGGGGACGCGACCAGCGCGATGTGGTCAGAGACGCTCTCGCTGGCCTTGATGCCATGGACGAGGTCGTCTGCCTTGACAGTGACTGTCGCTGGCAGGTTCAGGCTCGGGACCTTGGGGTCGCTCATGCCCGTGGTGTCGATGAGGCTCATTCGCCTCGTGATGTCACCAACGACGATGTTCAGCCGCCTCTTGTCCTCGTCGTGCTTGAGGTCGACGATGTCGTCCCCCCGCGCGAGCTTGAGGAACTGGTTCAGCTTGTCGATGTCGATCCCTATCTCGGCCTCGTCGGCCTTGAACTCCTCGAAGGCGTCCTTGCCCAGCGTGAGGTCGACCATCGCGATGTGCGCGGGGTCGACCGCTTTCAGCGTGAGGCCCTCAGCGTTGAAGCTGAACTTCGCCTCGTCCACAAGGGTGGACACGACGTTCACGACCTCCTTCAGGATTTCAGCTCTGGCTCTCGCCTGAAACATTAGCCCCCCTTCCGTATCTACCTGTAACCAATCTGTCTTTTAAAAAGGTTGTGCATACATCCAGCACTAGTATTCCCGCCATGAATGCGAGCACTTCACGCATCTGAAAATCCTCGTCTCGGGCTCATCCGCAGCCCTGGTCTGCCGCAGCACCCAATAGGCCTTGTTGTGCCCGCATTTTGAACATTCGACATCGGCCGTCGGGAGAGTCCCCGACAGCTCGCCGAGCACGGGGGGGGTCTCCTTGTCCTTCGACTTGTGCTTGATGACCTGCTTGTCATCCACCTTCTGTTCGTGCTCCGACCCGCACTTCCTGCAGACGAGCTTCCCATCCTTCGGGAACAGAAGGCACCTGCATTTCGGGCAAAACATCGTTCCGTTCCTCCGTATCTCGTTCTCGAGACACGAGCGAAGCGGTGATTGCATAAAAAGATTCGCTCGTGACCCTGGGCGTGACTAGATCGTGTCCCAGTGCCCGCCGCTCGGCTGGTGATGAGGTTTCTTCTGCGGAGGCGCTGGTGCAGACTCGGCTTCTTCGGGTCCGTCATCCTCGAAGTGGACCGCGGGGGCGGCGATCCTCTTCCCGCCCCACTCGGCGTCTATCGCCCTCTTGGCCTTCTTCACCGATTTGAAGTCGCCGGGCACGTATCTCGGCGCCTGCCTGTGATTCGTCTGCTGCGGCTGCGCGCGCTCGGACGCTGCGAGCTCGCTGAACCTGTGCACCGACGAGAAGTGCTGCTTCACGCGCCTCTCAGACCTCTGCCATGGGTCCCCTCTGTGGCCCGGGTGGTTAGACCTGTGCGGCCTCCTGGGCGCGCTCGCCTGGCTGAAGCCGCCGTATTCCTGGCGCTGGTCCGTCCGCTGAGGCAGCATCGGGACTCGCGGCTCATTCTCGGCGAAGTGCATGTCCGCCGCGTGGGCCCACTCGTCCCGACCCCTGCGGACATAGGGCATCGCCGTCACCGCGTTCGGGTCTCTGTGATGCCACGGCAGTCTCGACGATATCATGTGCGCGAGCCCGCGGTCCGCGTGCCTTGCGTGCACATCGGTCGCGCCGCTGTCCTGCATGAGCACGGTCGTGTTGGACATCATGGCGCCCGAGTTGAACTCGATCTCGCGCCTGTTCTGCTCGGCGAGCACGCCGCCGACGTACGCGAAAGCGACGGTGATGATGTAGGTGTTGATGCCGTACGGGCTGGCTCCCGCAAGGGCATCTACGAACGAGCCGATGTATTCGGAGGAGAACTGGATGTACGGGGATATGAACGGAACGCCACCGCTGAGCGCGGCCCCTATCGCGGCAGGTGCTATCGCGACGCCGAAGACGTGCGACGGCAGCACTCCGCTGTTGAACCCTTCGATGACCGCGAAGATCGACACGACCGGGAGTATCGACGCGGCGAGGCCTTTCCAGGGCCCTCCCGCGCGCCTTCCGCCCACGTAGCCGGCGATCATCTGCCCGAACATGGGCAGCCACCACAGCATGACCGACAGGACGAGCGTGTACTTCGCGGCACTCCAGAAGCTGTAGACCACCCTGCTGGATCTGAACCTCTTGCCTTCATGGTCGTGCTCGTAGGACGCCAGCTTGTAAGGCACCCTCTGGGCCGAGGGGGCTTCCTGCATGTCCTGAGCATCCTTTCTCCCAATGCCGAATACCATGCTCATCCCTTCTAGTCCGACGACCGTCAGACAAAACACCATATTGTAGCCTATACTATATATTGGTTTTGAACATCTGGTCTTGTCGCGCTCATCGTCTGACGAGAATGCCTAAGGCATTCTTTCCACTTCGCGCGCGACGAGGCCGGAACAGACCGAATCGTCGAGTGTTCGGGAGCGCGCCGAGGTTCAGGACGAGGACGATGCGGATCGACGCGAGGACGCGCCGCGAGAGGGTGGAGATCGTCCGCGATAACAGAGCTAGCGGTTCTGTTGCATCATCGGGTAGCGGCCTCCAGGCCATCACCCAGGTCGCAACTCGTTCCATTCGGCTCCGACCGTGCGCCCCTCGCGGGGTCGTAGAGGATCATCATCACGTCATGCTGGGACGCGCTGGGGCTGAACCGTAAGCCCCCTGCCATCCCTTCCGGGAAGGCTGTCTGCAGCAGGCTGATGCTGGCGTTGATGTGCCCCCCTCTGACCGGCATCCAGCCACTCACGGCATCCGGTACATTATTCCCTACCGAGTACATGCAATAGGAAACAAGATGAAGAGGCTGGCATAAGAGCCCATCTTCCTCCACCACCCGAATTTGAACAGAACCTTAGCTAGCCAACTTATATATGTCTGGATTCTTTTCTGCTACTCTGTAGCAGGCGTGCACAGAGTCGGCTACTCAAGGATGGGCTGAAAGATGGCGAAGATTCTCATCGTCGAAGATGCCCCGTTCATCAGAGAGATGATCCGTGACATTCTGGAGTCTCATGACCATGAGATCGTCGGAGAGGCGGCGAACGGGCTCGAGGCGATAGAGAAGTACAAGGCCCTCAAGCCGGAAATCGTCCTCATGGACATACTCATGCCAGGGATGGACGGGCTCTCCGCGATCATGAAGATCATCGAACAGGACCCGAAGGCGAAGATCATAGTCGTGAGCGCGCTCGTCAAGGAGGCACTCAGGAAGGAGGCCATAAGGGCGGGCGCGATAGACTTTGTCGCGAAGCCCTTCCAGGTGGAGAGACTGCTCGAGGCCGTGAGGGCAGCGACCACCGCGTGAGGACTACGAGGCATCTGTCGTTGCGCCGTGCAACCGCTGGGTCGTGCGGTCTGCGAAGAGGGTGAACACCTTTTGATCGATGTTCTGTGGGTCGCGTTCGTCGGGGCAGGGACGATTTGTTTCGGAGCTGGGATGCTCGCGTGGATGAAGAACCCCAGATCCATGGCAGCGCTCATCTTCATGCTGGCCATGGCGTTCATATTCGTGGCAGGGGTGACCGGCCCCCTGTATCCGCTCATCGACCCGCACCAGACCGGAGCCATGGACAGCGTCGCGAAGGTGTTCGCATCGTCCATATTGGTATCGGAGACGTTCCTGTGGCTGCTCGCGATCACATTCCCCGTCGAGAGGAAGGTCGGCTTCAGACCGCTGAACGCCCTGGGTGTCCTGTTCATCGCGGCCCCGATAGCGATGGCTGCGATCGGGGCAGGGGCGAGCGTGGACCTGTCGAACCCCGACTACGCCACCCTCGATCCGCTGCACCTGAAGATCGTCGTCGGGTACTCGGGGACGGTCATCATACTCACCATGGGCCTCGTACTCTCCACAAGGACGAAGGCGAGCGAGCAGCAGTGGCACTCGGCATCGGTGTACCTGGTCGGACTGTGGATACTCGCTGGCTGCGGGGCACTGTCGTCATTCTACGCTGCGACGAGCTCCGCCGTGGCAGGCGCTGGTGTGAACTTCGCATCCTTGGCGCTCGCTGCGGGCATGGCCGTCTCGGGACTGATCTTCGCCTATTCCATCGCGAGGGGGCAGATGGTCATGATGGCTCCGGCCGCGGAGGCGATGACCTCCAGCAAGAAGGCCCAGTACAAGCTCATGCACAGGCGTGTCTACCTCGTCGAGGAGGAGAAACCCGATTTCTCTTTCACAATCTTCGCGGACATACTGAAAGGAAGGTGCTTCGACTGCGAGAACGACGACAGCTTCCCGTGCGAGAGCCTCACGTGCACGTCGTGCAGGCTGCCCTGCCCGTGCAGGGAGTGCAGGAAGTACAAGTCCAGGCCCCAGGGGCTGATCGTGACGAGACAGTTCCCCAACGACGTCCGGAAGGAGCACTACATACAGACGACGCCCATCATCTGGCTCTCGTCCGTCGCGGGCAAGGACAACATGGACCCCGCGAAGATGAGCCTCCTGACCGATTTCATCGTGAACTTCATGGAACGGTCGCACAACGGCGTAGTCCTGGTCGACGGACTCGAGTACCTGGCCACGACGAACGACTTCCCGCGCGTGCTCAAGACGATCGACAGGTGGGCCGAGTCGGCGATGACCAGCAGCTCCAGGCTCATCATCTCCGTGGACCCTAGAGCCTTCGAGGAGAAGGAGATCGCGCTCCTCGAGAAGAACAAGGAGGTCGTCAACCCGGAGGACCACGAGACCTGGCGGTCGATAACGGAAGGCATCTGATTCTGAGGAAAAATGGATGGTCCCGACTCCCGGATTTGAACCGGGGGCCTGCTGATTTCAGCGACTGAGATCGGTCGTGCCGATTTCCATACTACAGTCAGCCGCTCTTGCCAGTCTGAGCTAAGTCGGGATTTGGGGCGACAGAACCGGCCCGAGGCACCCTATCATGGACTCCATATAAATCGTTTTTTGGACGGAAGCAGATGCCATAAACCGCATCTGGTGACCCCGCGCAGGATGCACCAGCAAGAAAACCAAGGTTTTATATATTTACAATTTTATAAGGGATTTGTCCGACGCTAGTAAGGCAGAAGAGGTACAGAAGGCGTCGCGAGGATATCCGTGCGCGGGGCGATCCATACTATGGGACCTGAAACCGAGAAGATCACCATCCGCATACCGGAGAGGCATCTGCGTGCCCTCGATTTCCTCGTGCAGATCGACGACTTCCCCTCGCGGTCCGAGGCGATAAGGGCCGCGGTCAGGGACCTCATCTACGCCCGACTGGAGTTGGTCGTGGACCGCATGAAGAAGTTCGAACACGCGGAACAGGCTCTTGCGGCCATCAAAACATACGAGGAAAAGTACCTGAAGAAGTAGTCAGAAACGGGATGGGATGCACTCTAACTACTATATTCGGTGAATCACCGTTAGGATTACCTCCCCCTATTTTTTCTTTTCAGGCCCTGTTGCAGAACTCCGGTGATTGAAGCCTCCTAATCCGAGCCAGTCGAACGATGTCTGACCATCGGTGCCTGGTCCGTGCACCGTTTCTTGCCTTGTGTCTCGGCGCATCGGCCCACACCCTTCTGCCAGGGCGCTGATCCTGCAGGAGGACCGTCTGCCGAGAATGCCCATCACATGGTCAGGACGACGAGGCCGATCTATTTCTGCCTTTGGCGCTCTCTGCGAATACGCTCTGGACGTCCCCGAGGCAGCCGGGGCGTTCCGAGGAGGGCATGAAAGCGCAGATGCTACATGCAGTGCATGAGAACAAGTACCACGACAGCATGAGAACACCAGATGCTCGTCAAGGCGGTGTCTTTTCGTCTCGAGGGCGAGCTGCCCGCTCAGGCCAGGTTCCTTCTGGAGGACTTCCGCCTTGCCGTGAATTCCGCCATAAGGGCGGGACTGCAGACGCGCTTGACATCGAAGTATGCCCTGTGCAAGTTCGCATACAAAGACTTCAGGACCGAGCATCCTGGCATGTACTCCCAGCACCTCGTGTCTGTCTTCGAGGTCGCCGCAAACGTCCTCAAGAACCATCGGAGGAGGGGCAGAAAAGGGAAGGCGGACCGGGTCCCGTATGTCAAGGGTCGGTTCATGAAGACCGAGAACCAGGCGTACAAGCTAGACCGGACGAACGGCGTGGTCGACCTGCCCATACGGGCAGGGTGCCATATCGAGCTCAGGCTGGTTCTGAGCGAGTATCACAGGGGGTTCTTGGATGATCCCTCCTATTCTCTCGGCTCCATGACGCTCTTCCCCGACAGAGTTGTGATCGCCTTCAGGAAGGCGGAGCCGCGACCATATGTCCCGGAAACGGTCGTTTCTCTCGACACGAACGAGAGGAGCCTCGACGGGGTGTTCGTCAGTGAAGGGAAAGGTACCCCCGTGAAGGCCTTCTTCCCGAAAGTGGCCGTGATACAGCAGAGACACCATGACCGGCGGAAGCGCCTTCAGAAGAAGAAGTTCCACGACCGGCGGACTTCGAGGCGGCTCTGCAGGAGGGAGGGGAAGAGGGAGCATGACCGGGTCGAGTACCAGATGCATCAGGTGGCCAACGCCGTGCTCGATTTCGCCGAGGAGAAGAAGGCCGCGGTAGTCCTCGAGGACCTCAAGGGGGTCTTCAAGCCGAGGGAGGACAAACGCCTCAACAGACGGTTGAGCATGTGGCCGAGGAGGACGCTCCACCAGTTCATCGAGTACAAGGCACAGTGGAGAGGAATACCGGTCCACAAGGTAGATCCAAGATACAGCAGCAGGAAGTGCCCGGTGTGTAGGAGATTACAGGATTCCCGAAAGGGCACAGAGTTCGTATGCGAGTGCGGCTGGCGGTTGGACAGGCACATCAACGCCAGCCTCAACCTGCTGCAGACAGCCGTCTCGAAGGA
>Ga0315287_10000083_pt1 | contig 82516 bp, 66 predicted proteins | sample YL17G11_0_MG_FD_205037 | JGI IMG/M metagenome (GOLD analysis project Ga0315287, IMG submission 205037) | Sediment microbial communities from Yellowstone Lake, YNP, Wyoming, USA - YL17G11_0 | ecosystem: Environmental > Aquatic > Freshwater > Lake > Sediment | place: USA: Wyoming | collected...
TGTCGGGCTGCTGCCCACGGGCTGACCAAGACGAACCTGCGAGGACAACGCCAGCCAACAAACAGACCGTCCAACGGGAACGACGACGAACTTGCATGGGGGGCTCTGTACTTAATGGGGGGTGGGAATATGACGGTGGCAGCGTTCATACCGGATTTGCCGGCCAAAACCTTAGTATATACCGGCGATGCGCGTGATACAAGTTCTTGGGCGTTCTGGTGCGGCATGTTTCTCCGGCAGCATTCCGCCTGTCTCGAAGGGGCATTGTTCGCTCCCAGAAACGGAGGGGCCGCTGCATTCGGCATAGCCCTTGTGGGTGGTGCGGTATGTTCGGCTTCGACAAACAGGGGCGGGCTTCGCGTTTCGCGGTGCAGCGGGGTGGTTTTCGGTCCCTCCCCCCGGCTTGACACCCCATGAACTGGCCGGTATGCTTACCGGATTACGAAATCCACTAAGTTGTGGCGTCGTAACATTTTGTAGCGTCTCGGCCATTTCGTTTGGGTCGAGAGGGGCGTGGAGATATTGCCCTCGCCGTGAATAATATAGCAGGCGCAGGAAAGTGAAAGCGAATGGACCCCAACGAATTGCTTCGGATCGTCGACGCGATCCACCGCGATAAGAATATCGACAAGGAGATCGTCTTCGAGGGCATCGAGGCGGCCTTGGTTTCCGCCGCCAAGAAGCACTATGGCGAAGAAGAGGACGTCGTTGTCGAGATCGACCGCGCCAACGGCTCGATCCGGGGCACCCACAACGGCGTGCCGATGGCGCCCGCCGAAATGGCCGAGCGGATCGGCGCCCAGACCGCCAAGCAGGTGATGATCCAGAAGATCCGCGAGGCGGAGCGCGACGCCCTGTACAACGAATACGAGGAGATTCGCGGGCAATTGGTGACCGGCGTGGTCCAGCGTTACGAAGGGGGCGCCGCCACCGTGGCCCTGACCAACGTCGAGGCGATCCTCCCCAAGGGCGAGCAGATCCCCGGCGAAACGCATCACGCCAACGAGCGCGTCCGGGCGACGGTCTATGAAGTCAAGAAGGCCGGCAGCCGGGTGAAGGTGATCCTCAGCCGAACCAAGCCGCACCTGGTGCAGCGCCTCTTCGAGCAGGAAATCCCCGAAATTGCCGAAGGCGTGATCGAAATCCGCGCCATCTCGCGCGAGCCCGGCTACCGCACCAAGGTCGCCGTCAGCAGCACCGACCAGCGGGTCGATTGCGTGGGCGCGTGCGTGGGCGTGCGCGGCAACCGCATCAAGAACATCGTCGACGAACTTTCCGGCGAACGGATCGACATCGTCCGCTTCAGCGACGACATGAACGTGCTGATCCCAAACGCCTTGCAGCCGGCCGAGGTCGAAGAGGTGATCCTCTGCCAGATGCTTGGGCGGGCGATCGTATTGGTGCAGGAAGACCAGCTTTCGCTGGCCATCGGCCGGCGGGGGCAGAACGTCCGCCTGGCCAGCAAACTGTGCGGCTGGGACATCGAAATTATGACCCGCGAGGAACTCGACGAGCAGATCGAGCAGGCCATGCTGGGTTTCTCCTCGCTGGAAGGCGTGGAGTCGGAGTTGGCCGAGCGGCTCGTGGGCGAGGGTTTCCTCTCCTACGACGACCTCTCGGTGATCGAGCCGGAAGCCTTGATGGAGATGGGCGGCCTCACCGTGGAGCAGGTCGACCACGTCGTCAAGCAGGCCGAGGCCAAAGCCGCCGACGCCGAAAAGGCGGCTGTCCAACAACGCCGGCAGCAACGTGAACAAGACCGCATCGCGGCGGCCGAAGCAGCCGAGGCCGCCACAGACCAGCCGGCCTATTATGCCGACGGCACACCGGCTGAAGTCATCGAGTCCGCCGGAGACGGCGAAACGCCGTCCGAATCGGCCCCGCCACAGCCGGCGCCATCGGACGACACCACCGCGACATGAGGAAACCTACTTGCGCACTACCGATCGCGCACTACGCATTCAACAGGGAGCGGCCCGTTGCCCATCCGCATCTACGCGCTAGCGAAAGAACTGAAGCTCGACAGCAAAGTCCTCGTGGACATCTGCACGAAGGCGGGTGTCACCGGCAAGGGCTCTGCGCTGGCCAGCCTCACCGACGAGGAGATGGCAAGGGTCACGGAGTTTCTCAGCGGAGGCAAAGGTGGTCGGCCGGGCGCGGCCGGCCCAACCCGTCCCGGGGTTTCCGCAGGCCGGCCTGACCGATTTGCGCCGGGCTCTGCCTCGCCATTCCGCCGCGAGGACTACATCGCCCCGGCGGGCACACTTCCCGGCAAGATTCCCGTGCTTCCCACCACGAAGCCGGAAAAACCCTCGGTACTGAAGAAGAAGTCTGCCGAGCCGCCACCGCCCGCGGCGCCACAGCCGCCGGAAGAGGAAGTCGTTAAGCCGATGCAACGGGAAATCGTCAAGCCGATGCAACGGGAAATCCCCAGGCTGCCGGACAAGGGGAAAGGGAAGGAAAAGGCCAAGGACAGAGAACGAGACAGCGGCAAGGAGCGGGAGAAGACGGGACCGGCGATCAAGCTGGCGCCAATGCCGACGTCCGGCAAACCGCCGGTGAAGCCCAAGTCGGGTGAGCCGGCCCCGCAGAAGCCCGACATCCGGCTGCCCAAGGATGCGATCCGCGCCGGCAGGGCGGGCAGCAAGCCCCTCTCCGAACACCTCCGCAAGCACGAGCAGAAGCGGGCGGCCGCGGCGACGAAGACCTCGCGAGAAGGGCCGCCGGCCGACCTGGTTCCGCCGCTCCCGGGCGCAACTGCGCCCGGCGGCCGCGAACGCCCCCGCCGCGGCAGCCGCACCACACCCGTTCTCGAAAAAGGCAAGGGGAAAGAGGAAGACGGTCTGGTTGCCCTCGGCGGGCGCGAGCAGCGGCAGTTGAAGCGCAAGAAGGCCGCCACCGTCAAACGGAAAAAGCCGGAGGACGAGGACGAGACGACGGCCACCCGCACCGTCCGCCGGCGAACGCACATCCGTCGCACGGGCGCCAACACCGCCGCCCCGCGGCGCGAAATGGTCACCGTCGAGCTTCCCTGCACGGTCCGCAGCTTCTCGGAAGCGATCGGCGTGCCGGCGCGGACGATCCTCGCAAAGTTGCTCGAACTGGGCACGATGACCAATATCACGGCCGCGCTCGAACCGGAAATGGCCGAGCTTCTGGCGGTGGAGTTGGGCGTGCAGGTCAACCTCCGCCACCCGGTCGGACTCGAACAGCAGGTCATTCAGTCGCTGGAGCAGGAGGACGACCCCGCACTACTGCAGCCGCGTCCGCCCATCGTGACCTTCTTAGGGCACGTCGACCACGGCAAGACTTCCTTGTTGGATCGGATCCTGGGGCTTGACGTGGCGGCCCACGAAAAGGGCGGCATCACTCAACACATTCGGGCGTACCGCGTGCAAAAGGACGGTCGGGCGGTTGCCTTCGTCGACACGCCGGGCCACGAGGCATTCACCGAGATGCGCGCCCGCGGGGCCAACGTCACCGACATCGCCGTGCTCGTGGTTGCTGCGGAGGACGGCGTCATGCCGCAGACCGAAGAGGCCATCAGCCACGCCCGCGCCGCCGGCGTGCCCATCGTCGTCGCGTTGAACAAGATCGACCTGCCCGGCGCCAACCCGCAGCGGGCGTACGAACAATTGGCCGCCAACGAGTTGCTGCCCAGCGAATGGGGCGGCGAGACGGAAGTCGTCAAGACCAGCGCCACCACCGGCGAGGGCATCGACGCGCTGCTGGAGACCCTGTTGACGGTGGCCGAGTTGCACGAATACAAGGCCAACCCCGACCGTCCGGCCCGCGGCACATGCCTGGAAGCCGAGATGCATGAAGACCGCGGCGTGATGGCCAAGTTGATGGTGCAAACCGGCACGCTGCGCGCGGGCGACGTGATCGTTTGCGGTTGTGCCTACGGCCGCGTGAAGGCCATGTACGACACGCTCGATCTACAGAAGAAGTACGAGGAGGCGGGACCCTCGACGCCGGTGAACGTCACCGGGTTGCACATCGCTCCCGGGGCGGGCGACCGCTTTTACGTCCTCGACGACATCACCAAAGCCCGCGAATTGGCCGAGCAGCGCGCGGCGGAGAGCCGCCATCGCGATCTCAGCGGCGGGCGCGAGCACGTCACGCTCGAAACCCTCTACGAACGCCTGGGCGAAGAGAGTCAGATACAGACGCTGAACATCATCCTGCGGTCCGACGTCCGCGGCTCGATCGAAGCCATCCGGAAGGAACTCTCGAAGCTGGAGCATCCGGAGGTGCAGATCAAGGTTCTGCAGGCGACGGTGGGCGGAATCACCGAGGCCGACGTGCATTTGGCCCATGCCTCCGACGCCGTGATCTTCGGCTTCTCCGTGGTGCCCGACGAAGGCGCCCACCTGCTGGCCGACAAACTGGGCGTGCAAATTCGCCGCTACGACATCATCTATCAGCTCACCGACGACCTGCGAGCGGCCCTGGAAGGCATGCTTCGCCCCGAAAAGCGCGAGAAGGAGTTGGGCCGGGCGTTCGTGCAGCAAGTTTTCCATATCAGCCGCGTGGGCACCGTGGCGGGCTGCCGGGTGATGGCCGGCACGGTGCAGCGCGACGGCCGCATTCGCCTGATTCGCGAGAGCCGCGTCATTGGCGACTACGCCATCGACTCGCTGAAACGCGAGAAGGATGACTCCCGCGAAGTCCGCGAAGGGTACGAGTGCGGCATCAAGCTGGCCGGCTTCAACGACATCAAGGAAGGCGACGTTCTCGAAGCCTACAAGATCGAGGAAATTGCCCGGACTTTCTGAAAGTGTGCTCCATGTCAACGCGACGACTCGAAAAAGCCGCCGAAGCCATCCGCGCCGTGGTCAGCATGGCGATCCTGGCCGACTTGAATGACCCGCGCATCCGGGACGTTACGGTAACGTACGTCGAGGTCTCGCCCGACCTGCGGCACGCCAAGGTGCATGTCTCGGTGATGGGCGACGAGACCCGCCAGCGGCTCTCCCTGCGCGGCTTGCAGAGCGCCGCCGGGTTCCTCCAGGCGAAAATCGCCGAACGGATCGAGATCCGCTACACGCCGCGGTTGAACTTCATGCTCGACCAGGGCGTGAAACGTTCGATCGAAGTCGCCCAAATTCTCAACGAGGTCCTGCCCAAGAACAAGGAAGCGGAGGGCGACGACCAGGCCCCCGAAACGATCCCCACGGACGGCGCCGATCCCACCGGCCAAGAACCGCACGAGTAATCCTCATGACCTCCGTCAGTCGCAGCGATCAGTTCGTCAAGGTCCACAAGATTCTCAAGAAGCACTACAAGCCGGCGGCCGTCAATACGGGGCGCACGGTGATGGAGCACTTGCTGTTCGCCTGTTGCCTGGAAGACGCCCATCACGACGCGGCGGAAGAGGCGTTCGCGGCGTTGGTGCATACGTTTTTCGATTGGAACGAGGTGCGCGTGACCTCGATGTCCGAGTTGTCCGAGGTGATGGCCCGCCTGCCCGACCCGCGCGCCGCCGCAAACCGCATCAAGCGCGTGCTTCACGCCGTGTTCGAGGCCACCTTCAACTTCGACCTGGAAGCCCACCGGAAGAAGAACCTCGGGCCGGCCATCGCTTGGTTCGAGAAGCTCGACGGCGCCACGCGGTTCTCCGTGGCTTTCGTAGTGCAGGGCGTTCTGGGCGGACACTCCATCCCCATCGACACCGGCACGATGGCTGCGCTGCAGGTGCTCGACCTGGCGACCGACAAGGATGCGGCGGCCGGCGTGGTGCCCGGATTGGAGCGGGCGATCCCCAAGTCCAAGGGCGTCGAGTTCGGCTCGTTGCTGCACGAACTCGGGGCCGATTACTCGGCCAACCCCTACTCGCCAACCCTGCGCGAGATTCTGATCCAGATCAATCCCGAAGTCCAGAGCCGTCTGCCCAAACGGCGCATCGAGCGGCCGGCGGCGCCGAAAGCGTCCGCGCCGCCGGCGAAGGCGGAGTCCGAGAAATCGGTCAAGGAATCCGGCGGAGACAAGCACTCCACAGCCCACGCGAAGCCTTCGGCGGCCGAAAAAGCGGCCGGCAAGAAGAAGGCCCCGGCCCAGGAAGAGCCGCCCGCCCAACCGACCGGCGAGAAGCCGAAGAAAAGGCCCGCGGCAGCCGATCGCATGTCCGCCGAGGCGCCGGTCGAGAAACCGCGCGCCGCCGAAGCCGACAAGAAGAAGTCGGCTTCCGAAGGGCTCTCCAAGCGCAAGCCGCGGTGACATGGAATCAAAAAAACCACAACCGCTCCGCGTGGGAATGATCCTTCATCGTGTATTCCTCACCCTTGCGCTGATTCTGAGCGTCGGAGTCGCGCTGGGCGAGGAAGTAAAATCGCCGGCCCCCAATGCCGCAGCGCCCGGTCCGCTGATCCTCGACGACGCCCCCGCGCCGCTTGTGCCCCGGCAACCGCGGACCGAAGCCGACCGCGACCGCATCGAGGCGCTGTCGCTGTTCGCGGCCGGTCGCATGCACGAAGGGCGCGAGGAGTATGCCGACGCCCTGCGATGCTACCAGCGGTCGCTGCGATGCGATCCGCAGGCGTCGGTGGTCGCCCGGGCGATCATCCCCGTGGCCGTTCGACTGAAGCGCTCCGCCGAGGCGGTCCGCTATGCGCTGAAGGCCGCGAGGCTCAACGAGGCCGATCCGTTGTTGCTCCGCCGCTTGGGCATCTACCTGACCGACGAGGGAGACTGGTCCGGGGCGTTGGAACTCTATGAGAAGGCCCTGGCCGGACGGGACCAAACCAAGGAGACCGCCGCCGATATCCTCCTGCGGATGGAGATGGGCCGGCTCTACCAGTTGGCCGAGAAGTACAAGCCGGCGGCGGAGAACTTCGCCAAGGTGGCCTACGCGCTGGACCATCCCGCCGACTTCGCCATCGACGACCAACTGAAGAAGGTGTTGGTCGGCGAGCCCGGCCAGACCTACAACCTCATCGGCGAATGTTTTTTGTTGGCCGACCGGCCTGGGGACGCGCTGGCTGTGTTCAAGAAGGCCGAGGAGTTGGCGCCGAACAAGGGGCTGCTGCAATTCAACCTCGCTCGAGTTTACGCCAAAACCGCTAAGCCGGCCGAGGCGCTGGCCGCGCTGGAGATCTGCTTCGCCGAACATCTTGGCGGCGAGGGCATGGTCCCCTACGAAACGCTCGCCGACGCGCTCAAACAGCTTGGCAAATCCGACGAGTTGATCCCGCGGCTGGAGAAGCTCCGCGCGGGCGAGGCCGGCAACGTGCCGCTAGGCTATTTCCTGGCCGCGCAATATCGCACGGCAGGCAGGCTCGACAAGGCGGAATCGCTTTACCTGGAGTTGCTCAAGAACCGCGCCACGCTTACCGGCTATCGCAGCCTGATCGACATGTACCGGCAGGCGAAGCGTTACGATGCCCTGCTGGCCAGTCTCGGCGAGGCGCTGGAGAAGGTCGGCGTGCTGGACGCCATGGGCGCCGTGGGGCAAACAATTTCCGGCGACGCCGAGGCCATGCGCGGCATCGTCGAGACCGCGCGGAGCAAACTCAAGGCCGACCCGCAGAAGTTCGGCTTCGGCATGAGGCTGGCCGCCGCCCTGCTGGCCCTGGAGGCCAAGCAATACGATGCGGCCAACGAGTTCTTCGATCTGGCCATGGCCGCCAAACCCGTGTCGGGGAAGCCCCAGGGCGAGGCTCCTGCCGTGCCGAAAGTGGGCTCGGCGGAAGCTTCACCACCCCAGGCCGCCGAAGTGCTGCTGGCCTGGGGCGTGGGCCTGCTGATGGGCGATCGCGCGGCCGAGGCGGCCAAGGTGTTCCAGCGGGGCATCGACGAGAAGGCGCTGCCGGAAGACAACCCGGCCTTCTACTTTTACCTGGCCGGCGCGCTGGCGCTGTGCGAGCGGACCGACGAGGCGTTGGCCGCCGCCCGCAAAGCCGCCGAGAAGAACAAGGATTCGGCCCGCTATCGCGGCCGGGTGGCCTGGGTGCTGTATTTTGCCAAGCGTTACCCCGAGGCCAAGAAAGCCTACGCCGAGTTGGTCAAGGAGTTCGATGCCGACCATGCATCGACCGAGACGCGCGACGTGATGCGCGAGGCCCGGCTGGTGCTCTCGAACCTCTGCGTGGTGGAGAACCGGTTGCCAGAGGCCGAGGAGTGGCTCGAACAAGTGCTCGACGAGTACCCCGACGACGTCGGCGCCATGAACGACCTGGGCTACCTCTGGGCCGACGCCAACAAGCATCTCGCCCGCGCCGAGCGGATGATACGGCGGGCCGTGGAGGCCGAGCCCGACAACATGGCCTACCGCGACAGCCTGGGCTGGGTGCTCTTCCGCTTGGGCCGGCATCAGCAGGCCGTCGCCGAACTGGAGAAAGCCGCCGCCGGCAAGAAAGTCGACGGCGTGGTGCTGGACCACCTCGGCGACGCCTGCCAGAAGACCGGCCAGCGCGACAAGGCGCTCGACGCCTGGCGCCGGGCGGCCGAGGCGTTTCGCCAGGAAAAGGAACCGGAGAAAGCGAAAAGCGTGGAAAAGAAGATTGCAAATTGAAAATTGCAAGTCTGCAATTCACAATTTGCATTTTACCATTTGCAATTGCTGGAGTTTTTGCACATGTCAGGTCATTCCCATTGGGCGGGCATTAAACATAAGAAGGCGCTGGTCGACGCCAAACGCGGCAAGCTGTGGAGCCGACTGGCCAAGGCGATCATCCTGGCGGCCAAGATGGGCGGCGGCGACCCCGACGCCAACCTCCGGCTGCGCTACGCTATCGACGACGCCAAGGCCGTCAGCATGCCCAAGGAGAACATCCAGCGGGCGATCAAACGGGGCACCGGCGAACTCGACGGCGGCAACCTTGAAGAAATCATGTATGAGGGCTACGGCGCCAACGGCGTGGCCGTCCTCTGCGAGGTGCTCACCGATAACCGCAACCGCACCGCCGGAGAGATTCGCAAAATCTTCGAGCTTTCCGACGGCAAGCTGGGCAGCACCGGCTGCGTGGCCTGGATGTTCGAGAAAAAAGGGCTGTTCTTGATTCCGGCCAGCGCCATCGACGAAGAGAAGCTGATGGAGGCGGCCCTGGAGGCGGGCGCCGACGACGTGAAACGCGTCGAAGACAAGTTCGAGGTCACTTGCGATCCGGCCATCTACCGCGACGTGGCCAAGGCCCTGGCCGACGGCGGCATCGAGCCCGAAGCCAGCGACATCACGCGGATCGCGAAGAACACTGTAGACATCAACGAGCCCGAGGCCGCCCAAAAGGTGCTCAAACTTATCGAGCGGCTCGACGACCACGACGACGTGCAGAACGTCGGGTCCAACTTCAACATCCCCGATGCCGTGATGAAGGCGATCGGGGAGGGGTGAGGGGGGAAGGGATCAGGAGCCAGGGGTCAGGGAATGGACAACGCCCCGGGACTGCGGTCCCGGGGGTATCGAGGAGTGATCCATGAACACAGGTGTCTTGGTCTACAGGATTATTGAACTGTTGGTTTTCGCCTATGTCTCTTTCCTCTTCTTCAAGATGGGTCAGAACAAAGACCCGAGGTACGCAACCATACGGGAAAAGTTGACGAAGATTATCCCGATCTTCAACAGGGACATGGTCCACTATGTCTCCGCCGTACTGATGATCATAGTGATCGTAATTCGAGTCGCCGAAAACTTCCCTTGGTAGAATTTGGGTATTCCAACCGCTTGGTGCATACCGCTGATCGGCCACTCGATCACATGCCCACGACAAGCGTGGGCACGGCACCCATCAACGCTTTCACTCACGCAAAGATTTCCGCCACCAGCACGGAGAACTCCGGCAGCACGTCGCCGCCGGTCAGCGTGTCGGCAGCGGTGAGTATGGCAATTTCCTTACGGCTGCGATAGACCGAGACGGTGCGGGTTTCGGGATCGACGACCCAGACCAGCGGGCAGCCGGCCTGCAACCAGTCCTGCGCCTTCGCCGTGACCTCGCTGGCGCGATCGTTGGGCGATACGACCTCGACGGCAATGTCCGGCGGCCCTTGGAAGAATCCTTTTACCCCGCCCGGCGGAATGCGGTCCGCCCGGACAAACGCCACGTCGGGCGCCCGAACGGTGTCGGGATCGCGGGCGATTCGGAAGCCGGTCTCCGCTGTCACTACCGTGCCGAGGAATCGGGGCTTGACGAACACCCCCAAAGCCAGGGCAATATTGCCTGCAATTCCCCCGTGATCGAATCCCGCAGGCGACATCATCACAAGTTCTCCCCGGATCAACTCGCAGTGGTGCAGATTTGCTTCGAACAACTGTTCAGCGGTCGTGATTTGGTCGACGGTGGCCATGACAGTATCTTACACCGAAAACGGGATTGCGGCAACGATCCCCCGGGACCGCAGTCCCGGGGCGTTTTCAATTCCCTGACCCCTGGCCCCTGATCCCTGACCTCCCGCCCCTACTTGTCCTTCTCGTAGTGCTCGACGTACGGCCAGTAGGTCTCGAAGTCGAAGTCGGGGCTGTTGTCGAGGTCGTGGCAGGTCATGCACTGCTGCTTCTGCGACTCGGCCTTGGTGACGACCATCGCCTTGCGGTACTTCTGCTTCAGTTCCTCGCTGCCGGCCAGTTCGATTGCGGCGTGCTTCTCGCCCGGTCCGTGGCAGTTCTCGCAGCCGGTGTTGATCAACTCCGGGGTCTTCTCCAAGCTTTCGTAACCGGACTGGTAGGGGAAGAACCTGGTCGGATGCCAGCCCACCACGTGGCAACTGACGCACTCGGGATCGAAGTTCCGCGGCGGGTCGAGTTTCTCAAGTGCTTGATACGCCCGGCGGTGCCCGCTCTTTGCCGACATGCCGCTCTTTTTCCAGATATTGTATGATATTTCGTGGCACGACTCGCATTTCGCCGAGCCGATGAAGCGGCCGTTGGTCTGCTGCAACGGGTGCGGCACCGACCGCAGTCCAAGCCCCGCGAAGCCGATGGCCTTGAGTTGGTCCTGGTAGGCATCCATGAACGGCTTCATCTCGGGCGCGGCGGCGAATCGCGAGTCCAGCGGCACGCGCTGATAGCGCAGCGGCTCCTCCTTGTCGTCGAATAGTCCGAGCACGATGGCGTCCATGCCCTTGTGGCCGACCTCGACTAGGAGGGCGTTGGCGCCTTCGATCTTCTTGGGCGTGGCGGGCGGTTCGGGCGGCCCGCCCGCCGTGACCACCACGTTGAACTCGGGGAACTTCTTGCCCAACTCGATCGACTCCTGCATCGTGGCGTTGGCCAGCAACACGAGGAAGTCGGCCTTCTTCTTCAGTTCCGGCACGATCTTTTTCAGCGCCGCCTCGGGGTCGGCCATTTCGATCTCGCTGTTGTGAATATCACTTTGAAACTGCTTGCCGAGCACGCCGGTGACGCCGATCTTCATGCCGGCCGCCTCGATGATCCGCGTCTTGGCGGTTCTGCTCTCGTCGAAGCCGAACAGGCCGACGTTGGCCGAAAGGAAGGGGCTGGGCTGGCCATTCACGCCCGCCGCCACCGAAAGCAGCTCGCCGGCGGGCAGCCGCAGGTCGTCGGCGCCGAAGGTGATGGCGTCGTAGCCCATCTTCAGCTTGCCCTCGACCATCGTACGGAACTTCCGTTCGGCCTGTAGTCCGAAGCCGCGGGCGATGCCGCCGACGTCGAGCCCCACCACGGGCCAGCGCTGGTCGCGAAGCTGCTTGAACAGCATGTAGCGGCGGGCCATGCCACCCTTCATCCGCTCCAGGCCGGCGCAACCGCAGGGCTCGATGTAGCCATCCTCCATGCCGGTGATGACCAGGGCCAGCTTGGGCTTCGGCCAGCCGACGAAGATCGGGCCGTTCTCCTTGATCGGGTCGAAGGGAATGCCGCTGTTCTTGCCGGTGCGCGGTTTTCGGCCTGCCGATCGGTTTCCGTCGCGCAGCGGATTCGGTGCGGGTTTGTCGGCATCGGGCCCATTGACACCAGGCTTGTCCGACGACTCGCCGCCCGCCGCCTCATCGGCCGCGGCTCCGACATGCCCCGCCGGCGTTTCGTAGCGGGGCAAGGTAGGAGACTCGGCCAATTCCCGCGGCGCCGGCTGCGGGGGCGCGGCGGGAATTACGATCAACCGTTCCGGCGACTTCGCGGTTTGCGCCTGTGGAGCGATGGCCGCTTTCTCGCTGGAAGAAGAGCAACCGGAAGCCGCGATCGACAGTACGGCAATAGCGCAACTCAGTCGAGTCTTTTGTGAACCAATAAGCATAGGGTTGCCTTCCTTGTTCACCCTTCGACGGCGAACCGCACCAAAATGCGCAGCTTGTGTACCTGGGGATGCGTGGTCTCGATTACGATCTCGCCGAGTTGACCCTGTTGAGAGCCGAGGTGATTGGCCGGCGGACTGCCCGGGGGAATGTCGATGATCAGGGGCGTTTGCACCACTGCGCCGTTGTTGATCTCGCTGGTTGCTCCTAGCCGCACCTTCAACAGGCCGGGCACGGCCGTGATGGGCTTGAACTTCACCTCCTTGCGGTGCGGGCCGCGAACCACCAAGATCAGCCGCGCCTGCCGTCCCGCGCTGCTGCGAACCGCACCGAGGTTCAGCGTGCCGCTCTCCGTGTCCCAGCCGTGGCCGACGATCGCAATGTCGCTGCCGACCGTTCCTTGCACGGGCAGCGTCAACTCCGCGGGTGAGCCCAAGTTGGTTTGCAGAACGATTCTCTGCAAAAACGGCCCTTGAGGCAACCCCGGTTTCACCGTGATCCGCGCCAACACCCCACTCTTGGCCAGCGGGTCGTCCTTGAAGTCCCCCGCCGAAAGCGGCTGGAACTCCACGGCGAAGTACTTGCCGATTGAGGGATCGGACCACTTGTGGCCCAAAATCTTCAGCGGCTGATCGAGGTAGCCGAGCAGCCGGACCGTAGAGATCGAAGGCTCGCCGGACGAGACTTGGGTGAACACCAGTTCCGCGGGGGAAGCCCGCAGGGCGGCCGTGATCTTGCCCGAAATGGTTAGCGTGATCTGCGGTTGGGCCGGGTCGTTGGTAAGGATTCTAGCCGTCTGCTGGAACGGACCGGGCTTCTCCGTCGGCTCCAAGCTAACAGTGACTTTGGTCGATTCGCCGGGCGGTATCTGCTCCTTCTCCAGTTCGCTCAGGGTGCAGCGGCAAGAGGTGCCGCCGCGGCCAAGCGTCAGCGGGGCATTGCCGGCGTTGGCAAATGTGAACTGGTGGCTCCTTTTCTCCTGTAGATCCAGCGTGCCGAAGTCGAACTCCGTCTGGTCGACCACGACCTTCGGCACGGGCTCGCCGGTACTGGGCAGGGCCGTTGCGGTCGGTCGATTGCCTTTGTCCAGCGTGGGGTCCCACGGCGCGACTTGGATCCGCCAAACGGCAACGCCGGCGCCGAGGGCGATGCCCAAAAGCAGAGAGAACAGAACTATCAGGAAAGTCTTTATGGTCATGCTCCGAATGAATCCATTTTATCGCGTTCCTTTCGCAAAAGCTACAGAAAAAAGCCCGCTCAGGGTGCGTGGTTGAGACCCCGCGAGAGGCGGCCTTGCAACTCGGCTGGGAGCTTCTTGTCGAGGTGGGGGGTTGCGTCATCCAATCGCAGGGCGATTTCGGCCTCCTGGCGGAAGGCCGATTGGTCGCCCGCCGCCCGATAGGCTTCCGCCAGTTTGGCGCGGTACACCGCACTGTTGGGATAGAGCCGTGCCGCATGGCGATAGGCATCGACGGCCTTGTCGAGGGCGTCGCCGGCGATTTTCCGGTCCGGCTGGTCCGGCCTGGAGTAGACACGGAAATACCAATCGCCCGCAGCCAGCCAGGCAGGGGCGCAGTTCGGCGCCAACTCCAAGGCCGTGGCGCTGCACTGCTCGAAACGACGGTAGGCCCGCTGGTTGGGCTGCTGCCACCAGGCCTCGAAGTTGACGGCGGCCAATTGCCGCCAGGGCTCGGCCGAAAGCGGGTCGGCCACCGCTGCCGCTTCGAGATGCTCGGCCGCCCGGGCCAGTCGCGGTTCGGATACACGCAACTCCCGTTCGGCCAGCCGCAGATTCGCCTGGCAATTGAGCACGGGGTTGTAGGCGCTGAGGTAGCATACAACGGCCAGTGTAATGCCGACGGTCAGCGCGGACCAAGCGGCGTAGGAGGGCAGCACGCGCGGCCATCGGCCGCCGAGACCCAGGGCCAGCAACAACCATAGCGTGCCGGCGACACTCGGCAGCCCGATGCCGCCGGCGGCGAGCAGGGCGACCAACACGACCACCACGCCCACGGCCGGCAACAACCCCGGCAACCGGCCTTCTCGGATCCAACCCCACAAGAGCAGCACGGCGATAGTCGCCAGCGGCAGACCCAACAGCACGGCCGCCGCGCCCGGCGGCGCGGCGCTCATCAGTCCCAGCGGCACGGACAGCAAGAATCCCAACATGCCACCGACGAGCACGTATTTCCAGCCATCCAGATCACTCTCATCAGTCCCATCAGTCCCATCAGTCCCATCTCCTTTTGGGAGAGGGTTAGAATGAGGGAGTTTGGGATTTCCCCCTTCGCCCGCTGCCATCGCCCAGGCGAAACTGACCATGACGGCCAGTAATGCCAGCACGGCCGGCGTGCCGGCGGTGGCCCACACATCGAGCAGGAAGTTGTGCGGATCGGCCACCTCCTCGCTGGCCTCCGGCAGCTTGTATCGCGTGTAGACGTTCTGAAAGTTGCCCGGCCCGCAGCCGACCAGCGGATGATCGGCGATCATTTGCACGCTCGATTGCCAGTATTGCACGCGGTAGCCGAACGACTTCCACGCCTTGCCGAGCACGGCCGGCCCTTCGACAATCAGTGCGGCAGCGATGAGCGCGGCGGCGATCCCGCCCACGACGGCGGGCACCTTCCAGCCAATGCGGGCCTTTCGCTCGCGGCACAGCAGCCACACCAACAGCAGACCCACGCAAGCGGCGACGTATCCGCTGCGGCTCTTCGTCAGCAGCAGACACGTTGTCACTGGAATCAAACACAAAACTACGGCCAACAGCCGCTTGCGGCTTCGCACGGACGCGACACTGACCCCTGCCAACACCACCAGCCACGGCGCCAGCAGCGCCGCCAGCGAATTGGTCAGGGCGAAGGTGGCCGTCGGCTCGGGGTTCTCCAGACGGCTTTCGAAGAGCTTGCGCTCCGGCGAACCGGGCGGGAACCACAGGCCGGCCCCGCGCAGCGCGGCATCGGGGTCCGCCGCATAGTGCGCCCGGGTCAGCGGCATCTCGTAGGCCGACTGATACAAGCCATAGCCCGAGAGGGCCACGGCCAAGGCGATCATCACAGTGGCGACCGCCCGGGCCTCGCGCGCCGTGGCGATAAACTGTCGCGCCAGCAAATAGCTCAAGCCCATGCCGATCCATTCCCAGAGCATGTTCAGCGCCGGCCGCGGAGTGCCGTGGCGGACCGCCCAGACGGCGGCAACGATATACCAACCCAACAGCAGCAGAACGGTGGCGTCGGTCCAGCCGAAACGGACCGAGAACTTCGGCCGGCCAATCGCCCCTAGCAACCAAAACACGCCCAGGGCGATCCACAGCATGACCGCAGTCAGCCCATCGCCGTGCGTGGCCGCCGACTCGCTGGGAAACAACGGCCGGGCGACGAACAATGCCGTCATGCCGCAGAGCAGCCACGGCCGCAACCGTAAAGTTGTGGTCGGTGATCGCGCCTCGTGCGAAGCCGCAAGCGGCTTTGGGCGCGAAGGGGGGTTGTATTGCGTTGTGTTCTTTCGTCGCGACATGCCATTACCTTCGTCTACCGACGGTTTCCAGAATCGCAACGATCAACAGGATGCACGCGACCAGCAGCAGAACCACCACGGCCCCGGCGGTGTCGACCTGGTGCAGCAGCAGCGCCCCGAGGCCGCAAGTTGCCGTGGTCAGGTAAATTGTCAGTACGGCCTGGGGCCTGGTCATGCCCAGTTCGACCAGCCGGTGCGAGAAGTGGCTCTTGTCGCCGACGAACGGGCTGCGGCCCGACCGCAGACGAATCCACACCACGCTCGCCGTGTCGTAAAGCGGCACGGCCAGCACGCACAGTGGAGCGAGGATCGAGTGCTTGGGCAGGTGTCCGCCGGCGAAGGTGGCCGTCAACGTGGCCATCGCCAGCAGGTAGCCGACCAGGTAGCTCCCGGCGTCGCCCATGAACAGCCGGGCGGGCGGCCGGTTGTGCCAGAGGAACCCCAGCAGCGATCCGACAATCACCAGCAACAGGCCGGCGACGAACAGTTGCGGCTGGTTGTTGTCGGGCCGGGGCGTGGTGAGCATCACCACCGCGAGCATCGCCGCCGCGATCGCCGCCACGCCGGCCGACAGGCCGTCCATGTTGTCGAGCATGTTGAACGAGTTGACCAGCCCCACGATCCACAGCACGCTGAGCGCGCCGGTCAGCCAGGGCATGTCGAGGAACAAGCTCAGCCGCCAACCCAGGCAGACCAGCGCCGCCGCCACGGCGGTTTGCACGCTAAGCCGAAGCCGCCAATCCAGCCCGTGGCGATCGTCGGCCAGCCCGAGTAGCATCAGCACCGTTCCGCCGGCCAGCAGCACCCACAGCCTGCCCGACTGATGCCACAAGCCGGAGAGATGCGGTGCGACGAACGTCGAAAAAGAATCTACGGATGCGCGCATGGCCGGTGCCGGCAGTGCATCATCTGGTTTAGCGGCTGCCGGCACGGCAGCCCAGAGCGCGGCCCACAACACGACCTGCCCCACGGCGAACGGCAGGACGATGCCCAGCCAAATGGCCAATCCACCGCTGGTGGGCATGGGCCGGTGGTGAATCTTCCGCGCACCGGGCCGATCGACCAACCCCCACCGCGGCCCCCAGCGTCGCACGGCCCACGACGCCGCCCAGCAGACGATCATGCTCGGAAGCGTGCAACCGAGGATCAGCCAAGGCATAAGCGGAGTTCCCAAAAATTATGAATGATGAATGATGAATGATGAATGTCGGGCAGCTACGATGCAAGTTGACATTACGTGGTGTGGCGGTAATTCATCATTCATCATTCATCATTCTCATTGCCTCGCGGCACTCTGTAAAGAACTCCTGATAGTCTTCCCGGCAGTAGTCGGGAAAGGTGTATTCGTGGTGCTGCCAGCGGCGATGCTTATATTGTAGCGTAATCTCGGCGTAGATGCCGCGCGACAGGTAGATGCGGTGGGCGAAATCCTTGGTCGAGGCCAGCACGAGTTTCGCCAGGGTGAGGTAGCCGGGATCGAGATTCAACGGCCGCGGCTCCGCGTGGCCAGCCGCCGCGGCGTATTGCTCTTCCCAGCGGTTGGTTTCCAGCTTGATTTCCACCAGTTCCGCCGGATCGAACGGCCGCTGGAAAGTGAAGAAGACCTTTTTCAGTCCCGGGCCCATGGTGGCGTCGTAGTAATGGGTGTCGGCAAAGCTGAAAGCGGGGCTCTCGAGTTCGACCGGCCCCCAAGCCTCGACCGCCCGCTGCCGGGCCCAATCCAACGCCGCATCATGCCGGCTGAACACGGCCAGCAAGAGCAAGGCAGGGGGGTGGGGAAGCGGTTGGCCCATGACTTTCCAGAAAGTGTAGCCGAAAACCACCGTGCGGAAAAGCAGATCGATCAATATATCTTGCGGGAAGGTGCTTGGAATGGTAAAACTGTTTAGGCGTGCAGCGCCTTGACTGGGGATTGCCCATGACAACTACCATCCAAGCTGTGTATGAGGGGGGGGGGTCCGTCCCATCCGGCAGGTCGTCTTGACGGAAGGAACGCACGTGGAGGTGCTCATTCCGGCGGCGGCTGCGCCGCGCGACCCGAAGGCCGTGGCGGCCCGGCTGGCTCAGATCGCCGACAAGGCCCGCCGAAGCGGCCGGCCTGAGTCAACCAGTCGAGATCACGACCAGTTTCTTTACGGCGGGAAGCCCCAGCCATGATCTTCGTCGATACCGGCGCCTGGTATGCCGGCGCAGTGCCCGACGTACACGTTTCCGTTGATCTCACCGAGGCGAAGAAGCTTGAACTGGTGGTCGATTATGCCGACCGTGCCGACGTGTTGGACCACGCCGACTGGCTCGATGCACGATTGACAAAATAGAAAGGCGTCGTAATTGGGGGTTTGGCCATGCAATCTCGATTGTACACACTACTGTTGTCATTGGTTGTGGTCGGGTCGGCGGTGGTGGCGTTTGGAATATCGGGACTCTTGGTGGCGGCGATTCTCGTGGCATCGGTGGAGTTTCTCCGCAGCGCACAATCGCCAGGGCAGGAAGCAAAAAACGTGGTTATTGTGCTTTTGTGTTGGCTATTGTTGGGCCTGCTATTGCCATTTTATCAGGAGGCTCGCGATAGCAATCGCCGTAGCTCCTGCTGGAATAACCTCCGTCAACTGTCACTGGCCCTGCGCGGCTACCATCAGCATTATGGATGCTTCCCACCGGCATACGTTGCCGACAAGGATGGAAAGCCGATGCATAGTTGGCGGGTACTGATACTGCCGTTCTTGGAGTATCGGAATGTCTTTGATCAGTACGACTTCAACGAGCCATGGAACGGACCACAGAACCGCAAGCTCGCAAAGTTGCGGCCGCGACTTTTTGCCTGCCCTTCCGACGCTGTCGCCGCAACGCCCGAAAATTGCATAACGAACTATATGGCTGTGGTGGGAGCAAAGACCGCGTGGCCCGGCAACACTCCAACGAAGCTCAGCGATTTCGCTTCCGATGGCGGCAATACGATCCTATTGGTCGAGGTCGGTGGCTCGGACATCAACTGGATGGAGCCGCGTGACCTGACCTTTGATGAGGCATGTCGGGGAATTAACAAGAACGTGAAAATGGGGATATCCAGCCCCCACGGTTCAGATGCCGGCACGTTTTCTTCATCGAAGAAGGTCGCCATAGCCGCATTTGCTGACGGAAACGTGCATTTCCTGCCGGAAGACGTTGCGCCTGAGGACCTGGAGTCGATGCTTACTCGCGAGTCGGCAAATGCCGTGTACCTCGATCCGCGTCGACCAAGTAAACTTGGTGCGATCGAAGTTGTGGCGATGATCGTAATGATTGTTTCCGCTTTGCTGCTTCTAGCTCGTCCGCGAAAACGCGGGGTGGCCGTGGCGGCGTGAACCAGAAACAAACACGCTTCCCCGCGAGAGTTTCCAGTTTCCGTGGAAGCATGGTGCCTTACGCGGAGCGTGGAGTACGGGACATATCCGCCCTCACGCGGAGCGTGAGGAGTACTATAGCCCGTCATTCGTGCCGCGCTCGAAATCGGGCGCTATCCGCTTGCTCGCGGCGGATCAGTTCGATCAGCGTTTCTACCGCGCCGGCCAGGTCGATCATTTCGGCCTTCTGGTCCCATCGCCATTTGATTTCGAGCTTGCCCTCTTTCAGGCCGCGATCGCCGATGACCACGCGCAGGGGAATGCCGATCAGGTCGGCGTCTTTGAACTTCACTCCCGCCCGGCAATCGCGGTCGTCCAGCAGCACATCGACGCCCGCGGCGGTGAGTTGATCGTGCAATTGCCGGGCGACCTTCATCGAGGGCTCGTCGGGCACCTTCACCGGCGCCAGCAGCACTTCGTACGGCGCCAGGGCCACCGGCCAGATGATGCCGTCCTTGTCGTGGCTGGTGTCGATCAGCCCGGCGATGATCCGGTTGATGCCGATGCCGTAACAGCCCATGATGATCGGATGGAGTTGCTCGTTGGCGTCGAGGAACCGGGCGCCGAGGGCCTCGGAATACTTCGTGCCCAGCTTGAAGACGTGGCCCACCTCGATGGCGTGGCGCAGGGTCAGCGTGGCGCTGCAGCGCGGGCAGGCGTCGCCGTCCACGGCGTTGCGCAGGTCGGCGAACTGGTCGACCTCGAAATCGCGGTGCAGATTGACGCCGACGAGATGAGTCTCGGCCACGTTGGCGCCGGCCACGGCGTTGACGATCTGCTGCACGTCGCGGTCGGCGAGCATCGGAATCTTCTGCTTCATGCCCACCGGCCCGGCGAAGCCCACCGGGGCGCCAGTCACCTTTTCGATCACCTCTGGCATAGCCAATTCGAGCTTCTGGGCTTTCAGCGCGCGGCGAATCTTGCCCTCGTTGGCCTCGTGGTCGCCGCGGACCAACACGGCGATCGGCTGGCCGTCGGCCACATAAATGAGCGTCTTGATGATCTTATGCGGCTTGCATTTGAGCAGTGCGCTCACCTGGTCGATCGTGCTGGCCCCCGGCGTGGGCACCGTTGTCAACGGCTTCAGCGGCACATCGGCCGGCGTGCATTCGCGCGTGCCGATCTCGGCCTTCTCCTGGTTGGCCGCATAACCGCACGACTGGCAGTGCAGGACGGCATCCTCGCCGTTGTCGGCGGGGATCATGAACTCGTGGCTGGCGTCGCCGCCGATCGGCCCGCTCTCGGCCTCGACCGGCAGGTATTGCAGCCCGCAGCGGGTGAAGATGCGGCAATACGCCGCGTACATCTTCTCGTAACTCGCGTGGAGCGATTCGACTGTGGCGTCGAAGCTGTAGGCGTCCTTCATCAGGAACTCGCTGGTGCGCAGCACGCCGAACCGCGGCCGCTCCTCGTTGCGGAACTTCGTGGTGATCTGGTAGAGCGTGATCGGCATCTGGCGGTAGCTGGAGATCTGCCGCGACACCATATCGGTGACGATCTCTTCGTGCGTCGGGCCGAGGACCACCGGCACCTTGCGGTTCTGGCGGCGGAGGCTGAGTTGCACCAGCACGTCGCCGAAGGCCCCCACGCGGCCGGTCTGCTCCCAGAGCGCCAGCGGCGACATCGAGGGCATGGCCAGTTCGATGGCCCCGGCAGCGTCCATTTCTTCGCGCACGATCCGTTCCGCCTTCCTCAGCGCCCGCAGCCCGAGCGGCAGATACGTGTACGCCCCGGCCATCACCTGGTTGATCAGTCCGGCGCGGAGCATCAAGACGTGGCTGGGGATTTCCGCCCCTTCGGGCGTTTCCTTCATCGTGGGGATCAGCGTATGGGTCCAGAGCATGGGAGGGTTCAGGGTTGAGGGTTCAGAGGTCAGGGTTCAGGGGTGAAGGACGTTACGTTGGGGTGGCAGTTGCACTGCCACCCCAACGAGATTTTCTCCCAGGATCACGCAAGGCCATTCAGCATGGGTGCTCACCATTGGGGCGTTATTGTAGGGGAAATCCCCGCTGGGGGGAAGGGGACAACGCCAACGGCAACCCCGCGCCGGGTTGCCCCGGCCGGCAACGGCGCGGTACAATCCACCCGCCTTTGCAACCAACCCCTATGAAGGATCGCTGCGGCCGTCTATAATCCGGGATTGGACCGTCGGCTTCCGCCGATGGCTGTTTTCCTACCGACAGAAAACGCCCCATGCCGCGCCGCTATATCAACGAACTGACCCATCAAGAAGCCATCGACGAGGTGTTTGTCGCCAACGACAAGCAGCTTCGCCCCAACCGCAACGGCAACCTCTACCTCCAGGTGGAGCTTTTCGACCGCAGCGGCTCGATCGGCGCGCGGATCTGGAACGCCAACGAGACGCTCTACAAGTCGTTCGACAGTGGCGACTTCATCCGCGTCGAGGGCACGGCCCAGCTTTTCCAGGGGGCAATGCAAATCATCGCCACCAAACTTCACAAGGTCGATCCCAGCGAGGTCGAAGAGGCCGACTTCATGCCTCTGCCGGCCGTGGCGGTTGATAAGCTGGTGCTGCGCATGAGCGAAATCCTCCGCGGGATGAACGACCCGGCGCTGCAAACGCTCGCCGAGTGCTTCCTCATGGACGAGGCCTTCATGGCCCGGTTCACGATGGCGCCGGCGGGCACCAAGAACCACCACGCCTACCACGGCGGGCTGCTGGAGCACGTCGTCAACCTGATGGAACTGGTGCTCCGCGTCAGCCCGTGCTATCCCCAGATCAACCGCGACCTGCTGCTGATGGGCGCCTTTCTGCACGACGTGGGCAAGATCGAGGAACTACAATACAATCGCGGGCTGTCGTACAGCGACGAAGGACAGTTGATCGGCCATCTCGTCATGGCCATTGGCATGATCGCGCAGAAGGTCGCCGAGGCGGAAAAACTCGCCGGCGAGCCGATCCCCGCCGAGACCGTGCTGCGGCTGAAGCACATGATCGTCAGCCACCACGGCGAGTACGCCTTCGGCAGCCCCAAGCTGCCCATGACCCTGGAAGCCGTGGCGCTGTGCCACCTGGACAACCTCGACGCCAAGATCAACACCTTCTCGAACCTGATGAAGGAAGACCCCAACGTCGACAGCCCGTGGACGACGTACAACCCCAACCTGGACCGGAAGTTGTTCAAGGGGGAAGGGGGAAAGCGGAAGGCGGAAGGCGGGGTTTAGCGGTCCTCTCCACGTACTCCTCACGCTCCGCGTGAGGAAATCGCGTCACGCGGAGCGTGACGAGTACGAGGAAATCGCGTCACGCGGAGCGTGACGAGTACGAGGAAATTGCGTCACGCGGAGCGTGACGAGTACGGAACTTTTCAACTCACGGTCATACAATGCACGCAATCGAACTCGAACAGAAGATTCTCAATTACGTCAACGCCCCCGGCTATCGGCCGTCGAAGCCGCGGGGAATCGCCCAGCAGTTGCGGCTACCACAAGAGCAGGCCGTCGAGGTGCGCCGGCTGGTCAAGCGATTGGTCGGCCAAGGGCAACTCGCCTACGCATCGAACCACCTCGTCATGCCCGTGTCGGCCGGCAAGAGCCGCAAGGTGCGCGCTGGCGCGCACGCGGCCGGCGCCGAGAACGTCGCGCCGACGGGCGTGCCGCCGCGCACCCTGCCTTCCGGCAAGGGCCACCGCATCCTGGGCGTGTTCCAGCGCACGCAGAAGGGCTTCGGCTTCGTGCGTCCCAGCCTCCTTGAGGGCGCCCCGGAAAGAACCGACGCCAAGGCCGACGACATCTACGTGCCCGCCGACCGCGCCGGCGACGCCGCCACCGGCGACGTGGTGCTGGTCGAAGTGAGGAAGAAACGCACCGGCGAACCCGGCCCGCGCGGCGAAATCGTCGAAGTCATCGAGCGACAGACGAATCGGTTCGTGGGCACGTACTCCGAGTCGGGCGGGGCGGCCTACGTTCAGATCGACGGCCGGCTGTTCTCCCAGCCGATTTGCGTCGGCGATCCCGGCGCGAAGAACGCCCGGGGTGACGACAAGGTCGTCATCGAGATGGTCCGCTTTCCGTCGCCCGCCCATGACGGCGAAGGCGTGATCGTTGAAGTGCTCGGCTCCAGCGGCACGCCGGGCGTCGATACGCTTTCGATCATCCGCCAGTTCAACCTGCCGGACCAATTCCCGGCCGACACCTTGGAGGACGCCCGGCAACAGGCCGAGGGGTTCGACGAATCGGTGGGCGACCGCAAGGACTTCACCGGCGAGACCATCGTGACGATCGACCCGGTCGACGCGCGGGATTTCGACGACGCGATATCCTTGGAACGGCTGGATAACGGGCACTGGCTGCTGGGCGTCCACATTGCCGACGTGTCGCACTTTGTTCGCCCCAAGACCGCGCTGGACCGCGAGGCGCTCGACCGGGCCACCAGCGTCTACCTGCCCGACCGTGTTATCCCCATGCTGCCCGAGGTGATCTCGAACAGCCTGGCAAGCCTTCAGCCGGGCAAGGTCCGGTATACCAAATCGGCCGTCATGGAGTTCACGGACGACGGGCTGCGCGTGTCGGCCACATTGCACTCGGCCGCCATCCGCAGCAGCAAGCGGCTGACCTACGAGCAGGTTGACGAGTTCCTGAAAGACCCGGAGGCCTGGCGGCGCAAGCTGGGCGGCAAGGTGGGCGATTTGCTCGGCCGCATGCACACCCTGGCCATGACGCTGCGCAAGCGGCGGCTGAAGCGAGGCGCGTTGGAACTGAGCATGCCCGAGGTCAAAGTGGAACTCGATAAGCAGGGCCGCGTGTCCGGCGCGCACGTGGCCGAGAACACTGAGAGCCACCAGATGATCGAGGAGTTCATGCTCTCGGCCAACGAGGCCGTGGCCGAGATTCTTCGCGACAAGGGCCTGCACTTTCTCCGCCGCGTCCACCAGGCGCCGAGTCCGCAGAAAATCCAGGCGCTGCAAGAGTTCATGACGGAGTTGGGCTACCACACCGGCAACCTGCAAAGCCGCTTCGAGCTGCAGAACCTGCTGGCCGCGGCCGTCGGCCGGCCGGAGCAACACGCGGTGCATTTTGCCGTGCTTCGCTCGTTGCAGCGGGCCATCTACAGCCCGCAGGACGCCGGCCACTATGCCCTGGCCAGCGAGTGCTATTGCCATTTTACTTCGCCCATCCGCCGCTACCCCGACCTGACCATTCACCGGCTGGTCGATGCGCTGCTGCGGAAGACGAAACCGCGCAACGATTACGACGAGTTGGTCGTCGCGGGACGGCACTGTTCCGACCGCGAGCAGCGGGCTGAAGCCGCCGAACGCGACCTGACGAAGCTCAAGCTGCTGGCCTATCTCAGCGATCGCATCGGCGAGGAGATGGACGCCGTGGTGACCGGCGTGGAGAGCTATGGCATCTTCGTGCAAGGCATCAAGCTGCCCGCCGAGGGGCTCGTGCGCACCGAAACGCTCAGCGACGACTTCTACCGCTTCGACCGCGCCACGCACACCCTGGCCGGCTATCGTTCGGGCAACAGCTATCGGCTGGGCGACCTGCTGCGCGTGGCCGTCGCGCGGGTGGACGTGGAGCGCCGCGAACTCGACTTCCGGATCGTCGAGAAGAAGAAGGGCCGGCCGCCGGCGCCCCCGAAGAACATGAAGAAGACGAAGAAGAAGGAAAAAGGCCGGGTGGAGCACAAGAAACGCGGCCGACGGCGCTAGATAAGGCGTTTGCGCGTGATCGTTTAGCCGGCGGACTCGTCCGCCGCGTTGGCCAGTACACATCTTGATTCCGTGTGATGCTGGTTGTAGACTATAGTAAGGGAATTGGCGCGTTGCGCCATAATGAAGAGGGAGGGTTGACTATGCACGTGATTCGCAAGAACATTGTCACCGACGAAGCCAGCCGCCCCATTGCTGTACAGATCGACTATGCGGATTGGTTGGAGATCGAGCGATCACTAAATCTGCCGAGTGACGACGTAAAGCTCATGAATCCATCGCGATTTGCAGGCGTCGTCTCTTTGACCGAAGACCCTTTGGCCTATCAGTCGCGAGTCCGTGGAGAATGGCGGTGAAACGTCTGCTGGATACCAACGCCATTCTCTATCTGCTGGGCGGTCGGCTGGCCGCTCCCCTGGAAATCGGCCCCTATTATGTTTCTGTCATCTCGGAGATGGAGTTGCTGTCGTATCCTAGTCTGACCGATGATGCGGAAACCCAGATTCGCTCGTTCTTGGCGGACGTGACGGTGGTGGACTTGACAAGAGAGATTAAGGCGGCTGCGATCCAAGTTCGTCGCCAACTTGGTCTGAAGCTTCCAGATGCCATCGTTGCGGCGTCTGCAATGGTGCTGGAGGCGGAATTGCTCACGAATGACGTGCAACTCTTGCGCGTTGCGGCGGTTCGCAGCACGGCCCTGGCCTTGAAGGAATAAGGAATAGGGACCTCCCCCTACTCGTTGCGCACCGGATTGCTAGAATGGCATTTTTCTCGGCTGGCCGGATGCCCCAAAATCTCCCGGAGTTTGGCGATGGATGCACGGCTCTTGCGGACCCCCCTGTTTGACTGGCACGTCTCCCACGGCGGGCGGATGGTCGACTTCGCCGGCTGGGCCATGCCCGTCCAATACGCGTCGATTATTCAGGAACACTTGGCGATCCGGTCGGCCGTGGGCATGGCCGACATCTCGCACATGGGCCGGCTCCGCTTTGAGGGACCCGGGGCGGCTGTCTTCCTCGCCGAGCTGCTCACCCGCCGCGTGGCCGACATGGAACTGGGCCAGATCCGCTACTCGCTGGTAACCAACGACGCCGGCGGAATCCTCGACGACGTGCTGGTCGGCTACTACCACAACTCCCACGGCCAGCCGTTCTTCCTCGTCGTGGTCAACGCCGGCAACCGGGCGAAGATCGTCGATTGGGTCTACGCCCATCTGCCGCGAGAGCGGGCCGAGCAGCCGGGGCAGGAAATCATCTGGGCCGACGTGAGCCGGCTGTGGGCGATGTTCGCCATCCAAGGCCCGCGGTCGGTCGAACTCTTGCAGCCGCTGGTCGACGTCGATCTCCAGTCGATGCGCTACTACCGCGGGGCGCAGGCGCTTATCCTCCACCCGGCCGCCAAACGCCAGGGCGGCATCATCAGCCGCACCGGCTACACGGGCGAAGACGGCTTCGAGCTGAGCCTCGGGGCCAGCATCGCCCCCGGCGTGTGGGAAGCGCTCGTGGAATTGGGCAAGCCGCTGGGCGCGGTGCCCGCCGGACTCGGCGCTCGCGATACCCTGCGGCTCGAGGCCGGCATGCCCCTGTACGGCCACGAGCTTTCCGAGCAGATCAATCCGTTTCAGGTCGGGTTGGGATTCGCCTGCCATCTGGTGGGCTACGACTTCCCCGGCCGCAATGCCTTGCTCGACATTCAGAAGGAGCCGCCGCGGTCGGTCCGCGTCGGGCTGGAGATGTCGCCCGGCACGCGGGCGGCGCGGCAGGGCTGCACGATCCTCGCTGGCGGCCGGACCGTCGGCCAAGTGACCAGCGGAACCTACTCGCCCTCGCTGGGCCGGCCGATCGCCATGGGCTACGTGGCGGCGGAGTTCAGCCGGCCGGGCGCCGAACTGCAAGTCGATATCCGCGGCCGTGTCGAATCGGCCCGCGTGGTGGAATTGCCCTTCTATCGCCGCAATAAACCCGCGACCGGCGGTCGAGCCCCCAAATAAAGCCGCGACCGGTGGTCGCGCCCCCAAATAAGAAAGGACCCCAAAACCAATGCCACAAGACCTTCGCTACAGCAAGACGCACGAGTGGGTGCGCGTGGAAACCGACTCGGCCGGCGGCAAGATCGCCACGGTCGGCCTGACCGCCTTTGCCCTGGAGATGTTGACCGACCTGGTCCACGTCGAACTGCCCAAGGTGGGCCGCGAAGTGAAGGCCGGCCAGCCCTTCGGCGAGATCGAATCGGTCAAGGCCGTCAGCGATCTCTACAGCCCGGTCGACGGCCGGATCGCCGCCGTCAACGACACATTAGCCGGAAACCTCGAACACCTCGGCAAAGATCCCTACCAAACCGGCTGGTTCGTCAAAATCAAGATCGGCGACGAGGCCGGCTTGGCCGAGTTGCTCGACGAAGAGGCGTATAAGAAACAGTGCGAGGAAGAAGAACACTGAAAGAATGATGAAGTATGAATGCTGAATGATGAATAGAAGTCGGAAAGCCATCTGTCGGCATTCATCATTCATCATTCCGCATTCATCATTCTGCGGAGTCCGTCATGCCTTATTTTCCCAACACCGACGCCGATCGCCGGGCCATGCTCGAGGCCATCGGCGTCCGCTCGATCGACGATCTGTTCGCCCTGGTGCCGGCCGAGCTGCGCATGAAGCGCGAGTTGTGCGTGCCGCCCGCCTTGGGCGAATTGGAACTGACGGCCCACCTGAAGGAACTGGCCGCGCGGAACACGCCGGCCACCGAAATGGCGTGCTTCCTCGGCGGCGGCAGCTACGATCACTTCATCCCCGCCGTGGTCGATATGGTGGCCGGCCGCAGCGAGTTCTACACCGCCTACACGCCCTATCAAGCCGAAGCCAGCCAGGGCAGCCTGCAAGCGTTCTTCGAGTACCAGACGCTGATCGCGCAACTGACCGGCATGGACGTGTCGAACGCCAGCCTGTACGACGGCGGCAGCGCGGCCGCCGAGGCCGTGCTGATGGCCATGCACGCCACGGGCCGCAACCGCGTGGTCGCCGCACGGAGCGTTCACCCCGAGTATCGGCAAGTGCTGGCCACTTACCTGGCCAACCTGGACGTCGATCTTCTTACGCTCGAAACGCCCGAGGGCACGGTGGCGATCGCCGAGTTGGCCGCGGCCGTCAACGCTGAGACGGCGTGCGTCCTCGTTCAGCATCCCAACTTCTTCGGCTGCCTGGAGGAGGTCGAACAGGCGGCTGAAATCGCCCATAATGCCGGGGCGCTGCTGGTCGTGTCGGTCGATCCCATTTCTCTGGGGATCCTAAAACGGCCGGGCGACTACGGAGCCGACATCGTCGTGGCCGAGGGGCAATCGCTGGGCAATCCCATGGCCTTCGGCGGGCCGTATCTCGGCATCCTCGCCTGCCGCGAGCAATTCCTGCGCCGCATGCCCGGCCGATTGGTCGGCCAGACAATCGACCGCCGCGGCAATCGCTGCTGGGTGCTGACGCTGCAAACCCGCGAGCAACACATCCGCCGCGAGAAGGCCACGAGCAACATCTGCACCAACCAGGGTCTGCTGGCCCTGCGCGCCACGGTGTACTTGGCCCTGATGGGTCCGACCGGCATGCGCGGCGTGGCCGAATTGTGCCTCCAAAAGGCCCGCTACGCCGCCGAGCGGTTGGCCGCCGTTCCGTCGCTTTCGTTGGCGTTCAACCGGCCGACGTTCAAGGAGTTCGTCGTTCGCCTCAAAGGCCAATCCGTGGCGAAGCTGATCGAAAAGGCCCAACGAGAACGCATTTTCGCCGGCGTGCCGTTGGGTCGGTGGTATCCGCAGTTGGACGATTGCCTCTTGGTGGCCGTGACCGAAAAGCGAACGAAGGAGGAGATTGACCGGCTGGCCGGCATTTGCCTGTAAAGCCGCCGCCAGTGGCGGCGGTGGCCAATTCTTGGACTTGAAAAGCGACGCCGCGATGCGGTACGATATTCGCTGCCGGAACTGCTGCTTGGCCAACACAACGCTTGGCCGTCCAGAAAGAGGAACCGCGGCTGGCCGGAACGCGATTTTGGAAAAACGGCAGTCCTGTTGACCAACAAAACCGTGGTGATGAATGGGGGACCGAGGACGCGGTATTGGAAAAAGCGGGGTGCTGTTGACCAACACAAACTGCGATGTTCAGGGCCGTTTACAGCCTACTATCGCTAACGCGGGAACACCCATAAAGAGTCCGTCCGCCTTTCTCGCGCTGGTATGCATTATGGCGGGCAAAATAGCCCGAAGGGCTTGTGATAGGATAGCCCGGGGTTGCCGCCTTGGCGGCTACCCTGGGTAATAGGAGGGAAACCACAACCATACCCCGAAGGGGTTTCATAGAACGGTGTCACCCACGCCTACACAACCCTTTCAGGGTAAGAATGATAGAGATTGGCCGTTTTCCCAGGGTAGCCGCTCGGAGCGGCAACCCTGGGCTGCCTTATACAATCCCTTCGGGATAAAAATGCGGCTCCCGTTTCGCGCAAGAGGCGGACGGACACTGAAGGGGTGCAAAATAAGGGATTAAGGGATGAAAATCAGCACCACAAGATTAACTGCTGTTTTGATCCTTGCCACCCAGTGGATCTGCGTGGCGTCTTTGATTATTGCAGGCAATCTTGGAAGGTCACCATTCTCACCGTTCAAGGATTGTGGAACCTACCTGCCTGCCCCCACAATCATTGCTTTGCGATTGATTTATCCTGCGTCACTCATACCAATTGCGGCACTGACAACGATCATCGTTTTCGTGGCCGAATGTTTCCTCAAGTCGGAGCGGTCGCGGTTTGTTATTCAAATAGTTAATCTCTGCCTTTGGCTGATATTCGCCTCTTTTGTTCTATTTGCACTTATGATTCCACTTGGATCGGGCCCCTTATTAATTGAATTATGAACATGCACAACACCCAATCCACCCAACTCCTGTTCGAGCTTTCCAAACCCGGCTGCCGGGCGGTGCGTATGCCCGCGTGTGACGTGCCGATGAAGCCGCTGGCCACTCTCCTGCCGGCCGGCGCGATGAGCGATACGCCGCTGCCGCTGCCGGAATTGTCGGAGCCGGACGTGGTAAGGCACTTTGTGAACCTCTCTACCAAGAACATCTCGGTCGATACGCACTTCTATCCGCTCGGCTCGTGTACGATGAAGTACAATCCCAAGCGGAACGAGCGGTTGGCCGCCTTGCCGGGCATGGCCGATTTGCACCCCTATCAGCCGGAATCGACGTTGCAGGGGATGTTGGCCCTGCTGCACCAGGCGCAGCACGAACTGGCCGAAATCGCCGGGCTGCCCGCCGTGTCGTTGCAGCCGGCGGCCGGGGCGCACGGCGAGATGACGGCCCTGCTGGTGGCCGCGGCATACTTCCACGATCGGCGAGAAAACCGTTCCGTGGTGCTGATTCCCGACGCCGCCCACGGCACCAATCCGGCCAGCGCGGCGATGGCCGGCTTCCAGACCGTGCCGGTCAGGAGCACGCCCGAGGGGTTCGTCGACGTCGACGATTTGGCCGCCAAGCTCGACGACCGGACGGCCGTGTTCATGATTACCAATCCGAACACGCTCGGGCTGTTCGAGCCGCGGATCGCGCGGATCGCGCGGATGATCCACGAGGCGGGCGGGTTGGTGTACCTCGACGGGGCGAACATGAACGCCATCCTGGGCATCACCCGGCCCGGCGACTTCGGCGCCGACCTGATGCACTTCAACCCGCACAAGACGTTCAGCGGCCCGCACGGCGGCGGCGGACCCGGCGCGGGCCCCATCGCCGTGGCCCAAAAACTGGCCGATTATCTGCCCACGCCCATCGTGGTGAAGGACGGCAGCGGCTACCACCTCAACTACGATCGGCCCAAGTCGATCGGCCGGGTGCGGAGCTTTTTCGGCAACGTCGGCGTGCTGGTCCGCATGTACTGCTACATTCGCACGCACGGCCCGGCCGGACTGCGGCAAATCGCCGAAAACGCCGTGCTCAACGCCAACTACCTTTTGGCGCGGGTGAGGGACACGCTTCCGGTGTCCAGCGGCCGGCGTTGCATGCACGAGTTCGTGGCTTCGGCCGCCAGGCTCAAGGCGGAGCGCGGCGTCTTGGCGATGGACATCGCCAAGCGGCTTATGGACTACGGCTTCCACGCCCCGACGGTCTACTTCCCGCTGATTGTACACGAGGCGATGATGATGGAGCCGACGGAGACGGAGAGCCGGGCCACGCTGGACGCCTTCGCCGACGCGCTGCGGCAAATTGTGGAAGAAGACCCCGCGCTCTTGCACGAGGCGCCGCACAACACGGCGATCAGCCGGCCCGACGAAGTGCTGGCCGCCCGCAAACCGGTGCTAAGGTGGAACAGCAAATGATGAATGATCATCATTCATCAATCGTTCTTCTGCTGGATCCTCCCGCCGCCGGCGCGTGGAACATGGCCGTGGACGAAGCGTTGCTGGAGGCGGCGGCGGAGGGGCAGGGTACGCTGCGTTTCTACCGCTGGAGCGAGCCGACGCTCTCGCTGGGCTACTTCCAGCAATATGCCGACCGCCGGCAACACGAGCCCAGCCGCCAATGCGCCGTCGTGCGCCGCCCCAGCGGCGGCGGGGCCATTCTGCACGACATCGAACTGACCTACAGCCTGGCCATACCGGCCGCGCATCCGCTGGCAGCCGACCGCCTTGGCTGCTACCGAGCCATACATGCCGCGCTGGTCGAGGCACTGGCCGATTGGGGCGTCCAGGCGGTCGTCCTACAGAAGGCGGATAGGGAGTTGCACCACCGGCAGCCGTTTCTGTGTTTCCAACGGCGGGCCCCGGGCGACGTCCTGGTCGATGGGGTGAAGATCGCCGGCAGCGCCCAACGCCGTTGCCGCGGGGCCGTTCTACAGCATGGCAGCGTGTTGCTGGGCCGGTCGGCCGCCGCCCCTGAACTGCCCGGGCTGGCCGACCTGAGCGGCAAACAGGTCGATCACCGGCAACTACTCGACGCCTGGCTGCAACACATCGCCCTGGCCTCGCCGCTTAGCGGTTATGAAAAAATGGGGACAGGCACCTCGCCTGACACTGGTTTCGCGGGGATTACACATGTCGGCTCGGAGCCAGTCCCCTTTTTTTCACAACCGCTTGGCTGGCAAATAGGCATGCTGCCGGCCGATCGACGCAGCCGGGCCGCCGAACTGGTCGATATTAAGTACGGCTGGGCCGCATGGACCGAGAATCGGGGTCGGTCAGAAACCTTTTGACTACAACGCGGAAACCTGGTACTATCATAAGTAGAGAATGTGGGTAACTGGGGCAGAAAGCACCCATCCTTGTGCGGGGGAGAGACTATGGAATTGAAACTGGTCGTCGTCGGCGGCAGGCAGGCAGGCACGGAAATCCCCATCCCCGGGCCGAAGTATCTCATCGGGCGGGGAGAGGACTGCCAGCTTCGCCCTCAGAGCAACCTCGTCAGCCGCCGCCATTGCGCCATCGTCCTCGAAAAGGAGCGCGTACTGCTCCAGGAATTCGGCAGCACCAATGGCACCTTCGTCAACGGCGAGAGGGTCAAAGACGAACGGGAATTGAAGAACGGCGATCGCCTAAAGGTCGGCGTGATCGAACTCGAGGTCCAGTTGGCCGTCAGTCTCGCCGGCAAGAAGAAGCCCAAGGTGCATAACGTCCAGGAAGCGGCCGCCCGGACCGTGGCCTCCGCCGCCAAGGACGACGATCTGGATATCACCGGTTGGTTGAAGGACGAGGAGGAAGAGGAACCGTCGGCCGCCGGCAAGCGGGCCACGGCCCCGGTGGCCAGCCGCGACACTTCGCCGGGTGGAAATCTCTCCGACACCACTGCGGTTCCCGCCGCTGCCCCGGCCGATGAAACCCGAAAAGAGCAGCCATCGAAGATCGTGGGCCAATTCCGCCGCGACATAGCGCCGCCCACCGGAAGCAGCCGGTCGGCAGCCAAGGACATGCTGAAGCAGTTCGCCCCGCGAAAGAAATTGTGACCGGACGCAAGAGGCCGCCGTGAGAGCTGCGAATCCAACCAAGAAGTCGGCCGCCCTGCTGGGGATGGCGTTCGACAACACCGACGGCCACACCCGGCTGACTCGGGGAAGCAACTTCTTGCTCGTAGGGGGCAGCCAGGAAACCCATTGCGTCATGCAAGAGACCGCAGTGAAGGTCAACGAGCAACTCGACAAGCGGGGCAAGCGCCTGGAAGATGTGCCTATCACCGAACTCCGCAATATTTGCCGCGACGTGGTTGAATCGATCCGGCCGCCTACACCGTGAGCGTATCCGTGCTTTGTGTCCTGTCGTGCCCACACCCCCGGCCCCTCTCCCAAAGGGCGAGGGGAGACTCAAACGCGCTCTGACACCTCACCCATGTGCCTTTGCCATTTTCTCCTGCCGTCATTGCTTTCGATCGGACTCGCCACGGCATCGCTCGCGGCGGGCACCGTGCAACTGGAGCTTGTTGGCGACACCCAGGGGGCGGCCATGGTGTTCCAGGAGTGGGCCCAGGCGTTAGGCAAGGCCGGCATCAAGAACGTGCGGATTCGCACCGCCCTGGATACCGACAAGGTGGGCATCGACGTGCAAGGCACGCCCGACCATCCGGTGTACGTGGTCACCGGCGTCGTCAACTCCCGCGACGAGTTGCTGCTGCCCGGCGGACGGTTCAAACGGAGCGACGCCGGCCGGCTGGCCCAATGGCTCAACGACCTTGCCGCCAACGGCCCCTCGACGGCAACGAAGGAAAAGGCGGCCTTTGGACTTTCGCCCAAGCAGTTCCAGCAAGTTCACGAGGACTTGGCCACGCCGGTCGGCTTCGCCACGCAAGGCACGACGCGCGACAAGGTCGTCGAGAAGATCGCCGCACGGCTGAAGCTGACGCTGAAACTCGATGCCGAGGCCGCCCGGACCCTGGCCGACGACAAGCTGTCCGAAGAACTGAGCGATCTCTCGTGCGGCACGGCGCTGGCCTACGTGCTGCGTCCGGCGGGCTATTGCCTGGCGCCGCGTCCGGCAGGCGGCCAGATCGCCTATGCGGTGATCAAGGCGCAGCCCGACCTGGAGGTCTGGCCCGTCGGTTGGGCCACGCAGAAGCCGCCGAACGAGTCGCTGCCGGGGCTGTTCGAGTTCCTCAATGTCAACGTGCAGAACGTCACGGCCGCCGAGGCCCTGGCCGTCATCGGCAAGCGGCTGAAAGCGCCCGTGCTGATCGACCACAACGCCCTGGCGCGGCACGGCCTCGACCCCGCCAAAACCACCGTCTCGCTCCCCCGCAGCCGGACGACGTACAGCCTGGCCCTGCGCAAGTTGCTCTTCCAAGCGGGGTTGAAGTTCGAGGTCCGGCTGGACGAAGCCGACGCCCCGTTCCTCTGGGTCACGACCGTGAAGCCGGTGTGAAGGGGAACTTGTGTTGCGATTGTGATGATTCGCGCATTCCCTGGAATCCCGCACTGACGGGTTGGACGAAGGTTTACTACTCCTTGCCGCCCGGGCCGGTAGCGACTACAAACGGGGCTTCTCTTGGAAGCGATGCGACGCGACTTCGATGACATTGCACGAGACACCGCCGTTGCCCTTGATCGAAGAACTGACTCCCGCCGCGGAGCCGGAGGGCGTATTTTTGCGGCTGGCCCGCTTGCCGCACTGCCTGTTTCTCGATAGCGCACTCGGCCACCCCGTGCTGGGGCGATATTCGTTTCTGGCCGCCGATCCGTTTGACTTCGTGCAGTTGCCCGCGGATGGCAGCGATGCCTTGGAATTGTTCCGCGAGCGGCTGGCCCGTTTCGCCGCGGCGACGGTGCCCGAACTGCCGCCGTTTCAGGGCGGGGCCGCCGGATTGTTCAGCTACGACCTGGGCCGCAGCCTGGAGAGCTTGCCGCCACCCCGGGCCGACGAGTTCCGAGTGCCCGCATTGGCCGTTGGGTTCTACGACGTGGTGGCGGCGTTCGACCACGTGGCCGGCCGGGCATGGATCATCTCGCAGGGTCTGCCCGAGGTGGAACCATCGCGCCGGCGGCGCCGCGCCGAACAGCGGCTTGCCCAGTTTCGTGATTGGATCGGCGAACGTGGCGGCGCAAGTGATGTTGAACGCTGGGGTGGCATTGATCGTTGGGGTGGCAGTTGTACTGCCACCCCTGGGGCGACAGTGCAACTATCGCTCCAACATGGTGTGCAACTATCGCCCCAACAGGAAGTCCCATTGTCGCAAGAGCATCTGGCGACCCAATACCCGGTCGCCAATCTTCCGGGCGTGACGGGCAATTTTTCCAGGCAGCAGTATCTTGAAGCGGTGCAGCGCACGATCGACTACATTCGTGCGGGCGACGTGTTCCAAGTGAACCTCTCGCAGCGGTTGCTGTACACGGCCGGCAACGGCGACGCCGTTTCGCTCTACCAACGGCTGCGGCGGTGCAATCCGGCCCCGTTTGCATGCTACTTCGATCTGGGCGAGTTCCAGATCGTCAGCGCGTCGCCCGAACGGTTCCTGCAGGTCCGCGACCGGCAGGTTGAAACGCGGCCCATCAAGGGCACGCGGCCGCGCACCGGCGATCCGGATACCGACCGAACGGCCGAAGCCGAGTTGCTCGCCAGCGAAAAGGATCGGGCGGAGAACGTGATGATCGTCGATCTGCTGCGGAACGACCTCTCGCGCGTGTGTGCGCCCGAAAGCGTGCAAGTGAGCCAGCTCTGCGGCGTTGAAGTCTACGAGTACGTCTTGCACCTGGTTTCGGCGGTGCGCGGCCGGCTGCGCGACGAGTGTTCGCCGATCGACTTGCTCAGGGCGGCGTTTCCCGGCGGATCGGTGACCGGAGCGCCGAAGGTCCGGGCGATGGAGATTATCGCCGAACTGGAGCCGACCGCCCGCAGCGCCTACTGCGGCGCACTCGGCTACCTCGGTTTCGACGGCTCGCTGGACCTCAACGTGTTGATCCGAACGATCACCGCCGGGCGCGGCTGGTGGCAGTTTCCCGTGGGCGGCGGCATCGTGGCCCAATCGTCGCCCCAGCGCGAGTACGAGGAGACGTGGCACAAAGCGGAAGGTCTGATTCGGGCATTACACGGCGCGTAAAATGATGTTTAGCGGCCGACGGAACGTCGGCCCTGAAATCATCGAGGCCGACGTACCGTCGGCCGCTGAACAAAGAACTCCGATGATCCTGTTAATCGACAACTACGATAGCTTCGTGTACAACCTCGCCCGATACTTCGAGCGGTTGGGGCACGCGACGCGCGTGGTGCGCAACACGGCGATCGACGCCGACGGCGTCAGCGCGTTGCGGCCGGCGGCGATCGTGCTCTCGCCCGGCCCCTGTACGCCGCAACGGGCAGGCTGCTCGGTCGATCTCGTGCGCCGTCTGCACGCGGAACTGCCGATCCTCGGCGTCTGTCTTGGCCATCAAGCCATCGCCCAGGCGTTTGACGGGCGAATCGTTGCGGCCAAGGAACCCGTCCACGGACGCGCGTCCTTGATCCGTCACAAAGGCCGCGGGATTTTTGCCGGCCTGCCCAATCCGCTGGTTGGCGGCCGCTATCACTCCCTGGTTGTGGAGGAAGCCTCGCTGCCCGAATGTCTGGAGGTAACCGCACGAACTGACGACGGCACCGTCATGGCAATCCAACACCGCACGCTGCCGGTTGTCGGCCTGCAATTCCACCCCGAGTCGATTTTGACCGAAATGGGATATCCGCTGCTGGCGGCGTTTCTGCGATTGGGCGGGCTGAGCACGCCGCGCGAGCTGCCCGAAACGGAGCATTGTCAATAGCCGGCGGCTAACAGCCGCTGGTGGAGTGGCCGGCAAGTCCCAGGGGCTGTTAGCCGCCGGCTATTCTTCATAGTGTTGTCCTATGCGAGCGCGCGGTAGTGTTCCAGCAAACCGCCCACCGCTGCGCGGACATCGAACTGTTCTTCGGCCCGACGGCGGGCCGCGGCGGCCAAACGGCGCCGCAGTGAATCGCTGCCCAACAGTTCCAAAATCGCCGCGGCAAGAGCGTCAGCGTCGTCGGGCGGAACGAGCCGCGCGGCGTCGCAATGGGTGGGAAATATCTCCCGCGTGCCTCCGACATCGGTGGCGACTACCGCCGCGCCCGCCGCTGCCGCCTCCAACAGCACTCTCCCCAGTGGCTCCTGACGCGCGGGATGCACCAACAACGCAAGCTCATTGAGCAATCGCTCGACGTCGCCGCGAACGCCGAGGAAATGTACCCGCCCGGCCGGCGATCCGAGCGCGGCCGCCCGGAGGCCGTCCTCGAAACGGCGCGACTCGTCCTTGTTGGAGTGCCGTGTGCCGACGATCAGATAATGCACGTTCGGCAACCGTTCGGCCAAGAGGCCCGCCACCCGCAGCAGCACGTCTTGCCCCTTGCGCAAAGCGAGTTGGCCGATAACGCCGATCAGCGGTGATCCATCGGGGATGCCTAGTTCCCGGTGGAGATAGCCGGTCGGCGGGCGCGGGCGGAACTGTTCGAGATCGACGCCGTTGTACAGCACGTGGATTCGCTCCGCATCAAGTCCGCCGGCGACGTGGAAGTCGCGCGTGGCGTGCGACACGGCGAGCAACCGCGCGTGGCAATTCAGATCGGCCGCCGCCTGGGCGCTGAGCGTGACGATGTCGCGGAGATGGACGAGGCTGGGCATCCGCAACTCGGCCGCCACCGGGCCGGAAAGCCGTCCCATGGCCAGGCTGTTCGCGTGCAACAAGCCGGGCCGCCGCTTTCGGAGCACCTGGGCAAGTTCCTCGCGGAGCCGGGGTTGCGGCAGCCGAATCCCATCATGGCCATAGCAGGTAAAGGGTAGGTGCTCGATGTGGCGCGCCTTGAGAACCTCAGCCAGCGAGCCATCGGGCGGGGCCATCACCACCGGTAGGTATCCGGCGTTGCGAATTCCGTCCAACGTCGAGAGCATCGACCGCTCCCCGCCGTTGAGCGTGGCGTACTCGCAGAGCAGCAGCACTTCCGGCATGGAATATGAAGTCTATAGCAGCCCGTACTTGGTGAGCGTTGCCCGCAGCTTGGTTTCTTCGGCGGGCGTCAAGCGGGTCAGGGGCATGCGCAGATCGCCCGTGTCGCGGCCGAGCATCTGCATGGCGGCCTTGATGGGAATGGGGTTGGTCGACAGTCCCAGCATATCGCGGCAGAGCGGAAAGAGTTTGTGATGCCAGCGCCGCGCCTCGGCCATATCGCCCGACTCGTAGGCGCGGATCAGGGCAATCACGTCCTTGGGCACGATATTGGCCACGACCGACACCACGCCCCGCCCGCCGATCGACATCAGCGGCAGTGTCAGGCTGTCGTCGCCGCTGAGGACGGTCAGATCGGTGGCGTTGATGATTTGCGAGGCTTGGTCGAGCGAGCCGGTCGCTTCCTTGACCATGGTAATGTTCGGCAGTTCAGCCATGCGGATGATGGTGTCCGGCTCGATGTTTTTCGCCGTCCGCCCGGGGATGTTGTAGACGCAGATGGGGATGTCGACCGCCTGGGCGAGCGCCTTGAAGTGCTGGTAGAAGCCTTCTTGGGTGGGCTTGTTGTAGTAGGGGGCGACGACCAGCGCGGCGTCGGCCCCCGCCTTGGCGGCCCAGCGCGTCAGCCGCAGGGCTTCCTCGGTGCTGTTGCTGCCGGTGCCGGCCATGACCTTGATGCGTCCGGCGGCGGCTTCCACCACTGCCGAGATCACCCGCTCATGCTCCGGGTGCGAGAGCGTCGGACATTCGCCGGTCGTGCCCACGGGGCAGACGCAGGTCGTGCCGGCCTCGATTTGGAACTCGATGTGGCGTTGAAGCGTCTCGATATCCACCTGGCCGTCGCTCAACGGTGTGATCATCGCCACCGAGAGGCCGGCGAAATCTTCACTGCGCGTCGTCATGATATTAGTCTCTTCATCTCCCGCACCGCCTCCTCGAAGCCAACCATGATTGCCCGGGCGACGATGCTGTGTCCGATGTTCAATTCGTGCATATCTTCGATGGCGGCGATGGGCCGCACGTTGCGATAGGTCAATCCGTGACCGGCGTGGAGCGTCATGCCGCAACGGCGCACTTGGGCTCCCATCGCTTGCAGATTCTCCAGTTCCTTCTGCTGCGCCGGCCCGGCGGCCGCCAGCGCATAACGGCCGGTGTGCAACTCGACGGCGTCGACGGTCAATCGGGCCGCCTCGTCGATCTGCCGCGGGTCGGGATCGAGAAACAGGCTGACGGATACGCCCGCCTGCCGGAGTTGTTCGATCGCACGGGCGACACGATCCGTCTGCCCGCAGATATCCAGTCCCCCTTCCGTTGTGATTTCCTCCCGCCGTTCGGGAACCAGCGTGGCCTGGTCGGGCTTTACCTCGCAGGCGATGGCGAGGATTTCCGGCTCGCAGGCCATTTCGAGGTTCAGCTTGACCGTCACCGTCTCGCGGAGGATGCGCAAATCGCGGTCCGAGATGTGGCGGCGATCCTCGCGGAGGTGGAGGGTAATGCCATCGGCCCCGCCCATTTCGGCCAATGCCGCCGCCCAAACGGGGTCCGGCTCGCAGGTCCGGCGTGCCTGCCGGACCGTGGCCACATGGTCGATATTCACACCAAGTTGGGGCATAGGGGCTGATTATAGCGGCCCCCGCGCCGGTGGCAAGGAGCTACCGCCGCAACGGCTCCTCCGGGCGGCGAGAAAGCTGCGGGTCGGCGATGTCGCTGTCGAATTTCGTCCAGATGGGAGTTTTCGCCTGCAGGCTCGCCAAATACTCCTTCAATTGTTTCTCGGATCGCTGCTGCACGATTTTCTGACGAATGTCGACCTGGGCGGAAAGGAACGGCGCGACCGAGGCTTCCTCCCGCTCCGTCACCCGGATGATGTGCAGTCCGGTGGGACCCTCGATAATCGGGCTGAGCTGCCCGATCGGCAGACCGAACAAGGCTTGGTCGAGTTCCTCGCAGACCAGGCTCCCCTTGGTCGTCCATTTCCATTGTCCGCCGTCGGTCGAGGTGGCGCCGTCCGAGCCGGCCTTGGCCACGTCGGCCAACGGTGCGCCGCCCAACACCTGGTTGCCCATCCGCGCAAGGGCTTCATGGGCCGCGGCCTTGTCCGGGTACTTGGCGAAACGGACCATCAGTTCTTCCCATCGGGCCCGAGCCGGTTTGGTAAACTCGGCCTGATGGTCGCGGTAGTAGATCAGCATCTGATCGTAGGTGATCTCGTCGTCCTTTTTCACCTGCTGCCGGACCCACTGTTGGGCCAGCGTGCGTTCCATGAACCCGCGCTTCTCCCGTTCGAGCGAAGTTCCCAACTCGCGGAGCTTCTGATCCAGTTCGTGGCGCGTCTTCACGTCGGCGCGCTGCATCATCTTCTCCAGTTCGAACTCTTCGAACTGCTTGGTGAGCTGCTTTTCGATGTGCGTCCAGCCATCGGGCGGGATCGTTTTTCTGGCGTCCTGGTAGATCAGCATCGTCTCGATGCGGTTGCGGAGCCGCTGCTGAATCAGCAGTTTGCGTTGCGCCTCCAATTGACCGGGCGGAATGCGGTCCTTATTCTTCTCGAGGAACTCGTTGACGCCGCCCGCCACCTCGCTCTCCAGAATCGCTCTTGAGCCCACGCGGGCGATCGTCTCCATGCCGTCACACAGCTTCGCCTCGGCGGGCACCCACGACTCATTCGAAGGCGGCGACGCATTGGCCGCGGCGCGTGGATCGGCCGGCGGCCAAGAGGTCGCGTCGGGCTGACTGCCCGGCCACGAGACCGGACGCGACCCCTCGACCGGTTGCACCGGCGGGCGAGGCAGCACGGGCCGCTCGCGATAACCGGACAACGGCGGCGCAGCCGGCGCCATTGGTTGCGTCCCCAGACCACCGGGCGACCAATCGTCGGCCGGGCAAAGCGGCGCCGCGACCAGTGCGGCCGAGACGATGCCAATCCACACGAGCCAGCAGTTCAGAGTTTGCCGCACGAGATTTGTTTCCCCAGTGCGAAGTGCGATGGTTTAGCGGCCGCCGGCACGGCGGCCCGTTACAACGCTAAACGAGCGAATCAACGTCAATGATCTTAGAGCGGGCGGGATTATAGTCGCGGGCTCACTGCCGCTGCAACAGCGATTTCACTTCGCCCAGAATCGCCCCCGGCTGCGCAACTCCCTTGTCCAGCGGCAGATAGGCGCTGCGGCCGTCGGCTACCCTCAGGCGGCCCCCGCTGGCGGCGGCCAAACGCCGGATTTCCTCGGCCGAAGTGTAGACAAACACCGCGTACTGGTCCTCCAAATGGATCGAGTTGATCCGCCAGCGGTGGGCGGCGATGCGAATCTCGCCCAAAACCAGCAAGTGCTGCACCAATGGGGGGGGCGGGCCGAAACGGTCCACCAACTCCACCCTGAAATCCTCCAATTCGCCCACGCTCGACACCCGCGCCAACCGCCGGTACAGGTCGATCTTCAGCCGCATGTCGGGCACATAGGTCCGCGGGATGTAGCCTTCGCCGGGCAGGTCAACGTCCACCTCGATCGAGGTCTTCGGCGGCAGTTGCTTCAGGCGGCCGACGGCCTGTTGCAGCAGTTCGCAATAGAGTTCGTAGCCGACGGTCGCGATGTGGCCGCTCTGCTGCGTGCCCAGGATATTGCCGGCGCCGCGGATTTCCAGGTCGCGCATGGCGATGGCGAAGCCGGCCCCCATGTCGCTGAACTCTTCGATCGCCCGCAACCGCTTGGCTGCGCTGGGCGAGAGGTTCTTGTTCGGGTCGATCAGCAGGCAGCAGTAGGCCCGATGTTTGTATCGCCCCACTCGGCCGCGAAGTTGGTGCAGGTCGGCCAATCCGTAGCGGTCGGCCTCGTCGATGAAGATCGTGTTGGCGTGAGGGATGTCCAGGCCGCTCTCGATGATCGTCGTGGCCAGCAACAGGTCGTGCCGGCGGTCGATGAAGTCGAGCATCACCCGCTCCAATTCATCTTCCGGCATCTGGCCGTGGGCGATGGCCAGATCGGCCTCGGGCACGATCTGCCTTAGCCGCCGGGCGAGGATCTCGATATCCTCGATCCGGTTATGCACGACAAAGATTTGTCCGCCGCGGTTCAACTCGCGCAGCACGGCGTGGCGGATCAATTCCGGGTCGAAGCGGGCGACGCGGGTTTCCACCGCCAGGCGATCTTCCGGCGGCGTCTCGAGGTTCGAGATGTCGCGCACGCCCAGCAGGCCCATGTGCAAGGTTCGCGGGATGGGCGTGGCGGTCATCGTCAACACGTCGACGATCTGCCGCAGCGCCTTCAGCCGTTCCTTTACCTCCACGCCAAACCGCTGTTCTTCGTCGATGATCACCAGCCCGAGGTTGTGGAACCGCACGTCGGGCTGGGCCAGCCGGTGCGTGCCGATGACGATGTCGAGCGAGCCTTCTTCCAACCGGCGGATGATCTTGCCCTGTTGCCCGCGCGTGGCGAAGCGAGACAGGGCGGCGATCTCAAAAGGAAACTCGGCCATCCGCGCGGTAAAGGTGCGCAGGTGTTGCTCGCAGAGGATCGTGGTGGGCACCAGCACGGCCACCTGGTAGCCGGCGTCGACGGCCTTGAACGCCGCCCGCATCGCCACCTCGGTCTTGCCGTAGCCCACGTCGCCGCAGAGCAGCCGGTCCATGGGCCGCGCCAGCGACATGTCGTGCTTGATGGCGTCGATGGTGACCAACTGGTCGGGGGTTTCGTGGTAGGGGAACGAGGCGTCGAACTCCCGCTGCCATTCGGTGTCGAGCGGGAAAGCGATGCCCGGCCGCGATGCCCGCGAGGCTTGCAGCTCGAGCATGTCGGCGGCCATGTCGGTCACGGCCTCTTCGACCCGCTCCTTCTGCCGCCCCCACAGCCGGCCGCCGATCCGGGCCAAGGTGGGCCGGCTCTTCGCTCCGCCCACGTACTTTTGCACCAGCCCGATCTTTGTCGCAGGCACATAGAGCTTGGTGTGCCCTTGGAACTCCAGTTCCAAGTGCTCTTCGACTTGCCCGTTCTTCTCCAGCAGCTTTAGGCCGCGGTAGCGGGCGATGCCGTGCCCCACGTGAATCACCAGGTCGCCTTCGCGCAGTTCCAGGAAGCTGTCGATCGCCCGGGACAAACGCCGGCGAGAAGGGCGCCGAAGGTCCGCGCGGCGGAACAACTCGCCGCTGCTGAGCACCGCAATCCGCTCCGGCACCAGCCGGAAACCGTTCTGCAACGAGCCGACCGTGAAGTGCAGGCGGCCCTCGCGGGCAAGTTGCGTGGAACCGAAGACCTCGGTGAGGCGGCGGACTTCGGCCTCCGTCTGGCAGACGAGAAACACCTCTTGGCCCGCACCGGCTTCGTCCAACTCGTCGCGGACCTTGTTGATGTCGCCGCTGAAGCGCTCGACCGACTCGATCTTCAGCCGGCAGGTCGTCTCGAACGAGGCCGCCGCCACCGCCGACGCCGCCACCGACGGAAAACGAAACACCTGCTGCAGGGCGTCTGAGACCGCGTGAAAATCCGGTGGGTGATCGAGCCGTTCCAGGTAGTGCCGGCCCTGAAGTTCCAGTTCCATCGGCTCGATCAGCAGGAACCAGCTTTGCGGGGGGAGATAGTCGGCCAGATGGGCGCGGCCGCGGAACGCCGGCCCGAGCATGGTCACGTCGACCGACTCCAGCGCGGCGAGGCTCCGCTGGCTGGAGACCTCGAAGCGGCGAATCGACTCGATCTCGTCGCCGAAGAACTCGACCCGCACCGGCCCATCCCAGTCGGAGGCGAAGATATCGACGATGCCGCCGCGGATCGTGAATTCGCCCGGCAACTCGACCGCCGTGGTGTTGCACAGCCCGTTGTCGACCAGCCAGCGGGAAAGCTCCTCGACCGCCACGGCCCCGCCCACGCGGAGCGAGCGGGTCTGCCGGGCCAGCAGCTTGCGTTCCGGCGCCGGCTGCAACAGGCTCTGAATGCTGGCGACCACCAGCCTGGGCGCCCCCGGCTCTTGCAGCCGCTTCAACAGCCGCAACCGCTCGCCAAAAATCTCGTCGCGGATTTTCTCTTCGCTGGGCAGCGATTCCCAGGCGGGGAACCGCTCCGGCTCGACCCGGCTGAACAATGCCATGTCGTCGATCAACTCATCGACGCGATCGACTTGCGGACAAACGACCACCAGCGTGGCGGGGGCATGGGCGGCCAACGCCGCCGCCACCAGCGCGCACGACGACCCCCAGACTCCGTCCAGAGTCGCCGCGTGACCGGCCCGCAGACTCTCGACGACCTCGGCGAAGCCTTCCTGTCGCTCAAGACATCCGACCAATTCCAACAACCGGTCCGATGCGCTGGCTGCCGTCTCGGCATTGGCCATAATCCGCTAGGAATTGTAGCAAAATGGCCGGCGCAAAGGAATACGTGCCGAAAACGGCCCCCAAGGGAAAACGCCAGGGACTCGGCCAGAAAGATTCTACCGCTCAAGGAAGCCCACCCGTTGCAACGGGTGGGCTTTGCCAGCCGGTACACAATTCTTGGAAGACGTGCTACGGCGAGATGCGAACGCTTTCGAGGAGTTCTCGCGTGCCGTGCCGGTCGCACCACGAAGTCACGTAGTCCCAGTCGATGCGGTCGCCTTGGACGGCGACGACGTTTCGTGCGTCATCAAGATCCTTCGCCCTGCGGCCGCCGTGCGACCAGCGGAGTTTCATGACGATCACATCTTCTGCGGTCGGAATGAAAACATCGCGGTTCAATATCCGCACCTGCCGCCGACGGGCGAACCGTTCCAAGTCGTGGGCGTCGTCGCTGAGCAGAAACAACTCGACCGAGAAGGGGTCATCGGCCAACTGAAGCCTGTAACGCCTAGTGGCAGTTACCGTCTCGAATGACATCTGTGGATCCAGCCGAAACGATGGCCCAACGCGCTCCATGAGCGCCGACAGCGCCCCCGCTTCCAGTTGCACGACGAAGTCCGCGTCTTGGGTGGCACGTGGAATGCCGTAGAAGTTGCTGGAGAAAGAGCCCACCACCATATAGGGAATCCGCAGGGCGTCCAGGGCGTCGACAACGGCGACCGTGGCCTCGTCGCTGTTCACCTATGCTCCTCCAATCGGCGCGCAATCGCCAAACGTTCACGGAGGATTTCTTGAACTCGCCGCTCATCGGCATCGGGAAACTGAGCGCGAATACCGTCGGCCATGATCCGGCAAGAGCGGTCGAAGAGCCGAGCGCCGGCCAGAAACTTCTCTTCGGGCGACATTTGTCGCGCCGCTTGCACTCGCTCCCGATACAATTCGTCGATGAGTTCTTTGGTCGGCTGCATTGGACTCACCGGCACTTACGACCGCCGTTGTCCGCCTTGTCCGCGGTTGTCGCGCGGTCCGCGATTGTTGCGCGGTCCGCGTCCGCGGGGCGATCCGCCGCCGCCCGGCCGCTTCGCCCGCGATTCGAGGTTCTTGGCAACCAACATGCCGACCGCCTCTTCCCACGTGGGGATTCCGCGGAACCCAACACGGACCGCCCGGCCGTCCGTGTCGACTTCTTCCTCGTCCTCGAGTCCTTCGGCCGCCACGGCGTCCAAATAGCCGCCTTCGAGGGTTTCGGCGGGGCGCGGCCCGCGATCCTCGTCCGCATCGCTCTCGCCGGCAACTCCGGTGGAATGTTGTGCGTCCTCCGATCCGGGGCGCTTCTTCCGACGGCGACCTCGGCGACGTTTCGGGCGGCGCTCGCCCGTTTCGTCCGCCTCACTGCCGTCGACGCGCGATTCAGCGCCAACCGTTTCATCCAAGACATCGAGATCAGACTCGGCGCCCTTGGGTTCTCGGTCCGGCGCGTCCGGTTCGTCGGAGCGCTCCTTGGAAGCGGCGGGCTCTCGCCCTTCGCTCGATTCCGCGCGCCCTTCCCTCGATTCGGAGTCTCGTGGTCGGCCACGGCCTCGTCGTCGCCTTCGTCGACGCGGCCGCTGTTCGGCGGATTCGCCGGGCTCGCCGGGCTCGGCCGCGACCGCTGAGGATTCCCCGTTCTCCAGCACGTCGAACGGCTCGCTGAAGTCGAATCGCTCGTCGAAGAAGTTGGGCGACTCTTCGGCCGTCTCGGGCAGCGGCGGCGGTTGGGCGGCTACCGGCTCCTGCGCTTTTTCTTGCGCGGTGGGCGGCCTGCGATGTTCCTCGCGCGCCGGGGGCGGCTTGCGATGTTCCTCGCGCGCCGGGGGCGGCTTGCGGTGCTCTTCTCGCGCCGGGGGCCGCTCAAACTTTTTCTCCCGGGCAGCCGGCGGTGGCGGCGGTGGCGGCGGCGATGAAACCGGAGCTACGCCCAACTCGCTGGCTAACAGATCCCAGTCTGACGCTTGCGGCGAGGCCGGCTTCTCGGGGTGCGGCGGACGCGAGGCGGGCTTCTTGGCTGGGGTCGGATGCGCCGCCGGCTTCTCCTCCTCAGTCGGGGGCGTTACGCCCAGCGAGGAGATAAGATCATCCCAGTTATTAGGGGGGCTTGGTTCGCTCATACAAGTGTTCGATTTCCGGAATACGGCCCCTTTGCCCACCGGTCAGCCGGCAGATGCCCAGAGCCCACTAAAGCATACAGTATATGACTTCGACCAATCTAAGGGAAGGAGACTTTCTGTCCGATCGAAGTACAGATCCGCCGCAATTCCTGCTTCCCGCGGCGGCGGAAGGCGCCGCCTACGGTCAAAAAGAGGTCGGATCGGTGGATTGGGAAAAAAATCTTTGTCCGCCGCCTGCGTCGCATGTGCTTATGCCGTAACCGGTTGAGCTTACCGCCGCCCCGCCGGGGAAAAAAACTTTTGAAATCCCAAAAATGGTCGATGACAGGATAGAAATCCATAAGATGAAACTCGTACGGTGAATGTTCCACCTGTACCGGCGACACACGCCCGTCGTGCAATACGCAGAAATGGCGCTCTTGTTGGTACGACACTTGTGAGGCAGCGAATCGTTAGGCAATAGGGCCGCTCACCCGATGGGCGGTGCTTTTTGGCGCGACTGGTTTGCTGCTCCCTCAAGTTTCTGTGTACCGGCCGCATCCCTCTTCCTGCCAAGTCTGGCGATTCTGTTTGTTTTTCCCATGAGTGAAATGCAACGAAGCCTTGTGTTCGAAAATTTCCTCCCACTTTTTCTCGGTGGTGTATGATGTCTAACGCAATTCGACTCGTCGGCCGATTTAAGATTTAATGTGGTGCGTTTCACGCACCCTACAAGAAATCTCTAGGCGATGCCGCACTGGCGCAGCGTGCGGCCTAGCTTGGGCCAGCCGCCGGAGGCCAGCCCGCCGGAGGAGCATTTCAGCACCACCAGCGTCTCGTTGTCCAGCCCGAAGGCGAGCCGGCCCGGGGCCAGCAGCGTGCCGGCGGAACGGACGGGCGATTCGACCTGGGCCGTCCACCGGATGCTGCCGCGGGGATCGGCGGCGTGAATGCGGCCGGAGTTGTCGCCGAAGTAGATCAGCCCGTCGTCGCCGACGACCGGCGTTGATTCGACCGCTCCGGCGGCGCGACATTCCCAGCGGAGCTTGTGGCTGTTGCCGTCGATGCTGACCAACATTCCTTGCGGCTCTTGCCCGCGCTGCGACTGGCTGACGCCAAGGTAAATGTGCCCGTGGGGGTCGATCACCGGTGAGCCGAGCATCTGGCCGGGCAGGGACGTTTTCCAAAGCTGCCGGCCGTCGGGGGCGAAACCGTAGAGGTGCTCGTCGCTGCCGGCGACCACCACGACGCCGTCCTCGGTGATTGCCGGGGCGGAATGGATGTACCAGCCGGTGTAGCCCTGCTCGGCCGCGTGGTCCCAGAGGTTCACGCCCCGCTCGGCGTCGAGTTGGATGGCGAACATGTAGCCGTCTTCCGAGCCGACGTAGAGCACGCCGGCGTGGACGACGCCCGCGGAGTTGAGCTTCTGCCGCGAGCGGAAGTAGGGGCCGGGCTTTTGCAGGCGGCCGTTGGGGTCGACGTGGAGCAGGCCGCCGTCGAAGGCGCTGATCCAGGTGTTTCCCTGCTGGTCGACGATGGGCGCGGCATAGCCCAGCGGCTGCCCGACGTGCGCCGGGGGCCAAAGCTGCTTGCCGGCGGAACTCACGCCGTGCAGGCAACCGTCGCCACAATGCAGCCGAATGGTATCGTCCGGAGTAAGGACGGCCGGGCCGGGAGCACGGCTGCCGGTGACGTATTCCCAAACGACTTGCGGCCGGCCGTCGTGCTCTTCAATCGCCAGCAGCCGCCCTTGGATGTGCAGGAAGATGCGGCCGGCGGCGTCCACGGCCGGGGCATTGCGGATCGGGGTGGCCTCGTCGTCGAACGGCGGCTCTTCGGGAAACGCCCAAAGGAACTGCTCGGGCCGGATGGGCTTTGGGCGCGGCTTGGGTTTGGGCGCGGCCTTGGGCGGTTCGGCCGGGCGCGCAGCCGCGGTTGCTTTTGAGGGTTCCCGCTCCGCGGGTTTTGGCTTTGGGGCGGCGGCCTTCGGCGGCTCGGCTTTTCTGACTTCCGAATGTTCGTCAATCGGCGGTGGCGCCGGCCTGGGTTTCTCCGGTTTGGAGCGATTGGGCTGCGGCGGCGCCGGTTTGGCGGGCGGCGGCGCCGCTCGTTTGACCTCGGGCGGCTGGGCGCGCTCCGGCGGCGCCGCGCGCTGCTTCGCCGGCTTTGACGGCTGCTTTGGCGGCTCGGCAGGCAAGGAAGGCTGGGGCGGCGCCACGACCGGCTGAGCGGGCGGCGGCGCAGTCGGCTGAGCGGGCGGCGGCGCGTAGTGCGGCTGTTGTGGCTGTGGGTATTGCGGCCTGCCGACGGGCATGCCCGGCAACACGGTCGGAATCCCCGGCCGCGTTGCGGGGATGCCCGGTTGGATCGGCTGCGGCGGCAGGGGCGACATGCCTGGCCGCCCAACAGGGTAGCCGGGCTGCACCGGTTGCGCCGGCGTTTGCGGCATCGCCGGCCGGGCCACGGGAATGCCGGGTTGCATGGGCGGCGTGCCGGGCTGAGCCGGCCAGGCGCCGGCGGGCGCCGCCGGTCCGCCCGCCGCCACGCGAAACAGGCCGATCGCCTGTCGCCCGCACTGCGGACAACTAAACGGCTGCGTGGCGCGCTGAAGCAGAAAACCGCAACTGGTACACTGAAATGTCTTCATCGTTACTTCACGGCGACGCTCGCCTTGGTGTAGACCTTGCCGTTGTCGCGCAACACGATCCAGCCGTAAACCGCGGTGATTTCCACGCCGCGCTCGGTGGCCGTGTGCCGCGTGGAATCGAACCGCTCGCCCGGATGAACCAGCTCGATAGTGTTGGCGATGCCGGCGTCGTCGCAGGCGCGTTGCAGCCAGGCGGCCAGCGCCTGCTCCATCTCGCCGGCCTCGGACGTGGTCTTGGGTTCCCAGCGGTAGTAGGCTTCGCCGATGTCTTTCAGCAGGGCGGGCATTTTCTCCGGCGGGGCCGACTGGAAGACCAGCAACTGCCCGGCGAACGAGCACGCCGCGGCGTCGCCGTCCAACACGCCGCGGAGAAGCTGCTGCCGCGGGAACATCAGGTCCGGATTCTCCGCCAGCGCGGGCCCCAGCATCACGCGCTCCCAGTCGCCGCCGGAAGCCGGGCCGAACGCCGGCGCGTCGGACTCCGCCGGCTCGGGCGGACGCAGGTATCCGGCCAACTCCGCGAGTCCTTCATCGACGCGCTGCCGCAACTGCCGAAACGCGCCCGCCAGGGCGTCTTTCATTTCGCCGATGGCGCCGCGGAGTTGATTGATCGCCGGGCCGACCGTGTCTTCCGGGGAACGGTTGGCCGCGCCGGCAGCGGCGGCCATCTCGCTCAACACGTCGAGTTTCGCGTTCTGTTGATCGAGTTGCTCGACCAACGGGCGCAAACCCGCCTTGAGCGCTTCGTTGCTCAATGTGGCCGTCGCCGCGGCAGCCGGCCGCGCGGGCGCTGCCGAGGCCAATTGCTCCAACTTCTTGCCAAGGTCGTCAACGCGATCGGCCAAGAGGGCCACACCGCTATCCTCCGCCGGTTTGGCCGCTGCCTGCGTCTCCCGGCGCAGCAAGTATGCTGCAACCTGGCGGTTGGCCTGGTCGAGCAACTGACCGAGCCTGCCGAGGTGCTCCGTGAGAGTCTCGATCTCGCCGGCGTCATCGCTGGCGTCTTCGCCGGGCAGATCGGGCATGTCGATCTTCACGTCGGCAATGTTTTCCTTCTTGGCCGGCCAGGGAAAAGGCATGGATATGACTCCCGGCGATTATCGTGTGGTTCCCAGTTCAATATTATCCAAGCCGCCCGTATCGAGATAGTATCGCTCGTCGGCCAAGGTGCGCCAGGAGAAGTGGACGTTGTCGCCAAGGATGGCGTCCTCGCCGGCGACCACGCCGCTGACGGATTCGATCTGCAACGTCTCCTCTTCGTCTTTGGTGGAGTGGCGGCGCTTGATCTTGACGTTGACTTCCGTCCGGCCGATGCGGTCGCCGACGTCCATTTTCAACAAGTAGACGGGCGTGGCCTGGGCGTCCTCGTCGGCATTGAGTTTCCGTCCGATCAGCACCCGCTGCGAACTGGTGGAGAACTCGGTGATTTCTTCGCGGGCCTGGTCCTCGGCGGGTTGGAAGAGGATGCGTTCGTTGCGGATGCCCGAGGTGGCGTCGGTCATCACGCCCCAGTAGTAGGTGTTGTCGCAGGTCTTGCCCTTCATGTCGAACTTGAACTGGGGCAACATGCCGTGGCGGGCCATGAACTCGATGGCCGCGCCCACCACGACGGGGCTCTTGGGGTCGATAATCACGCCCGGATTGTGCCCCTTCTCGTCCTGGTACGGATACCAGTTGCCGGCGTAATGGTTGTGCATGGGCACGATCCGCGACGGCGCCAAGGGCACGTACATCTTCACCAGTTGTTGGATGTAACTGAGTTTCGAGGGCAGCCCGGCAAGCAGCACCACGTCGACGTCGTGGTCGACGATCCGCTGGCAGTAGTCGAACAGCAGCTCGTCGAACACGTCGTACACGACGCCCTCGAACTCGGTGCGGTCGAAGGTCAAACCGAGTTCTTGCTGGGCGTTGTAGTAGCCGGGCCCGCGGAGTTTGTCGAACGCCCTTTGCAGCGACTCGACGACCACCGGGTCGACGATCTCCGGATCGGTGTGGGAGATGGGCTCGTCGGTCACCTCGTCGGCCGCGTTGTTCAGATACGCCTGGGCCAGCGGCACAAAGAGGCGATTGATCCAGTTGACGCGATGCGAGCGGATTTCGCGGTTGCGGGGCACCTCCGGGCCGAAGAGCACTTGCACGTCCTCCTCTTCGAGCCCCAACACGTCGGCGAAGGCTGGAACGATGATCGTCTCCAGCAGCCGTTTGACCAACTGGTCGCCGCCCAGATAAATACCGTCTTGGTGCAGCACTTCGCCGCGGATCGAGTCGTCGATGCGCGACTCGAAATTGTACTTGGCAATCATCAAGTCGGTGGTCCCGCCGCCGATGTCGATGCAGGCGATGCGGATTTCGCTGGAGGCGTCGCCGAACGTCTCGGACTCGGCCGTCTTGCGGCGGGCCTCGCCCGGCCGGGGCAATCCGACGCGTCCGCGACGGCGGCCGGCCGGCGAGGCGGCCAACGGTTCGACCGGCGCCTCGGCCTTGGGCTTCTCGCCGCGGTCCTGGTGCAGCGTGCTAAACCACAGTTGCGGGTCCTGCCCAAGCATCCGCATCTCGCTCCAGATGTAGGTCAGGTGGACCGCGCTGGCCTCGTCGATGCTCAGGTTCAATTCCGGCTTGACCCGCTGATTCTTGCCCAGGGTCATGGCGAAGATGTTGATCGCCTTTTGGGCCTGATCGTGCAGCCGCTTCTGCTCCGCTTGGATCATGCCGCTGGGAAAGGTGAGCGTCAGCGTGCGGAGTTCGCGGGTGCGGCCGGCGTCGCCCGACGCGCTGCGATACGCCATCGAGTTGACGTAGGTGTAGGCCTGGCAGAGCATTTCGTACAGCGCCGCGGTCATCATGCAGCGCGGGGCGTGACGCGGCTTCAGCGGCATGTCGGAGGCGAACTCGTTCTCCTTCAACTCGCGATCCTCCAACAGGAAGTCGCGGTCGTCCTCGTGAAAGTAGCGCAACAGCGGGCCCTTGAGCGTCGCCGCATAGGCGCCCGTCCGGCAGCGATCGGCCGGATCGGCCATGTGCCAATTGGCGCCTTCGAGCCAACTGTCGTCGTCGGCCCAGAGATATCGCTTGGGCGAACTCAGTCCGGTGCGGATGTCGCCTTCGGCGCGCATCACCTGCGCCGTGTCGTCGGCCTCGCGACCCATGCGGACCATCGAGAGGTCGTCGAACAGCGGCGGCGTGACCAGCATCTCGACCTTGTTCTGCCGCCCCTTCTTGCCTCGCCCGAACCAACCGGCCTTGGCGTCGTCTTCATCGACCGCATGGTATTCGGTCTTGGTAAGCGACAGCGGCCCCAGGTACGGAGTGTTGCACCAGTGGGTTTTCGAGGAGAACCAGCGGGCAGCAGGCATACTGACGTACTCGCCCGCGTCGTTCCAGGCGTCGAGGTGGTAACGGTTGCACAACTCGAAGGGGAGCATTTGCGGCGTTTGGCTGATCTCGCCGGCCAGTTCCAGCAACAGCGCGCCGGTGCGGCTATTGCCGAAATCGACCACCATGTGGACGTGTTTGGCGTCGCCGGCCGTGGCCGTGGCGGGGCGGATGCACAATTCGACCGGCGGCAAGCCCTTCAACGGCTGGCCTTGCACGTCGAGCAGGCCATCTAGACGGATCACGTGGTCCTTCGTCAATGCGCTGGGCGAGCAGAAGTAGCCGACTTCCGGGTCGCCGCAGGAGGTGTCGATCGCCAGAAAGAGCTTCGTGGCGCCCGACTGGATGACCTGCCATTGGACGAACGGATAGGCCTGGGGCTTATCTTTTTCGCCGCCGACGCCGCATTGGCAGCGCTGCCAGCCGTAGCCGATCTGCGCGGTCTGGTAGCGGCTGCCGCCCTTGAGCGGAATGCAAACGAGTTGAACGCCCGTGTTGGCAAAGAGGATGTGCATCTTTCTAATTCTATTTGAAAGCTTCCAATTGGGTAATACAGGAGTCACGAAGACGGTTGCCAGATCCGATTCACCCCGTACCGATCAAAAATGGCGTCAGCGCTCACCAAAGGTACGTTCTCGACCATTGCCTGGGCAGCCAGCAACCGATCGAATGGATCGCCATGATGCTTGGGCAACTCGCTTTGTACGTCGGCATATTCTACCGTAATCGGTAGCAGCGTCAGCCCCAGGTCGGCGATGGCCTTGTTCATCCACCGGCGATAAGGCATCGACAATGACAGCTTGTTCAATCCCATCTTGATCCCGATCTCCCAAATCGTGCCCGCGCTCAAGAGGAGGTCATTGGCCGGGTTGCTGATTGCAGCATGGGCGGATGCGCCGAGCAGTTGATCCTGATCGACATACCAGATCAAAGCATGGGTATCAAGCAAGATTCTCACCCCATATACTCCTTGAAGTCTTCCAACGGCGCATCAAAATCCGGGGCCATATAAAGCACCGTGCCCCGTAATGTGCCCGGACGCCGAGCCGGATGCTCGGGTTGTCCCGTTGCGGGAACGACCCGAGCCACGGGCTGGTCGTTTTCCACGATGACCACCTCGTCGCCAGGCGTCAGACCGTGGACCAACTCAGGCAACCTCGCCTGCGCTTCTTGGATTGACATACTTGTCATGGCTTTTCCTGGGTTGGCCCATGGGAGAACTGGCTACTTATCAAACGGTTCCAAAATCTTAATCAATTGCCCGTTGCCCGGCGGGAGCTTGACGTGTTCGCCGGCGCCGAGGGCCAGGGCCATCGGCAGCCGCTTGGCCCAGCGGCGGAGGAAGGCGGCCATCAGACCAAATTTCGCCAGCCGGGCCTCGTCGTCTTCCGTTTTTTTCTCTTTTCCCGGCTCCTCAATCTTGATGGGGGCGATGCTCGGGCCGGGATTCAAGACGTGGTCGTTGACGATGATCCGCACGTACTTGCGCCGTGCCCGGCGGCGGGCCGCCTCGTCCCGCGTCTTCAGGTTGACCACTGGAGAGAGGCGATCGATCAGCCCGTCGAACACCGTGTCGGTCAGCAGGTAGTCGCGGAGGTAGCGGGTGAAGTTGTTGATGTCGGCCGGGTCGAGCCAGGGGCCGCCCTCCTTGTGCGAATTGCAGTGCTCCTCCCAGCGCTTCGACACGGCCGCCGTGGCCCATTCGTGCAGGAAGTTCCGCAGCGCCCGGGGCAGCGGGTCGCCCGTCCGCCGGCTCTGCGTTTCGATGCAATCGGAAAGCTGCCATTCGTCGCCGTCGGCCACGCACAGCGACTCCTGTAGGGCGTGTGCCCGATAGTAAACCAGCGTCTCGTCGGCGGTCAGCCAGTCGATCACCTTCATGGCGGCGTTGATGCGTTTCTCGCGGTCGATGTTGGTGTCCGGGTCGACGACCCAGCCGCGCGAGAGTTGCAGCAGGCGGCTCTGCACTTCCAGCAATTCCTTCTGCAATTGGTTTTGCTTGTCGTCGGCGGTGGTGATGGCGCGGATGCCGCCGCTAATCAACGACAGGCCGCCGTCGTCGTCGCGCATCGCCATGTCCCAGCGGATCTCCGGGGCGCGCATGTACTCCCGCACCATGTCGGATTCCAGGAAGGCCTTGCGGGCGCGGACCCACTTCTCGGGGTCTTCCTTGTCGCGCTGCCCGGCGTCGGTGTCCCACGTGCCGGGATAGCGGATGGGGTAGACGTTGGTGAAATTCTTGCCGCGGCCGCCGAAATCGTTCATCACGCTGCCCAGCGTGTCGAGCAACTGGTTCAGGCGGCTGTCGTAGAGCGTCTTCTCGGCGTAGATTTCGCGGTTGCGGAACTCCTCGTCGATGCCGGTCATGCCGATGAACAAGGCGGGGATTTCGTCCTGGACCTTGTGCGGCCAGACCTTTTCGCCGTAGCGGGCCTTGCCCCACTTGTCGACGTGGTACTTCATCTGCGCCTTGACTTCGAGGTTGCCGCCCCGCAGCAGCAACAGCAGCGTCTGAATCTGCAACTCGTCGGTGTAGCGCTCGAAGAGGTACGACACCTTGCCGCGCTTGACGATCTCCATCTGCTCTTCGATCGTCTCGGCGTCGGTGCGTTTGCCCTGCTCCACGCCCACGCGGACCGCCCTCATGCCCGGCACGTCCAGAAAATCCATCTGCTCGATCACCTTGCGCCAGTCGTCGGTCAGGCGATGGGGCAGGATGGGCATGACCAGTTCCAACATGCCGGCCTGGATCGTCTCGAGTTCCTCGGTGCCCGCCCCCGAACCGGGGCGATAGTCGAGCACGCAATACTTTTCTTTCGCCACCAGATACAGATCGTTCCAGGCGACCCGTTTCCACACGGCGGAGGTGGGCCGCTCGTAGACCTTCGACCGCTGGCTGTCCAGCAGGAACCGCACGCCGGCCCAATGGGTGAAGATGGCCGGGTCGTGGTTGCCGAGGGTAATCCGCTTTAGAAAGCTGGCGATGCGGATGAAGAGGTTGGTTAGCGATTGCCAACTGTCCCAGAAGATTGCGGCGGCGACGGCGACGTAGCCGTCCTCGGTAAGCGCATAACGGCTCAGCAGCCCGTTGAGGATCGCTTCTTTCGCCTGGAAGCCGCGGCGATCGACGGCCCGCATGTACGAGAAGGCGTCCAGAAGGTCCATGCGCCACTTGCGATCGACCTCGGAGCCGGTGTGGCGGCGGTACACGTCCTCGAACAACTCCTCCAGTTCGCCTTGCTGCCAGGTCTTGGCGGGCGTCTTGCACTCGGCGTGGAAGCCGCGCGCGAGCACCCGCAGCCACTCGACGCGCGTCAGCGCGCGGACCATCACCGGATAGTCGGGCGACACGCCGGCGCCGATGCGGTCTTTCGTGGTAAAACGGGTCACCAACGCGGTGGCTTCCTGCGAGCCGCACTGCGGGTTCAAGTCGTTGTCGAACGAGAGGTTCCTGTAGTACGCCGGCTCGCCGAGGGTTTCGTCGCCGCCGATGGGGCAATAGTTCTCGCTGTGCGGCTTGAGCACCTGACCCATGAACAGGCTCTTGCCCACCTGCGAGGCGCCGTAGGCCGCGGCGGCCACGGGCACCTTGGCTGAGGTGTACAAACTGCCGGCCAGGCGGCGAAGCTGCAACACCTCGAATTCATCGCTCTCGGCGATGGGCAACAGATCGGTCGCCCGCCGCGAGGGGTTGAACTCGGAAAGCCAATCGCACAGGTCGGTTGCCAGTTTCTCCACCTGCTCCGCGCGGCGGATGAGGTTGCGATCCTTTTCGTCTGGAAATGCCATGGAGACAGCCTATTGGGTTTCCTCAATACGCCCACCTGAGTTGGGGGGTTGTAGTGCCACCCTCTCGGGGCGATGATACAAGTGCCACACCCACTAGCGTATTCTAACTTGCCGGCCGCCTCCGCCGCTAGTGGAGAAGAAGCGGTTCCTGACGGTTCCCTTTTCCGTCTTCAATTCCCTGCCACTTCAAGCATGTGCCCTTGACGGCGTGAACGAAAGAGCTACAATGTAATTACAGCAGGTTAAGGCCGGGTGACATCATGAGCAACGTCATCAAGTCGCATCTGGTTCGCATTGGGAACTCCCGCGGCGTGCGGATTCCCAAGGTTTGGCTGGAGCAACTCGATCTGGGCGATGAAGTCGAGTTGGGCATGGAAGCCGATCGACTCGTGATCCGCTCGGCACGCCGTCCGCGCCAGGGCTGGGAAGAGCAGTTTCGCGCCATGCACGAGCGCGGCGACGACCGGCTGATCGAAGGATTCCCCGCTTCCACCTGGGATGATCAGGAGTGGGAGTGGTGATGAATCGTTTCCACGTGTACTTGGTGACGCTTGATCCCACGCTGGGCAGCGAGCTCAAGAAGACCCGCCCCTGCGTGATTATTTCGCCCGATGAGTCCAACCGACACCTTGCCACGGTGATCGTCGCTCCGATGACGACCAAGGGACGCGGCTACCCAACCCGGATCCCCTGCCGCTTTCAAGGGAAGCAGGGGCAAATCGTCCTCGACCAGTTGCGTACCGTCGACAAGGTTCGGTTGGTCAAGCGGCTGGGTCGAATCAGCCCCTCGGTTCAGAGTGCGCTCTTGGCGGCGCTGGCGGAAATGTTTGCGGGATAGAAGCCGATAATCAGCGATGATCCTGAAACATCCGAAAATCCGAGCCTTGACTCAGCGGCGGTTATGGGTGTCACCCGAATTGGTTCGTGCCACCCGAGCGAAACCATTGGCACCTCTCTGAAGGTAGAGTGTCCAGGAATGCTTGCCAAGGCGTTTTCAGATCGTGTTTGATCTTCGCCACGTTCCACCGCCTATCCTTCCGGTAGTCAAGCCGCGCATAAGAAATGTGCGCTAGTGCTTTGTTGAGGCGGTCTCTAATGCTCTTGAGATATTCACCCATCGGCGGCCGTTTCTTCCTCCAATCGTCGGGATGGTCAAAGAAATGGGTCGCCAAGACATCGTCCTTCGGTGAGGAATCGTTGTACAGAAAATCCCGGAGATTCCGAACGTGAAGCAAGAAGGGTTCAAGCAAGGCAGAACCTTCCCGCTCCTCCAGAGACGTGCCGAAGAAGTGCGTCACTGCCAGAAACGGTGCATCCTCCTCCCCCGCCACTTCCTCCCCTATCTCTTCGTAGAGCGTTCCAAATGTCCAGCACAACATCTCCCACTCATAGGATACTTCTTTCGCGATCTCCCTCAGCCGTTTCTCGGCATCCACAACCACCTCCTCTCGGGAATGAAAAAGTCGACCTCGCCGGTCTCTCGCTTTGTTCGCCGACAATCGGTCACGTCCCCCTTTTCTTTACCGCGGACAACAAAAGACAAAGCCTATCGGCGCCGGTATTTCGACACGACCAACGTATTTGCACCTGTCCTCCTATCCGCCCGCGACCGCGGTTATGGCTGTGCGCTTTGTGCGTTCCCAATGCCAGCCTTCTCTCTTAGAATTGTTCCTCGAAAACTTTCGGCTTGACGCACGTTGATCAGGCTCTTGCGTTTCAGATACTCGCGGAGATTCAGCAGCTTCACACCACACACGCTCTCAATCTTCTGTAGCACCCGGTCTGCCGTTCCCTTCAGATCGCGCCAGGATGCCAAGACATCATTTGGGCCGATGGGCTCCAAAGGTTCTTCCCGGGCACGTATCACCTGCCACCCTGTTTGTTCGAGTTCAGCATTCTTCCGCACATCAACCTCAACACGATTCTGGTGGTAGTAGTATCCGTCATACTCGATGACGAGTCGAAGATCTGGCAAGAAAATATCGACCTTCCATATTTTGTTTGCAACCGTAACATTATGCTCATTTAGATCAAAATCCAAGAATGCTCGAATCTCGTGGGCGAGCACAATTTCAGGCCACGACGATGGCGCCAGTCTGCAGAAGGGACAACCGCGGCCTTTGGATCGGTTGCCGATGATTGCGTCCCAAACATGGGTCGGGTCAAACTGACATTGCCACCATACCCGCTTGCCGCTGTTCGGCAAGACGCAATTTGGCGTGAGATCGACGTTCTTGGTCGGGTGCCACTCCGCAGCAAGTTCCGGGGAGACTATCGCAAGTGAAGTACTCGCCGTGGCGACCATCCCCGCACATACTGGGCAGCCACTGCCGAGCCGGGAACGGTTTGACACTACGGCCGGCCATTCGTGTGAGATATCCTTGGAGCAACGCCACCACACCTTCAGGCGGGAGCCAGGAGTAACATCATCCGGAGTAATGTCGCTGTTTCTATCCGTATGCCACTCTGTGGCAAGATCTGGACGAAGCGCTCGCAGCGAAGTGGTTGCTGATGCAATGCGGCCTGCACACACATGGCAACCACCCCCGCCAACGCGACTGACAACTGATGCTGGCCACTCGTGCGATGGATCTCTTGAACACTTCCACCAGATTATCTTGCCACTTCGTGGACTGATCGAATCTGGATTGAGGTCCGAATTCTTGGTTGGATGCCACTCGTCTGCGAGAACAGGATAGAATGCCCGCAAAGAGGTCGAAGGGATTATGCACCTGCCTGAACAGATTGGACAATTGTTGCCCCTAACCCTGCTGTTAATCGTTGCGGGCCACTTGTGTGATGCATCGACGGAGCATTGCCACCAAACGCGCTTTTTGCTTCCGGGTCGGATGGAACGCGGAGTTAGAGAACCGTTGGCTGTAGGATGCCACTCGTCTGCGAGAACGGGATAGAGAGTCTTCAGAGATGTTGTTGGTGTGGCGAGACGGCCGCTACACATTGGGCAACCGCTACCCTTGGATCGGTTGTCAACGGTGGCTGGCCATTCGTGAGTTACATCAACTGAACACTGCCACCATGCTTTTAACCCGCTATTCGGCATGACATTGTCTGGAGTTCGCTCACCGTTCTTTGTCGGGTGCCACTCCGCAGCAAGTTCCGGCCGTACCGCCCTTAGAGAAGTGCTTGGTGTAGCGGCCTTTCCAGCGCACATCGGGCAGCCGCTGCCGTGGTATCGACTGAGGATAGTAGTTGACCATTCGTGAGACGGATCGCGCGAACAACGCCACCACACCTTCTTGCCGCACCCCGGGGTTACATTATCCGGTGTAAGCTCAGCATTTTTTTCCGGGTGCCATTCTCCTGCAACATTCGGACAGAGCATACGAAGCGAGGTCTCCGAGGTTGCAATTCTCCCCGCACACATAGGACAACCCTTGCCCGCTACTCTGCTATGCACGGCGGCTGGCCACACGTGCAATGGATTCACAGAACATTGCCACCAAACCTTCTTGCCGCTTCCCGCAGTGACATCGTTCAGGGTGAGATCTCCGTTCTTCTGCGGGTGCCATTCCTCAGCAATGGTCGGGTAGAGTGCCAAGAGCGAAGTCGTCGGAGTTGCGAGTCTGCCCGCACAATATGGACAGGCTTGCTTTCGATTTGTCCTTTTCGCGACAACGGCAGGCCATTCGTGCGATGGGTCTTTTGAGCATTGCCACCAGACTTTCAACCCGCTGTTCGGGCTCACTCGATCCGGCGTCAGCCGACCGTTCTTGTCGGGATGCCACTCCGCAGCCAGACATGGGAACAATCGGAGGAGAGATAGCTGCGGGGATGCCCTGGCCATCTTGGGAAGTCCTTTGGGCCAAACAAAGGTGTCAGGAACCGTTTTCGGTGGTCCCCTTGGCCTTGTCGTCCTACTTCAACGGAATTGCCGGAAGCCGTTTGAGGGTCTTGTTGGTCGGGTCAACCATGATGCCGACGGAATCCAAGGCCGTCACGCCGAGCAAGGGCTCCGAGCCGGGCTCGCCGAAAATGATCCGGCCGGCGGTCGTCTCGCCCATGAACTCGATTTGGACCAGGCCGAACGGGTATTCCCTGACAGTGCCATCGGCCAATTCGTAGGCCGTTTTGCCTTTTGGCCGTATTCCCACCTTTTCCAGTTCGTCCCGCGGGGCCATGCTGTCGGTTGCCACGGTGTCGACGAGGAACAAATCCTCATACGACTTTTCGGGATCGGCAACATTGGTCAGCTTGGTCGTGACTTTGGTTAAACCCATGTTTACACTCCCGCCGCGGGAAGGGGACAGGTCCATGTTTTCGGCCAGCGGCTTATCCGAAAAATACGCCTTTTCGCCGAAAAATGGACCAGTCCCCCGCCCGTCTATTTGGTTTCCTCGATGCGCGACTTGAGTTGGAACGACAACGGGTACTGCTGCACCGATCCGCCCGAGGGGCTGCGGGCCTCGATGATCAACTGATATCGGGTTCCGCGGGGACCGTAGGCCATGCGTGGGCTGCGGAGTTCCACTTGGCGCATCTGGCCGATCTGCTGAGCGTGTACCCAGTTCTCCGCCGGGGGCTGACCGGCCGCATAAACCCGATATTCCAACTCGCCCTCCGACTCGGCCGCCTGCACCTTCACGCTCACGTCGAAGTCCTGGTCGCCCTCGTTCAACGTGGGCGTAACGCCGACAAAACGCTGGCCGTTCACGTCCACGGTCGCGGTGGCATCCCGCCCGCGATACGTCGCCCGCACCTGTGTGCCGCCAAGGGCCTTGGCCGTGAATCCGCCGGGCAACTGGGGGTCGGGCGCCAGCACGTTGGGGTCCATGCTTTCCAGCGTGGCGGGCACTTGGTATGGCGTTCCCTCCGCCCCCTGGGCCATCACGGCCAAGGGCGGCAAGGGCTGGCCCACTTGCAGGCTGAACTGGGCCGGCTCGATGAACAGCCGGTCGGCGGCCATGACCTGCACGGTGGCGTTGGTCGAGACGCCGTCATACACGCCCGTCGGGTCGATCGCGCTGACCACCACCTGGGTCATACCCGCCGACCGCCCGCGGATCGTCTTCTCGCCCGCCGACTCGACGATTCCCTGGTCGGCCGCGGGCGTGATCTTGTAGTCGACCTCGAAGGGGGTCTGGCCGCCGCCCGGATCGAGCTTCACGCTGCCGAACGTGGCCACGTCGCCCGACCACAGGGCCATTGGGTCGGGCGCCACCAGCAATCGGGCGCCGGCCGACCCGCCGACTACATCGCCCACGGCGATCAGCAGCGGCGCGCGGCTCAAGAGGCCGCCCAATTTTGCGGCCACCCGCGTTTGCCCATCGCCCGTTGGCCGGAAGACCGGACCATTGGCGGTCTTCTCCACTTTGACAACTTGGGGCGGTTCGGTGATCTCCAGGTTCGGGTCGGCGGTCACGTCCCGGCCGTCGGCGCCATTGGCCAACACCTCGACGACGCGGACGCCCATCGGCGGCGAGTCTTTCGCCATTCGCAGCACGTCGGGGACGAATCGCAAGTCGGCAACGGGGGCCGCCGGCGGGGCATATATGCCGCCGGGGCCGCGTTCGATAATCGTGCGGGAGCCGCCTTCCACGATGGTTTCGTTGCCGCCCATAATGGCCGCCCAGGCCGGGTCGTCCGGGTCGTACACGGTGGTAACTGTTCGGCCGGGCCCGCCGCCCACGATTGCCACGCCACCGGGCCCGACGTCGACGACCTCCGTGCCGCCGAGGCCCGTGCCGGAAACCACATCGAGGACCGCCTCGGCCGTTTGGCCGGCCACCTTGGCGACCACCTGGGTGCGGCCGAGATCGTTGCCGCGGACCACCATCGAGCCGACGGCTTGGGCCACCCTCTGGTCGCCGGTGAATAGTTGCACGCCGTTTTCCGGCCTAAGGACGCGCCGCTGGCCGCCCTGCAGTGCGGTGACCTGGTATGCCTGCCCTTGGCCGGGGCGAATGGCAGACTGGGTAGGCGTGATTTGCAGATCCGTCAGGATGTTGTCCGCCACACTGACCGGCACGTCTTGGTTGAGCTTGTCCCGCCAACGCACGGCAATGCTCGCCTGACCGGGCTTCACCGCATGGATGTCGGCGGCGCCGGCAAGGTTGATTGCATCGGGATTGGCCCCGCCGGCCGAGACCTTCAGATCGGGCTGCGGGAACAACTCGTACGTGCCGCTCGGGGCCGCTCCCAAAACTCGCAGCCGGGCCACGTCGCCGGTCGACATGTCCAGCCGCGGCGGGTCGGCCACCAGTGAGGTGATTTCCTCGTTGTTGACCGTCAGATAGGCCATGCCGGCGAGCTTCGCCCCCGGCAACAGGGCGGTGATCTGCGACGTGCCGGGTGATAGGGCGCACGCCCGGTCGCCCATCATCCTGATCTTCGCGGGGTCGGAACTGGCGAAGACCGCGGAGGCGGTGCGGTCGATCCGGGCGCCGCCCGGAGTGACCACGAACACCCGCAGCGGCAGCGCTTGGCCGGGCGCGAGGTTGCCGGCCGCCGGCTCGATGACGACCTGGCCGTCGATCGGCCCGCCGCCGGGCAGCACCTCGACCAGCACGTTGGCCAGCTTGTCGCCCAGCGTAAACGCCACGGCCGACACGCCCGGCGCCACGCCGACCAGCGACCGAGTCTCGGGCAGATACCGCACCACATTGGGCAGGGCCGACGTGACGTTGCACTGGGCGCTGAGTTCCATGTCGCCGCGGAACACCGTCAGATCGGCGCCAAGCCGCACACTCTCGCCTACGCGCATGCGGACGATCTTGGGCTCGACGGTCAGGTCGCCGGCAATCGCATCCACCACGCTCACGGCGGCGGGCTGACTGGCGAGGGGGCCAAGCTGGGCCGTCACGGAACTTTGCCCGAGGCCCACGCCCGTGACCGCCGGACCGTCTACCTTGGCCACCTGCGGGTTGCTCGACTGCCACGAGAGGTTCCCCAAACCGGTGATAATCCCCACCGACTTGCCACCCTTATAGCCCACGGCATTCATCGAAATGGTTTCGCCGCGGAGCATGGACATCGGCGAAGGGGCCAACTGGATCCGATCGACATCCACCTGGGCCGTGACCTCGGCGCCCAGCGGCTGCTTGGCCGCTACGCCGTTGTATTCGGCGTGAACCTGCGTTCGCCCGGGCCGGACGCCCACCAACCGCCCATTGCGGGCCGCCAGCGGCGCGTTCTGCGGCGGCTCGGGCGTGGTGATCGACGCCTTCTTGGTCACCACGCGCGTGAACCCGTCCGCGTACTCCGCCACCACGCGGAAATCGTCGAACTCGGCGCCCACCGGGAACCGCACCGCCGGGCCCTGGTCGCTGAGGATCTTCACCACGGTGGGTTGATCGCCGAGCAGTTCCTTGGGCTTCGTCACCGCGAACTTCAGCGAGGCCGGCTCCTTGGCCGTGGCGTGGGTGGCCGTGACTGTCGCTTGGCCGGGCGCGATTGCCCGATAGGCCCCCGACTTGCCGTTGATCGCCACCACTTTCGCTTCGGACGACTTGAACGAGGCCATGTCGGGGACGAGTTCCACCTCGCCGTGGGATGTCATACCGGTGAGCTTGACTTCGCCCGCCTCGCCCGGCTGATGCTCCTTCTTGTCGGATTTCAATTGCAGGGCGACCGGCTCCGCCTCGACCGAGTTGAAGACCACGCGGTTCGATTGGTTGCCGTAGTAGGTGGCATAGACCGCCAGCGGCCCGGCGTTGGGCTTCAGCGCGGCGATCCGCTCGCCCCGCAATTCGAGACCGGGGGCTGCTTTCGCGGCGGGCACGGAGTGCCATTTCACCAGGTGCGAAGGGATGGCGGCCTTTCGCCCGCTCTTGTATTCCGCGACGGCTTCCAGCCCGCGCATCTGTCCGGCGGGCAGGTCGATGGGCCCCTTCGGTTCGAGCGTGAGCGTCAAGGGCGGCACGACCACCTCGACCGGTGCGGAGGCCCGGTGTTTTCCCAGCCGCAGCGCCAAGGTCTGCGGCGACTTGGGCGTGGTCGGCGAGATGCCCGCGAGTTCCAGCGTCTCGGGCTTCAGCACGGCGAATCGCGGCGAAGGCTGTTTTTCGCATTTGAGCCGGTCGGGGGCCATTTCCGCCTCCCGTTGGCCGTCCTTGGTCTTGACCTGCGCCATCAAGCGCGGCGCGACCGTGTCGTCCACCGGCACGATAATGTTGGCGGGGTCGAAGGCGATCGACAGCACCTCGCCCTTCTCAACCGTCACGTGAACCGTAGTTTTCAGACTGCCTTGGGCAACCGCAACGAGCGCGCTGCCTTCCTTGTGCCCTACGAGCCGATTCGCTTTGGTGACCGCCACGATGCCCGGCTGATCGCTCTCGACGGTAATTGGCTGATCGGGATACGGCGCGTCGATCTTCAGATCGAAGATCTCGCCCTCGACCAGATTCACGTTCTCCGGCGAGACGGTAAGCCGCGGCCGGTTCATCCACCACCAGCCCAACAGGGCCAACAGCAACAACAGCAACAGCCCGACCAGCGCTCGCCGCTTCCATTTTGTGTGCCGTGCCGGCCGGGTGGCCAACATCGCCTCGCAGCTTGGGCATTTCGGGCTCTGCTTGGGCCGGCGGACGAACAGCATATTGCACTCGGGGTCGGTGCAGACCAGCGCCGGGGCCATCTCTTGGTCCACCCGCTGATAACCCCAGCACCAAACCAGCCGCCACCGCTCGGAGGCGTCGCGATACTTGAAGAAATAGCTGTCCAGGTCGGTGCGGTAAAAGTTTTCGGTCAGGTCTCGGACCCACCACAGCACGCACTTGTGCAACGCCCGCTCGGTCGATGTTTCCGGATGCACCCGCTCGATTCGCTCCCTGAGTGCGGCGAAGTCGGCTTTCATCGGCCCTTCCAGATCGTCGGCGGCAACGGGCTGGCAGGCGACCTCCTCGAGCCGTCCGCCGCGGTCATCGCGGGCGAAGAAGTTGACCGACTCCCCCTCCCAGATGGGTTCGGCCACCAACCCACCGAGCCAGCGGAAAAGTATCTTGTTGTGAGAGCTCGACTTATCGAGCATCGGCACGCCCGGCTCGACGGCAATGGGACGATAGTCGCGGGAGGCGTCGGACAGATCGACACGGACGAATCGCGTGGCCATAGGACAGCCCTGTACGGCAAACAGCCCAGTGTTCCGAAAGCCGGGAGTACCTTTAGGTTACACGCTGGACGGGGCAAGATCAACCCAGCGCGGACCGCCAACAGGGCCGATCAGTTTTCGACGTAGGGTGGGACCAGCGAAGCGCAGTCCCACCAATTTGCCGGGAATTTGATGGTGGGACTGCGCTTCGCTGGTCCCACCCTACGATTTTTCTTGGCCAGCTTGAAAAACTGATCGGCCCTGGGACCGCTAAAAGATATATTCGTCGGCAGCGTATGATCTTATTCCACGATCCGCTACTTCTTCTCGTCGGCAAGCGCCGGGTTGAAACGGGGACGCAGCTAGTATTGACAAGTTAGGGTGGCTTGTGATAGACTTCCGCCATGCCGAGACGAGCACGCGTGACTCCTGGCGGACTGGTTTACCACGTATTGAATCGGACGGTGGCCGGCCTTCCGTTGTTTCGCAAGGAGGCCGATTTCGAGGCGTTCGAGCGGATTATGATCGAGGCGCAGCAGCGGCACCCGACGCGCATCATTGCCTGGTGCTTGATGCGGAATCATTGGCACTTTCTGCTTTGGCCGCGAAAAGAAGGGGAGGTGACGGCTTTCGTGCGATGGTTGGCGCACACGCACGCCATGCGGTGGCATGTGGCGCACGGAACGGTGGGGCGAGGGCATTTGTATCAGGGGCGTTTCAAGAGTTTTCCAATTCAGCAGGACGAGCACTTCCTGATGGCGTGCCGTTATGTCGAGCGGAATGCGCTGACCGCTGGGGCTGTGGATCGCGCGGAGGCGTGGCGTTGGGGCAGTCTGTGGGCGCGGCGTCGCGGCAACGATCCCTTGAAAGCAATTTTAAGCGAGTGGCCGATGGAACGGCCATCGAATTGGGTAAGATTGGTGAACGAGCCGATGACGGAGAAGGAAGTGGAACGCATTCAGACGTGCATTGCAAGGAATCGGCCGTATGGAAACGAGACGTGGCAACACGAGCAGGCCAAACGGCTGGGACTGTCGCACACGATCCGTTCCGAAGGTCGGCCGAAAGCGATACAACCACGGTCACTTCCCAAAAACTAGCTGCGTCCCCGTTTCGACTCCTTGCGGTTTAATCTTGCGTTCATCCGGAAATACCCAAACCCATAGTCAAACCAGCCTATAGGTCTCCAAGGCAAGAATAGTTGTACGTGCAGAAATGAAAAACGAAGTTTGCAGGTCTGGATCGCGACGGTTTGTCTTTGCGGTGGGCATGGTGGTCGTCCTTCTCGCGGTCATTCCGTTGGTTTATTTCGTCGCATCGCATTATGTTGCTGTCTGGCGGGATCGACAACTTATTGAGACCTTGCTGGAGTTCCGGGCGGTACCAGATTTCGAGGGCGACCGCGTTTACCTTGAGTTCTCGGATGGTGGTGACGATAATCGGCTTCGCAAGGTGTGCGAGTTGGTGGGCAATCGGCTGGTTGGGCTTGGTGCTCACGATGGGCAAGTAACGGATCAAGGTTTGGGCTATCTGAATGACGTCGTGGGTTTGGAGCTTCTCGATCTGCGTGGAACAAGCATTTCGAATGCGGCGCTTCCAAATCTGAGTCATTTGGATAAGTTGGAAGAGCTGAAATTGGCTGACACGAATGTTTCCGATGCCGGTTTGGCGGAACTTGCGCAGTTGCATTCGCTGAGATGTCTCGTCCTGGAGCACACGAAGGTGCGCGGGCCGGGGCTGGCCCAGTTGGCGACTCTCCCCCACCTCGAACGATTGTTCTTGGACGGATGTCCAATTGACGACCAAGGTGTGCAAGCGGTCCTTAAGCTAAAGCGATTGCGAGTCCTGTCGTTGGCAGACACCAAGATCACGCGAAAGGCATTGCGTGGTTTGCGCGAACTGAAGGAACTCAAGAACATCAGTATTTGCGGCATCGGCGCAACAAAGGAGGACGTTGAGCAACTCAGGCGCGATTTGCCGCAGCTTGAGGGCGTTGGCGTCGAAAGCGAACAAGTGCAAGAGAAATAACGACAGTCACGAAGTGTAGATAATCTGGGAGATATGATGATTGACATTGCTCCTAGTCTATCGAGATTTGGTGACTATGGCCCTTTGTGTTCCCTGGGCGTCTTCCATGTCGCGTCCGGCACTTCCCGCACGTTGTCGGTCGAGCTCGACGCCACCACCTCCGGCGACGTCCTGGCCGACGCCGTGCGGTTGGTTCGGCACGACGCCGCCCCGGCGACGAACCTGGCAATAGGCGATTTTACGGTGGACAGCCAAGGGCAACTTTCCGTCCAGTACACGATCACGGGCGGCAATGCCTCGCCCTTTAGCATCGGCATCTATGCTTCGCCCGATGGCGTTCAGCCGGCCCAGTTGCTTCAGACGATCGACGTCACGGATTCTCTGCAACTCACCGGCAGCACCAACGGAGACACGCACGTCGCGGCTATCGACGCGGCGCTGGGCGAACTGACCGGGGCCGATTACCTCATTGCCAAGCTCGACGCCTACGGCGAGGTCTACGAGTATAGCGAGGCCGACAACATCTCCGCGCCGCTTACCGGCGTGTTCCAGGACGGCGGCGGCTACCTCTACGTGCTGACCGACCCCACCGATACCACTGCCAAGACGGTGGAAATCTCGCAGAACGCGACGACCGGCGATATCAGCGTTATAATGACTGGAGGTTCTCTCCAGACCTTCCAATATGTTTCCGGGATCACGATCGTGACCTACCAAGGCAACAACACGATCAACGGCTCCGGCGTCACCGCGCCGATGAACATCTACGGCGGCAGCGGCAGCGACACGATTCACGGCGGCGACGGCGGCAACCTGATCTACGGCGGCACGGCGGGCGGCAATACGATTACCGGCGGCGCGGATGACGACACTATCTATGGCGGCGGTGGCACGAGCGACCCCGGCAACAACATCACGGGCGGGAGCGGCAACGACGCGCTCTATGCCGGTCCCGGCGGCGACACGATCTACGGCGACGACGGCAATGATGCGATCTACGGCGGCGCGGGCAACGACACCCTTTCTGGCGATGCCGGCAACGATTGGCTCGAAGGCGGCGGCGGCACCGACACGCTCAACGGAGGCGACGACGGCGATTGGCTTTGGGCCGGCGATGACGGCGGCGACGTTCTCAACGGCGACGCCGGCAACGATAAGTTGCACGCCGGCTCAAGCGGCGACACGCTCAACGGCGGCGACGGTGACGACGATCTCTACGGTGGCGCTGGCGTCGATACGCTCCACGGGGGCGCGGGCCACGACATCATCAAGGGAGGGGCCGGGGCCGACGTGCTCGACGGCGGCACGGACCTCGACAGCCGCGAAGTGAGCAACACGCTCTCGGCGAGCTACGGCGGGACATATTTCGACGACGATTCCAACGCCTACGGCGATGACTACTACGCCGTGGACGGCTACGGCGGCTACGGCTATGCCGAATGGGAGTTCGACGACCTCGACTCCGGGGCGCGGTTGGCTGGAAGCGCCACCAAAACGCCGGTTGCCGTTTACGCCACCTGGGACCCGTCTGCCGACCCGGGCAGCGGTTCCTATCACTGGTCAACCGACGCGCGGTACTCGATCTATGACGGCAACACGCTGTTGGCGATAACGAACGGCGTATACTACATGTCGGTGAGCCAGCAAGCTTTGCCCGGCAACGCCTCGCCGGAGGTGGGCGACCATCCGTTCCGTTTGATCGGCGTCGTCAACGTGACGAGCAGCAGCGTGTTGAAGGTGAAGCTCACGGAGGGCGAGTACGACCCCAACAGCCGTCTCTGCGCCGACGCGGTGATGATCCACCCGCTTTGGCCGGGAGGTCACGATCCGGGCCGACTTGGACGGCACCGGCACGTTTGGCGAGAGGGACGACTGGCTGGCAGCCTGTAACCCCATCGACATCCCGGTTGAGGGCTCGGGGTCGAGAACGCAGTTGCACCTGACGGCGGCCGTTGACGAGCTTTTCGCCCAAGCACCCGACTGGAATGGGTTGGCCTGGGACTGGACGGCGAAACTGCCGGCCGTCGCCGGGGTGAACTTCTATGGCGCGTGCGAAGGCGACTCGACGTGGCAGGGCGGGCCGATTACGCCCGGCAGTCCCTATGCCAGCGACGTTTGGGTCTCGACGAACCCGAAGTCGCCACCCGCGGACCCATTTTCCATTACCTTCAAAGCCTACGCGCCGCCGGGCGCGGGCGACGCGGCCGCCGAGGCGGCTGCCCCCGCCGAGTCGAACCGCATCGATTCAAATGCCTCACTGTGGCGTGTTTCAGAAGTGGTCGCTTGTCTAGAGAAAACGACGATCGGCAATAAAACACTAAAGACAATTAAGGATAGCAAGGTACCGATCTATTCCGCCACGGCCATTTTTACGAGGATAGCACTAAAAAACCCGAGAACCGGTGTGCTAGGGGCGGAAAAAAACCTAGCGGTTCAGGGAGTACGCAAGAACACAGGGAACGTGTACCTCAAGTACGACCTCAACGAATGCCAGGCGGCGGCGATTCTTGTGCATGAGATAGCGCATGTGGGCGGAGAAGGCGAACGAGAGGCCTATGCCCTTGGGGTCAAGTTTGCCAACGAACTCTTTCAGGCGGAGCCGACATGGACAAAAAAATCGGTACAGCTTCTCCAGGAATTGGAGTTCATCGGCGATATTAAGAAAAATTGGGAACGGCTCATCGTGTCTATTACGCCGAACATGCAAAAGATAGACGCTTTCCTTAACAACGCAAACACACCTTATAACTCAAAGGGTAAGGTGTTCCTGTTTGGAAGGAGGCGGATCGTGGAGGAGGCGAAGGTTCAGACTAGAGGCGTAAGCGGACTGCTTCCCTTCCCGAGGTGATCTTGTTCATGCCTTGCGAACGCCGGGTAAGTGGCATAGAGTTAGGAGTAGTTGACAACTGATAGCCGCTTACGGCGTGGTGTCGTGCTATTTGGGCGGAGCGTTAGGGCGAACGGGAGGATAATATGCGAAACGAAATGCTGTCTACGCTGCTGTTTGGAGTCTTAACCACCGCTGCCTTATACGGCTCGACAGCGGAACGAGAAACACGGCAAGCAGAGGCGATTGCCGCGATTACGAAGCTTGGCGGGCGAGTCGTGATTGATGAAAAGAGTCCCGGGAGGCCGGTCATTGAGGTTGAGATGGGGGGCTCTCTCGTCACGGATACAGTTCTGAAACACCTTGAAATGCTTAAGCAGCTCCAAAAGCTCCAACTTACAGGAACCCACATCACGGATGCCGGATTGGAACACCTGAAGGGGTTGAAACAACTTTACAACCTCAACCTTTCGTTGAATGCAGTCACGGACGCTGGTTTGGAATGCCTTGGTGGGCTGAGCCGACTTCAATCGCTGGACCTCGGCGCAACCGAGGTGACAGGCGTCGGTCTTGAACACCTCAAAGGGCTGAAACATCTTCACACGCTTAGCCTTGGGTGCAGCAAAGTGACGGGTGCCGGCCTGAAACACCTCAAAGGGCTGAAACAACTGCAATCGCTCGAGCTCTACAACAACGACCTTACGGATGCCGCGGTGGAACACATCAAAGGACTAGAACAACTGCAAGCACTCGATCTTGGCGGCACCCTGGTTACAGACATCGGACTGAAGTATCTTGAAGGACTCACACAACTGCAAGAGCTTATCCTCGTGAACGCCGACGTAACAGATGCCGGGTTGCAACACCTCAAAGGGCTTAAGCAGCTTCGATCTATCAATCTTGGAGGCACTCACGTTACCGGCGCTACGTTGGAACAATTTGAAGGGATGCAACACCTTCGAGAGATAAACCTTTGGGGAGCTGAAGTGACGGACGCTGGCCTGGAGCACCTCAAAGGGCTGACACAACTGCAAGTGCTGAGCCTGGGGCAAACCAATGTCACCGACACTGGATTGGAGCATCTGGGAGGGCTAAAACAACTTCAAGAGCTTGTTCTTCTCGCCACGAAGACCACAGATGCGGGGTTGAAGCACATCGGGGGGCTGAGACGACTCAAGGATCTCGACCTCGGAAGCACACGAGTTACGGATGCCGGGCTCCAACACCTGAGCGGGCTCAAACAACTCGAACGGCTCAACCTTTGGCACACCCAGGTCACAGGCCTCGGGTTCCAACACCTCAAGGCGCTAGAGCAACTCCGATCACTCAATCTTTTGGGGACCCCAGTAACGGGGGCGGGGCTGGGATACCTTGAAGGACTGAAACAACTGGAAACACTCAACCTCACGGACACCAAAATCGCGGATGGCGGGCTGGAACACCTGAAGGTGCTAGAACAACTGCAATCGCTTGATCTTGTAAGTACCCAAGTGACCGATGCCGGACTAGAAAGCCTAAGAGGGCTGAAACGACTGCGAGAACTCAACCTCGGGGCGACCCAAGTGAGCGATGCCGGACTAGAATGCCTAAGAGGGTTGAAAGGACTCCGAGAACTCAACCTTGGAGGGACCAAAGTGACGGACATTGGTGTTGAATCGCTAAGAAAGGCACTCCCGGATCTTCTCACGGTGGGTAGATAAGGTGTCCTGGTCCACCGGATGTAATCGCACTGTCTTGATTCGTCGAGTTTTGACAACCGAAGCGCAGGAGAATCGAACCCCACGGGATAGTGATGGCAAGAGCGAGAAGTGATCGGTAATGTGAGTGTTCGCTCGCGATGGCAGTACAAGGCTACAAGAGTGTTTTGACAATGAAATCCACGGCGGCTCGGGTGACGGTGTGATCTATCGCGGAGCGGGCAACGATAAGTCGTCGATTCTTGCGGCAATCACCGATCATTCCTTCAGCGTTACCGCTCTCGGCGAGAAATAGATGGCCACTATCCTCTTCACTTGGGAACTTGGCGGCGGGCTCGCACACCTGATCCATCTCCTGCCCTTGGCCAGAGGGCTCCGCCAACGCGGATGCCGCGTGGCCATTGCCCTGCGTGACCTGTCCCGGGCGGAAAGGGTGTTCGCCGGCCTGGACCTTGCCTACCTCCAGGCGCCATTCAAGACGCGGCCAAGCCACGCCCCGATCGACCCGCCGCGGAGCTTTCCGCATATCCTACACAACAGCGGCTTCGCGGACGCTGCCGAGTTGCGTGCGATGACCGGGGTTGAAACGGGGACGCAGCTAGTATTGACAAGTTAGGGTGGCTCGTGATAGACTTCCGCCATGCCGAGACGGGTGACGATCCGTTCCGAAGGTCGGCCGAAGGTGATACAACCACGGTCACTTCCCGAAAACTAGCTGCGTCCCCGTTTCGACTCCCTATTCCACGATCCGCTACTTCTTCTCGTCGGCAAGCGCCAGCTTGCGACGGAAGGTGCGGACCTTTTCTTGGACCATCAGCGGCGCCTTCTGCTTCACCAGGTTCGCCCCGTCGAACCATGCGTAGGGCTCCTCGTAGACCAGGTGACATTCGATGAACACGGCCCCGACCGGCTCGCGCAGCCGCGTGACTTTGGCGTAGCCGCCGGCTTGGGTGTAGGGATGGGCCGGGCCGAGCTTGATTTCCGCCCGCTCGTCGCGCAACAGCGGCCGCCACTGGTTGGGATAGTCCGGGTCTTTGGTGAACCGCGGGTCGATCTTTGCCGCTGCCAGCACCGAGTTCTTGCCGCGCGTAAGCACGGCGAAGCGCGTCGTGCTGATCTGCACCCGCTCGAACAGCGAAAACGTGCTGTAGACGAACTTCTCCTCGCGGCCGTCCCCGCCGGCGACCTTCAACTTCCGCTTGGCCATCTCCTCTGCGGTGAGAAAGCCCGACTTCGAGACGACGCGGCTCTTGCCTTCCTCCTCTTTGGGGAACAGCGAATCGAGGAAGCCCCGGGAGATCAGCGTGTCCCAGTCGCCGTGGACGACGAACCACAGATCGATGGCGCGGATCGAGGGCGTCTCATCGTCGGCCGACTTCAGCGTGCGGACTTTCACCACCACGGGGGCGTAAACCGATTTGCGCACGAGTTCTTCCGGAGGCGTTCGGGCGTCGGCCGCCTTCTTCAGTGCCGCCCGTTGTCCGGCGGCGTCCAGGCCGTCGGCCATGATGGGCGGCGGCAGCTTGAACATCGTGGCGTCGGACATGGCGACGCCCTTTTTCTGCAAATCGGCCAGCGTGGAATTGTCGGTTTCGGGGGCCGATGCGCCGGCAACGATTGCCAGTAGTAGGGTGGAGAGAGTCATGGGAGTTATGGGAGTTATGAGTGCAGAGGTTCGTGAGGCAGAAGTCATGCTTGGGTATCGCCGAGGGCTACTGCCCTCTGACCCCTGCTCCCTGACCCCTCATTTACCGTAGTGCTTCCAATGGTTTCAGCCGCATGGCGGACAGCGCCGGCAGCAGGCCGCCCAACAGGCCCATCAACAGGGTCAGCAGGATGCCCGTGGCAATGATATCGGCGTCGATGGCCAGTTGCAAGACGACCGATTTCCCGCCGGCTTGACCGCCGACCATGCTGGTGGCGCTCCAGCCATTGGTGAGCGAGCCCAGTGCGCAGCCCAACATTCCGCCTACCAGCGCAATCACCAGCGACTCCAGCAGGAACGACGCGAGAATGTGCCAGCGGGCGTAGCCGAGCAAGCGCAGCACGCCGATGTCTTTGGTCCGCTGGCTGATGGCGGCGAACATGGTGTTCATCGCGCCGAAGATGCCGCCGATGGACATCACCAAAGCGATGAAGCCGATGGCCCAGGAGAATTGTGCGGTCGTCTCGGACAGGCTCTTGTAGTATTCGGTTTCCACCTGGGCGTTGAACGCCGCCTTCTTGTAGTCCTTGCCGAGAAAGTCCTTCAGTTTCTCGGCGGCGGCGGCGTTCTCGGTGCGCAGCACCAGGGTGGTGTAGGTATTCTTGCCGAACAAGGCGGCCACCAGCGGCCGTTTCGCCCAGATTTCGGAATTGTAGGTCAGCCCGGCCGAATTCAAGACGCCCACGACAATCCACGTCCGATCGCGGAGGGTGAAGGTGTCGCCCACGTCGAGCCGATCGCGATTGCGGGCCGCGGCGAGTTCCTGGCGGCTTCGGTCGAGGGCCAACTCGTGGGCGACCCCCTCGCCAAGCACCGCTTGAATCAGCGGCGCCGCGGCCGTGGCGTTTCCGCCGCCGGCCGGCGCTTCCTGAACCCCGGCCTCCGAGAACCAGCTCCCGCCGGGCAGCAGTTCGAGGTCGTGGACGCGGGCAGTCAACCGCGGATCTTCAATGCCGCGGACTTGCAGGAAGCGGCGCTTGGGCCGCCCGACAGAATCGTTGGCGACCGGCTGGTTGGCCACCAGAAACGTCTCGCGGCTGGCCATGGGCCGGCCGTCGTCGCGGACCACGTCGGGCAGGTTCTCGATCTCCGACAGGTCGCCGATCGTGAGATTGCTGATGACCTCGTCCGTGGCGCCATCGGCCAGCACGAGCACGTTGCCCGGTTGGCCGGTCGTTTCGGTCAGCCGTCGCATTCCGTGGACGAAGGCCATCATTACGGTCAGCAGGCCGATCACCGCGGTGAAGGCCAGCGCGATCATCGCGGTGGTCTTCCAGCGGACGGTCAGATTGCGGACATTATAGCTCAAGGGAACTTTGCCAATGCCCAGAAGCACGAGTAGGACGACGGCCGCGATAGTCAAGAGTGTGAGAATCATTATGCCACCTTCGAGAACACGTCGGCCACTTTGACACCGCTGGCCGACCAAGCGGGGAGGAAACTACCCAACAGCGCGGCCAGCCCGCCGACGGCCGGCCCCCACCACAAGGCGGCGGGCGGGATCATGAACCGGGCAAAAAACCCGATGGGAAAGGCAATGCCGCCGAGGCCCCAGTTGATGACCGCATAGGTCAAACCGGCGCTGATAAGCCCCGCGCCGGCGCCGAGCGCGAGCGACTCGCCCAGAACCAAGATCATGACCTGATAGGGACGGAACCCCAACACCTTCAGCACGGCCACTTCCAGCCGCCGCTCCCGCACGCTGATGCTGATGGCGTTGGCAATCACCAGCAAGATCGTCCCCAGGCAGGCGGGCGCCAGCAGCCAGCGCATTCCCCAAATCAGATCGCGGAATGGTTCCAGCATCGAGGAAATCCCGGAAGCCATGGTTTCGCAACGGACGACCGGGTTGCTGAACTCAGGCGCCTGCTCGATCTGCGACGCCACGCGGGTAAAGGCCTCCGAGTCGGCCACTTTCAACACCATCAGACTTAAATTCCGTTCGGCCCAGGGATGCTTTTGGCCGTGGTGTTGCGCCGGGTAGGCGTCCATGGCGTTGACGTAATAGTCGCGGTTGAAGGCGGCCATGGTGTCGTAGCGGCCGGGGGGAAACACCCCGACGATCTCGAACTCCAGGTCCAGACCTTTCGAGATGCTCATGCCCGTCAGCATGAATCGCTCGCCGATTCGCTTGTTCGTGGCGCGGAGGTGGTTGTTGCCGACGATGATTCCCTGCCGGTTCGCTTTGAGTTTGGCGATATCCGCCAGCAACTGCGCCCGCTGATCGGCCGGCAGCGAATCCAGCCCTTCCATCATGGTGGCGATTTTGTCCGGCTCGCAGGCGATGGCGAAAACCATGTTCTCGCGCGTCAGCTTAGCCGGATCGAGCGTGCCGATGTAGAATTGCCAAGTCATCGAGTCCAACGGCTGCACGTCGCCCGGGTTCCGCGCCGCGCCCCGGCTGAGCGGCTCGGCGTAAGAGTATGGCAACCGGCTGGGAATCGCCCAACGCTCCGTCACCATCACTTGGAAGTTTTGGCTCTTCTCCGCCGTCACGAGATCCAACAACCACAGAATCGACCATACCATCGTGACCACGAACACCAGCACGATCGTCACCAGGGCAGTCAGCGTCGACCGCAACGGGTTGCGAGCCAGGTTCCTCAGAATCAGTTTGATGTACTTCATGGGTGTGTCGCCTGCTCCACCAGCAATCCCTTTTCTAGGTGCATCAGACGGTCGGCCCGCTGCGCGGCGCGGGGATCGTGCGTCACCAGCAGGATGGTCTTGTGCAACGCTTTGCGCAGCTCGCACAGCAGATTCAGTATCTCCTCGGCCGAATGCGCGTCGAGGTCGCCGGTGGGCTCGTCGGCCACGATCAGCGTCGGGTCGGTGACGATCGCCCGGGCGATGCCCACCCGCTGCTGCTGGCCGCCGGAGAGTTGCCCCGGGCGGTGGCGGATGCGGTCGGCCAGGCCCACCAGTTCCAGGGCCGTCGTCACCTGCTGCTTCCGCTGCGCAGAGGTAAGCGGCAACAACAGCAGCGGCAGTTCCACGTTCTCGTAGGCGGTCAGCACGGGCAGCAGGTGATAGAACTGGAAGACGAAACCGATGTGGCGGGTCCGCCAGCCGGCCAACTGCCCTTCCGACATCTCGGAAATCAACTGATCGCCGACCATGATTTGGCCCTGGCTGGGCGCATCGAGGCCGGCGATGAGGTTCAGCAGCGTCGTTTTGCCGGAGCCGCTGGGTCCCATCAGGCCGAGAAACTCGCCTTCCGGCACGTCGAGCGTGACGCCGTTGAGGACGTCGAGCCGTTGGGGGCCGCGGCGAAAGTATTTGTGGACGCCGCTGACGCGGACGATCATGCCGTTATCGGTTGGACTACCCATGTTCTCCGTAGGGTGCGTGAAACGCACCACACTCCCTTGTCCCGGTGCGTTTCACGCACGCTACTTGTTCAAGAACGACACCAGCGCTCCCATTTCGGGTTTCAGATAGACTCCTTCTTCTGCGGCGGGCACTTTCACCTTCACGCGGACGGGAATTGCGCCTTGCCCCCGATCGGCGGTGGGCATCAACCGCGATACATATCCGTCATACACTCGGTCTGGAAACGCCTCGGCGCGAATTTTGCACTGCTGATCCTTCAGGACCTTGCTGATATCGCGCTCTTGGATCTTCAACTCCACTTCGAGGTCGGACAGGTCGGCCATTTCGCACAGGCTGAAGAAGCCCTGCATGGCGGCCGGGTTGACGAGGCTTCCCTCCTCGGCGCTCTTCGTGAGAATCGTTCCCGAGATGGGCGCGCGGACGATGCAGTTGTCCAGCCGCCACTCGGCCTTGGCCAATTCGGCCGCGGCCTGCCGGACTTGCGCCCGCGCGGCCTCCTTGCGTTCGATCCGCGGCCCTTCCTCCATCAGGGTCAACGCGAATTTTAGCCGCTGCACCCGGCGATCCATCGCCTGGAACTTGCTGATTGCCGAGTCGTGCTGCTCCTTCGAGATCACCCGCTTCGACAGCAATTCGGCGCTCCGCTTGTAGTCGGCCTCAAGCTGTACGCGCTGCGCTTCCGACTCGGCCAACTCGGCCCTGGCCTGTTCGATCTCTTCCGGCCGGAAGCCGCGTTCCAACTCCCCGAGATTCTGCTTTGCCGATTCCAGCAAGGCTTTGGCCCGATCGCGGTCGGCCAGATATTCGGTGTTCTCGAGCTCCGCCAGCACGTCGCCTTTCTTGACGCGCTGCGATTCGATAATCCGCAGTTTGACCACCATGCCGCCCACCTTCGGGCTGACGCGGATTTGATGGGCGGGGATGATGTAGCCCTTCGATTCCAAGGCGATCCCACCGGAGGCGGCCGTGCGGGCTGTTGCCGCGGTTGCGGCGGCGGGCGGGCTGGGCTTCGCCGGATCGGACGGCGCCACCGCCTGAACCGTATCCGCCGGCGGCCGCATGACGAGCAGATATGCCAACACGGCCGTGCTGACAGCCAGCAGCAGGCACAAGCCCCACGCGACCCAGCCGCCGGCCAAGCCGTGCTGGCCGGCCTGCTGCGGCAGGCGCAGCGATTGCACCCGCTGGCTGAGTTGCTCGGCAGCCGCGTTCTGGCTCAGTCCGACGACATGCGGTTTCGGCGACGTGCGTTCTTCCGCCATACTCATGCCATCCCTCTCTGCGTCGATTAACTATCTAGTAGAATAACATCAATAGCCGGCGGATAATAGCCGCCAACTACAGGCCGACATCTCTGCCTGCGCTGTCATCCTGGGGTTGACGCCACCCCAATGCGCGGTAGAATCTACGGTAGGTTCAAGCCTCGTTGGTGGCCGCGCGAGTCGCTTCGATGAAACCGAAGGTCTATCTAGAAACCACGATTGTCAGCTAGAACTGTTGGGGAGAGGAGAAACCAATGCGTGACGAGATTGTCGACGAAGTGCGCAAGGCGCGAGAGGACTACGCGCGTCAGTTCGACTTCGACTTGGGCGCGATTTGCCGCGACCTGCGCCAGAAGCAGCAGGCCGGCGGGCAACGAGTCGTATCCTTGCCGCCGCGGCGTCCGAAGCCGGTCAGACAAGGGACCTCGCGCAAGCCGTGAAGTTCCTTGGAAGAGGAAAAAAATTGCATCCCCTTTTAGGAATTCAATGTTCCAGTACGTCATGAATGATTTTAGCTCTGTGCTCAGTTGCGTTTTGGTGTCTCTCCTGTGCGCCTGGGCGGTGTGGTTCTCGATCCAGGAGATTCGGAAGAGACTCAACTCGGGAACCGCCGTAGACCGCACGCTCAGCGAAGTGGATAATCCTCGGTTGCTCCACCTTCAAGTGTTGGGGTTGGTTCTGCTCGCTGCTGGGTCTGCATTGATTTCAGTTGTGGCCATCGGGATGGCTGTCGGAGCATTATTCAGTAAACCATGAGGGATGAAAATCGCAAGTGGGCCACAACACCACCTGCCCGCCGCGCGGCATCCATAGAACGATAGCACTCACCCACATTTTCGGCCCAACAGGCCAACGGATCGCCGAACAATTGGAGTGCGAGGAGCAACCGACATGAACAAGCTGGGCCCGCGCGTACGCGTCCGCGCCGTCCAACCAATGCAGGCATTCAAGGCGCTCGTAATGTTCGACAACGATACGCGGAAGGAAATCGACCTGGAGCCGTATCTGCACGGTCCGGTGTTCGAGCCGATTCGCAGTGAGCCGGCCGTGTTCCGCTCGATGAAGATCGAAGGCGGAACGATCGCGTGGCCCAACGGCGCCGACATCGACCCGGACGTTCTGTACTACGGGTTGAAGCCCGCGTGGATGGAAGAAGCGGAAGCTACAACGTCTTATGGAACCGCCGCACGGCCAGGGTGAGCGCGACCACGCCCATCGCCAGCAGCGCGAGCATCTCCGGCCAGAGCACTTCAAGGCCCACGCCCTTGAGGAACACGCTCCGCACGATCACCAGGAAGTAACGCAGCGGGTTGATCAGCGTCAGCCATTGCACCGGCTCGGGCATGTTGGCGATGGGGAAGGCAAACCCCGAGAGCAGCATCGCCGGGAAGAAAAAGAAGAACGTGCTCATCATCGCCTGCTGCTGCGTCTGGCTGAGCGTCGAGATCAGCAGGCCGATGCCCAGCGTGGTCAGCAGGTATACCGTCGTGCCCAGCAGCAACAGCAGCGGGTTGCCCTGGATCGGCACGCCGAACCAGAACACGCCGATCAGCGTCACCAGGATCACGTCGACGTAGCCGATCAGCGCGAAGGGCACGGTCTTGCCCAAGATGAACTCGGCCGGCGTGATCGGAGTAACCATGATCTGCTCCATCGTGCCGATCTCCCGCTCGCGGACCACCGCCATGCTCGTCAGCAGCAGGGTGGCCAGCGTGACCACGACCACCAGCACGCCGGGCACGAAGAAGTTGCGGCTTTCGAGGTTCTCGTTGAACCACGCCCGGCTGCGCAGATCGACGCGGCCGGTTCGCCCCGCGGGGCCCATCAGCCGCTCTATGCGTTGCGTCAGAATATGCTCCGAATAGGCCGTGGCGATCTGCATCGCGTAGCCCATGGCGATGCTGGCCGTGTTCGAGTCGGTGCCATCGACGATCACCTGGAGCCGGGCGGGGCGGCCGGCTCGGACGTCGTCGCCGAAACCGTGGTTGACGTGCAGCACCACGGCCACCTGGCTGCGGTCGATCAGTTCGCGCGCGGCGTCGGCGTCTCCGACGTTGGCGGTCACGTCAAAATAGCCGGAGCGGACGAACCGCGCCACCAGGTCGCGGCTCACTTCGCTGTTGTCGAGGTCGTAGACCGCCGTGCGCACGTGTTTCACGTCGGTGGAAACCGCGTAGCCGATCACCAGCACCTGGAAGCAGGGGATCACAAAGATCACGGTCCGCATCCGCGGGTCGCGGAAGACCTGGATGAACTCCTTGATCAGCATGTGCTTGACGCGCTCGAACATGATTCTCTTCGTAGGGTGCGTGAAACGCACCATGAGTGTTTTGGATGTCTTGTCGGTGCGTTTCACGCACCCTACACCAGCTTCTTCTTAAACTTGATATTTGCCAGCAACACCATGACCGCCCCATACACGACCAACAACCCCGCTTCGCCGGCCAGAATCTCCAGCCCCACGCCCTTGAGGTAGATGCCCTTCAGAATCGCCACGAAGTACCGCGCCGGCACGATGTAGGTGACCAGTTGGATCACCTGGGGCATGTTGGCGATCGTGAACACGAAGCCCGAAAGCAGAAACGACGGCAGGAACGTGGCCACCATCGCCACCTGGCTCGAAAGCAACTGGCTTTTGGTGACGATGCTGACGACCATGCCCATCGCCAGCGCGCCGGTCAGGAAGATCACCGCCAGGCCGAACAGCAGGGCCACGTTGCCGTGCAGTGGAACGTGGAAGAGGAACTGGCCCATCACCACGGCCAGCGTCACATCCAGCAGGCCGATGACAAAGTACGGCAGCAGCTTGCCGAGGATCAGTTCGGTCCCTTTGACGGGCGTGGAAATCAGTTGCTCCATCGTGCCGCGTTCCCATTCGCGGGCTATCGTCAGCGACGTGAGCATGGCGGAAATGACCATCATAATCACGGCGATCAGCCCGGGGATGATGAAGTTCCGCGACTGCAGTTCCTCGTTGAACCACACCCGGGGCCGCACGTCCAGGGGAATCTGAATCGCCCGGCCGCCGCGGCGATTGGCCTGCTCCGTAAGCATGTCGAGCGAGTATATCTGGGCGACTACCTGCGCGTAACCGATGGCGATGGTGGCCGTGTTCGAGTCGCTGCCGTCGACGATCAGTTGCACGGGCGCGTCGCGGCCGGCCTCAATTTGCTGGGCGAAATCGCGGGGAATTACCAGCCCCACCAGCACCCGCCCTTCGTCGATCGCCCGGACCAACTCGCCGTAGTTGCCCACGCCCATCCGCAGCGAAAAATAGCGCGAGCCGTCGAAGCGGCTGACAAGCTCCCGGCTCCGTTGGGTGCCGCTCTGGTCCCACACGGCCAGCGGCACGTTGTCCACGTCGAGTGTCAGTGCATAGCCGAAAAGCAGCAGCATCAGAATTGGGATGGCAATGGCCATGATCAGGCTGCGGAAATCGCGGAGCACGTGCAGGAACTCCTTGCGGGCCACCGCCCCAACGCGCCGGAAATTCATCGCTGCACCTCCTGCTGCGGCTGCTCCGCGCGGTCGCGGGCCTCGATCAGCGACACGAACACGTCCTCCAACGAGGGCATGACGTTCCCGGTCCCCATCGCTGCGGTCTTCAGCGCCCGCGGCGTGTCCAGGGCGATCAACTCGCCGCGGTAGATCAGCCCCAGCCGGTCGCAGTATTCTGCCTCGTCCATGTAGTGCGTGGTGACGAAGACCGTTACACCCTGGCCGGAAAGCTCGTAGATCAAGTCCCAGAACTGCCGGCGGCTGATGGGATCGACGCCGGAGGTCGGCTCGTCGAGGAACACGATCGGCGGTTCGTGAATGATGGCGCAGCCCAGGGCCAGCCGCTGCTTCCAACCGCCGGAGAGGACGGCCGTGGGCCGACGGCGATGCTCGGCCAGCCCCGACATCTCAATCACCCACTCTTTCCGCCGCCGCTTCTTCTCCGGCGGAATGCAGTAGATGCCGGCGTAGAAGTCGATGTTCTCCTCGACCGTTAGGTCCTGGTAGAGCGAAAACTTCTGGCTCATGTAGCCGATGTTGGCCTTGATCCGCTCGGGCTGCGTGCGGATATCGAAGCCGGCCACCGTGCCCGAACCGCTGCTGGGCGCAAGGATGCCGCATAACATGCGGATGGTCGTCGATTTGCCCGCGCCGTTGGGGCCAAGGAAGCCGAAGATTTCGCCGCGATTCACCTGGAAACTGACGCGATCGACGGCCACGAAGGCGCCGAAACGCTTTTCCAGATTATCGACCACCACGGCGTAGTTGTTGGCGTTGCCGCTCATGGCGGTTCTCCCTCCCTCTCCGTCATCACCGAGATAAACACGTCTTCCAGCGACGGCTCGATCGGCCGGATGCCGGCCACGGCCAGCCCGGCATGACTGAGCGCGGCCTCTGCCTCAGCCATGGCGCGGTCGGGTTCGGAACTGACCACGTGAACGCGGTCGCCGAAGAGGCCGACGGACGCCGCCGGCAGCCGCTGCTTCAACACGGCGGCGGCCTGCCGCGGATTGTCGGCGCGGATTTCGAGGATCGACCCGCGCATCAACTGCTTGACTTCGCCTGGCGTGCCGCAGGCCAGCAGCCGGCCGCGATGGATCAGGCCCACGCGGTTGCATCGCTCGGCCTCGTCGAGATACGCGGTGGAGACGAAGATCGTCACCTTCTCGCGCAACAACTGATAGAGAATTTGCCAGAAATCGCGGCGCGA